>Ga0209541_10002014_pt1 | contig 39183 bp, 43 predicted proteins | sample RifCSPlowO2_01_FD_184027 | JGI IMG/M metagenome (GOLD analysis project Ga0209541, IMG submission 184027) | Groundwater microbial communities from Rifle, Colorado - Rifle CSP2_plank lowO2_0.1 (SPAdes) (version 2) | ecosystem: Environmental > Aquatic > Deep subsurface > Groundwater | place...
ATCTATCCGCACACCGCGGAAACGTCCCGCCTCTGCCACGCAATGGCTGAACGATTCGCAGATGATAACGTGGAAATTGTTATCGCTCCGGCAATCGGCGGCGTAATCCTCTCGCAGTGGACTGCGCATCATCTTTCGGAAATCACTGGGCGCGAAGTATTCGGTGTTTACGCCGAAAAAGAAGTATTAGCCATTCCAAGCCCGAAAAGAAAGAATCGGCTATGCTATGCCGAAACCGGAAATTTCGTCATCAAACGCGGTTACGACGAAATCGTGGCCGAAAAAAACATCTTGGTAGTTGAGGACGTTCTCACTACCGGTGGTTCTGCGAAGAAAGTCATTGAGACGGTTCGCGCTCTCGGTGGCAATGTGATTGGTCTTGGCGTACTCTGTAATCGTGGAGGAATCACGGCGCAAGACGTAGGCAATGTGCCCAAGCTCACCGCGCTCGCGAATATGAAGCTCGACGCATGGGACGAAGCGGATTGTCCGCTTTGCGCCAAAGGCATTCCAGTTAATCCCGATGTTGGCAAAGGTAAAGAATACTTGGCCCGTAAAAAATAGTCGGTCAGATGCTTTGTAAACCAAACCCCCCATAAGATTTGCTTGTGTGAATCCGGGGGTTTTTCTGTTGTATACGTTCCTTGAAAAGTATTACGTTTTTTGCTATTCTACAATATCACAACAAGGAGCTCTTTAACAATGAAAAATGATCGATTTCAAGGGTATTTAATTGACTGCCTTAGAGATTTTCGCATAAGAACAGATTGGTCTCACTTTGCAAGGCATGTGGCAGAATATTGCAACGTGACGCGGAACACCGCGAAAAGTTGGTTTCAGGATGGAGGGTGTCCTCCCGGCAGAGAAAGTCAAATTCGGTTAATGTGTTTTTTAACCGCGTTAGGATACAATGTGCTGGAATTTGAAAGGATGGGAGAGGCGAGAAGAAACTTGACCTATCTTATTGGCTTTAGCATCTTAACCGTAGAGGAGGCAGTAAAGATGCTGGGCTGCTCTAACAGTTGCGAGCTTTTCCACATTATTCTGGACAGACGATCTGTTAGCCAAAGTCAGCTCAACATAATACGCGACGTATTTGCAACCAGAAAAGCCGATGTGGAAAATAAAACCAGCGCCTTGGTTGAGCGATATTCCTACGGCCTAAGATTATAGGCCGTTTTTGTTTGACAATTAATATACAATCTGTTATTCTCTTGACAGTTCTTAAGAAAGGAGGCAAGAATGGACGAAGAAAAGACAACATCAACCCCAACGCCCTTCGAAGAATCCGTGATAAAAATTTTGGATTTAGTTTCAACCACGGACGAGCTTCGAATAATAGGGGCCCTTATTCCCGCAACAATCATCCACTACAATCACGACCATATCATCGAGAAATGGCGACGAAAAGTTCAAGAATTAAGTTGGCCACACGATGACAGCGGGGTGGTCGAATACCTTCTCAACGAAAAGAAAACAATCGAGGAAGGTTCTTCCGATCTAGCTAAAGAGATACTCTCTCTAACCGGCTAATTACCCTAACTCACAACTAAAGACGCTAATCTTCGGATAAAGCGTCTTTTACTTTTAACTTTTCTTTTTTCACGTATTTGTTAAGATGGATATTATGAAAAAACTGCCTTTATTGTTACTGCTAATCATTGCCCTTGGCATAAGCTTTGGAGCAGGTTTGCTTACTGGAAAAAATCAGGTTGTTTGTCGCGTTTGCCAGCCGGAACAAATTGATTTTTCGCTCTTCTGGGAAGCGTACGAAACACTTCAATCAAGGTTTGTTGATCCTGAAAAAATAGATACTCAAAAAATTATCTATGGAGCCATTGAAGGCATGGTAAAATCTTTAGAAGATCCTTATACGATTTTTTTAAGCCCGGAGGAGACAAAAAAGTTTAAAGAAGATATTTCCGGCCGCTTCGAAGGCATTGGCATTGAAATCGGCAAAAAAGACGAACAACTTCAGGTTATAGCTCCGCTGGAAGGCACTCCGGCTAAAACCGCGGGATTGAAAGCCGGAGATAAAATACTGCAAATTGACGATACTCCGACGATTGATTTAAGCATTGACGAAGCGGTTAACCTGATTAGAGGACCAAAAGGAACAAAAGTGGTTTTGACAATTTTTCGAGAAGGATTAAAAGCGCCCAAAGAGGTGGAGATAACAAGAGACGTCATTGAAATTCCTTCAATGTCTTGGGAGTTAAAAGACATTTCCGAAAATGATAAAATAGCTTATATTAAAATATATCAATTTTCAGAAAAGGCGGGATTTGATTTTGCGGTAGCGGTTAGAGAAATACTTAATAGTCCGGCTAACAAAATAGTTTTAGACCTAAGAAATAACCCGGGCGGATATCTGGAAATTTCTCAAGAAATAGCCGGATGGTTCTTGGAACAAGGAAACACGGTGGTCATTGAAGATTTTGGAGGCAAGCAAGACCAAAGAGTTTATCAAAGCCAAGGCAACTCTCGGCTACTACAATATCCAATGACGATTATTATTAACGAGGGTACGGCTTCGGCTTCCGAGATTTTAGCTGGCGCACTAAGGGATAATCGGGGAATTAAAATCATTGGCGAAAAATCCTACGGCAAAGGATCAATCCAGGAATTAGAAGAGCTAAAAGGCGGTTCTGTCTTAAAAATCACGGTTGCCAAATGGCTAACCCCAAATGGTGAATTGATTACCGGGAAAGGATTAGAGCCGGATATCAAGATTGAAGTATCACCGGAAGATCTTAACGGCGAAAGCGACCCCCAGCTTGATAAAGCCATTGAAATACTGAAAGAAATAAGATAAAATCAACCCGTACAACAACTTTAACTAAGCCATATGAAAGTAATTTTATTGCGAGACGTTGAAAAATTAGGAAAGAAATACGACGTTAAAGAGGTTAAAGCCGGCTACGCCAGGAATTTTTTGATGCCCAATAATTTAGTAAAAGTGGCGGATAAAAAGGCCTTGGCTTGGTTGGCGCTCCAGAAAGAAATCCAGTTAAAGAAAGAAGAAGAAGAGCTGAAAGGCGTTCAAGATTTTGCCTCAAAGCTCGATGGTTTAGAATTGGTGATTCCGATAAAAATAGGGAAAGAAAATCAAGTATTTGAACCAATAAATAACCAAAGAATTGCGGAACAATTGAAAGAATCGGGGCTTGAGATAAAGAAGAGCCAGATAATAATGGACGGTCCGATCAAAGAACCCGGAGAGCATTCAATCAAGGTGAAACTGGATCACAACCTGGAATCGGAAATCAGAATAATAGCGACGGAAGAAAAAGACCACTAATAATCACGAACCTATCACTAATACGCACACAATGCATTAGTGAGTATTCGTGATTTAATTATTGATATTCGCGATTATCTGCGAAAATTAGCGATATTGGTGATATGACAAGATACATATTTGTTACCGGAGGAGTGATGTCAGGCATTGGCAAGGGCGTCACCACGGCGGTTATCGGAAAAATACTGCAGTTAAAGGGTTTTAAGGTAACGGCGCTGAAAATTGACCCTTATATCAATGTAGACGCTGGCACAATGAATCCTATAGAGCACGGAGAAGTTTTCGTGACCGATGATGGGACGGAATGCGACCAGGATATTGGCAACTATGAAAGATTTTTAGGGATTGATTTAAGCACTGACAACTATTTAACAACCGGCAGAGTGTACCAAACCGTTATCAATAAAGAAAGAAATTTAGAGTACGACGGGAAATGTGTTGAAGTTGTTCCTCATATACCGGAAGAAGTGATTTCTCGCATCAGAAAAGCAGGCAACAAGACAAAATCAGATTTTGTTTTGGTTGAAATTGGAGGAACGGTGGGAGAATATCAGAACCTTCTATTTCTTGAGGCGGCGCGTATGATGCGATTAAAAGAACCCGATAAAGTTCTTTTTGTTTTGGTCAGTTATTTACCCGTGCCCAAAGTGATAGGGGAAATGAAAACCAAGCCAACGCAATACGCCGTAAGGAGCTTGAACATGGCAGGTATCCAACCAGACATCATCGTTGCCAGATCACAGGTGACGGCAGACGCGATTAGAAAAAAGAAAATTGCTATTTTCTGTAACGTCAAAGAAGAAGACGTTATCGCGGCGCCAGACACATCCCCGGTCTATGAGATTCCGGTTAACTTTGAAAAACAGAATTTTGGGAAGATCATTTTAAAAAAGTTTGGCATTAAAACAAGAAAATCAAAGAATTTTAACGACTGGGATAAACTTATTAAAATAATCAAAAATACCAAGAAAAGCGTTCGAATTGGAATCGTGGGAAAATATTTTGAAACCGGTAACTTTACCTTGATGGATTCCTACATATCAGTAATTGAAGCGGTGAAGCACGCCGGCTGGTTCCACAAAAGAAAACCTGAAATCTTCTGGTTGTCCGCCGAAAAATACAAGAATAAACCTGCCGAACTAAAAGAGTTAAAAAGTTTTGACGGAATTATAGTGCCCGGAGGATTCGGCGGCAGGGGAATAGAAGGGAAAATTAAAGCAATTGAATATTGCCGAAAAAACAAAATCCCTTTTCTGGGGTTATGCCTTGGAATGCAACTGTCGGTCATTGAGTTCGCCAGAAATATTTGCAATTTAAAAGGAGCTAATTCCACTGAATTCGCCCCTAACACATCCTATCCAATTATAGACATACTGCCCGACCAAAAAGTTCTCCTGAAAGAGAAAAAATACGGCGGGACAATGAGATTAGGGGCTTATAAGTGTAAAATAACGCCGGGAACCATTAGTTTTAGAGCATATTCTGGGTCTGCAAAGAAACAAAATGCCAAAACGCCATTATTGATTTCGGAACGCCATCGTCATCGCTACGAACTAAATAATCAGCTTAGAGATATCTTAGAGAAAAAAGGAATGGTGATATCCGGAATTAATCCTGAACGCAATCTTGTTGAAATAGTGGAAATCAAGAATCATCCTTTCTTTGTCGCCACTCAATTTCATCCAGAATTCAAATCCAAACCGTCAATGCCTCATCCCTTGTTTAGAGAGTTTATTCGCGCCTCTTTGGCAAAAAAATAAATAGTTATCCCAAATCCACATGGACTATTTTAGCAATTCTTTGCGAGCCATCAAACTTCTTTTTCCTTTTTGTCTGAAATCGAACCGTACCGACTCGAAGCGCGTAAAGAGAATCGTCTCCGCTACGAGCTACATTCTTACCTGGCATAAACTTAGTTCCGCGCTGACGCACGATAATACTGCCAACTTTCGCTTGTTGGCCTCCGAAAAGCTTGACTCCAAGATATTGCGGCCGAGAATCTCTGCCTAATTTTGTAGCGCCTGTTGCTTTAGTCTTTGCCATTTTACGAAGTAAAATGGCAACCCCGCACTAATTTTACTATCTTAATATATTCTATAAGATACAATCCGAAGAACCCTAATTGGTTATTGCAGTCTGCGTGGGGCGAATAGCCCCAATCCTTTATAGGCGAAGCGGGCTGCCAAGAAAGTATCTCGTAAAATTCAGTGCCGGGGTGCCATCATTTTTAACTTATCAAATCTATGCTATCAAAATTTACCAATCTTGTAAAGGAACGAAAATCCGAGATAATTTTAGCTATTGGAGTCGCTTTAATTTCTCTGTTTTCCTTCTTGATGGGTTATATTACCGCTAAATATCAAGAGAAAGAACCTTTAATTATTGAAACAACGGGTGAAGAAATCAGCGAAATAAATACAGGATTATGAGAGAAGGATTAAAAATAGCTATTGTCGGAGCCGGAATATCTGGTCTCTATATTGCATGGAAATTGGCGCAAAAAGGCCATAACGTTACCGTCTTTGAAAAAAGGAGTGTTGTTGGTAAGGAGGTTTGTTCCGGACTTTTTTCAGAAAGGATTTTCAATTTCATACCAGAAAGCAAAAAGTTGATTGAAAAACAAATTGATTACTGCCTTATCCATTTTCCAAAGAAGACTTTGAGGGTCGTTTTTTCAAAAAAGTTCTTTGTTATGAGCCATGCCAAACTCGATAAACTGACTTTAGATTTGGCGATATCGGCAGGAACACAAATACTCTTTAACAAACAGATAACAATATCAGACGTGCCGAAAATGACCTCTGAATTTGACAGAATAATCGGGTGCGATGGGGCAGTGTCTCAAGTTAGAAGATTTTTAAAGTTAAGAGAACCGAGATTTTACGTCGGAATGCAGGGATTCGCATATCAAAAAAATAATGATAATTATGTTGACGCCTGGCCAACGCCAAACGGATTCTTGTGGAAAATTCCGAGGAACGGAGAAACAGAATACGGCATAATGGAAAAACCGGAAAATGCAAAAAAGATGTTTGACCAGTTTTTACGGAATCACAATATAAAATTAGAAATCACGAAAGCCGCCGTCATTCCTCAAGGTCTTATTTTTTCTACAAACAAAAAATTTGCTCTTTGCGGAGATGCCGCTGGAATGACTAAGCCGTGGTCTGGCGGGGGAGTGGCCTGGTCTTTAACTGCGGCTGACATACTATTGAAAAATTTCCCTAATTTCTTAAAATATCAAGAGGAAGTCAAAAGAAGTTTTTTGCCAAGGATTATTGTTGCGGACATCCTAACCAAAGGCGTTTATTTTTTTGGATTTAAAATACCTTGGCTAATGCCAAAAAATTATAAAATAGAAAGTGATTTCTTAGTTACCTAAGAAATCAAAGAAAGCGATTTTTAAATAAGCTAAAGAGCATGCAAAACATTCCTTCTCATTTGGGAGTTATCTTAGACGGCAACAGAAGGTGGGCGGAAGAACAGGGTTTACCTATATTCGAGGGCCATCGCCGAGGACTGGAAAAAGCAAGATTGCTTGTGAAATGGTGCGCAAAAAAAGGCATTGAAACGCTGACTTTGTTTGTTTTCTCAACAGAGAACTGGAAAAGAACCAAAACAGAAGTCAACCATATTATGAGCTTACTGGAAAAAGCCCTGGGAGATAAATCGGTGAAAGAAGCCAATGAAGACGGGATACGGATCAAGATAATAGGCCAGAAAGAAAAACTGCCAAAAGCGCTTCAAAAGAGAATTATTGAAGTTGAAAAATCAACCCAGAAAAATAAAAATATCACTGTTAACTTCGCCTTGAGTTATGGCGGAAGAGCCGAGATCGTGGACGCTATTAAAAATATAATCAAGAAAAAAATTTCACCAGATAAAATTACCGAGCATGTTATTAAGGAAAACTTATCAACTTCCGATGTTGATTTGGTTATCAGAACCGGTAAAGAACAAAGAATCTCTAATTTTTTAATCTGGCAAGCGGCTTATTCCGAACTCTATTTCTGCCCAAAATACTGGCCCGATTTCATAGAAGAAGATTTAGATAAAGCTATTCTTGATTATCAAAATAGGCAGAGAAGAATAGGAGGATAATCTCAAGATGATACTTTCAAACAAAACAATATTTGGCTTAATCGTTTTAACCCTTTTCCTCGGGGTCTTTTTTGTCTTGAGAGAACCGACAACTCAAACAATACAAACAATTCAAACCGTTCAAGAACCGGCGATCACAGCTATTTCAGTAAACGCTATGACAAATACCGATAACCAGAATTACTTTGAGGCGCATCCTGTCGTGAAAGCCGTGTATGTTACGAGCTGGTCTGCCAGCAGAAAGGATTATATTGATTATTTAATCAATCTTGCCAAGAATACGGAGATTAACAGCGTTGTTCTTGACATTAAAGATTGGTCCGGAATTATAGGGTATGATACCGCGGTGTCGGAAGCCGAACATTACGGAGCGGAAAGCATAAGAATTAAAAATATTGAGGCATTTATTCAAAAACTGCACGACGAAAATATCTATGTTATCGGCAGAATCGCAGTTTTTCAGGATCCTGTTTTGGCAAAAGCAAGACCGAATTTAGCGGTTCAAAGCCGCGCCGAAATGTCTCTTAGTCCTGTTCATTTTCTGTCTTCGTTGGTATCTTCTTTTTCGTCGCTTGCATTATGGCTTGACCGATTGGGTTTGGAATGGATTGATCCTGCCTCACAGGAAAACTGGGATTACAATATTGCCATTGCCAAAGACGCGATTTCGCGCGGCTTTGACGAAATAAACTTTGACTACGTCAGATTTCCTTCAGATGGCGACCTAAAAGATATGGTTTTTCCGATTTGGGACGGAAAAACGCCAAAGCACTTGGTTATTAAGGATTTCTTTAAATACCTAAGAAACCAACTACCTGACGCCAAATTATCGGTTGATTTATTCGGCTTATCAAGTTCCAGCTTAGACGACTTGGGAGTGGGACAGGTGATTGAGGACGCTTTTCCGTATTTTGATTATATATCTCCAATGATTTATCCGTCGCATTATGCCACAGGATTTTTGGGCTTTGAAAATCCAGCCGAACATCCATACGAGGTAGTCAATTATTCAATGAAGCGGGCATCTCAAAGATTATCCGTCTTCAAGGAATCAAACGAAAGCAACGTCCAAATAAGGCCATGGCTACAAGATTTTGATTTAGGCGCTACATATGACGCCGAGATGGTAAGAAGCGAGATTCAAGCGGTTTACGACGCCTCGGGCGAGAATTTTAACGGCTTTATGTTATGGAGTCCGTCAAATTATTATACCGAAACCGCGCTCAAACCAGACAATTAATAACGATATGATAAAAGCTGTAATTTTTGATCTTGGTAAGGTGCTGGTAGGAGGAAATTGGAAATCTGTACACGCTCAAATTGCAAGAAAAATAGGAGTACCCATTAATATGGCCGTTTCTATTATCCAACCAATTAGAGACCAATGGAGTATCGGAAACATTACAGAAAAAGAATTTTGGGAGAAATTAGAATCTAAAACGAAAAAGAGATTACCAAAAGAGTTTAAGAAAAATATATGGTTTAATGACTACATCGCGAAACGAAAAGACGTTAAGGAATCATGGCAAATAGCATCAGAATTAAAGAAAAGGGGATATCGCCTTGCCATTCTTTCAAATACAACATCTCCTCACGTTAAAGCTAATAGAAAGATAGGCAGATTTAAAAGATTGCGCCATTTGGGTTTTAAAGTCATCGTTCTATCTTGTGAGGTTGGTTATCGAAAGCCAGAGCCGAAAATTTACAAAATTACTTTAAAAAGATTAAAGCTCTCAGCGAAAGAATGTGTTTTTATAGATGACAGGACAGAAAATATCAGAACAGCAAAAAAATTAGGAATTAAATCTATTCTTTTTGAAAACTCTGAAAAGCTAAGAAAGGATTTAATAAGATTGAAATTATTATAAAGTTCTCCATTGTTTACGTATTGCAATCTGTAAAAATTAAATATATGAAGAAAAATTATGCTATCTATCAAGTAGCGTTTAAAATCTTTTTGAGAAAAGGCAATAATGTCTTATTTTTAAAATTATCCAACAAGGATACTTGGGATTGGCCCGGTGGTAGAGCCGATAAAAACGAAGGCCGTGTCCCAATCAAGAAGATCCTTGCCCGTGAAATCCGAGAAGAATTAGGGTCCGACATTAAATATAAAATAGGGAAAATTGCATTTCAGTACCGTAGAAAATGCAACGCTAAAAACTTATATAATCTTATTACAGTTTACGAGGGAGAATACATTTCAGGAGGGATAAAATTATCAAACGAGCATAATACTTATCAATGGTTAAACCCTAAAAAATTCAGATTTAATAAAAGAAATTATCCTAATCGAGAAGAATTCGCGGCATTTAAAGAGTATTTGAAATAATGCGTTTGACATCGTTATTGGTATTGATAAAATGTATTTGAAAATTGAATAGTATATTTATCAAGAGTGGCGGTAGAGAGCTGGCTCGATGACCGTCCGACAACCCTTCAGAGCGACTCTTTGAAGAAGGTGTCAAATCCAGTCCCGATCGTAGATCGAAGGAAAGATAAAGGTCGATTTTTTATTTGACTCTTTCCTTAAGAAAGAGTTTTTAAATGAAAAATATGAAAATCAAAACTGCAGAATTTGTTTCACCAAAACATCCGGATAAAATCTGCGATTATATCGCAGATACTATTTTGGATGCATATCTCACAGAAGATCAATATAGTCGTACGGCAATAGAAATACTTGGAGGTCACGGATTGGTATGCGTTGTGGGCGAGATAAAAAGCAATGGCAAAGTTGATATAGAAAAAGTTGTAAAAGATATTGTTGGCGAAAATTTTAAGGTGATTATCAATGTTGTAGAACAAAGCAATGAAATTGCCAGAGGGGTTGATATTGGCGGGGCAGGGGATCAAGGCATTATGGTTGGCTACGCTTGCAATGAAACAGAAAATTTTATGCCCTTAGAATATGAACTGGCGAGAGATCTGTGTGAAAAGATTTACACCAAATACCCATATGACGGAAAGACCCAGGTGACAATAAAAGACGGAAAACCTACTAAGATTGTTGCGAGTTTCCAAAATGTTTCTCATGCAGATCTTGAAAGCATTGTTCGATCGGTTATCCAATCTGAAGAATATATTATTAATCCGGCAGGAGATTGGAAAATTGGCGGATTCGAAGCTGACTCTGGATTAACCGGCAGAAAAATTATCATCGATAGCTACGGACCGAATGTACCGGCAGGAGGAGGTTCTTTTAGTGGAAAAGACTGCACGAAAGTTGATAGAAGCGGAGCCTATATGACTAGAAAAATTGCTGTTGATTATTTGAAACGTTTGAGTGCGAAAAAGGTCTTAGTGAAATTAGCTTATGCTATAGGCAAAAAAGAACCGGTAATGAAAAGCGTGGTTATTGATGGAAAAGAAGAAGAAATCGAAGGATACAACCTAACCCCAGAAAGTATAATATCTTCGCTAGGCCTTAGAAAACCTATCTACAAAGACACGGCTACTTGGGGGCACTTTGGAAGAAATTTTCCATGGGGATAAAGCCTAGAACCAAAAACCATTCTAAAACAAGCAAGGGAAGCAATTTATCGCTTCCTTTGTCTTTGTTGACAAATATAAAATAATATCATATATATTAGCTAGTTATCTTTTAAAATTACATCTCACGGAAAGGAGCGGAAAATGATCCAGATACAATGGATTATGGTCTTGCTGGTAGCTATCGTCATGATAGTTGCCGTTTCGAGGAAGGAAGCAAAAAACGCAATCCTTCCGTTTTGTAATGGGCATGGTTTACGGAGTGCTGATCGATCTGGACCCTGTTCTTTTGTTAGTGATTTTTTGATAGTGTGAACTAATGGAACCATTAGCTTCAAAAATCAGGCCGAAAACATTAAAAGAATTTGTTGGTCAAGAGCATTTAGTTGGCGAGGGAAAACCTATAAATACCGCTATCAAACAAAAGCACTTATTTTCATTTATACTTTGGGGTCCTCCGGGGTCTGGAAAAACAACACTGGCAAAGATCTATGCCAAAAGCTTGGACGCAAAACTTTACGAACTATCGGCGGTTTCTGCTGGTAAGGCCGACATCAGAAAAATCATAGATGAAGACACGAAGGACTATCCCAAAGTCCTATTCTTAGATGAAATTCACCGCTTTAACAAAGCCCAGCAGGATTTTCTATTGCCTTATGTGGAAAGAGGGGATTTAACTTTGATTGGAGCTACTACGGAAAATCCAAGTTTTGAAGTAATACCGCCCCTGCTCTCGCGCTGCAGGGTTTTTGTTTTAAACGAACTTACAGATAAAGAAATGAAAACCATTGTCAAACGAACGAAGTTAAAATTAGACAAAGAATCTACTGATTGGCTGGTAAATATGGCTAATGGCGACGCAAGACAGGCAATCACTATGCTGGAAAACACTAACGAGCTTTACAAGGAAATTAATTTGGAAAATCTAAAAAATGCCCTACAGTCAAAATTTTTAAGATACGATAAAGTAGGGGAGGAGCATTACAACACAATTTCGGCCTTTATTAAAAGTATGAGGGCTAGCCAGGCAGATGCTGCCTTATATTATTTGGCCAGGATGATTGACTCCGGAGAAGATCCAAAGTTTATCGCGAGGCGCATGGTAATTTTTGCTTCAGAAGACATAGGATTGGCTCAACCTACGGCCTTGGTCATTGCGAATGATGTGTTTCGCGCCGTAGAGATTATAGGATTACCAGAATGCGGTATCAATTTAGCCCATGGTGCAACCTATCTTTGCCAATGCAAAAAAGACAGAAGCTCATATAATGCCTATATAGCCGCGACGCAAGATGTAAAACAATATGGCAATCTGCCAATTCCTCTAAAACTGCGCAACGCGCCGACGAAACTTATGAAAGATTTGAATTACGGCAAAGGATACGACCCAAAGGTCGTGGTGAGAAAACCGAACCATGAAAAATATTCAAAAGAAGATTATCTACCCGATCAGCTGAAGGGAAAGAAATACCTCAAATCATAGGAATCCGTTAGCTATTGGCAAGCTAATCAATAAGTACTATACATAGGACACAGTTCGTCAAAAAAGCAGCATCTTTCCTGATAGTTGTAGTTCTTGCAATCCTAAAGCCCCCGTTTCTACTTTGTTCAACGGGGCTTTTTATTTTGTAAAGTAAAATAAAATTCGAAAATCGTCAGATCTAATTAAACAACATTTAATTGTGGATAATTAACTATTCACATATTTTATTAAAAAAGCTATTATTGTTTTAGATATTTGGACCGAATTATATAGCGTGCACGCCGTGGCTAACTTCAGAGAAAGGAGGAACCACCATTATGATTGTCCGAACGAGTTCTTTGATTAAGACAATCGCGTGTCGCCGTGGCCAGGGCAGTTCCGGGTGCAGCTAAACGCGCCCGAGAACGTGCTCAACAAAAGCGTCTTTAAGGACGCAAAACGCAAGGGAGACGAACCTCGTTTCGTCTCCCTCTTTTTTTATTTCCGTTTGCATAAAGGAGATTCACTATCAAGATTAAAAAGAAAAAAATATTTTGAAAAATAAAATCGTAAGGTAATAATTTGACATTGAGATCACTGGAGCTATAATTCAATCATATAGATAAAGATTTTTCGGAATTAGTCGAATATCTAGACGAAAAGTTTATTGGAGTAAAATTAGAATATTAACATTCTCATATATGGCAAAAAGAAGCACGGCATTAGGTAGACGCAAAAAATCGCATTCACATAAAACCAAAAAACGCTTGGCAATAAAGCGACTTATGCTTGAAGCCAGAGCAAAAAAAAGAAAGCATAAGTAAAATTCACAACAAAATTTTAAACAACTTACTTTTTGAGTGGGTTGTTTTTAATTCCAACATACGGAATCTATCAATCGCTAATAAGGCGCTTGCTACCTTCAGGCAGGATTTTTTGGTAGGATGAGATATAAATATTTTATCCATGAATAAAATAAATAAATGATCCAAAAAAGAAAAAGCAATCTTTATAATCCCGAAGCAAGCCTCCCGTTTAATATAAGCCGGTCTAAAATAGATATGTTTTTGGAATGCCCGAAATGTTTTTATATAGACAGAAAATTAGGAATTGCCAGGCCCGGCATGCCGGGTTGGTCTTTAAATAGCGCTGTTGACCAATTGCTAAAAAATGAATTCGATCTTTTACGAAAGAACGGCGAACCACACGAATTAATGAAAAAATACAAGATCGATGCCATTCCTTTTGCTCATACCGATTTATCGACATGGAGAGACGATGATTACAAACGCGTTGGAGCTTGTGTGTTGCACAAAAAAACTAATTTTAATATTTGTGGCATTGTCGACGACATCTGGATAGATAAAAAATCCAAAGAACTCTATATTGTCGATTACAAAGCCACAAGCACCAGTAAAGAAATTTCTTTGGAGGACGAGTACAAACAGGGCTATAAAAGACAGATGGAGATTTACCAGTGGATTTTCAGGCAGATGGGGTTTAAAGTATCGAAAACCGGTTATTTTGTTTTTGCCAATGCCGGAAAAAATAGCCCGAAATTCGACGGCAGATTAGATTTTGAAGTTTCAATATTAAAACATGAAGCCGATGATTCTTGGGTAGAATCGACAATTTTTGACATTAAAAAATGCCTTGATTCGGATAAAATTCCCTTATCCGGAGAAAATTGCGAATATTGTGATTTTCATAGATTAACCAATGTAGAAGAGGGAATTGGATAAAAATCATGCTAATTGACGACGTAACAATCAATGTAAAAGCCGGGAAGGGCGGCCGCGGTGCTGTAGCGTTCAACAAAACGAAGATGAGCCTAGGACCAACCGGAGCCAATGGAGGTAAGGGCGGAGATGTTTATTTTGAAGGAGTATCGAATTTAGGAGCATTGATCCAGTTCCGCTACAAGAAAAACATAGCGGCGGAAGACGGTGAAAACGGGAAAAACCAGCTTTACGATGGAGCTAAAGGCAAAGATCTTGTTGTAGTAATACCGATAGGGACGGTACTTCATAATATATCGATGGGCAAAAAATCTGAAATTATTTCTGTTGGTGAGCGTTTTTTAGTGGCAAAAGGCGGTATTGGCGGAAACGGAAATTATTTTTTCCGTTCGTCCACCAATACCAGCCCTGTGGAATTCCGGGAAGGATCATTAGGCGAAGAATATGACATAAGGTTAGAGCTTAAACTGATAGCTGATGTCGGATTTGTGGGGCTTCCCAATGTCGGTAAATCGAGTTTATTAAACATACTGACAAACGCCAAAAGCAAGGTAGCCAATTATCCATTTACTACTTTAGATCCAAACTTAGGAGTTTACTACGAATTGATATTGGCCGATATTCCCGGCCTGATTGAAGGATCCTCTGATGGCAAGGGGTTTGGCATTAAGTTTTTACGCCACATCGAAAGGACTAAAACCATTTTTCATTTCATCTCCGCCGATTCCAAAAATCCTCTTTCGGACTATCAGACCATCAGAAACGAGTTGGAAAAATACAACAAAAGCTTGTTGGAAAAAAAAGAATATGTTTTTTTAAGCAAATCTGATCTACTAAACGAAAAAGAAATTGGGGAAAAAATAAACGAGCTGAAAGAAACTGGTAGGGAAGTAATACCCATCTCCATAATCGACGAAAAAAGCATAAAAAAAGTTGAAGAGATTTTACGCGAGATAACAAAACAGAAACATAAATAGACTCTCCATTTGACGAATTCAGGACGAATCTGACAAAAATCGCCTCATATCGGCGGTTTATCCTTTTAAATTCTTACCACTATGAAACCCCGAACGAAATCAAAGATTTCCAACGAGGCAAGTTGTCGATGAATATCTCACATTCCCTAAGAAAAACTAAATATACGACGAAATAAGGCAAGAATCAGCCGAATAGAGTATTTATCGTCTTAGAGTTAAAAACCGCTTAGAATGGCTCCTAGGGGGCAAAAATAGGCCTAAAATTAGGCTTCAAAGCTCAAAATGGGGGATAATATTCTCATTTTATAGTTTCCGTTATTGATCTTGCTATAGAAATCCACTTTAGGCCTTGTGGTCTTTTGGCTTTAAATTTTTGCATTGATTCGTGAATATTTATGATACGCGTAAAATCACTCTTAACCCATTTCCGCATAAATTTGCCTTTATTACGATAGATAATTTCTATAGCTTCTGCCCATAATTCAAAATCTTGTTTCTTCTTACCATGTAAAGAATTTCTCCTGAAAAAGGGCACGGTTATATTGTGTAGATTGTCTATGTCTTGAACGGAATACCTAACCTGATCTCCACGGGCAAGATAGATAGCCCCACACCCAAGATTAGCCTGTATTTTCTTTAAAAGGTCTTCGTCGTCTTTTCTAGTAACAATTACGAATTGACATTTCCATCCATAATAGACTGGTTTGTTTTTCCTTTCTCGACGAACATCTCTCCGAAACTGTAGATCAAAACATCCTTCGCCGTCAACAAATCCGGCAATATAATCTCCTGATATTGTTTGGGATTGAGTTTTGTCCATTTTTTAAAATTATTATTCTCTTAGGCTATGGAATTTTCTATGGGTTTCTCTAAGTTTTTTTGACGTAACAGAAGCATAGATTTGAGTAGTGCCTATATTTTTATGGCCTAAAAATTCTTGAATAGTTCTTAAATCAGCACCTTGCGTTAAAAGATCCGTTGCAAAAGAGTGGCGAAGCGTGTGAGGACTGGTAAAAATCGGGACGCCAGCTAAGAGGGTATATTTCTTAACAATATTTTCCATCGAGCGTGAGGATAATCGTTTTTGCGAATTTTTCGGCCCTTTGTAATTAATAAATAAAGCCTTTTCTTTGTCTCTACGAGTTGTTATGTACTTACTTAGCCATTTTATTGCTCTTTCTGATAAATAAACCGGACGCGGTCTGTTGCCTTTGCCAATTACTACGATTTCCAAATTTTTCGTTTCGGGCGTAATTTTAATTTGTTCTTTATTTAAACTCACTAATTCCGCTACCCGAAGACCTGTTGAAAAAAAAGTTTCCAGAATGGCTCTGTCTCGTAAACCGAAAATATTAGAGGTATTTGGAGTTTCAATAAGTTTTTTTATCTGATCAACGCCTAAGAATTTAATGGCTCTTTCTTCAGGCTTAGATTTTGCCAGCTTAATCTTTTCGGCTGGTAAAGAGATGATGTTATGGTCGGCAAAATAATTTAAAAGGTTCCTGAGAGCAATTAGATAGTAATTTTGGGTAGATCTCTTTAAAGGCTCTTTGGTGTTTATATTAAAGGTTTGAGATAGAGAAACCCGGTATTTACGAATATGATCTTCAGAAAGCTCGTGAGGAAGCAAAGATTCAAGGTTGCTGTTTTTCAACCATTTTATAAATCTTTTTAAAAATCTTTCGTAGGTTTCCTGGCTTTTATTACTCAATCCTTTTTCTATATCCAAATACTCTAAAAAATCATTAACGTGCTCAACTATAGGCCTGTTGTCTTTTTTCATATTATTGGGGGAGTGATTAATCGTTTAGACATGATACTTCGATAAAGAACCATTATGCGAAGTATACTACTTCTATAGTATACAGACCAAATACGTCTGTCAATACTCCCCCAGTGCCTTATTTTGAACGCAGTTAAAAACAAACTTGTTTATTCTGAACGAAGTGAAGAACAAACTTGTTTATTCTAAACGAAGTGAAGAACAAACTTGTTTATTGTATAAAAAAGCCGCCCTAAGTTAGGACGGACGAACTCGAACAAAGATTAAATCTCCTGCGTATTAGATGTAATACCTGAGCCAGAAATCGATTCAGAATTCATCAGCTCTACGGATTGATACCTAGACTGAATTTCCGCCGCTAACTGGTGATTCAACTCTTTCAGCAGCTGAAAAACTATCAGGTCTACTTCTTCTGGAACCGAGGCAAACTGCTGGATTTCCACTAGTATTACGTTGCGGAAAAAATCACGTATAGGAATCGCTTTACAATAAAGCAAAGGGCCCTCGATATGGTTTGTGTTCCCAATTAATCGAGAACACAAATAATGAGAGCACATCCAACTCAGAATGTAATTAATCTCCCATCTTTCCCTGCTTTCCTCCTCCAATTTGAAGATTTCGTCAATTAATCGCTTTAAAAGACCTTGGCGTTTGCTCGCGCGAGCCATCCATGCTTGAGTCATTATTTTACTCCCTTTTAATCTTTGGTGTATTAAATTACAAAAAAGCTATATTCATCATAAAACATATAATTAATTTTGTAAATCACAATAAAAAAAGCGCGTTCAGCATTTACAACAGTCCTCAAGGTCCCCTCAAGGCCAATTTTACTTAAACGCGCCGGCCCACCCTCTGGATGGATGGTCCTAAAATGGGCCACACCCTCCGGGTGGATGATCCTAAAAAGGATCAATCATAATTATACTTTGACCGGTTATTCACCGATCAAAATACGTACTCAAAAGAACTTTAATCTATATTAATAAAATCTAAAAAGCTGTCAAGGATAATCTTCCCCAGATTTAAAAATGTTGCTTTCTACAATTTTCCATAGCTTCCTTTATCCTTTTCAATGTTTTTTCTCTGCCCAAAATCGCTGCCACCTCAAATGGCCCGGCCGACGCTTTCTTTCCCGTCAAGGCAACCCGCAAAGGCCATAACAATTCTCCTTTACTACCGACCTTTCTCTGTTGCATATCTTTCTCTGCCTTTGCAATCAAGGATTTTTCCAGATTATCTTGGGTCCAATCATTTTCGCTAATGAATTTGATAATTTCTTCCACCCTTTCCAGCGATCCAATAACTTCCCTGTCTGTCATATTCTGCCATTTTAATAATTCCGTCTCGTACTCCAAATTATCTCTCAAAAAGAAACCGGCTAACTCTGATATTTCAGACAGTTTTTTTAATCGTTCTTGGTAAATAGCGACTACTTTTTCCAACCAATCAAAAGCAATAATCTCGCCCGTGGCTTTGATTTTATATTTTGGCAGTTTCTCTTTAAATAATTTTAATTTCTCTGGAACCATAAGAAATAAGCGTTTAAACGATTCGGTTATTAGACCCGTTGAGCGGTTCAATTAACCCTGCTCCAATCAAATAAGGAATGCAGAGTTTAGTTAATTTCTCGACAGAGCGTTGACGAATATAAAAACCGTTTAGGAAATCTAATCTTTGGATATTGAAAACGGCTCCTCCTTTTTGGATTCTGTCTATGGAAAACTCTTTCGTCAAAGAAAGTAAAGAATAAATTTCTCTTTCGTCTCCCGGATTCCAACCCAAAAAAGCTATAAAATTCACCAATGCTTCTGGCAAATAACCCATTCTTTTGAACTCGCTAATTGGTTCGGCTTGGTGTCTTTTGCTCAACTTAGAACGATCCGGCCCCAATATCAACGGCAAATGAGCGTATTGCGGAATCGGCAAACCTAATGCCTCCTGAATCAAGATTTGCCTTGGAGTGCTGGAAATAAGGTCTTCTCCTCTAATAACATGGGAAATTTTCATTTCAAAATCATCAATCGCAACCGCGAAATTATACAAAGGCGTGTGGATGTCTTTGGCAACAGAAAAATCCCCTATTTGCTTGACATCGAATTCAATTTCTCCACGGATTAAATCTTTAAATTTTATGATTTTCGCAGGAACCCTGAATCTTAGAATAGATTTTTCTTTATGAGATAACTTATTTTGGATTTCTTTTTTGTTTAATCTGGCGCATTTCCCTGAATAGCGCGGCGATTCCCCTATTGACGCTTGATACTGCCTTTGCGCTTCAAGTTCGTCCTCGGAACAAAAACAATGATAGATTTTATCTTCTGATAAAAGTTGCTCCAAGTATTTTTTATAAATATCGCTTCTTTCGCTTTGACAATAAGACCCGTAATTTCCAGTGTAATTTTTAATTTTTAACTTTAAGTTTTTAGTTTGAGCAGGAGCGATTGGACCTTCATCCCACAGTATTCCTAACCAATTCAATGATTCAATAATATTTTGTTCGTACTCTTTCTTTGACGTTGCCTCGTTGGTATCTTCTATTCTTAAAATAAATGTTCCGTTGTTATTTTTGGCAAAAAGGTAATTGAAAAGAGCGGTTCTTGCCGATCCAATATGCAAAAAACCGCTTGGAGACGGAGCGAATCTGGTTCTCACCGCCATTGGTTCCTTTGCTTGAGAAGATTTTTTTGGCATACAAAAAACTATAATTTCAAGTACTCCCAAAGATAAGACGCTATAATTTCCGCCGCTCTGGGTTTTGCGAACTTGGCGGCGCCATCGCTCATTGCGTCAAGTTCGTTTTGGTGCGAGAACAAATATTTTAACCTATCCAAAAAAAAGTGATGAGTGAAATTCGCCTCCTCTATCACCAGACAAGCGCCATTGTGAGAATAACTATAAGCATTTTCTACCTGATGGTTTTGGGCGGATTCCGGCAAAGGTATCAAAATAGACGGCTTTTTAACGGACGATATTTCAAAAATACTGCCAGAACCGGCCCGAGACACGACCAAGTTGGCAACCTGATAAGCATCGGCTAATTCCGTTTCGCTCAAGAACGGGTATAAATGATAGTATTTTTTTAAGTCCTCTTTTGTGACCACTTTGGCTTCGGCATCAACGTTTTTAAAGTTATTCGTGCCACACTGATGAATTACTTCAAATTTATCTATCAGATCGGGAAGGGTCTGCAAAATCACATCGTTAATCCTTTGGGACCCTTGAGAACCGCCCAAGATTAAAATGACTGGCTTTTCTCCGGTTAATTTAAAGATATTTTTGGCCTCTTGAACAGAACCTTGTAGAATTTCCGACCTGACAGGATTGCCAATGGAAATCGTTTTCCATATAGGAAAATCTTTAGTTTTTTTACCCGGGAAAGAAGAAAAAATCTCGATGGATAATCTGCCCAAAAAACGGTTGGCAGCGCCGGGTATAGCGTCTGATTCGTGCAAAAACACAGGGGTGCCAAGCATCCAGCCAGCCACAACAACCGGCAACGATCCATATCCTCCTTTGCTGAAAATCACGTCCGGGGACAGCCAAAATATATTAAAAAAAGCTTGAACCGTACCGATAGGAATCTTGAAGATGATGTCAATTATGTTCTCAAGAATACTGCGGAAATCAAAATATCTCCTCATTTTTCCTGCCATAATATATTTTATCCTAATGTCTTCGTTAGAAAGATACACGGCAGATGTCTCGTCCTTTGGACCAATATAGAAAAAACGGACGCTCTCTCCGGCAGACACCCTTTTGAATTCTCGATAAATAGCGATAATTGGAAAAATGTGGCCACCGGTCCCGCCACCGGTGAATAAGATCTTCACTCCGTTAGAAGTTTGTTGTTATAGAATATATTATTCATTTCAAACAAACATTTGTTTTGTTATTACTCCCCGTCTTGTAGATTACATAAAATTTTTTGTGAAAAAAAATCATGCCCAGAACTTCTAACGGGGTTCTGCTCTTTACCTATATTATACCATCTTGCGATTTTTAGACACATTAAGCAACAATCCCAAAGCAATCAGCTCAAAAACCAGATGAGATCCGCCGTAACTGATAAAAGGCAGAGGCACCCCTGTTGGAGGCAACAACTTTACAATAGACCCTATATTAACTATTGCCTGAACTATTATCCAAGAAGTAATTCCAATAGCTAATAATTTAGAAAATGCATCCGGCGCGCCCTTGGCAATTTCCAATCCCCGCCAAAGAAAAATCATAAACAGCAAAACCAGCGTTGCTCCGCCAAGAAAACCCAATTCTTCCGCAATAACAGAGAAAATCGTGTCTGACATCGCTTCTGGCAGAAAACCGAATTTCTGACGCGACATTCCAAGACCCAGTCCGGTTAGCCCCCCTGATCCTATCGCAATCAACGCTTGCTTAATTTGATACCCTTTACCCATAGGATCGAAATCTTGGCTTAAGAATACCGTTATTCTGCTCAAGCCATACGGCACTTTTTTAATCAATATCCAAAACGCGCTGGCTCCTAACATCATTATCAAAACAAGATGCCACCAAGGCGAGCCGGCCGTAAAGTAAATCACGGCTCCCACAACAGAGATTATGAAAAGAGTGCTTATATCCGGCTGGCTGTATAGAAAATAACCAATGATCCCAAAAAGAATTAAGAATATGAATAAGTTCAAGATCAACGAACTCGAATTTCTAAACAGCGTTTTAGATGACAAATTCCGAGGCGTTTTCTTGAATAACCCTCTTTTTATCGCGCCGAAGAATCTCTCGGCTGATTGAAATCTGCTTTCCATTAAAGCCGCGAAATAAAGAATAAAAGTCAGCTTCAATGATTCTGATGGTTGAAAGGTGAACAATTTCAAATCAAGCCACCTCGCAGCGCCCCCGTAGCTAACGCCAATCCCTGGTATTAACACCAACGCCAAAAGAGCAATGTTTAATAAAAACAGGCCAAAAGACGCTTTTCTAATTAATGTCAGGTTTATTTTAAAAGCCAGAAAGGACAAAATAATTCCAGGAATTAATCCGGCTTGAATCTGATGCCATAAAAAAAAGAAAGGGTTCTGAAAACTTTCGTAAGAAAGAACCGAAGAAACGCTGGCAAGAACAAGTATCCCAATCATTATCATAAAAGCGCAGACAATGATTAGGGCTCGATCCGGGTATTTCTTAATTTTTCTTTCCATAAACTTTAATATACTTTTTAAATAAATCCCCTCTTTCTTTGTAGTTCTTAAAGACGCCGAAGCTCGGAGACGCGGGCGATAATAAGCAAATATCGCCCTTTTCAGTATTTTCCAAGCTAAGCTTTATGGCTTCTTTCATATCGTTTACAAAAAAATAATTTATCGCTTTCTTACTTTTGTTAAACCGAAAATATTTTTTTACTGCTTTGGCAATTTTTCCTCCGGTAGTCGGAAAAAGTATCAGGTTCTTGATTTTCCGCTGCGCAATAACTCTTGCCAGCTTGCTATAATCTAAACCGCTCTCAAATCCTCCTAAAATTATTGCTCCTATTCGATCGCCCAACGCTTCAATGGCGGCAATGGTAGCTTGTGGAATGGTGGCGAGAGAATCGTTATAAAAATCCACGCCAGAATATTTACCTACAAATTCAAGACGATAAGGCATCCCTTTAAAGTTTTTTACTGCATTTGTTATTTTTGCTAACGGCACATTAAGAATCCTGCCAACAATTATAGCGGCCATAGTATTGACCAGATTAAATTCTCCTTTTAAGCGGCAGTTTGCCGTATGAAACATCTTCTTTCCGTGATAAACGACAAGGTCTTGTCTCAAGCGATAGTCACCACTTTGACTCTTCAAAGAAAAAGATATTTTTTTTGATTTTGCCTTTTTGACCGCTTCTTTCAATAATTGATCGTCTTTGTTGTAAATTAGAACGTCATTGCTTTTTTGGTGAAGAAAAATATTTTTCTTTGCTTGAAAATATTCTTGAAAATCCCGGTAGTAATCCAGGTGAGCGGGATAAATATTAAGGAAAACGGCGATGTTTGGACTTGTTCTCAAATTCATCAGTTGATGACTCGACATTTCGTAGACAAAAATATCTTTCGGCTTGGCTTTAAACAGCAAAGAAAGCGCTGGCTTGCCGATATTACCCACTAAATAAACTTTTTTGCCTCCTTGCTTAAGAATCTTGTAAATTAAGGAGCTTGTCGTTCCCTTTCCTTTTGTTCCGGTAATGCCGATTATTTTGCCTGGGCAATGCCTTAAAAAAAGTTCTGTTTGAGAGGTAATTTTACCTTCTCGAAAGGCCTGCTTTAGTGCCTGATTATTGACTGGAATGCCTGGTGATTTAATGATCAAGTCGTATTGTTCTAAAGGTTTAAGATAATCTCTACCCAAATACCACGTAACTTTTCTTAATAATTTTAAATTTTTAATTTTGAATTTTGAATTTTTATCTTTGTCCCCTACTCCCAAAATCTTACCTGGAAACAACTTCCTTAAAAACATCAAAGTGTCTACCCCTTCTTTTCCTAATCCCAATATGAGAATTTTTTTGGGATTTAGCTCCTTTTTTAAATTCAACATTTTAATTAAAACGGACTATCTTAGGATTGATCTCCTTGCCTAAACAAAAACGACTCATTAGACGAAAATTATAAGGGTCGTCGCTTAAAAAAAATTGGTGCTGCTTACTTTTTTTTAAGCTGTTAGCCAATTTTTCGTTTTGTCTCAATAACGATCTAAAGCTTAGCGCTAAATCTTTTGCCGGATTAATAATCCGGACGCGCTTTCCCATCGCAAAAGAGATTACTTTTTTTAGCAAAGGGTAGTGAGTGCAGGCCAAGATCAGCGTGTCAATCTTTTTCTTTTTTAACGGCGCCAAGTAATTTTTCACTATCAATCTGGTTTCTTTTCTCTCAAACCAACCTTCTTCTATTAATGGAACCAACAAAGGACAACTTTCTGTGTAAACGTTGAGGTCGGCCACTTTTTTTAATAGCGCTCTACGATGAACGCCGCTATTTACGGTGCCCGGCGTACCAATGATACCGATTGTTTTATTCTTGGTTGATTGAATAGCGCCACTAACCCCGGGCGTAATGATTTCAAAGATTGGTGTATCTTTGAATTCTCTCCTTAAAAAATCTGCCGCCAGAGCAGAAGCGGTATGGCAAGCAATAACAATCACCTTGGCTCCTTTTTTTAAAAGAAACTTCACGATTTCTTTTGAACATTGCCGAATAAAACGAGGGCTTTTCGTTCCATATGGCAATCTGGCGGAATCGCCAAAATAAATAATCTGGTAATCCGGTAAATATCGGAGAAATTCTTTTACCACGGTCAAACCGCCAATCCCAGAATCAAATATGCCGATCATATCCGGTAGTAGCCATTCCCTCTAATTCTTGTATGGTTTTCATCAGAAGAAAAGGTAATTATGAATATATTTTAACCATCAATTCGTATACCCGATAGAGAACGGGGTCACTACCGGGTCATAGTAAACGAATGGCAACCCCTATTATTGCTAAAACCACTCCGACCAGCCAAAAACGCATCGTTATTTCGTGAGGCGTCCATCCCTTTGCCTCAAAGTGATGATGTATGGGAGTCGCTAAAAATATTTTTTTACGAAAAAACTTTTTAGATGCTAACTGTATAATGATTGAACCCACTTCAATCACTAAGAGACCGCCAATGATAGGCAAAACCGCGATAGAATCGGTTAAAAACGCAACCACTGCCATAGTAGAAGTCAACCCCAAAATACCGGTTTCACCCATATAAAACCTGGCTGGAGGTATGTTGAACCATAAAAACGCGAATAGAGTGCCGGAGATAACGGCGCACAAAGAAGCTAATTCTATCTTATCTTGAGCAAAAGCAATCACCGTAAAAGCGCTGAAAATAGTGGCGAAAATACCGCCAGCTAATCCATCTAATCCGTCAATAACTCCGCCAGCCCAAGACGCCAGCATCACTATCACAAACAACGGTATGTACCAAAAACCAATAGACAGATCTATGCCCCCGGGAAAATTCAAAATCAAAGGAATATGGATGCTGTCCCAATTAAGCTTAAAATAAAACCACCAACCGCCAATCAAACCGATCAGGGCGACAATGATTAGACGCCTCGTGAATGTCATTCCCCCTCCAACATAACGGCCTCGCCCAAAAACTTGCAAAAAATCATCAAGGAGACCGACTAAAGAAGCCGCAATAAGCGTAAAGAAAGGAAGCCAGGTTTCGCTTCGAGATAGAAAATTAATTCTCTTAAGCCACCAGTATTTATCCCCGAATGACAGCAGCAAAAGAAATAACGCTATGACCAGGACCGAAATCCAAATAATTAATCCTCCTCCTCGAGGAACTGCCACTTCCCTGTCTTTGTGCAGGGCGTAAACAACACTGGCGTCTTCGCCGGTAATGGTTTTTTTGCGCGCTTCCTTTTTCCAAAACTTTATCTTGTACAGAAAATTAATCATTGAAGGCGCCAAAATCATAGCTAAAATGGCGGCAAAAGCGAAAAGAGAGAAAATTTTAATCAGATTAAAATTAAAAAGCGTCATTTTTTACGTTGCTTTTTTATTGCCATTGATAAGCTCCATTCAACCAATCCATCATTTTTTCCATATCTCCAAACCTATCTTCCGAGCTTAATACTATGTTGACTAAATAACTTTGCTTGTCTGGAGCCAGATAAATTATCGCCAAGCAACCGCCGGCTCTCAAAGTCCAACCGGTCTTCCCGCTTAGGTCGGGCATCGTTCCTAAAAGTTCATTGGTGCTTTTTAGTTTGCGAAACAATATACCGTCAGCCGAATAAACATCGAATTCGGAGAAACGTGCAATATCCCAAATTGATGGTTCGGTCTTGAGTATGTAAATCGCTAATTTAGCGACATCTTCAACGGTTGAATAATTCGTCAGGTCTTGTTGATTTTCAGGGTCCAACCCGGTTGGGTTAACAAAAAATGTATCTTCCAATCCTAATTCAGCCGCCGTGATGTTCATTAAATCAACAAACTCTTTCTCGTCCATCATATCGGCTAAGGCAAAAGCCGCTCCATTATTGGACTCAATTAATAAAAAATAAAGAAGATCTTTGACAAAAAACTTCTCTGCGACTCTTAGATTGCCAGATCCCTGTTCGTTCTCCACTTTGGCGGCTTCGGAAGAAATCTCTACCGTTTCTTCAAAATTATAATTCCGCATAACAAGCAAAGCGGTCATTAATTTTGTGATGCTTGCTATGGGTAATTTCTCCTGAATGTTTTTTTGGAAAAGAACCTTTTCGGTTCCGTCTTTTTTGATTAACACTGATATTGCCGAACGCGCTCCAACCTCCAACGCATCGGTTTCTTCTTTTCTCGATGGCTTCATGCTTTCAAGCTGTTTTTCAATGGCGGCGTTCTGATTTAAAACTTCTTCTTCTTGAGCGGCAACATTCGTATAAAAAAAATCTTCCAGCTTCTGGGCAAAGACATTGATCCCCCACCAAAGCGGCAGGCCTAAAAATATTATGATAAAAAATAATCTTAAGCTTTTGCTCATTATGAAAATTACCTATCTTTTTCGTCGCCGACCGGTTTGATATGCAATTCTTTAAGCTGTTCTGTCTCCACTTCAGATGGCGCTCCCATCATTAAATCCTTGTTATCCCCCGTTTTGGGAAAAGCGATTACTTCTCTTATGTTGGGCTCATTCAAAAGTACCGCTAAAAACCTATCAATCCCAGGCGCAATACCGCCATGAGGAGGAACACCGTACTTAAACGCTGTAAGCAAGTGGCCGAATTTCTGCCGTATTTGTTCTTTACTGTGACCCATCGTTTCAAATACCGCTTCCAAAATTTCCGGCTTGTAAGACCTCAAGCTCCCTCCGCCAATCTCAACTCCGTTCAGGACAAAATCATGCTGATAACCCAGAATTTTTTCTGGGCTTTTTTTAATTTTTTCGATGTCATCGATTTGAGGTCTTGTAAAAGGGTGGTGCACCGCATCCCAGCGTCCTCGCCCTGAGCCCATCGAAGGGTTTTCTTCCTTTCTCCACTCAAACATCGGAAAATCAATAATAAAACAGAAAGCCAGTTCATTAGGATTTTCTTTGTCTTTTCTGACGTCTGGTTTGTCGGTCTTGTATTTTTCCATCGCGTCATTATATTTTAATCTCGGAAACGGAATACTTGTAATTTTCTTTTCCGGAAAAAGCTTTTCAATAATTCCTATATACAATTCCTCCATAAGAACTAAGATGTCCTCCTGTTCCACAAAAGCCATTTCGATATCTAATTGTGTAAACTCGGCTTGGCGGTCTCCTCGCGGATCCTCATCTCTTAGGCAGCGCGCTATTTGAAAATATTTTTCTATACCCGCAACCATTAACAATTGCTTATATTGCTGGGGCGATTGCGGCAAAGCGTAAAAAAGGCCTGGTTGAAGACGAGCCGGGACCAAAAAATCGCGAGCGCCTTCGGGCGTAGCTTTGGTCAATAATGGAGTTTCAATCTCAATAAATCCTTCTTTTATCAAAAAATCGCGCATACACTGAATCACCTTTTGTCTGTTTCTTATATTTTCCTGAAGTCGAGGTCTTCTCAAATCCAAGTATCTGTACTTTAATCTCTTATCTTCTGATATGTCATATCCATTCGTATCAATTGGAAAAGGCGGGGTTTCCGCCATAGATAAAATTTCTAATTTCGAGGGCTGAAATTCAATCTTTCCTGTCGCAATTTTTGGATTTATCATGCTGGCTGGCCTTTCTTTTACTTCTCCCTCAATAAACACAACTGACTCTGGTTTTAAAGTTTTTGCTAATTCGTAAGTGTCTTTTACGTCAGGAGAGAATACGATCTGTAAAACTCCACCGCTGTCACGAAGATCAATAAAAAGAATTTTCCCATGTTCTCTTATTGTTTGAACCCAACCAGCCAATTGGATTGTTTTGCCGATAAAATCAACCGAATTGTTAGTTAAGATACGTTTCATTGGCATTATTATAGTAAATTTTTAATCCCTTGGAAAGCTTTGATTTTTTTAAGCTAAGCAATAAAAAAGGACTCAAATACATGAGTCCCTTTTTTGAAAAGGATAACATCAGAACAACCACTGTATTAGATGTGGTTTATGGACCACATCCGCTACGAGTGATTGATCTTCTGCGTTTGATGTTATCGTGAGTCCGACTTTCCGATTAGCAACATATGTGAAGGTTACTGGGTTACAACCTAGGTAGGTATTCGTAATGACTACTCCTTTCGCAGAAGATATCACCATAGAATAAGGGTCTATACCCCAATATATTCCGGGTAATATATAGAATCTGATACATACAAGGACAGAAAATGGCTGCCCGTCATCAGACCTTATTACAATATTACCCATCCCTCTACTACATGATCCTTCGTATTGATACGTATGAACCATACCTGACTCCATAGTCACCAACCACTTATCGAGGAAATAGAACTTCTTGCGTAGTTCATTCGCAAGGAAAAAACAAAGCCAGAAAAAGATTACTGACAAAATTATTGTGACTGTAACCACGGTTTATCGCCTCATTTTTGTAAAAGTACTCTTCCCTGTACTATATTAAATATAGCATATTATAGAGTAGTTGTCAATAGAAAAGCGGGTACCATTAGATACCCGCCAGGAATAGTGTTCATTTTGGACGCATACCTACTCAGTTGCGCCTCCGCACTATTCCCAAATAAAGCCAAACTTGCTACAGGGCTAAATGGAGTATAGCTAACGGAAAAATAATGTCAACCAATAAAAAGGCAGGCGTAAATATTCACCTGCCTTTGAGGAGCTGACGTATCATATGTAATACGCCACATAATGAAAGACACCAATTAAATTTTAGCAAATCCGAGAGACCTGTCAACTGACTGATCGCAATAAAAAGAGGCAGGCGCGATGTCCAACATCTCACGCACCTGCCCTTAGGAGGTGGGCGCATCCGCGAGATGCGCCATATATTAGGCGGTTAGATTGTAGCAAATCAAAAAACCCAATCAAGAGATTAAATCATAAATATATTCTATGTCGCTTCGCTCCTCAAAATTCTTCAAGTAATTTATAAATATCTCCTGCGCCCAGAATGGTAATTACCTCTCCCCCTTTAAGTTCTTTCTTTAAATGATTCAAAATTGCCTCTTTTTTTAAATAGACAACATGGGGTCTATTTATCGTTTCGACCAACATTTTAGCATTTACTTTCTTAGCGATACTCTTTTTCTCTCTACCCGCAACATCAAAAATATCTATGATAATCACTTTATCAAGTTTAGATTCTCTAAAAACTTTGACAAAATCATTAAATAAATAAAAAACTCTCTGGTACTGATGAGGTTGAAAAATACATATAATTTTCTTTTTTCCGAACTTTTCAAAAAGAGCAGATATAGTGGCCTTAACTTCTGTTGGGTGATGAGCGTAATCAGAAACAAGGGTAATATTTTTATCGCCAACGCGTTTTTTTGACACCTCGAATCTGCGCCAAACACCACGATATTCTGAAAGCGCCTTAAGTAAGGTTTTATCCCGGATTTTCAATTCTCTCGCCACGGTAAGAACCGCCATGGCATTATAGATATTATGCTTTCCTGGCACTTTCAAAATTTTCTCCAGTTTCTTTGCTTCCTCTTGTCTTATCGAATAATTCCTAATCTTAAATTTCAGTTTCGAGATTTGCGATTTAAGTTTTGAGATATTCTTGTCGTCTTTATTCGCAACCAAAATCCCGCTTGACGGCAAAAAGGATATATATCTCTTAAATGTTTTCAGTATATTGCTTAAATTTTTGTAAAAATCAAGGTGCTCTCTTTCGATGTTGGTTAAAACAATAATCTGCGGTCGGTAATTCAGAAAAGAAGCCATATGTTCGTCGGCCTCAATAACCAGATATCTTGACTTCCCTATTCTGCAATTTGACCCTTCGACGCTACTCAGGGTCAACCCTGAACTCGTTGAACGGGTTGATCCATCAAACTCTTTTACTTTTGTACCTACGATCACTGTCGGATCTAGTCCGGCCTTGACCAAAACCAAGGCCAACATTGCCGTGGTCGTGCTTTTCCCGTGGGTACCAGAAACAGCAATAGTAAAATATTGCTTTGTTAATTCTCCTAACGCTTGCGGGTAACTTAAGCATTTTATTTTATTCTTCTTTGCTTTTTTGATTGCGGGGTTGTCTTTCGGTACGGCTGGACTAAAAACAACCAAATCTAAATCTCTTGGTAAATTTGATTTATTAGATATAAATATCTTTACTCCCCTTTTCTTTAAATCATGAGTGATTTCAGACGCGACTAAATCAGATCCTGTTACTTTATGTCCCCTTTTTAAGTAATACAAAGCTAAAGCTGACGTTCCAATACCTCCAATGCCAATAAAATGGATCTTCATATAATACAACTAGCCTAATGGATACGATTCTAATGCTATATATTGAGGTCCCCCCTTTTTCAAAATACTTTCCATAATCTCAATAGAATTCACGCTAAAAGATAAAGAAATATCATTATCTATTATGGGTATTGCTTCGGGATCTATTCTACGAAATTCCCATTGCCTTATCCTCGCAAGCGTAATATGAGCAGTATAAGTCCTGTTTTCGTCTGTATTTACTGTTTTCTCGTTCCCGGAAAACAGTAAAGATCTTTCCAGCTCTCTTTGTAATTTTCCCAATTTAGGATTTTCTCCAACCGCCCAAATCATCCGCGCCCCCACACCATAACGATTGCCATGCCCATAATCTTGCTGTAAATCCTCTTTTTCTTGTTTGGTGCGAGGGCGTGGCGGTTTTTTATCCTTTGGGCCATAGCAAATTTTATCTAACGCAACCGAGAAAGATTCTGTTTTGGCGGCAATCCTTTCCGTTACGGCCAAGACGTCTGGCAACTCTGCATCTGCCAAATAACCGAGGAAAGACAGCGTAATGTGTAAATTTTCTTTCTTTGTCCAGTGAGCAGGAAGATCAGACCAAAAAGACTGATATCGCAACAATTCTTCTTTTGTTTTGTCTGGTAAATTTATAGCAATGAAAATTCTTTTTCTCGTTTTCATTTTATCGTTTTCCATTCAATATCTTCCTCTTTGCCGGCAAATTCCAGCCACTCCCCCTCAGGAGTTATCACATACCATTTTCTTTTAGAATCAGACCAAACCATATAATTGCCATCATAATACGGCTTTTTAACAATCTCTTTTGGCTTCAACCTATCTATTTCTAACCACTTTTTAAAAACGGTCTCTATGGCGTAGTCCAAGTTCCGAGATTGAGCCCAAGTAGCCACTTTATCAATGGCTTTTTGCGCTTTTTTAACCGATCCCGCCAATACCAATAACTGTTTTGCGGGACGAGTAAACCTTGAATAAATTATCTTTTTCTTTTTGGCATCCCGCTTAATCTTTTTTAAGCTTAATCCCTTGCTGAAAAAATAATGATTGACGATTTTCTGAATCGCCGTTTCTTCTTGGAGTTTTTTCTTCTTTGATTTTTCCTTTGCAACCGCTTTCTTCGGGGTGGTTTTAACCGCTTTTTTTGCCATTTCTTTGTTGTTATTATTGAAACTAATTCTATATTAAGCTATTTTGTTCCTATTTTAAAGGGGTTTTAAAAAGCGGCGATTAGCGTTATAATATCCTAAAAAATGTATGAAAATTATTTTTGTAGGAACGCCGGAATTCGGCGCAGCTATTTTAGAAAATCTTACTGACGCCGGATATAAGCCAGCTTTGATTATTACTGAAACGGATAAACCGACCGGCAGAAAGCAGATTTTTACTCCATCAGTAGTCAAAACAACAGCTCAAAAATACGGACTTCCAATCTTACAGCCCGATAAAATTGGAAATTGCAAATTGGAAATTGAAAATTTAAAACCAGATCTAATTATTGTCGTTGCCTACGGCAAGATATTGCCAAAAAGTATTTTAAACATACCAAAATACGGCTGCCTCAATATACATCCTTCGCTCCTGCCAAAATACAGAGGTCCTTCCCCTATCCAAGAAACCATTTTACGCGGCGACGACGAAACAGGCGTAACCATAATACTGATGAATGAGAGAATGGATGAAGGGCCAATAGTATCAAGCTCAAAAGTCAAAGTTCAAAACTCAAAAGTAAATTACATTGAATTGCATAATCAATTAGCGGAGTTGGGAGAAAAATTACTGGTTGAAACTATTCCTAAATGGATTAACGGTGAAATTAAAGCCGAACCCCAAGACGATTCAAAGGCCTCTTATACGAAGATTATTAAAAAAGAAGACGGCAGAATTGACTGGACAGAATCAGCCGAAATCATCGAAAGACAAATCCGCGCCTTTAACCCTTGGCCTTCTTCGTTTACTGATTTTGATGGTAAAAACCTTAAAATTTTAAAAGCGGAAATTTTAGATCAAAACGGCAATTTTGAATCTGGAGAAATTTTTTTGACAAAAGATAAAAAAATAGGAGTCCAGACGGGAAAAAACTGCCTTGTTATCGAAGAGCTTCAACTGGCAGGAAAAAACAGAATGACCGCCAAAGAATTTTTAAATGGTTATAAAAATTTAGTTGGAACTATTTTAGGTTAAGATTATGATTAGTTATTCAGGGCTTAGAAGAGGAATAAAAATAATTATGGACGGACAGCCCTATGAAATTCTTGAAGCAAGCCCGATGTTCAAGGGTAGAGGCAGTTCTGTTCTCCAAGCCAAAATAAAAAATTTGATCAACGGGAACGTACTATCTCGCAACTTTAGACCGGGAGAAGAATTTGAAGAAGCGGAGATAATAAAAACTAAGATAAAATTTCTATATTCTCACCGAGATAAATTTGTCTTTTGCGATGAACAAAAACCGTCTCTAAGATTTGAGTTCTCAAAAGAAATCATCGGAGAAAATAATCGATTCTTAAAAACCAATGGAACAGTCGATAGTATTGAATTAGATGGCAAAATCATCAACATATCTTTGCCTGTTAAAGTTAATCTTAAAGTCACTGAATCTCCGCCAGGAACCAAGGGTGATAGGTCTCAAGCCGGAAACAAACAGGTAATTCTTGAGACGGGAGCCAAAATAAATGCCCCCTTATTCATAAAAGAAGGTGACATCGTTGAGGTCAATACGGAAACCGGCGAATACGTTAGAAGAATTGAGTAATCAAAGTGTTACGACAAAAAACCGGTATTGATAATTTTTTAGAAGTTGATATGGTAAATTAACCAATCCCGTAGCGACGGCAACAACGGCCAAGACTAATAGGTTTAATCAATGTTCCTCAACTGGCCTAGCCGTCCAAAATCAAGAGGCGGAAGCATTCTTCCGCCCCAATAATTTTACTTGACTCTTCAAAGACAAACCCCCAATACTCGACATTGGGAAATCAGAATCGCATATCCAAAGGACTTGTCTTTCAGAGTCAACCCTGAAAAAACATGATATCCTTCGGTTTAAGCTCAAGATTGAAAACTTACCATCGGGGTTTTGAAGGGTTGACAAATTCTCTAGTTTTGAAATTATTAAATCACTGTAAGATAATGGGTAGCTCAAATGATGGCGGAATTCTACATTCACTTTACCCGCCTGAGCTACCTTTTTTTTATAAAAGATGCTGTTGATTATATTTAAAATGCGGCCTAACAATACATCTTAAAAAAAAATGGGGGCAGATCGTAAAATAGATCTACCCCCTAAGTTGATTGTGTATTCTCCCCAAAAGGAGAAATACGTAAAGAAAATAGCTGCTCGAGAATGGTTCATTTTATCCGGCCGCTTGGACCTAACCATTCCCTTGAAACGCGCGGCTCGCCCGAAAATCAATTAATGTTTCACCAATACTATTTTCTCAAAAACCAATCGACCTGTCAAGGAAATTACATAGAAAGAATCGTTTTTATTCTTCCTGCCTCTTCTTCAACCAATGCACCATCATATTCTCCGCTGTGGGCATGTACACCTTCATAAGAGGGTTTTTTGTGGTCTAAGTGAAGGTTAAAATAAAAATCTCCCGTTTTTACTTCTTGCTTTAAATAAACATGAAACCTCGGGTAATAACCCCCTCCAACCGGGCAAACAAGATTATACTCTCCCGTCTCATTGTTAAAATCCAACATCCTATACCCTATCCGTCTAACTAAACGTATCATATTTTCATTTTTGTGATGAACGATGAATTTCATACCCCATGGATAATATCGCGAATCATTATTACGAATAACCGCTTATATTTTATCAAATTCAGCTGAAAATTAAAAAGCCCTCGCGACAGCAAGGGCCTCTTCCTTCAACCTTTGATTCCACCTTTAGACATACACCACTGTCATCGCTGGGCCATTCTTTGGTCGGGATACTTCCTTGTAATCGAAATGAGCAATTCTGCTCTTTTCGCCAGTCCAAAATGGCCCCTTTTTGATTCTCCTCAACTTCTTTTTTCTCCGTTTGGAGAATTGGGAACGGGATCTCTTCATGTCCCTTCCTCCCTCAAGATATGGAATCAAGGTATGGTCTGAATATTAGCATTTTAGATATATTTTTGTCAACGGCAACCAATCACATTGTTCCCGCCATTTTCATTGCCCGGATCATACAAGTTACACCAATACCACCGTCAAGCCTAGGAAACATTTTTAAAGCTAAAAAGCTTTCGCGCGCAGAGCGTCGCACGAAAAAATTTCTCTAATAATGACCTAAGTTTTTCTCTGGCTCCACACCCTGAACGAAATCAGAACGCATTTTCGGGAAACACCTGACGAATGAAGCCGCCCCGCCACCGCTCGCTAACGCTCGCCAGCCAGCAAAAAATTTCCTCCCCTAAAACCCCTCTATTTTTTGCCCGCTCGCCGGAAAATTTTTTAAATATAAGTATTTTTTTGGTAAGGTTGAAAAACTTTAGCTTCTTTTCTTATATCGGGATGTACTTTTATCTTTATATGACTTATTTCTTCTGATTTTAAATTACCCTCAGCTTTGGCAATGTATATTTTTATACTGCCTCCACCTTCTTTTGTATTTATAACAGCTAAATCAAACTCTATTGGTTCAATAATACAAAAATCACCGCTACCCTCAATTCCGTTTTTAATAGCAGATAAAGATGATTGTAGATATTTTTCTAATTCTTCCGAGTTTATATTCATAGTTATTTATTATTTTTTGACATAGCGTCAACTTTAGCTTTATCTTCCGGTGAAAGTTTATTATATTTTTCATCTAATTCTTCCGCTATTTCTTTTAGATGCTCTCTTGCCTTTTTGGTGAGCGGGTCAAAATTTGTGCCGATGAACTTTTTAGCAAAGGGTGATTCTTTTTTTAAACCAGTATATTTCTTCCATTCTTTTGTGAGCCTGATTAATTTCTTGGTAGCTATATCATCTTTAAATTCTTCTCGCTTTTTCTCAATCATTTCTACAAATTCTTTGCCAAAAATTTTTTCTAAGAGTGACAACATTGGCGGCTTTGGGAACGAACCATCCAAAACCATCATTAAACCTATGATTGTCTCTACTTTTTCTTGGGGGGACAAAATTTCTGATTTGTCAATGTTTTCGTATAGAACCTCCTCATCCTGTTCGGTAATCTTGAGACGAATTGGTTCAAAAATAATGTCACCTGATTTATATTCCTCAAGCAGGGACACAATTTTATCCCAAGCAACTAAATTTTTATATTTTTCAAAATATTGCAACTCAAATTCTGGTCTTTTTCTTAATCTTCTTTTTAATAACAGATTTTCTAAGAATTGGAGCATATTAATTAATTTAGTGAATAGTTTTTTTAATTTTTTCTTTCATAGATTTAAAGATTTCCAATACTAATTTCTCTTCTTATTAAAGCGCTAAATGAAGAGGATTCTTCAATGTCTTTTTTAATAACATCGGGGGCTTTAGCTTATTTTTTCTAATTTTTTATTAAAAAAAGCTGTCTAGGTACATAAGTTTTTATTCATTTTTATACTCTTCGAACTTCTAACGTAATTATTAAGTTTTCTAAATTGTACGTCGAAAACGTGCTCGTTTCGATACGATTTTTACGCTTAAAATGAATCGTACTTCGTCATTTCATTCCTCAGTGCCTTTTCTTTATATATTTTATAAACGAGCGAAAAGGGCTGCGAGGCAGGGATTCGAACCCCGATACTCACCTCCAAAGGGTGATGTTCTACCATTAGACCTGCCTGCGCAGGCAGGCGACCCCGCAAGATTCTCAATCATAGCTGGGGGACCTGGACTCGAACCAGGATACTCACCTCCAAAGGGTGATGTCCTACCATTAGACGATCCCCCAGCTATAATCAAGAATTCTCAATTTTTTTAATCATTGTCTCCTTCTCAATACGCTTATCTTTTAATTTTCGTTCATACTTTCTATCATCATTTCCGGAATTGAATTCTTTTGTGTAAACGATCTGAAATGGCAAGAAGTGTTTTGTGGAACGCACCAAGCCCTTATTATGCTCACTTATTCTTTCTATCAGACGGTTCGTGCTACCAACATAATACCACTTCTTCTTTATGCTTCTGATAATATAAACGCTCCACATCTATTTCTCCCCGGGTACACAATGCTCAATAATTGCCAGTTCCAGAGGCAATTGTTGGATCGGTGAAAACCGCATCTTGTTTTCTGCCTCTAAAAATAAATTCAAACAACGGCTTAATTCTTTTTCGTCAAAACTTTTTGCCTGCTTTGTCATTTTCTCCAATTCTTCCTTTGTTAAACCAGCAACCAATGGATTATCTATGCTAATCGCGTCATCAGCTGCAACTTTTACAATAAAGGCCTGTCTCAAATAACTTATAATCGCTTTGGCAAATTCCTGCACATCCATTCCCCTATCCATAATATCGTTCAAAAATTCAATTGCTTCTTTGGCCTTTTTCTCTATCAAAAAGTCGCAAAATTTACTCACCAGCCCTATTTCAATCAGGCCTAAGAGGTCTTTAATATCTTCCACTCCTATCTCCCCCTTTTTCCCAGAAACTCCGGTAAAAGTCAAGACCTGATCCAGCAAGCTTTCCGCGTCTCGAAACGACCCACCCGAATTCAGGGCTATCAACTCTATCGCCGATTCATCAATTTTGGCTTTTTCTTTCTCCGCGACAATCTTTAATCTTTTTACAATTTCTATCAAAGTTAATTTTTTAAAATCAAACCTCTGGCACCTTGAGATAATAGTAGGAATCATTTTATGTATTTCCGTGGTCGCCAAAACAAAAATAGCGTGGCTAGGCGGCTCTTCTAAAGTTTTCAAAAGAGCATTTGCGGCTTCCTTGGTTATTTGATGACTCTCATCAATAATATATACCTTATATTTTTCTTTCGTCGGGGCAAATTTAATGCCGTCTTTCAGCGCTCTGATGTCGTCAATGCCCCTATTGGACGCGGCATCAATTTCAATCAAATCAATCGACCTTCCCTCCATAATTTCAAGACACGAAGCGCACTTATTACAAGGTTCTGCGTCGTTTTTTCCGCGATTCTGGCAATTTACCGCCTTGGCTAATAATCTTGCCAGCGTTGTTTTACCAGACCCCCGAGGACCTGCGAAAATATAAGCATGGGAAACCATACCAGACGCAATGGCGTTAGTTAACGTCTGGACAATATGTTCTTGCCCAACGATTTCGGAAAAACTTTGCGGCCTGTACTTTCTATATAATACTAAGCTCATTTCTTAAAAACGATAAATTTATAACCGGCGAAATTCCAGATCATCGACGCAAATGTCGCTCCGACCTTCACGACGTCCAACCACGCCGCATTGGAAACATTTAATAACGGATCCATAAATGTAGTTCCGAAATACACTATAGAAGTATTGATCCCGATACCTATTACGCTGACGATGAAAAAAGTAATAAACTCACCGTTTGCCGCGCCTTCTTTTTTTTCAAATGTCCAAAATTTATTCCAGAAATACGAATTCGTAGTGGCAAACGCAAAAGCCACAATATTCATTATTATTAGCCATGGACCGCTGAAAATATTAAACCACCATGATAAAAGATTCAGGATTCCAATATCAATCAATGTGTTCAAAACGCCGCTTTCGGCAAATTTACCTATTTGCATTAAAAACAACACGCGGTGAAATAAAGTTTTGGCGATAGCAATCGCTAAAAAGAACAAAAAGGCGAACAATAATGGCAATAGCCAAACTACACCGCCCAAGTTATTCAAACCTTTAAACTCGGTAACGTACGGGTTTTTTACTATTGCCAACAGGAAAATTCCTGCCAAAAAACCGCACAATAAACTTAGGATAAAGTCTTTATTCTTGGAATTCATGATTTTTACTGCTTTTACTTATTTGTTTGTATATTAGTGTCCCGACCCAGAACACTATTGCAACGCCAATTAAAGCTTGCCAACCAAAATATGCGCTTAACGCAACCCCTGCCTGGACAACAAATAGAACCAATAAACCAGCAACTAATACTCCAATACTAATCGAAAGAAATGCTTGCCAAAAAGGAATTCCGAAAACAAAAGCGATTAAGGCCCCTGTCCACCCCCCGGTAAACGGCAATGGTATTGCCACAAACACCGCTAACGCATAAATTCCGTATCGCTCAATTATGTCATAGTGCTTATCTCTGGTCTTAGTAAAGAGCCAAGCGAAAAAACGATTGAACAAGTATGATTTTCGCGCAAGGTAGCTGGAGATAAACCCTAAAAATATCAGAATCAACAAGACCGCAGTAATATTTCCCATGACAGAAACAAAAAAGACCGAAACGGGATTCATCTTGTAGACGACAAGTCCTATCGGAACTGAAGCCCTTAATTCGCCGAAAGGAGTCATTGAAAGCAAAAAAACCTTGACCCAAGCTGGTAATGCGGTGAAAAAATCAATGCTCATATTTGTCTATATTATCAAATTTCTCGTAAAATTTGAAGTTGTGCACAAGCTTGTCCTAACAATAAAAAGCCGATAAAATGAATCAATGCCCGGTAGCAGAAATTCGATAACTGCCGTGGCAACGAATTCTTATAAATAGTCGAGTTTTCACTACCGGATATGCCGCTTCAACTCTATAACACCTTATCTCGTAAAAAAGAGAGTTTTAAACCCATCAAGAAGGGTTTTGTTAGCATATATTCCTGCGGCCCAACGGTTTATGGCAATCAGCACATTGGCAATATGTACGCCTATATTCAATGGGATGTTTTGGTGCGCTTTCTGAAGTATAGCGGGTACAAAACAAAGTGGGTAATGAATATCACTGATGTTGGGCATCTAACTTCCGACCAAGACGAAGGCGAAGATAAAATGGAAAAAGGCGCCAAAAAAGAAGGGCTTTCCGTTTGGAAAATCGCTGAAAAATACATCGAGCAATTCCTGGCAAGTATGGACGCTTTAG
>Ga0209541_10002015_pt1 | contig 39175 bp, 30 predicted proteins | sample RifCSPlowO2_01_FD_184027 | JGI IMG/M metagenome (GOLD analysis project Ga0209541, IMG submission 184027) | Groundwater microbial communities from Rifle, Colorado - Rifle CSP2_plank lowO2_0.1 (SPAdes) (version 2) | ecosystem: Environmental > Aquatic > Deep subsurface > Groundwater | place...
TCATTATTCACGATAGTATTGTTCACGTAATTAGTATTTCAATTTTTGTCTGCAGTTTACTTCTAATTGTTCTTTTGTTATATTATGTCAAAGAATATGGAAACCTCAAGAAGATTACTCAGAGATTTAGTTTTCTAAATATTTTAAAAATATAAAATTTATTGATCAGGTTTGAAATAACAGAATTGATATAATATAAATTGTGGAATTCACTACCTTAAAAAATAAAGAAAATAAAAAAACAATTAAAGATATTATTCTTCATCCTCTTAGGATTAACAGGGATGAGTCTGGTGTATTAGTTGAGACGCTTCGGAAGGATTGGCCGAGTATCTATGGACCCGGCAGAGAATTTTTTATGCAATATTATTCTATTACTCCGTTTGGCGTAGCAAGAGATGAAAACGTCTGGCATCTTCACCCAAGCTATCAAGAGGATAGATTTTTGATTGTTCAAGGATCAATAATTACTGCGGTTGCGGACATTAGGGATGATTCGGATACAAAAGGCTTACTGAATTTGTTCTACATGGATTCTCTTTCTGAACCATACATTCTTCTTATTCCCAAGAATACTCTCCATGGTTTTATGGTTGTTTCAGAACAGCCTGCGATTCTCTTGAATTATCCCACGGGGTTATATAATCCTGATGAGGAGAAGAGAATACCATACGAAGAAGCAGATATTAAAACCGAAGAGGCAGAATTATTTTCTTGGAATTTGGTAAGAAAACAATTTCCTGCCCTCTCTTCTAAATGAAAAAAAGAAAGCTTTTGTCTCTTGTCGTTCCTGCCCACAAACAAGAAAAAACAATTGTTCAAGATATAAAGAGCCTAGACAATAGCCTTTCGCTTCTTGGCAGTCCGTATGAAATTATTGTAGTCGTCGACGGATTCTTAGATAAAACTTTTGAAAAAGCAAAAAGCATAGATTTAAAGAATGTAAAAGTCTATGGATATAGAAATAATATGGGAAAAGGATATGCGGTCAAGTTTGGGTCTCTTAAGACAAAGGGAGACATTGTGGGATTCATAGATGCAGGTATGGATATAGATCCAAGCGGAATAGGTGTTTTGTTAAACTATCTTTTTTTTCATAATGCCGATATTGTAATTGGAAGTAAATTGCACCCCGATTCTATTGTTGATTATCCAGTTCAGAGAAAAATTATATCTTGGGGATATAGAGAATTAACCCATTTTCTTTTTGGACTTGATATAAAAGATACTCAGGTTGGTTTTAAGCTGTTTAGAAGAAAGGTAATTGAGAATGTTTTTCCACAGCTTCTTGTAAAGCAATTTGCTTTTGATATTGAAGCTCTTGCAGTTGCAAACTTTTTAGGATATGGTAAGATTTACGAAGCACCAGTAAACCTTAAGTTTACCGGCTGGAGCAGTATAACTGCAAGAAGCTTTTGGAAGATTATTTTTTTTACTTTTTGGGATACAATTGCCGTTTTTTATAGATTAAAAATTATGAGATATTATAAAATTCCCAGAAAGAATCCAAAAAAATGAAAAAATTATTAGTAATTGGCGGCGGTGGATTTATTGGTATAAATTCTGCACTTCGCTACCTTGATAAGGGATATGAAGTAAGCATTTTGGATAATTTCTCCAGAAAGGGAAGCAGAGATAATATCTCATGGTTAAAAAAACATAAGAAATCAGCAAGCTTAAAAATTATTGAAGCGGACATCAGGATAAATGATCAGAAACTTAAGAAAGCAGCTCTAGAAAGTGATTTAATTCTCCATTTTGCGGCTCAAGTTGCTGTCACGACTTCTGTTATTAATCCCAGAGAGGATTTTGAAATAAATGCACTTGGTACATTCAACGTCTTGGAAGCTGTGAGGAAGTCGGGGAATAGTCCCATACTTATTTATGCTTCAACGAATAAAGTTTATGGAGAACTTGAGGATGTTAGGATTGTCGAAGAGAAAACAAGGTATAGCTTTAAGGGTCTTAAGTTTGGAATTCCTGAATCTAGAAACCTAGATTTCCATTCGCCATATGGATGTAGCAAGGGCGCAGCCGATCAATATGTGAGGGATTATCATCGTATATATAATTTAAATACCGTAGTATTTAGGCAATCATGCATATATGGACCGCATCAGTTTGGAATAGAAGATCAAGGTTGGGTAGCATGGTTCATCATCGCATTAGTGCTGGGTAAAAAGATAACGATATATGGTAATGGAAAACAAGTTAGAGATGTTCTTTACATAGATGATCTTCTGGATGCATACGATTTGGCCATAGAGAATATTAAGAATACTCGTGGCAAAGCTTACAATATCGGCGGAGGAATATTAAATACTATTTCAGTATGGCATGAGTTTAAACCTATCCTGGAGAATCTTTTTCAGAAGAAAATAAATGTTGAGTCTTCCGAATGGCGGCCAGGGGATCAGCCTATTTTTATTTCTGACACAAGATTGGCAAAGAAGGATTTTGGATGGGAACCTAAAATTGGTGTTAAAGAAGGTATAAAAATGCTTTATGATTGGGTTCATGAGAACAAAGCTGTTCTTGCGAAATATTTTTGAATCCAATGCGCATTCTTTTTCTCAATTGGAAAGATGTTAAGAATCCAGATGTAGGCGGGGCAGAAATAATTGCATTTGAGTTTGCAAGAAGATTGGTTAAAGATGCTCATGAAGTTATTTTCTTCTCAAGAACTTTCCCCGGATGTAGAAAGCAAGAAGTTTTAGACGGAGTAAGTATAATTAGACGAGGAAATAGATTAACCGTATACCTTGAGGCCTTTTTATATTATAGGAGTCTCAAGAAAAAGCCAGACAAAGTGGTAGATATGATTAATACCATCTGCTGGCAAACGCCATTATATATTCCAGAGAAAAAAAGAGTAGGTTATGTAAATCAATTAGCAAAAGAAGTTTTTTTCTTTGAATTATCCTGGCCAAATTCTATAATCTCATATATATTCGAAAAATTTGAATATATTGCATATAGAAATACAAAAATGTTGTGTTATTCCAAGAGTACAAAAGATGATTTGATCTCCTTTGGCATACCAGAAAAAAATATTAAAATTTTTCCCATGGGAATGGATCATGAGAGATATTTCCCAAAAGGAAAGAAGAGTGTTAACCCTCTTTTTATATTTGTAGCGAGGCTGGTAAAAATGAAAAGACCAGATGTTTGCATAAAAGCAATGGAAAAAGTCCTCCTTAAATATCCAAGAGCCAAACTTGCTGTCATTGGCAGTGGTCCAGACGAAGAAAGGTTAAAAAAGATAACTAACAATTTAAAATTAACAAAAAATGTAGTTTTTGTTAGCAAAAATAATTTTTTTATAGATAAAAATATAAAAGATATAAAATTAACTTTAATGAGAAAAGCATGGGCGCTATTGCTACCTTCGGTTAAGGAAGGGTGGGGCATGGTAGTTACAGAAGCAGGTGCTTGCGGAACTCCTGCAATTGTCTCGAATGTTACGGGTCTTAAGGACTCCGTGATTAACGGTAAGACAGGAATTATACTTTCCAAAAATCCAAGTTCTGACGAATTGGCAGATGCATTGATACAGATAATTGAAGACGAAGATCTAAGAAAAAAGCTTGGAAAAGGAGCTATTCGATGGAGTAGGAGATTCTCATGGGAGTATTCATACGTCGAATTTGCAAAATTAATTAGATGAAATTTCCAACAATTTCCTTGATTATACCTACTTATAATTCACAAAAAACCCTTGAAGAACTTCTTGTTAGCGTTAGAAACCAAGATTATCAGCAGGAAAAATTAGAAATAATATTGGCAGACGGAGGGTCAACTGATACAACATATGATCTCGCAATAAAATACGGAGCTAAAATGATTCAAGTCACGCCTAAAAAATTGCAATCCGCAGAATACAATAGGGCATTCGGAGCACATAGGGCAAAAGGAGAGTTGCTTGCTTTTTTTGATCATGACAACAGCTTGCCTCATAAACACTGGTTAAAACAAATGGTAACGCCATTTATCGTGCATGAGGAGGTAGTAGGAGTAGAGACTTTGCGTTATACATATGATCCAAAAGATACAATACTAGGGAGATACTTTTCTCTATTTGGTGTTAACGATGTAGTCCCGTTTTATTTAGGAAAAGCGGATAGACTTTCTTATATTTATGATACTCCTAGCGAATACGGGGTTTTTGGGAAAGGAAGAGTAATAAAAGAAAACAATTATTTTCTAGTGTATTTTAATAAAAATCATATTCCTACAATAGGCTCAAATGGATTTTTTGTACATCGGAAGTTACTTTTAAGTGAAGCAAGAAGTGATGTTCATCACTTCTTCCACATTGATGTCAACGTAGACTTGATTAAAAAAGGATACAATTGTTATGCCTTCGTAAATGATTCAATAGTGCACAAGACAGGCGAACGTGGAATATTCGACTACTTCAGAAGGAGAAAATTATTTATGTTGAAGTATGGCTTCGAAGATTTTCCTAAGAGACGGTTCAGTGTATATGAAAAAAAAGATTTTTATAAGTTATTATTTTTTATTATCATTTCGGTAACCTTTATTAAACCCTTTTACGACTCATTTAGGGGCTACTTAAAAATACGTGATCCGGCTTGGTTTCTACATCCAATCATTTGCTTTTGGACTTTAGCTATATATAGCGTTTCAATTATTGAATATAAAATAAAAAATATTTCTTTATGAGAATTCTTGTATTAAACTGGAGAGATATAAAAAATCCCATTAAGGGCGGAGCAGAAGTAGCAACGCACGAGCTGGCAAAACGATGGACTTATTATGGAAATCGCGTAACACAATTTAGCTCATACTTTCCTGGAGCAAGAAAAAATGAAATTATAGATAAGATAAAAATAATTAGAGAAGGAAATCCTGACATGCGTTCCCTTCATAATTCGGTTCAATTTAAGGCGATGCTTTATTATCAAAAAAATAAAGAAAAATTCGATCTTGTTATTGATCAAATGCACGGTATCCCCTTTTTTTCTCCACTATACATAAGAAAAAAAAAAGTATTATTTATTTGTGAAGTAGCGAAGGATATTTGGTATGAGTCGTTTGGTTACGCATTGGGGCTTGCGGGAAGACTAATAGAAAAAGTATTGCTTTCAAGTATATATCGCAATATGCCAGTTTTAACTATATCTGAATCAACGAAAAAAGATCTTATTTCTGTTGGAACACCAGTCGGGAACATTAAGGTTATAAAATTAGGCTTTACAAGACAACCAATTTTAGAAAAAAAAATTAAAAAAGAAAAAGAATTAGCGCTTATATATTTAGGAAGATTAACAAAATCCAAGGGAATTGAAGATGCAATTTACGCATTCAGCAAAATAAAAAAAATAATTCCAGAAACAACATTATGGGTAGTTGGAAACGGGACAATAGAGTACGAAAAATATATAAAGATGTTGTCGGAAGAATTGGGGATTCGGGATGTTTTATTCTACGGTTTTATACCTGAAAAAGAAAAATTTTTGTTACTTTGCAGAGCTCATATGCTTATTTTTCCTTCAATTCGGGAGGGATGGGGATTGACTGCGATCGAAGCAAATTCGGTGAAAACACCAGTCGTTGCTTATAATAGCCCAGGCTTAAGGGATTCTATTGTTCATGGTAAAACAGGCTTATTATGTAAAGAAAATAATCCAAGTGAACTTGCAAATAATGTTATAGATTTGTTTAGAAATAAAAAATTATATAAAAAACTACAAATTGGCGGATATGAATGGAGCAAACAATTTAGCTGGAAACAGGCAGGGCGAGAAAGTTTGAATTTTCTAAGCTCAGTCTAAAATTTATGAAAAGAAATACAAAGCCATATCCTACAGTTACTCTTATTATTATTACAAAAAATGTTCAGAGAACGATTGGCACAGTATTAAAAAGTATACAAATGCAAAAATATCCAAAAAATAAGGTGGACATACTTGTAATCGATGGGGGCTCAACAGACGGAACGCTTGATATTATCAAAGTTTCAAAGCAAGATATTACAGTTGTTCAGAGCATTTACCCTAATGATCCGGAAGCATGTAGGGGGGTGGGACTACAGTATGCAAAAGGAGATGTTATAGGCTTTATAGATTCTGATAATTATCTACCCCACAATCATTGGTTGGAAAATATTATAGTACCATTTACCATTCATAAGGAAGTGGTTGGAGCGCAGGCATTGCGATATGGATACAGAAAAAGGGATTCAGCATTGAATAGATATTTCGCGCTTGTTGGTTCTGGAGATCCAGTTGGTTTCTATCTTAAGAAAGCTGACAGATTGTCGTATCTCTATGACAGATGGAATTTGTATGGAAAGATTGTGCATGAAACAAATGCATATTATCTAATTCAATTTACTCCTGATAATTTCCCTACTCTTGGTTCAAATGCTTTTTTTGCCAGGAAAAGGCTTTTGAAAAAAGCAAAATCCGATCCCCTGCATTATTTCCACATAGATGTTCCACTAGATCTTGCCTTGCTTGGTTATAATACATATGCAATCATAAAGGATGAAATCATCCATGATACTGCGGTTTCATTGTACGCTTTTTTAAAAAAACGGGTTATATATATGCGTCTTCATTATGATAAGCGTGCCGCAGATAGAAGATATAAGGTATTTGATCCATCAAGCATAAATGATAGATTTAATTTATTGTTATTCATATTTTTTTCCGTTACGATATTCCAACCGTTATTTTTTTCAATAAGAGGATATATAAAAAAAAGAGACATTGCATGGTTTTTGCATCCTATTTTCTGTCTTTCCATTACAGGTGCCTATGCAATAGCTATACTTTTCCGATATGGAGTAAAACGTAAAATATAAAATGTTGAATACAAGACAGATGCAAATTTGGAAGCAAAAACCAGTACTTGTTACTGGAGGAAGCGGATTTGTTGGAGGTCATTTGATTCAAAGGCTTACGCAACAGGGGTTTAGAGTTTATACAGTAAGTAGAAAAAAAAGTCCAATAAATAAAAAATACAATATAGAAAAAGAACTTTATGGAGATGTTTCAGATTGGGCATTCGTCACGAAAATCTTTAAAGCAAATAAATTTTCTATTTGCTTTCATTTAGCAAGTCAGACAATTGTTGAGACGGGGACAGTAAGCCCATTACAAACATTAAAAACTAACATTGATGGAGCAACGCATATTCTGGAAGCATCAAGAAGGTATTTAGTTGACCGTGTTATTTTAGCATCAACGGCACATGTATACGGAGATAATGCAAATGTGCCTTATAAGGAATATTATACTCCACGGCCAAGCAGAATATATGAAACTTCAAAAGTTTGTGCAGACATTATTGCCCAATCTTATATAGCAACTTATAACAGTCCTATTTTTATAGGAAGATTTACGAATATATATGGTCCATCTGATTTAAATTTTTCAAGAATTATTCCAAAAACAATGAAGAGTATTATTGATGGAAAGGAACCTGCTATTTGGGGAGGAAAAGCGGTAAGAGATTTTTTATATATAGATGATGCTATAGACGCATACCTTAAATTACTAGAAGTAGATATGAAAAAAACAGAAAATCATATATTTAATTTTGGCAGTAATAATATTATCACAATAAAAGATTTGGTTTCTAAGATTATTGATATTTCAGGAGTAGATACAAAGCTAAAAATAGAACAGACAAATAGGAGGGATGAAATAAAATCTCAGTATGTATCCTGGAATAAAGCAAAAAGAGTATTGGATTGGAGTCCTAAAATATCGCTGGAGAGTGGCTTGAGAGAAGCATACAATTGGTATTCTCAATATTTAAAAGAGCTACAAGAATGAACAAAAAGAAAAAAAAATCTATTTATGATTGGAAGAATGTATTTCTTGCACCTTTTGCATTAATAATCCTTTTTGTATTTGCACACAGATTCTGGTTTGACTCTTCAGCTATCTTAAGCAATGGAGATTGGCTGTATTTTTATCCTGAAGCATTTAAGCTATCTCAATGGGGAGCATGGGTTTCATCAATGGCACTATTTACTCCTTTTGGTGGAGTAAATTTTTTCCCCTCTCTATCTTTAATGATGGGATTAGGAAGGGTATTTTCTTCTTTTGGATTAGCTCAACAGCACATGATGATAGTTCTTTACTATATACCCATATCAATTGTCGGCCCGCCATCTATCTATTTCTATCTATTGAGATTAACAAGAAATCCAATAGCATCATTAATTGGGAGCCTTTTCTATTTATTTAACACATTTATATTAGTTACTGCTATGGCAGCATATCCAATTTTAGTTGTGTTTTACTTTACACCCCTGCTGTTTTTAATAGTTGATCTTTTAATAAAACGTTTTACATTTCAAAGAATACTGTTTTTGTTATTTATTCTTTCAATTTTATTTTTTTTTGAACTTAGACATGCTTTATTAACAGTGATCGTCCTATTTTTCTATGCAGCATTCCGATTACTCTTTTTAGAGAAAAGAAAAGTAGATTGGAATTGGATGCAAAAACACTCCTTAATGGTTATTGCCTTATTAGCTATTTTTCTACTAATGAATTTTAATATTGTAGTTTCTATTTTTTCTTCAATAAATGTTGACGCCTTAAAAACGGAAATTACATCAAGGGCATTGATAAAACCAGGCTGGCTTTTTCTTCAGAACGCTCTTACCAGTTTTTATCCATTTTGGACAGGTGGAGAGCCCACGCAGTTTTATAGTGTTCCTGTTCTTTGGTATTTTTGGTTTATACCAGCATATGTTTTTCTTTCAGCTTTTTTTATAAAAAGAAATAAACTGATAGGATTTTTTATCATAACAGCTGTTGTCATGGTTTTCTTTGGAAAAGGGCCCTCAGATCCTTTTCCGGATGTGTATGAATGGTTTTATTATCATTTCCCTCTATTCAGTCTTTTTAGGGATGCGTCAAAATTCTGGTTAATACTTTTATTTTCTTATAGCATTTTGCTTACTTTTTTAATTACATATTTCACTAAATTTATATTAAGATCAAACATAAACAGCACAGCGAAGAAATTTTTTCTCTTTTTTCTTACTATTCCGATCGTCTTTATAATTTTTCAAACTGTAAAACCTGCTTTAACCACTGAATTAGGACCGGGGTATAAACCCATTCAAATCCCAGATTCATTTATCTCAGTGAAAAATTTTCTACATGAGCAAAAAACGTATAGTCGAGTACTACAAGTTCCTGCATTTTCAAGGATTACTTACTTTTCAGAAATTCATCCACGACTCGCTTTTAATGAGCTACCAAATGAATTAAAAACTCTGAATCCATATGTTCTTCATTTACTGGCAATTAAATATATTATTTTGCCTGACGATCCTTTTTTCGATGTTTATCCGGGAAATAGTTCTAAGGAAACATACAAATCTGCTGTGGCTAAGTACTCAGATCTGAAACTTCTATCAAATGATAGTTTTGATAGGAATTTAGTGTATAAAAATTCAATAGGATCTGTTCCACATATTTATCCTATATCAAATTACACAATGATAGATGGAGAAATGAGAAATATTTCAGATATTTTTCCGCTCATGGATGATAAGAAAGCAAATTTTCTATGGAAAAATCAAAATATACAGTTGAAAAACTTCCCCGATAGTAGAGTGAGGGAGAAAATAAGCCAAAACCTTCTCCTACTGTCATGCCTTACGTGTAAAGAGAATGTAGCAAGCGATTCAGCAGATTTTGAAAAAATTATAATGAATAAAGAAGAAAATATAGATTTATTTATTCCAAAATATGGACTGGAGAAGTTAAAACTATTTATTGATGAAAAGGAAATTGTACTCGAATCGGATAATATGTATTTCTATAAAAAGGGTTTTCCCTTAAAAAAGGGAAACCATGCGGTTATATTGGAATTTGTAAAGAAAAATTTAGCATCCGTGAATAATTTTACGCAGCCGTTAAAAGAAGAAAAAAAAGAGACTATTTCAATTAGACATGATGACCTTAATGATTACACAAGGTATATATTATCATTTGACTATTATTTACCGCGAGACACCGGGGTTGATTTCCAAGTAAATCAAAATACTGATTTTTACTTTCAGTATCAGCAAAATAGAAAAGGAGGCATGCCATGGAGAGCTTATGTGGCAAAGTTAGAGTCGGATGGAAAAAGTCATTCTCAATTTATAACATTTTCTACATTATTTAATCCTCAATGGATGGAACAATTATTTAAAATTTCAAATCCAAAAGACAAGAAAGGACTTATTCAGATTGACAATATTAAGGTCATTAATAATGACAAACCGCAAATTGTTGTTCGCAGAAGCGATACGGGAGTAAAAAATATTGGCAATCTGCCAGCAATAACATTTCAGGAAATAAGCCCGACGCATTATAACGTTCATGTTTCAAAAGCAACAGAGCCTTATTTCCTTGTTTTTGCAGAAGGCTATAATAATGCTTGGAATGCGTATTATGCAAAAACGCATAAAGAATTAAGTATCAAGAATTCACTAGAAACTGATATGCAAAACGTTCATGAGTTTCCTTATGCAAATTCCTACGATATTCTTTATTCAATGGGATTTAAAGGAGAAGAAAACAATCTTATCAATAATCACATGCTTATAAATGGATACGGGAATATGTGGTATATTAACAAAACAGGAAATTATGACATAGAAATAGTTTTCCCTCCGCAAAAAGAGTTTATGATTGGTATTATTACTTCGCTTGTATCTATTTCTGCGGTAGGAATGCTATTATTGGGATTAAGTATGGTAGGATTTATTAAAAGAAAAAATAATGATTAAGCTTATTAAATCGACCTTTTATAAGGAGGATGAGGTTAAGAAAAATCTTGCAAAGTTTATTTTCTCTGCTGATAAATTAAGCATAGGTAAAGAGTGTGGAAAATTTGAAGGAAATTTTGCAAAATGGCAAGGTAGGAGATATTGCGTAATGGTAAACAGCGGAAGCTCAGCTAATCTCGCAATAGTTCAAGCGCTTTTGAATTTGGGGAAAATTAAAAAAGGCGATTACGTAGGTTTTTCTGCTATTACCTGGTCTACAAACGTAATGCCTCTCATGCAGCTAGGGCTTATTCTGGTTCCAATAGACGTTGAATTAGATACTCTTAATGTTTCAAGCAGAAAACTTAAGGAAGTTCTCAAAAAATACCCATTGAAAATGATGTTTCTGACAAATTTGCTTGGTTTTTGTGATGACATAGATAAAGTTGCGGAAATTTGCAATAAGAAAAAAATAATTCTAATCGAAGACAACTGTGAATCTTTGGGAACTATATATAAGGGAAAAAAGCTTGGTAATTATGGCTTAGCATCCACCTTTTCATTTTACGTAGGACACCATATGTCTACAATTGAAGGTGGGGCTGTTTGCACAGACAGCCCTTCACTTGAAACAATGCTCCAGATTGTCCGGGCCCACGGGTGGGATAGAAACCTAACGGAACGTAAACAGCTTAAGATAAGAATAAAGCATAATGTCAATTCGACGTTTTACTCTCGTTACACATTTTATGATCTCGGATATAACTTAAGAACTACGGAGATCCAGGGATTTATTGGCAATATGCAAATTAAATATTTAGATGAAATTGTAGGAAAAAGAAAAAAAAATTTTCTAAAAATGATAGGACCAATTAATAAAAGGAAAGATTTGTATTACTCTTTAAAGACTAGCCACATAGATTTAATATCTAATTTCGCTATTCCTGTAATATGCAGGTCTAGGAAAATTAGAGATAGTCTTGTAAAAAAATGCGACGGAAGAGTAGAAATCCGTCCAATAGTAGGAGGAGATATGCAGGAACAGCCCTTTTTTCAAAAATATTCAAAAATGTCTTTTAATAATCCAAATGCAAAATTAATTCACGAACAAGGACTTTATCTTCCAAATAACCCGGAATTAACAGAGAAAGAAATGAATCAAATTATTGATATATTTACAAAAATATGAGCAAAAGTTTTTGGCTGAAGAAAAAAGTTTTAGTTACAGGCGGGACTGGATTTATCGGTAGCCATGTAGTTGAGAATTTAGTTAAAAAAGGCGCAGTTGTGTCCATAATGGATAATATGCAGAGCGGTAGAATTAATAATATCGGATACTTAAAAGATAAAATTAAGCTTATTCGAGGAGACTGTACAGATCCGGTTGATGCACTTAAATCATGCAGGAATCAGGAAATAGTCATGAACTTAGCGGCTAGGGTTGGTGGAATTGAATATAACAGAACCCATCAGGCTACAATGCTTAGAGATAATTTATTAATAGGAACAGTTATGATAGAAGCTGCAAGAAAAACTGAGGTTGAAAGATTTCTTGTTGTTTCATCTGCTTGTGTTTATCCCCGCGACTGTTCAGTTCCGACTTCTGAGTCGGAAGGATTTCTTGATGAGCCTGAACCCACGAATGGAGGTTATGGATGGGCAAAAAGAATGGCGGAGAAACTGGGCATGTACTATGCGCAAGAGTTTGGAATGAAAGTAGGCATTGTCAGACCATACAACTGTTATGGGCCCCGAGACCACTTTGATCCAAAGAACTCCCATGTAATTCCTGCTCTCATAAAAAGAGTTTTTGATGGAGAAAATCCGGTAAAAGTCTGGGGAAGCGGAAGTCAGACTAGAGCTTTCTTGTATGTTGAAGATTTGGCCGAAGGGATGATTAGATCTATTGAGAAATATCCAAAACCTGATCCGATAAATTTAGGAACAGACGAGGAAATTTCAATCAAGGATTTAATAAAGAAAATAGTAAAAATATCTGGTTTAAATCCAAATATAGAATTTGATACAACAAAGCCTGACGGAAGCTCCAGACGAAATAGCGATAACACAAAAGCTTTGAAAAATATTAGATTTGAGTCAAAAACAGGACTTGATAAGGGACTCAAGGAGACAATAGAATGGTACAGAATAAAAATCTTAAAAAAAAATTAAAAAATCTAAGCGTTGTTATTACGACGCATGTTTACGCGACAGGCCCTGCCTTTTTTCTTGAAGATTATCTTGCACCAAAAGTAAAGAGACTTCTTTTTATAGGATTACCTTTTTCTTATGCAAAGGATAAATCGCCATCTCTAAGATATTGGGAAAAAGGTAAGCTAATTGAAGAGAAGAAGCTAGATTTTTACCAAATGCCTGAAATTATTACTTATACTAGAGACTTTCTTCTTGTCATGTGGTGGGTAATAAAAAAGGGAAAGTTTGATCTATTTATAGGCGCAGATAATCTTAATGCATTGTCTGGTATTATTTTAAAAAAAATTGGAAGATTAAACAAAGTAATATTCTATGCTATAGATTTTGTCCCAAACAGATTTAACAATCCAGTCCTAAATAAAATTTACCATAGGGTTGAAAAATTCGCAGTTTACAAAAGTGATTCTGTCTGGAACCTCTCAGACGTTATGCGAAAAGAAAGGGAAAAGAGGGGGTATGATAAGAAATATTCCAAGAAACAAATAATTGTTCCGATAGGAACAGAGCCAATAGAAAGATTAAGCAAATTGACAGAAAAACAATATGATACGATTACATTTATGGGTCACCTCAGGGAAGGTCAGGGGACTCAATTTTTAATTGAGGTATTTAGTAAAGCGCTGAAGAGAAATCCCAAATTCCTCCTGCAGATAATTGGCGGGGGAATTTTGGAAAAATCCTTAAGGACTAAAGTGAATAACTTGAAGATTGGAGCAAATGTGCTTTTTCAGGGGTTTGTAAAAGACTTCAAAGCTGTTAAAAGGTTTTTGTCAGAATCAGGGCTTGCAGTCGCTCCATATGAAGATGAGGAGAGCTCATTTACGAAATATACAGATCCGGGAAAGGTAAAGGATTATTTATCGCAAGGATTACCTATCATTATTACGAAAATTCCTCAAGTCGCATTTGAGGTTGATAGAAGAAAGGCAGGCCTTGCAGTAGGTTTTAATCAACTACAATTTGTTGATGCAATATTAAAAATAACGAAAACAAGAAAAACTCAAGATGAATACAGAAGAAATTCACTTAAAATGGCAAAGGAATATACATGGGAAAGGATTTTTGATAAAGCACTAGATCAAACTTTAAATTCATGATTGGACAATATTTTACAACAATTTGGTCAAATGCGGAAAAAAAATATAAAGAGAAGATCTTAGATTTGATTGAGCCAAATAAAAAAGGAAAAATGATTGATCTCGGATGTGACAATGGAGACTGGACTATTAAGTTGGCAAAAAGCATGGGCGTGAGAAAAGGAAATATTTACGGAATAGATGTGATAGAAGACAGGTATATAGATGCAATTAAAAAGGGAATAATTGTAAAAAAATCAGATCTTAATAAGAAATTTCCATTTAGGAATAATGAATTTGATTTTGTTCATGCTAACCAAGTAATAGAGCATCTTTGGGATTTGGATAAATTTGTTTCGGAAATAAAAAGAGTTTTAAAAAAAGGAGGATATGCAATTATTTGTACAGAAAATATTTCAAGCTGGCACAATATATTTGCGGTTACACTGGGATTTCAGCCTTTTTCTGTAACTAATATTAGCTTCCGTGGGGCTATAGGAAATCCTTTAGCATTACATGTGCAGGATAGTCTGGAAGAGGGAATGAGAGCTCATGGATCCTGGCATCATACCCGAGTCCTTGCTTATGAAGGCTTAAGGGATATTTTTGTCAAACACGGATTTAAGGTTGATTATTACGGTGGGCTTGGATATTTCCCTTTTCCTTCGTTGCTTGCAAATTTCTTATCTCTTATTGATCCAAGACATACTGCTTTCCCCGTCCTAAAAGTACGTAAAGAATAGTATATGAAAATAGCTTTTTTTTCTCTAGCAAGCATTGCTCATCGCGGAGGGTATGAGAAGCAAATAATTAATTACGCTAAGGGACTGAGTAAATTAGGTCATACAATTACTATTGTATCCTTGAGCGAAAGCTCAACTAAAAAGCTTGGCATATTGTTAAGTTTTCTACATTTACATCCTCGATTTTCATTTCCTGAAATTCTGGAAGATTCAAATTTTATCAAAAATAAAAGATTTAAGTATCTAAAAATATCCTCATCGAGAGAATTAAGTAGAATCCTTGATGAAAATGAAATAGCCTACGCTAAGAATGAAATACTTGATAGTCTATTTATTTTTTTTACAAAAAGAAGTATTCCCGTCATTTGCGGAATTCATACCGTAATGGGCTATACAGGATCTGGTCTATATGAAAGCTTACACAATTTATTTTATAAATCACTTATATATTTCAAAATCTTAAGTACTTTTAGTGCATTTCATTCTTTGAACAGAACTGATGAAAAGTTTTTAAAATCAAAGATAAGAAATAAAAAAATATTTTACATACCTAACTTTATTACAACATCGAATGTGATAAGTAATAAAACTAATTTTTTTCAAATTATATATGTTGGTCGACTGACAAAGCAAAAAGGAATCAAATATTTTTTAGAAACTGCGGGCAGAATTAATAATTTGCTTGGAGCAGCTGATATCAAATTTATAATTTGTGGAAGTGGCCAATTGGAAAATGATGTTTTACAATTTTGTAAGAATTTTGACAATATAGAATATAAGGGTTATATCTCATCTGAGGAAATGGAACAAATCTATGAGAGAACCGATCTAATATTTATTCCATCTGAGGGAGAGACATTTAGCTTGGCATGTGTCGAAGCGCAGAGATACGGATCATTAGCGATTTCTTTTAATAACTTTGGAGCAAAAGATGTAATTTTAAATAATAAAACGGGGTTCATAGTACCTGCTGGAAATATAAAATTGGTTCAGAGGCATATAGTCAAACTTGTCGAGCTTAAGAACAGTAAGCCGGCAGAGTTTGAAAAAATGAAAGAATTTACAAGATTTTCGATACGGCAAAGATTCTCGTCAAATGTTATCTTGCCAAAGCTTGAAAGAATGCTCAGGGATGTTAACTCTGATAGCGTATGAGAAATAAAATAGATATTAGTGTCTGTGTCCCAACATATAAGCGTCCGCAAATGCTTTTGCAAACAATATCCAGTTTTCAGGCTCAAGACATTAAGAATGCAGAGCTGGTTATTATTGATGATTGTTCAAATGATCAAACAGAAGTGTTGGTTAGAAAAGCTCAAGAAAAAGACAACAGAATATATTATGAAAAAAATAAAAAAAATATCGGTTATTGTAGGAATTTCCGAAAAACTATCCTTAAAGCACGCGGTAAATACCTTTTTCTTCTGGGCGATGATGATCTTATTCTAGGGAGGAACACTTTAAGAATGTATGTAAAGACATTTGATAAAGAAAAAAACATTGGATTAATATATAGCAATATTATTCAATTTAATAATCATCTTTTTGTTGACTATGTATATAGACATTTTGCAAAAAATAGCTTTTTTAAAAGTGGAAGTGATGCGATACGAAACATCTGGTTGAAAACGACATTTGCAGGAGGCATTGGTTTACGAAATACGAATGACATTGAGAAATTTTTCCCAAAAGGCAATGTTCTCTTTCCTCTTGTTGAAATGATAGGAAAGATTCTGATTGATAAGAATGCCTATGGTCTTTCAAATTATTCAGTAGGTATGCGCGTGCATGATGATCAACTGGGATTTCATATGATGAGAAAAAAAAGAGTTGTTGGAAGAGAGAGACATGCAACACTTGAACTGCATGAAATTAGCGACAATCTTATTCAGTATATACAAAAATTTGATAAAAAAATAAACATAAAAGTAATCCCTGATACCGTTGCCAAATTTTTATTAAATGCAGACAAAACAGTTCTCATCTCAGAAGGGGTAAGGCTTGAAAAACGTACCCTTTTAGAAAATATCTTCAGTGCGATAAAACAAGAGAAGAGAATTAAGCATACGCCTATTTTTTGGCTACAACTTTTTATAGTCTTATTGTTGCCAAAATTTCTTATTTCTCCCTTTAAGGAAATCTGCAGAGCATTGTTGCGAAGATTTTACTGGATGAAGGAAACGTGGTATTTCAATCAAGAAAGAGGTAGAATATTTGAGAAGAAAAATGTTTAATAAAAAAAATATTTCCATTATTCTATTTCCATTGCTTCTGGTATTATTTTCAGTAGTATCGCATCTTCCTTGGCTTAATTCAGCTAATATTTTAACAAATGGTGATGTTTGGTTTCTTTATAAGGAATCAATGCTGGTATCAAATTGGGGAACGTGGATTTCACATCTATCTTTTGGAGAAGTCAATATAAGTTACAATCTATTTCTTCTTACGTTTATGTGGCAAGTCATAGCCAAACTTGGATTTAATTACCAAATTGCCAATCAGCTTATCTATTTTTCAATTATTATTTTTGTGACACCGATCGGGATGTATTTTTGTCTCAAGCAGATGAATTGCAACAAGATTGCTTCTTTTACGGGGACAATTTTGTATATGTTTACGACATTTTTTTTGATGATGCAAACAGGTGGTCTGTTGCTTGCTACAGCATATGCACTTATTCCAGTCCAATTTCTTTTTTTGGATCGGTATATACAAAAACAAAAAAAAACTGATGGATTGTTTTTGATACTCATTATCTCTCTAGCAATTTTTTATGAACTGCGTATTGTATATATTTCTCTTTTCGTATTTATCTTTTATACGCTCTTCTTTTTTGGGGAAAAGTATGGAAAATCTTTTCTTCCAAAATTATTGACATTTATAGTAAAATCTTTGCCACTCATTATCCTCTTTTTTATTATTAATGCCTATACGTATTTACCGTTACTTTTTACTTCCGTGAAAGATGCCGCAGGCGCTGTCGCCGCAAGAGGATTATTTGGAGAAAGCTTCTTTACCTTAAAAAATCCTTTGGTTCTGATGCATCCTTTTTGGAGCGGTAAAGTTCCTGGAGAGTTTATTGTGCAACCTGTGCCATTTTATTTTTGGATTTTTCCTCTTGTCGCATTTGCCTCACTTTTTTTTGTTCATAAAAATAAAAAAATACTTTTTTTTGCGGCAGTTGCCTTGGTAATGGTTTTTTTGGGTAAAAGCGCAGCTGATCCATTTGGTACTATCTATACATGGCTTTACTATAATTTTCCAGGATTTGGGTTTTTTAGAGAACCCTCAAAATTTTGGGCAATGATGGCATTCTCGTATGCCATATTAACTGCATATACCTTACATTATAGTTTTTTGATCATTGATAAGCATGCAAGTGTGCGAAAAATACATTTTTTCCTCAAATTATTACTAGTTCTTCCCATTATTTGTGTGTCGTTATATGTAGGAAAGCCAGCATTTACCTCTGAGCTTGGACAGCTGTTTACTAATCTTTTTATTCCCGATGATCATATCTATACAAAGGATTTTTTCTTTAAGCAAAAAGATTATTTTAGAACATATTATGTGCCTGGGAGATATAGAATGGGTTTTTGGTCAGAGATTCATCCAATGCTTGGTTTGAATGAAGTTGTACCACAACTTCAAACACTCAATCCAGCTATTTTGTCAATGTTGTCTGTAAAATATGTTGTCGTTCCACCCGATATTACGAATGATGTTTACAGAATTTGGGGATCTAAGGAAGTATACAAACGAAGTGTCGAAAACGCACCAGGACTTACAAAACTTACTGATCCACATTTTGGAAATTTTTCTGTTTATGAAAACACTATTCCTCCCAAACCCCATATCTATACCGATAGGAACATGATTTATGTATCAGGGCCTAACACGACGCTTGCCCGTCTGTTCCCATTATTTGGAATAACACAACCATTAGTATATTTTGAAAATACTGGTTTTACCTATGATAAAGAGGTAATGAGAGAAATTAAAGAAGTTAACAACATGAATTATGAAGCAAGTAATGAAGTTTTTTTAACAACAAGTTGCGTGCGCTGTGAAAGAAGGAATTATCTTGAAGGATTAATATATCCTAACGCTAAAATTGCTCCTGACTCTCCCCTGTATAAATATATCAGATATAAAGAAGAAAAATATTTGAATCTTCCTGTTATTAAGAATGATGTCTATACTCATCTTTTTGCGATTGATATATACAGTGTAAAGAGAGCTTTAGAAATTCAACGCATTTGGGACACTAAATTAGGCCAGGATGCAATAACAGCTGCGCTCTATGAGCATAAAAAAATGTTGGATATTTTAGAAGGAGATGTAGAATCTTTAGATACCAGTAAAGTCAGTAATGATTCATTATTAAAAATAAATGATTATCTCATTGTGCAGTTAAATGCTATCTCTGGGTTGTCAATGAAGAATGATATAAGTGATAAAAATATTGAACTTTTGAAAAAAAATCATCAAAAATTGATTGTACTATCGCAAAAGCTTGCCCAAGAAATGTGGCTTAGTGATGGAAACAATGATAGATATCTTTTACAAGTTACGTATCCTGATACTTATCAAGCATACATTGAAGGCGCTCCTGCGGAGCAATCAGTAACGATTAACGATACGACAACGAAGTTAAAGGACAGTGATACGAAGGGTTGGAGTAGTGCTGGCAATTACACGTTGCCGTCAGGGGAAAATAGAATAACACTTCAGGGAAGAAAAGTGAATCTTGTCTCATCAACGTCACAATATACAAAAGTTAACCGTGGAGTAGGAATGCAAACGATTTCCATACCGATTAATGCTATTGAAAGCAAAAAAGATTATCTTGTAGCATTTAATTATAAGATAACAGATAACAGTAATGTAAAATTTTTTATCTCAAGAGATACCGATTTTGATCAAAATGGTTTTTCAACAAGAACCCTTAATCAATTCTTGAATTCTGATGGTGACTGGCACGCTGTTAATGAATCATTTTCGTCAAGATTTGGCGAAAAAAAATCTGTCTTAACCTTTGTTGTTTATAAAGATAAAAACAGGGATATTGAGATTAATCTAACTGATATACGCGTCATAAAGAATACCAGTCCTCTCGTAGTTTTCAAAAAAACAAAGCCTGTCGAAAGTATTACATATCAACCTTCCGTTGCGTTTCAATGGATAAATCCTACAAAATATATAGTGAACATTGTTAATGCAAAGAGCCCCTTTTACCTGGTTATGTCAGAAAGTTTTCATCCCAGCTGGGAGGCATATGATATGAGCGATGGCGGTAAAAAAATTGCCAAACATTTTGAAGTCAATGGTTACGCAAATGCTTGGTATGTTGATAAAACAGGAAATTTTGCTCTGACAGTCGAGTTTGCTCCACAGAGAATATTTTATCTGAGTCTTTGGATAGCAGGAGGGGGAGTTCTTGTTGCTCTTGTATGGTTACTTATTCTAAAATTAAAACATTGATAAGACGTGGCAGACAGATAAATCTCTACCAGCTTATGCTGGCTGCTAGTTTATTTTTGCTTTTTCTTTCACCATTTGTGTACTTATTTTATATAGAAGTATTGAAAGGATTAATAGAAAAAATAGCATTTTTTCTATTAATTGGTGCTGTCTTCATAGGATTCATGGTAAGAAATGATGAATACAAAAAATAAAAAAATCATTATAACAGGAGGAGAAGGAATGCTTGCAGATTATTTTAAGAGATTTGCAAAGAACAGACGCATAATTTATTTGACTAGGAAAGAGCTTGATGTGTCCAAATGGAAAGATGTGAAAAAATTATTGGACATGTCCTTAACAGCGATTATTCACTTAGCTGCAAAAACCGATGTTGATTGGTGCGAAATCAATCAAAAACAAGCATATGAGGTAAACACATTAGGCGCGAAATATATGGTAAGTATTGCAAAATCAAAAAAGATTCCCCTAATTTTTACCAGTACGTCAGCGGTGTTTGATGGAAAGTCGGCTGTTTCATACAGAGAATTTGACAAGCCACATCCTGCTAATTATTATGCAGAAACAAAATTTGAGTCAGAAAAGATAATACAAAAAGAGCTCACTCAATATGCTATTATCCGTTTGGGATGGCTAATCGGAAAGGAAAAAAAGTTCCTCTCGTACATTCTAAAGCAAATAAACGAAGGAAAAAATGAATTACGCGTGGTGGATGACATAAAAGGAACAATAACATATGCTTATGATACAGTTCGTTTTATAGAAAAAATAATTGCCAATAATGATCAAGGATTATTCCATTTGGCCAGTAAGGGAAGCTGTACGAGGTACGATATTGCCGAAAAGATACTTAAACTTATGAGAAAGAGAATAAAGCTTGTTCCTGTAAAACACAAAGATTTTGCAGTAAATTTTCCTGCACCGCGGCCTAAAAATGAATCAATTATTTCAACAAAGAAAATAAAAGGATTTAAAGCATTGCCTACATGGGATGAGACAATTGAGCGTATTTACGCATTAGAGAAATTTTAAAATATGCTCAAAAACTCTATCAAAAAGAATCTCCCACTCTTTGTTGTGTTGCTTATCCTATTTGTTACTTACCGTGCGTGGCTTACTACAAACTTAATTACTGCTGGCGATTTTTGGCCATTGTATTTTGATCAGTATGATAATTATAGAATATTTCCTTTTGCATGGAATACAGCTCTTAGTACTGGATTGGGAGGAAATTCGGTTTTTCTTCTATGGAACCATATTTTTCTGACATTACCAATGTATTTCTTTGGCACACTATTGCATTTGCCTTATGAGTTTGCGGAACGATTGGGATATCTATTTCCATTACTTATTCTTGGATTTGTAAGTACTTATTTTTGGTCAAGACATTTTTTTAAAAAAAACAATATTCTTCAAACAATTTCAGGATTAGCCTTCTCGCTAAATACGTACTCTCTAATGATAATCGGAGGAGGGCAGTTGGGAATAGTATTTGCATATTTTTTTACTCCTATAGTGGTCTTATCATTTATAAAATTAATTAGCAGTCCCTATGTTGGCAGATTTAAGTTTTTCTTACGGCAAGCGATCATTACGGGAGTTCTTTTTGTAATTCAGTTAAATTTAGATTTACGTATGGCATATGTCACTATGATTGCCGTAATCATATATTTCTTATTCAACATAAAATATGAAATATCAAAAAGGAATATCTTGACTATCCCGCGGTTGATTTTCTATTTTTTTATTACTCCGTTGCTAATTACTATTTTACTTAATTCTTTTTGGATATTTCCTCTTGTTTTATCTCCTGCAAATATCTCTCAACAGTTAGGGTCAGCCTATACTTCAACTGTTGCCGTAAATTTTTTTAGCTTCGCTAAGTTAGAGAATACGGTGGCTTTGCTACACCCTCTTTGGCCGGAAAATATTTTTGGAAAAGTGGGATTTATGAAGCCGGAATTTTTACTTCTTCCAATATTAGCTTTTAGTAGTCTTTTTTTCATCTCTAGGACCAACCCTTCGGCTTCGCTCAGGGCTAGAGACCAAAGAACCAAAAGCTACGTGTTATTTTTTGCTCTTCTTGGTTTAATAGGGACATTTTTGGCAAAAGGTGCAAATGACCCGTTTGGTGGTATTTATCTTTGGATGTTTGGTCATATCCCGGGGTTCGTAATGTTTAGAGATCCGACTAAATTTTATTTACTGACCGCTTTATCATACTCCGTACTAATTCCTTATGGAGTTTATTTTATTTCAGATTGGATTAAATCAAAAGCTAAAAATGGATATAAAGAGTATTTGCGTAAGTTATTTTTTACACTCATTATTTTTTATCTATTATTTCTTATTTCGCCTGCTTTAATTGGACAATTGAACGGAATATTTAAATCTACGACGTTACCCAATGACTATAAAAAACTTGAAAAAAAATTGCTTACTGAACAAAAATTTTTCCGCACATTGTGGATTCCTCAGAAACAAAGATTTGCTTTTTACTCAGATATTAATCCGGCAATGAATGCTCAAGATTTATTTCACTCCACAGATGTGAATAAAATCCTAAATTCTCTAGAAGATGATTTAAGTAAGAAAGAAGATTCAATGCTTGTAAGATACGGAGTCAAATATATTATCTTACCTTATGATTCGGAGAAAGAACTGTTTCTGAATGATAGAAAATATGATGGCGAATTATATAAAAAAGCAGTAAATGATATAGAAAAAATTAAATGGCTAAAAGAAAGTAGTGGTTTTGGAAAAATTAAAGTTTTTGAGGTCTCAAATTCTAAGGATCATTTTTGGAGTCCTTCGACTTCGCTCAGGATAAACTATAAATTCATTAATCCGACAAAATATGCTGTTGAGATTAAAAATGCCAAAAAAGGAAACATTTTAGTTTTTTCGGAAAGTTTTGATGAGGGGTGGATTGCTTACCTGGGTGTTATGGATAAAGTATCAAGCATTAGATATAATAAAATATTTAATAGTTTTAGATTGGAGAAAGACGGAAATTATTCTCTTGAAGTATATTACGAGCCACAGAAGTGGGTAGAAAGAGGAATGATAGTTAGCTTAGCTACTTTTATTTTTATTTGCGCATCATTATTGGTCCTGAAGTTGCGTTTTATGAATAAAGATACAAGAATTAAGGAGGAAAAAAATTAAATTGCAGAATCTACTATTTAACTTATGAAAACTCCAGCTTTAAAATATGTGATGTCAAGCAAGAATAAGAATCGGCTTGAAGTATTAATAGATGTTTATAAATTAAGGGGAATAATTTGGGTAATTCAATATTTCCTGTTAGTGATATTCAGTTATTTATCAGGTCCTCTGTGGAGTAAATACTTTATGGCAAAATATAAAACCAATAAGTTATCACATGATTTCTTCTTGTTTAATAATAAAAAATATAAATATTTTTTTCATAATTATAATCGAACCTGGCAAAATGAGAGAGCTATTGAGATCCCCATAGTTAAAAAATATTTAGAAAAATTTAATGGAGAGAAAATTTTAGAGCTTGGAAATGTTATGTCTCATTATTTTAAAGTAAAATATGATATTTTAGATAATTATGAAATATCTGAAGGTGTTATCAACAAAGATGTGATACATTTTAAGCCAAATAAAAAATATAACTTAATTTTTAGTATTTCAACTTTGGAGCATATAGGAATTGATGGAGTCAAGGATCCTGCTAAAGCGATAAGAGCAATTTCAATTCTTACTACATTTCTTGCTCCAAATGGAATGTTAATTTTTACTATCCCTCTAGGCTACAATCAGATTTTAGATAGAGCGATAAAGAATGAAGACATAAAACTTGATCAGATTCATTTTTTTAAAAAAATATCTGCAGATAACAAATGGATACAAACAAATAAAAAAGATGCTTATGGTTCTCATTATGGGTTTCCATTTCGTTGGGGGAATGCAATTTTATTAGGAAGTATCAAAAAAAAATAGCATGAAAGAACTTGATATGTGTCCTTTTATTCTTTTTCTTTCTCTTCTTCTAGGTTCGAGGATGGTTTTAGTGCACGAGCTAAAAGACTATTGACATTTTTAATATTGTTTAGTACTATATAGTTATGTTTAGTACAATTTCAAAGGCTAAAGCGTATACTCCCGAACAAGTTGCTGAAATGCTTCAATTAAGCAAGAATACCGTCTATGAGCTCATTAGTCGAGGAGAAATTATAGCGAAAAAATTAGGTAAAGTTTATAGGATTCCTTCTAGCTCCATATCTTTTTTGTTTACGGGTCTTGACAGCGATCTATATCTTGCTGAGGAAAACGATAAAAAAAAACTCCCCATTATTGAAAAAGAACTAAAAAAAGTACGCAAGCTTCTATAATTTTCTATGCGAATTTTCGTTGACTCGGATGTGATAATCTCCTCTTTCCTATCACAGTCGGGAGCTTCGTATTTCTTAATCGGTATCACTTCTCTTCAGCTCTTTATTTCTTCATTATCGAAAAAAGAACTGGAAGTAGTTGTTAAAAGATTAGACATAAGAGGTGATATGTTAACAACGCTTATTGAAAACAATCTTGAGGTTGTAATACTCTCAGAATCGCTACCTAAGATAAAAGAATCTTTTGGACGATATGTTCTGGATGAAAATGATGCGCATATACTAGCAGGAGCCAAAGCGGCAAAAGCAGATTTCTTAATTACCTATAATGTTAAAGATTTTAAGATTGATAAAATAAAAAAAGACTTAAATATACTCACCTTAACACCCGGAAATTTCCTTCAATATCTTCGTAGTATTCAATAATTTATTTTATAATAGCTCTGACTGATCCATCCGACTACTCATGTAAATCTTGGTAAAAAGGTTGACGAATCGTCTCAAAATGATACGATTGTGATATATGAATGAGACAAAACGTTACTTGTTGAGCAAATCAAATTTGCAAACGAGACTTATTTCAGATAATTTAAACTTCTAGTTGTTTTTAGTAGCCGGTACCATTTAAGCTTTAATAGAGTTAAAATCAGAAAAGCAGGTTTATGAAAAAGACTAGTTTTATTTTTCTTCCGTTGATACTTCTCCTGGCATTTTTTCTGAGAGTTAGAATGATTTTAGCAGGAGATTTTTTCTATTTATTTGATCAAACAACTAAAAAGAGCCGGATGTTGACCAGAATTATTATCAAGGTTTAATGTTCAGATAATTATGAAATTGTTAAAAAGTTTATTCTTCTTATTAATTTTATCTCTAATATTTGCTCCGGTTTCATCGGTTGCCTCAAAATCCATACCTGTCGTAACAGTAATTAATCCGATTCGATACCCTGAGCTGCAAATTGGGAAAGGCGATCTTCTGGCAAGTTTGAAAGACCAGTGGCAAGTAACTCGTGATTTGGATATTAACGCGACCTGGCTTTGGCAATATTCACCTCTTGAAGATAGAAAGTTAACCGATTTTGCAAAATCTCAAATGCAGGATCAGGAGTTTGGGTTATTTCTTGAAATAGATAGGAATTTTGCAAAAGAAGCAGGTGTTCAGTATAGAGGGCGAGGTCCTTGGTATTTTTCTGATGGATTACTACTAGTATCTTACGATAAAGCCGAAAGAAAGAAGCTTATTGATAGGGCTTTTTCAAAGTTTAAGAGCACATTCGGATATTATCCCAAGACTGCAGGGGCATGGTGGGTGGGAGCAGATTCTATTGGCTATATGAAGGAAAAATATAACATTGTTGCTTCGCTTCGGGCTGCTGATCAGTTTGATTTGGATGTCTATTCAATTTGGGGAACTCCATGGAGTATTCCCTATGTGTCTTCCATAAAGAATGCGGGTATTCCGGCAGGATCATCGGAGGATAGTTCAGGAGTCGTTGTGATGCAGTGGGCCGCTAGAGATCCTGTTAGTGGCTACGGATCAGCTTCCGAAAATAGCACCTATAGCATTCAAGATTATGAAATGAAGGGATACGATATCTCTTATTTTAACCATCTTTCAAACATTTTTTTAAAAAACTCTTCAGATCAAATAATTGTAGGTCTTGAGAGCGATTTCCTTGCTGGTTCTTATCAAGGCAGTTATAAAAATAGACTCTCTGAAGTAAACAAGTGGAGAGAAGATGGAAAGGTGAGAGTACTTTCTGCCAGAGGTTATGCAGAAGAGTTCTTGTCAGACGGGAGAACACTTCCTTCGACAAATTATTTTCTCACAAAAGATTTCAAGTCGGAAAATCAGGCTTTCTGGTTTAATTCAGTGAATTTTAGAGCAGGTATCAAGAAAATAAAAGATGAGATATTTCTTGTTGATCTTCGTAATTATTCAAATACAGGAACAGAGGATTTTATGTATTTACCAAATTCTCAAGGGTATTTGCGAATCTCTGAGCCAGCGATTATTGATTCAGCCCGTTTCCCAAAGCAAAAAATACTTATAGATAAAAGCAGCTATTCCTTACAGATTATAGAAAATAATGGTAATGTTACGCTTCTTGCTGATAATAATAAAATTGCATTCTTTACATCTACAGAACTTCGGCTTTATGGTTCCAGTCCGCAATCTTTTGATTTTACTCAAGATAATTCTTTTACTGAAATTTTCCTGATTTTATTTATCATTTTCATACTTTACTCTTTAATTATTTTCTTCCGTATTAAAAATATATTCAAGATTGTTTTGAACACCAGCGTTTTATTGATGACGCTTTTATTAGCTCATCCATTTTTGAGTTCCGGACAGGCCAATAATCTTACTTTCTTTTTTGACAGAAAAGAATTGATTTTATTTTACTTACCTATATTTCGCAATCTTCCTCCGTCTCTTCTTATTATTCTTGTTTTTCAAGTCATCCCTTTTCTTTTCCTTTTGCTATCAAATTATTTTTTAGTTTACGTACTGCCGGGCAAGCAATATAAGATGATCTATTTATTCCTATTTGGTTTTATTATTTTTTTATATTCTCACACATTTTATTTCCCATTAGATCAATCGACTTATATACCGGTTGCGGCAGTATTATCGGGATTTGCTTTGTTTTTGTTTTTAATCATAATGTTTATTTTTTATAAAAAAAGATCGATAAAAATACTTATTGTTTCATTTATTTGTATATGTTTAATTCTAGGCTTAGTAACATTTGTAGTAATTTTCTCGCGCCAGAGATACGTAATTACTCCATTTGAAATGGAGGCCTTAAATATGATTGAAAAAAATCATAAAAACATTTCATTTATTTATCCCGATAAGAAGCCTATCTATAAAGCTGTCAGGCCTTTATTGTATGATTTTTTTCAATTTGGGGGTAAATTAACAGGTACTCATTGGCAAAAAATAATAACGGATAAAAACGGACAAGTTCAACTTAGGAATTTAGATAATGATTGGCTTTTTGTCCCAAAATATTTGGGGTCGGATATTTCAGCAAAGGAGATAAAAGACAAAAAACTTGTAAGAATTTTTGATAACGCCCAGATTGCAATTTATGAAAGAATTAATGTTAGAAGATAACGGAATATTGACCTAAATTATATCAGGGTTTAATATTTAGATGATGCTCATTACATTTTTTTTATTTTTCATTGCTTGTGTTTTTAGCTTTTATATCCCGAGTTTAGTTTTTGTTGACGTATTGAAATTAAAATTGAAGAAAGGACATGCGTTTATTGTTAATTGGGTTTTAGGAGTATGCTTCTTTATTCTACTTACTTATCTTCTTGCTTGGCTAAACGCATCTTATGCAATTTTTGCCGTGTTAATTTTTTGTCTGATATATACCTTACAAAAGAAAATAATACTGCGGACAATTTCATTCAAAAATATTGACCTTTGGGCAATGTCTATAATCCTTTTGGGATCTCTTTCCTTTTTGAGTATTACTTTTTTTTCAGGAATAAGAACACAGGAAGGGCTTCAATTTATTAAGACAAACAGTACGGATGGAATCGTTCATCTTGCTCGCATAAGTAATCAGGTAATTCACTTTCCCCCTCAGTATCCCGGTCTTTCGGGAGTTGAATTCAAGGGTTATCATTACTTTTATGACTTTTTACTTAGCAGATTTGCGCTTTTTTTTCATTTTTCGCCCTTTGATTTATTTTTTAGATTTTTTCCCGCTTTTATTTCATTGCTTTATGGTGGGAGTTTTTATTTAATGAGCTCCTCGATTACGAAGGACAAAATCAAAAGACGTATGATTCTTTTCGTTGCTTATTTTTCGCAAAGTGCCGCATTTATTTTGTTTCCACTTTATAATAATTATGAAATTGTCCAGGGAGGGCAGCTCGTACAGTCAATTAGTTTAATTCTTGATCCGTCTATTGTTTTGGGAATAGGAATATTATTAAGCGGATTGTTTTTATTACCAAAAATAAAAGAGTCTTGGAAATATGGATTGCTTGTTGGATTAATTCTTGGAGTATTAAGTCAGGTTAAAATATATGCGGGGATTACGGGCATATCGTGTCTTATAATTTATAGTTGCTTTGCCTTTATAAAATATAAGGAGAAATATATTCTCAATTATTTATCCGCAGTTCTTACTGCAGGTATCTTAACAGTTATTACATATTTTCCCAACAATTTTGGAATAGGATCACTTGTATTTGCTCCATTTCTTATTTACAGACAGTATATGGAACAGATTTTCTTTACTTCGCTTCATTGGGAAATAAAAAGAATCATATACGAGGAGCATAACAATGTTATAAGAATAATACAGCTATATATTGAGGCATTTATTATCTTTTGGATAGTTAACCTTGGGATAAGAATTGTTTCATTATTTTTTATCAAAAAAATAATAACTAGGCAATTTTGGAAGAATGATAATAACATTATTCTCCTCGCAATGGTTTTAATCCCGATAATAATTCCGTCATTTTTCATTCAATCAATTTCAGTATTTGATATACTTCAGTTCGATTGGATTGTCCTTACTTTATTGAGTATTCCTACGGGACTTGTTCTGGGTGAAATTGTGCAGAAAAAGAACATACTAATAAAAGGAATAATATCCCTTTTATTTATAATAATTATTACTCAAAATGCCTATTTTGTATTTTCTTATTTATTTCCTTCAGGTAAATATATTATTTCTCAGAAGGACACACGTTTTTATGAAAAGATTTCTTCAATTGTACCTCAAAAATCTTTTATAGCTACGCTTCAAGAGAATGACATTCCAATGGTCGCCGGTTTAACCGGCAGGTCTACTTATTTTGAGAAAGAAATGATTTTATTTCCATTAGATGATATTTATAATGAGCGGAGGAATAATTTGGTACAATTAAAAGAGTCGATAGAAAATTGTAATTATGAAGAGGTAAATAATCAAATGCATAAAATAAATACAAGATATCTAATAACACCTTTTATTAGCCCATGTCTTGCTAAAAGCCCGGCAGTAAAAGAATATATCGCTGCAGAAAATTTGGCATTTTATGAATTTAAATAAGCCTAGTGAGAATGAAATTATTAAAACGTTTCTTTAAGTCAAAAACAAATTTTCTTTTCTTTCTATTAATAGTTCTTGCTGTTATTCCCCGATTCATTTTCTTAAACAACGTTCCAAACGCAATAAATCAAGACGAATTACATTATGTCCTTGATGCGAAATCTTTCTTTTTAACAGGGAAAGATGTGTTAGGACAAGTAACACCGCTTGATGTACTTCTATTTCATTCTCCAGAAAGTGAGCCTATGCAGGCCGAATTGCAATATTTTCTTGAAATCCCTGTCTTCGGATTACTAAATTTTTCCTTGGCAAATCTAGTATTCCCCAATGCAGTGCTGGGTGTTTTAACGGTACTCTTAATTTATCTTGTAACCTTAAGATTGTTTAATAAAAATATCGCCCTTCTGGCGGGGTTGCTTGCAGCAATAAATCCGTGGTTAATTTTTTTAAGCAGAACTACATACGAAGCAGGTCCTGCGACATTATTTTTTCTTTGCACTTTTTACATATTACTGATTACAAAAGGTTGGAAAATACTGCTGACTATTCCTTTTGCGCTTCTTGCTTTTTATTCCTATATCGGCACCAAATTAATTTTTCTTCCCTTCATGTTCTTAAGTATTTTATATGCATATCTATATGTAAATAAAAGAAAATATTTAAAGCAATATTCTTTAGTATTTATATTTTCGATCATTTTAACATTATTTTTCTTTTTTCAATTTAAACACTATGAAGTTTCAAGAACGTCTGAAATAGTACTTCCAAATAGTCCCGAAATAGTCGAGCAAGTTATCGGATTTAGAAAAATGGCGATTCAAAGCCCTTTCTTAAACTTATTCGATAATAAATTTTCAATCTACTCTTCAGTTTTAACTAAAAACATCGTGAACGTTTTTTCTCCCAGTTATCTTTTTGTCAACGCTGACTATTTCTTTATGATGGGAGGACATGGCCTTTTCTATCAGATCGATGCAATCTTTTTAATTGCCGGTCTGGCTTCGCTATTTTTATCAAACAAAAAATTGTTTCTTATTTTTGGAGCAGTTATACTTACCGGAGCTCTGCCGCAAGTACTATATGATCCAAACGGAAATGGTAATTTTACTCCCCATATCGCTCTAGTTATTCCCTTTTTTATTATTCTAATAGGAGTGGGTATTAATAAGACATTAGATACGTTTAAAAATAAAAAATACTCATACTTACTTATAATATTTTTAGTTTTTATATATTTATTATCATTTATAAGCTTTTCTTATTTTTATTTTCTTAAGTTTCCATTGCAGGAGGGTACTTTTGAAATTCAGAACCGTATTCTTTCAAAGTATATCTCTCTTTATAAAAACAATATTCCTATCACAATTTTTTCAGAAAATCCAAAACTTACCTACAGAGAATTTCTTTTTTACACAAATGCATATAATAAAAATACAGTGGATAAGATCAACAAATCTTTGCAAGAGAACAAATTTGTTTTTAATAATATTTCATTTTTTTCTTGTAATAATACCAGTTTAAAAGATACAACAACACTAATCATTAGCGATGTGTATTGCGCTAAAACATTTAATGCAAAGTCGATTAGCATTGCTCAATTAAAAGACAGCGGAAGAAGATATGATATCTTTAATGATAAAATTTGCAGTCATTACAATCTCCCCAATTACGTTAATAATTTGAAATTATCAGATTTAAACATAGAAAGCCTCTCCGAAAAGAAGTTTTGTGAAACATTCATGGTCTCCTACCGCTAATTAACCCATGTCGATATTTGGCTTAAAACCTCAAAAATGATAAAATTAGGCTTATGATAAGCGTGGTGGTTCCGGCGTTTAACGAGGAAGAGGTTATTGAGGCTTTTTTTAAAGAACTAATAAAATATTTACCAAGAATTGATAAGAATTACGAAATAATTTTCGTTGATGACGGATCGAAAGATAATACCCTAAATATCCTCAAAGAAATTAAAGAAAAGGATAAAAACGTCAGAATTTTTTCTTTCAGAAAAAATCTGGGAAAATCTGAAGCTTTGACTACGGGATTTAGAAAAGCAAAGGGCGATTATGTCCTCACAATAGATGCGGATCTTCAAGATAGACCCGATCAAATAGAAAATCTTATCAAAAAATCTAAAGAGGGTTGGGATTTAGTATCCGGTTGGAGAAAAAATAGGAAAGATTCCTTTGCAAAAAACATATCATCAAAATTCTTTAACTTTATATCGAGTTTTTTTTGGGGATTGAAAGTAAATGACTTAAACTGCGGATTAAAACTTTATAAAGCGGAAGCGGCAAAATCTCTTAATCTTTATGGTGGAATGCACCGGTTTATACCGCTTCTTCTTTTCCATGAAGGATTTTCTGTCACAGAAGTGCCCGTAGTGCATGATAAAAGAAAACTAGGAAAATCAAAATACAGTTTTTCTAAGGTCTTTACAGAAATTCCGGACATGTTTACAATGCTTTTTCTATCAAGATATAGCAAGAGACCTCTTCATTTTTTTGCACCGATCGGTGGAATTTTATTTGCCGCAGGAGCAATAATTCTTGCATATCTTACCGCTCTTCGTCTTCAAGGTTATACAATTGGACAAAGACCATTGTTATTTTTAGGAATGCTTTTAGTTATAAGCGGTCTTCAGGTCATTTTTACAGGTTTTTTGGCAGATCTTATATTGCATAAATCAAGTAAGGACGAGGACGATAGTTTTTTACTTAAATACTCAAGCGAGTAAGCATTGTGAAAATTCAAGATATTGTTTTTTTTATTATCTTCATCATCTTGCTAATTAAAAGAGACCCTAAGCTAGCAGCTGGAGCAGGAATTATTTCGCTGATTTTAGCCATCCCGCTTTTCTCCTTTTGGATTTTTTTTACAGCAGAAAGACTTACTTGGTACGCTGCCGCCTTTTTTCTTATCTCAGTAATTTTCCATCTATTTAAATCGAGAAATGGTAAATAATCTCCTTTTCATCTAAAATATACTCATGATTATTGGAATTGACATAAGCCAGCTTGCATATAAAGATACCGGAGTAGCGAATTATCTTGGCAACCTAGCTCAGAGCTTGACTAAATTAGATAGAGCAAATGAATACATACTGTTTTTCTCAAGCTTGAGAAAAAGTATCGAGTATCCAGTATCGAGTATCCAGTTAGGGAAAAATGTTCAGATTAAAAAATTTAGGCTGCCACCGAGCATCCTTGATCTACTTTGGAATAAGCTTCATATTGTGCCAATTGAGTGGTTTATCGGAGATGTGGATATATTTATTACTTCCGATTGGACAGAGCCTCCGGTAAAAAAAGCAAAAAAAGCAACAATTTTATATGATCTTATTGTATATAAATATCCGAACGAAACAGACAAAAAGATAGTAGAAACTCAAAGAAGAAAACTTAACTGGGTAAAAAAAGAATCTGATTTAATTTTTTGCATTTCAAAATCGACCGCCGAAGACGCCGCAGAAATTTTGGGAATAGAAAGAAATAAATTAGAAATTATCTATCCGGGATTATGAAAATTGGAATAAATGGATATGAAGCAGTAGTTCCCAGATTTGGATTTGACAAAAAAAACGGCTTGCCAAATAGAGTAGGAAGCAGTGAATTTTGCTTTCAGCTTTTAAACATACTTGCCAGAATTGATAAGAAAAACGAATATTTTATATATTTGCCGAAAGCTCCTACTTCAGATATGCCCAAGGAAAGCAAAAACTGGCATTACGAGGTTGTTAAGGGTCGGACCCTCTGGACTTTGGTAGCACTTTCCAGGAAGCTCTTTTTTGATAAAGAAAAACTAGATGTTTTTTTCTCTCCCACGCATTATCTGCCATTTTATACCGGAATGCCTTCAGTTGTATCGATTTTGGATGTATCTTATCTCCATTTTTCAGGTTTATTTAAGAAAAAAGATTTATACCAGCTTAAGCTTTGGGGAGGATATTCACTTAGGAAAGCAAAGAAAATAATTACGATAAGTAAATCCAGTAAGAATGATATAATCAAGGCATACAATGTTTCGGAAGATAAGATTGAAGTTGTATATCCGGGAATCAAGCAGGTATCAAGTATTATGAATAAAGTATTAAGCATGGAAGAGCTGAAGAAAAAATTTGGTGTTGAAAAGGATTACATTCTTTTTGTGGGGACTCTTCAGCCTAGAAAAAATATAGAAAATCTAATTGAAGCATTAACGATAGTTAAGAATAAAAATTTGAAATTAGCCATTGTCGGAAAGAAAGGCTGGATGTATAAAGATATTTTAAATGCTCCCAGGAAATACGAAGTCTCCGACAGAGTGAAATTCTTAGATAATGTAAATGACGAAGATTTGCCAAGCTTTTATAAAAATGCAGCTTGTTTTGTTTTACCAAGTCTCTATGAAGGATTCGGTCTTCCGATACTTGAAGCAATGCAATACGGATGTCCGGTTTTAGCAAGCAATGTTTCAAGTTTGCCGGAAGCCGGAGGCGATGCCGCCATATATTTCGATCCGCAAAATTCAGAAGATATTGCGGAAAAAATAGATAAAGTAACATCTGATGAGAAATTAAGAACGGAAATGATACAAAAAGGCTACGAGCAGGTTAAAAAATTCTCATGGGAAAAGACTGCAAGAGAAACGCTTAAAGTCCTAGAAGATCTTGGCAGAAAGTAATTATGAATAAGGTATTCAGAAGATTAAGAACAATATTAACGGAGTTTGTTAATTTAATTTTGAGGGTCGTGGGATTTGTTCCCTCGCATCATGTCAGGAGGTTTTTCTACAGAATTTCGGGTGTAAAAATAGGTAAGGGTTCAGCGATTCATATGGGAGCAGTTTTCTATGATCCAAAAAATATCACAATAGGTGAAGATTCAATAATAGGCGAAGGTGCAGTTCTTGATGGAAGAGACAAACTTTCTATAGGAAGTCATGTGGATATAGCATCAGAAGTTATGATTTATAACTGCGAACATGATGTTCAAAGTCCTGATTTTAAAGCAGTTTGCGCGCCGGTTGAAATCGGCGACTATGTTTTTATAGGTCCAAGAGCGATTATTCTTCCGGGTGTAAAAATAAAAAAAGGAGCGATTGTTGGAGCCGGTGCTGTTGTGACAAAAGACGTTGAGGAGTTTTCAATTGTTGGAGGAGTTCCCGCAAGGCCGATCAAAGAGAGGATCAAAGATCTTAATTATAAATTGGGAAGAGCGGCCTGGTTTAGATAAATGACTTTGTTATCTGTAATAGTTTTGAGCTACAACACCAAAGATTTAACAAAAAAATGTCTTCTTTCAGTTGTCGATAATTATAAAGAAGATATTGATAAGAGTAAGATAGAAATTATTCTTGCGGATAACGGATCTGGAGATGGAACTGTTGAAGAAATAAAAAGTGATAAATTTTTAGAAAAGATAAAAATCGTTGAAAATGGCAATAATTACGGTTTTGGAAAGGGAAATAATCTAGCTTCTAAAAAAGCTGAGGGAAAGTATATTCTCTTTCTCAATTCGGATACGGTTTCCAAAGACAAAGGTTTTTTAGAAATGACCCTATTCTTAGAAAAAAATACCAAAACTGGAATTTTGGGAGGAAAACTTGAGAACGTAGATGGGTCAAAACAGCTTTCAGCGGGAAAATTCTACACGCCTTTGAATTTATTTTTTTCTCTTCTAGGACTTGAAAGTTTTGTTAGATCAGCTCCTGATAAAATTTCAAGAGTAGATTGGGTCAGCGGAGCATGTCTTATGATAAAAAAAGAACTATTTGAAAAACTAAAGGGCTTTGATGAAAATTTTTTCATGTATATTGAGGATATGGAGCTTTGCTACAGGGCAAAAAAGGAAGGTTTTTTGACCTATTTCTATCCCGACATTAAACTTGAGCATAGGCAGGAAGGCTCAAGCAGTAGACAGTTTGCAATAAAAAATATTTATAAAAGTCTTTTATATTTTCAAAAGAAACACGGCAGTAAATTATCCTTTCTTTTAACTAAATTAATGCTACGGCTTAAGGCTAAGTTACTTGTATTAGTAGGAAGAGTGATGAATAATAAGTATCTAACCAATACATATAGACAAGTACAAAAAATATGAAAAAAATATTTTCTTGGATTTGGGAAAATATCCCCATTATATCAACGATATTTTTATTAATGTTTATTCCTCTCTATCCCAAACTTCCCCTGCTTGATGTAAGCCATACTTGGGTTTATGTAAGAGTGGAAGATTTTCTGGTTATATTTGTTCTCGGATTATGGTCGGTCCTGCTTTTTAAAAAAAAAGTTACTCTTAAAACTCCATTAACCCTACCAATTCTAGTATTTTGGATTATTGGTGTAATAGCTACTATTCATGGAGTTGTTTTAATCTTTCCCGAAATCTCAAATGTTTTTCCCAACGTAGCATTTCTTTCTTTCTTAAGACACGTGGAGTATATGAGCTTATTCTTTGTTGCGTATTCCTCAATGACAGATAAGAAGTTGCTGCCGGCAGTTATATTTACTCTTATACTTACATTTTTCCTAGTATCGATCTATGGAGTTGGGCAGAAATATTTAGGTTTTCCTGCGTATCTTACGATGAATGAGGAATTTGCCAAGGGAATTCCTATAAGACTGTCACAGCTCTCTCGCGTTCCCTCTACCTTTGCAGGGCATTATGATTTTGCTGCTTATCTTGTTTTAACTATGCCCATACTTGCGAGTTTAATTTTTGGATTTAAGAATTGGCTTTTAAAATTTATTCTTTTGACTGGAGTGATTTTAGGATTTGGTCTACTTTTTATGACTGTCTCAAGAGTTTCTTTTTTTGTGTTATTCATAGCTTTATTTATTGTTTTATACTTACAAAATAAAAAACTTATTATTTATTTTCTGCCTTTTGTTGCTATATTGGCTATTTTTTTCTTTAGTTCTCAATCTGCTCTCTTTTCCCGTTTTGGGAATACAGTTAAAGAAGTGAATGTCTTGGTTGATGCAAAGACAGGAAAAGCAATAGGACATGTTGAATATGTCTCTTTGGAAAATTTCAAGAATAAACCCATTAATCAAAGGCGGATTGGAGAAAATGCACAAATCTACGTTGAACCGATTAAACAAGACGAGGAGTCAAAGGCTTCTCCTTCTTCATTTTTATCTTTAAATCGTCTTCCGCTCCAGGTTCCTTCAGTAACAGATGTCAACTTATCAACAGGTGAAAATCTTCCTCAAGGAACAGCATATGTAAATCTTCCGTTAGCTCCTGTAACAAAGAAATTAAAATATTTTCTCTATGAGAAGTCCAGATCTTCAAATTCTCCATCTACTGAAGTATTCATTTTTCATGGAGATTTTCTTGTAAAAAAAGCTTCAGCGTATGACCTATCATTTACGACAAGATTTCAGGGTGAATGGCCTAATACTTTAAAAATTTTCAAAAAAAATATATTTTTTGGAAGCGGTTATGGGTCTGTAAGTCTTGCGGTTGATAATAATTATCTTAGAATGCTGGGCGAAACGGGAGTCCTTGGTATTGCCGCATTTTTTGCTATTTTTCTTTCATTTGGAATATATGTAAAAAAATTATTACCGAATGTTGAGTCGAAAACTACAAGAAGTTTTATATTAGGATTTGTCGCTGGATTGGTAGGTCTTGCGCTTAATGCTCTGCTTATTGATGTTTTTGAAGCATCAAAAATAGCATTTACCCTTTGGATTTTGGTTGGTGTTATCCTGGGAACTTTAGTTCTCTACCAAACGGAAAAAATAAATCTTTATAAAGAGTTTAAAGATGCGGTTACATCAACCTATGCAATAGTTTTTTATTTATTTCTTCTTACAATTCTTATTTTTTCTCCAATGCTTAGTAATTTTTTTGTGGGTGATGACTTTACATGGCTTAGATGGGCGACTGAATGCACCAGGAATGCACAAAACAATTGTTTGTCTTTATTTAGTAATGTAGTTGATTATTTTACTCAGGCTGATGGGTTTTTTTACAGACCCGGAACTAAGATTTATTTTTTATTGATGCATCAAGTATTTTGGTTTAATCAAGTTGCCTTTCACGCCGTTTCGATTTTCCTTCATTTTGCTGTGGCTGTATTGTTCTTTTTCTTATCAAGTAAAATCTTACGGGACAAATATTTGTCTTTTTTTGCAAGCTTTCTATTTCTCTTAATGAGCGGATATTCAGAAGCCGTTTTTTGGATATCTTCTACGGGTTATCTTTTTAATGCTTTTTTTGCCCTCTTAAGTCTCCTTCTTTTTATATGGTGGGGGGAAAAGAGAAAAAACATCTTCTATGTTTTATCGCTGATCTCATTAACGGTTGCATTGTTTTTCCATGAAGCAGGAGTAATTCTACCTTTGCTTATTATTTTGGTAAAGCTATTTAACGAAGAAAGAGTTAATTTGGGCAAGATTTTAAATTTAAGACACGTATTGCTGTTTGTCCCGGTATTTTTTTATCTGGCACTGAGATTCATGGCTCAAAGTCATTGGTTTAATGGTGATTATAGTTATAATATTATAAAACTTCCATTTAATTTAGCAGGTAATATCTTAGGGTATTTGTCACTTGCAGTATTTGGTTCTATCTCCATGCCCTTGTATCAAATGCTTCGAAGCTTACTTAGAGATAATATTCTAATCGCAGGACTGCTCATTTTAGCTATTCTTTGCGCTATGTTTTTCTTGATTAAGATCTTAAGAACCATGGATAAGAAAGAGATGAAGATAGTGGTTTTTGGAGTTTTGTTTTTAACAATATCTCTTATTCCATTTCTAGGGCTTGGAAACATCACCTCCAGATACAGTTATCTTGCGTCCTTGGGAGTTATTATTGTCCTAGTTTTTCTTATTAAGAAACTTTATCTCTATCTGCAGGGGTTTGGAAAAGAAATTGCCATAGCAGGAATAACGATAGTTGTTGCGGTTTTTTCTCTATGGCACATAATTCAAGTTCAGCAAATCTATCTGGATTGGCATGGGGCAGGTAATAAATCGAAGAATTTCTTTACTTCGATTAACGGATTATATTCGGATAATTGGTCTCAAGGGTCGGTTGATTTGCATTTTATAAACGTACCCATTCGAACAGGCGAGGCATGGGTTTTTTCCGTAGGACTTAAGGATGCGATATGGCTTGCATTTCAGAATAATAATCTTAAGATTTATATACATTCAACTGCAAGGGACGCATTCGATCAGGGAGCAGGCGGAACGGGATTTAGTTCTGTCTTTGTATTTAAGGAAGATGGTGGTCTTGAGGAAGTATTTCCTCCAAAGAAAGAGAGAATTCTGGAAACAAATTAATATGAAATTTATTAAGCAAATAGTAACTCGAAAAGAAATGATAGCTCTATTTTTAATATTATTCTTTGGATTTATTTTAAGACTTTATAAGTTTAATGCTCCCATTGCGGATTGGCATGCATGGAGACAAGTGGATACCTCGGCGGTATCAAGATTTTTTGTAAAAGATGGGTTTGATGTTCTTCATCCAAGA
>Ga0209541_10002016_pt1 | contig 39169 bp, 51 predicted proteins | sample RifCSPlowO2_01_FD_184027 | JGI IMG/M metagenome (GOLD analysis project Ga0209541, IMG submission 184027) | Groundwater microbial communities from Rifle, Colorado - Rifle CSP2_plank lowO2_0.1 (SPAdes) (version 2) | ecosystem: Environmental > Aquatic > Deep subsurface > Groundwater | place...
GCAATTCCTTCGCAACAATAGTCGCGGAAGATGCGCAATAACCACCAGGGAAAGATGGTGACAGCCCAAAGCATGATTAAAGCTATCACGTACTCGGCAAAAGTATCGGCGTAATTTGCCGAATTGAGAAGCTCAAGTTTTTGCGCCGGACCGCCATAAAGAATATTGATAGTTGTGGGATAGATAAAGCCCTCCATTTTGTTAGTGCGGGAGAAATCAAAGTTAAAGGGAATATGGGAGGGCGAATTCCAAATAGCGGCAAGTCCGCCTAAGAAAAGACCAAACAAGGGACCGTAAAAAACCCATTGGAAAAAGACGCCGATCCAGATCCAGCCGGTGTTTCTGATGAAGACAAAGGGAAGCAAGATCGCCAGAAAGGGTGAAACGAAAAGAAGCAACCAGAGTACAATTTTTCTCAAGATAAACATAATTCCGATCATATAATAGGTCATATTGGTGAAGTGGACCAGGAATTTGGAAGTTCTGACCGAATCGAGAAGGTCAATATTCAAATTGCTGCAGCCTTTAAAGGTGCGGTATGCCGTCTCGCTGTCGTTGATGACGCTTCCGCCCTGAGCAGAGAGGAAGAAAATATTAAAGAGATTTTTTACACCCAACCGCTCGATAAAAAAGAGCATCATAGTGTCCGAGAGCTGTATTACCAGAAGGACTATGCGGGCAGAGAAGGTAACGTACAATAAAAGCAGCAGGATCTTCATAAAAAGCGGCCAGACTTCGATCTTGAGGTTAAAGTTGGCCCGCTGTCCGATGATTATACCCAAACCAAAGATGGCAGCAACCAAAAGAAGCAAGAAATAAACCACATTTTTAGCCAGCGTCCAGATCGAGAGGATAATCGGGTGATCGTCGATCGAGCGATGAGTAAGGGTCCAGTAGAGGAACTGGCGCGACCTTTCTCCTTCTTTCCCCAAAGCCGTGACATCCGGGTCGCTGACCCAGAGATTTTGTGATTTGTTGCGAATCCAATCGTAATAATTGGCGGCACAAGTATAGTTGACGCCGGTAATTAAAGGGCACCATGCTCCAAGGCAGGGGTCATAGGGAGGTGTAGGTGTTGCGTCTTGAGCAAAAACCTTACCCAAGGGAACAGCCAGAGTTAAAAGAAGAACGATTAAAAGAATTAATTTTCTCATTCAAGATTTTGACTTATCATTGACAAAGAATAAATGTTGGTTTAGGATAAAAATAATGGCTAAAAAACTTGTGGCCCTGATGGTGATAATTTTGACTATCTTATTTATTTCTAACAGATTGACAACTTTCGTGCAAGGGCAGGGGCCGGATGAGGTAACTGCAGGTCCTTCTCCGCAGCTTTGGCGTTGTCTGCAGGCAGAGCAGGTGGGCGGCAGAACCGCGAGGCCACCGCCCGAAGTTGACCTGACAGTAACGGGGTCGGGTTTTCCAGCCTTGGTGGATATTTATCTAATTTTCTGTTCTCCCACTGCATCAACCGGGGGAAACACGCCGACTAACTACAGGTGTACAACCGGAAACAGCGATTTTGACCGTTTGATATTTGGTACAGATTTAACCGGCACAGTCTCACCTCTGAGTTTTGAGGTGCCTAAAGGAGTAACTCCGCCGCAGACAATACAAGCTATAGGAGATAAAATTGATACGGTGATACATCTAAGTCACGCTCAAGGCCACGTCAACTATGCTTTTTTTGGTGTCTCCGTCAATGAACCGCAACTGCAACCAGGTCAAGGCAGCACTATCCAATACGGAACTTTTCAGTTTCAACAGGATCCAACCGGCTGCACCAGTATTCGCTGGGATCCCTATGGCAGAGTGTTTGACAGCCAAAGCCTGGAACCGATTCAAGGGGTGAGCGTTACTTTATTAAATAAAGATAAGCAATTTGCCTCGATGCCCGGGTTAAGAAATCCGGAAGTGACAGAGCGAGACGGGGCATTTAACTTTTTTGTCGACGTTCCGGATGATCAACCCCAGACTTTTTATTTGAGACCTTATGCTCTGCCTCCATTGACCCATGCTTTCAGCGATACCCCAAACCTCCATCCTAATTTTACTAAAGCTTATTTCGACATTTATAAGCCGGATGAACCAATTATTGAGGCTCCGGGTTTTCCGGAACATCGCGATATTCCGCTTGATCCGGGGACAAATCCGCCTTTTACCTCGACTCCTAAAGACATGTCGTATTCTTCGGTTAGATTGGGCAGCTGGGTTAGGTATGAAGGAGTAGTCTCACATCCGCTTTCAATTGTCACTTTGGCAGGCAAGCTGAGTCTCAAGGAATACGCACGAACTACGGCAGATAAATTGGGCGGTTGGACAATCCTTATGCCGATCAATAAAGTCCCACACAGCGAAAGCTTAAAGACTGAAATTATTAAAGTCGATATTGCTTCCTTGGTAAAAAATTCTCCAGCAAGCTTGCTGAGCAGTTTATTAGAAAAATTACGGAGTTTTATTGCCGGAGAAGTGTCGGCCCAACCGCAAGACTCGGTCGGGGGAGGGGCTGAATTTGATCCCATACTCACCTATGTTGAAGGTTATGCACGCGATAAAAACGGCGATGTCATTGCCAATGCGACAGTACGAGTCAAGCTTGAGATGTCAGACGGAGTATATTATGAGACGAAAGCTGACGACAACGGATTTTTCATTATCAATCCGGAAAACCTGCCGATTTTTGCCTATTACCTAGAGTTTTCCTCGCCCGACGTTGTCAGTCTGACTAAAAACGCCACCAGCGAGTTTGTCCAAAATAACGAAGAACACCTTACCGCCAACAATGTCAACTTGATGGCGGCTACCATAAACGGAGAGTCTTTGATCCCGACAGAATCTCCGCAAGACTTAACGCAAGCAGAGCAACCTCCTCCTGAAGAAAGCGAGCAACCTTTTATTGCCGGAGAGAATACGAACTTGATCCTAACCTTAGTCGCAGTAATTGTCTTGCTGGGAGCAGCCGGTGGAGTATTGTTATACATCAAGAAGAAGTCCGGCGCCGGCGATATAGTCTAAAACACTGCTTTCTTACTTAAGAAAAATCCTACGATTGTTAACCCAAGTAAGGCTCCTGCTAAAAACATTAGATTATTTTTAACGGGATCGAAGCCGGTTTTAGGTAATGAGGTCGGGTTGGGGGTAAGTTGAGATAAGGTTGGACCGATTGAAGAGGGATGAGTTGGTTGGAGGGACGGATTGGGGGTTGGCGAGATTGGAGGAGCCCAAAGATTAACCAACTGACCTGTGTCGCCGGCTGCAGCGATTAGATTAAAATTAATATCGGCAAAAATTTCGACCCCGTTAAATCCGGCAGTGTTTGCTCCGCCGATTAACAAACTGCCTGTTCCTTGGGGGGTCGCCGACACAGAATCCATAGCAGGACCGGGGACAAGTTCCACATATTCAAGATATTGCGGATCATAGTTTAAACCAATCTCTCCGGCAGACACAGTCTGACTTTCGGTATTGATAAAAATTGTGAAATTCAATGATTCGCCCGGCTGGACCGGATTTTGGGGAGCGATAAGATCATACGTGATTGCTTCAACTGGAGCGACGACAAACAACAGAAACAGAAAAGCAAAAAAAACAACGATAATTTTTTTAACACGCATACTTTTTATTTTATAGATTTTTTATGTTAGTATCTATATAAAGTCAATATGAAGTTTTATGAACATCATCAGCGATCGTTGTTTAAAGCTTTATCATTCAGATTTATTATAGTTGTCATTGATTTTTTTGTCATAATTTTATTTAGCAAAAGATATGATCTGGCTTTGGGATTGGTTGCCTTTTCCAGCTTTACCCACACTCTAATTTATTTTTTACACGAGAGAATCTGGAATAAAGTTCACTGGGGTAAAAAGAAATAGAAACTATTCATAGCCGGTGAACTTCTCCCTTCTGATTCTGGATTCTTCAACTCCTAAGGATTTTACAATAGCTATCATCGAGTCAACCATAGTAGGAGGGCCCGCAATGTAATAGATGGAAGAGGCGAGACTATGCGCATTTTTGCTTATTAAGTTAGCGTCAATTCTTCCGACATTACCGTACCATGGCGTGCTTGAGTTTTGAGGGCGGGAAACTGTTTGAATAAATTTAAACCAGCGACGATCTTTGGCTAAAGTCTGCATTTCTGCTTGAAAGACGATCTCGTCAACGGTGGAAAAAGCAGAAAAAAGAGCGATTGGTCTATCGAGGTTTTGATCGGCAGAATAACGTATCATACTCCTAAAAGGAGTGATACCGATGCCGCCTGCTAAAAAAATATAGGGTGATAATTCTCCAGTTTTTAGAGTAAAAATACCGTAGGGCAAAGCGATCCGGACTTTATCATTGGTTTTAAGGCTTAACAAAGTTTTTTTATAGACCTGCGAGCTGGTTTTTACCGTGATCATAAGAATGCCTTTTTCTGAAGGCGAGGAAGCGATTGAGAAGAATCTGTTGCTGCCTCGCTCTGAAGGTTGGGGCAGATTTAGAGTTAGCCTCAGGAATTGGCCTGCCTGAAAGTCTAATCCCTCCGGTCTTTGAAAGAAAAAAGAAAATGTCTCTTCGGCAACCTGATTCTTCTTTAGAAAAGCCAAGTCGTATTTTTGGGCAAGCTGTGCCATAAGACAAATATTATATACAATTAAAAAAAATTAGTCTTGTTTTGAAATAGAACAAAAATGTATAATAAGTGTTACATAAAACAGAGAGCGAGGTGATAATTTATGCAAAATAAAACACTTTTGTTTATCCTAATCGGAATTTTACTCTTGGGAGGAGTCTTTCTACTTTCCAGGCAACAGCAGAGTTCAGTTGCGCCAACCGATCAAGTCATGGAAGAGAGCTTTGAAGTCACTGAAGGCGATGAAGAAGTGATGACTGAAGACGAAACGATGGAGGAAGAGGAGGTCATGGAGGAGGGCGATCTTGAAGAGGATATGCAGGTTTCTTTAACCGACGCAGGTTTTGAACCCCAGACAATTACCGTAGCTGCGGGCTCAATGGTAGTTTGGGTAAATGATACTGAAGCAACAGGCAATGTCAGCTCGGCAGTACATCCAACCCATGAAGAATATCCGCCACTTAACCTTAGCGATTTCGAGCCGGGAGACTCAGTCTCTTTGGTATTTGACGAACCCGGAACATATAAATATCACGACCATCTCAATCCGAGTAAATTCGGTACTGTTGTTGTAGAATAATGGCCAATGCAGATTAATTTGCGTTTGGTTAATTTTACAACTCCAGATCATTTTTTATTGCCGGGATTACTTTATGAATCAAATAAAAAAACGGATAAGGCCGTAATCTTTTTACATGGAAACGGAAGCGCCTCCATATTTTATAAAGTCGACGAAATAAATCTTTTCGCAAAATACCTGAACGAAAAAGGAATTGCTTTTTTTCCCTTCAATAACCGAGGTGCTCACTGGATAAAAAAACTTAACCGTATTGCTGACGGTGAAAAAGAAAGAGTCTTGTACGGGATGGCATACGAATTGATAAAAGAGTGCATTTTGGATATAGAAGGTGCGGTTAAATTCCTTAAAGGCGAAGGTTATAAAAAATTTTATTTAATCGGTGAGTCAACAGGGGCTAATAAGATTGTTGTTTACCACTACTACCGAAGAAAAAATCCCATCACAAAGTATATTCTGCTTAGCGGAGGAGATGATGTTTCGGTATACCTGAATTTTTATTTCAAAAAAGATAAAAGATTTCTTTTTGAAATGATCAAAAAGTGCAAAGATAAAATAAAAAAAGGCAAAGGACGAGAGCTTGTTTCCCTGGAGCTTATTCCTGATCCGTTGATATCCTATCAGTCTTTATATGACACTATAAATCCCGAAGGGGATTATAATATCTTTCCCTTCGACGATTATCTGCATAAATTAAAGCTGTCAAGAAAGCCATTATTTAGGGAATTTAAAACAATTGATAAGCCGACCCTGGTAGTTTATGGAGAGTTGGATGAATATGGTCCCGCTCCGGTTAGGGACTGCGTGGAAGTCTTAAAAAAAGAATGTTCTGACCCCAAGCTTTTTACTTTTAAGATCATCAAAGACACCGATCACGGGATGACTGGAAAAGAAGAAGAGTTGATAAAGCATATCATAAAATGGCTAGTTTAGCGCCATATATCAATACCTTGAACCTCGGGAGTTCAATATATTGTCCTGACAGACTAAATCATAAAATATTTTTCATAAATTAGAGTTTTGTTTTTTAATCACTTGAGATAATTTTTCAACAGGTCAAGAAATTTGGAGTAGTGAGAGTAGTAGATATAGGCGTTGATAAATAACAACCCGGGAAAGACAACTGTTTTTTCAAAAGTTCCGCCTGCTTTGATTCTTAGAAACTTAAACGGCGGAAAACCGAAACGGAAAGGTATGGGAAAAAGCCAAGGTACGCCTTCGTGGGTAAAGGTATCCATGATAAGATGCGAGACATAGCCGATCATAAACGCAGACCAGACGAAGTTAACGTCGACCAGCAGAACCTGTCCGACACGTAAAAGCAGAAACCGGGAAAACCAAGAAAAAAACAGTATGCCTACAAGTGAATGAGAAATATATCTGTGTCCTCCTAAGAACGGATGAAAAACTCTCCCGATAATTGATCCGGCAGGCAGCCTTCTCCAGAGAGCGGCAGTTGGCTGGTCGATGTCAGGTGTAAGGCCTCCGACAAAGCAGGCAAGAAGCGAAGTGATGCCGGTTGCTAAAGTTATAAGTTGAGGAGGCTGGGTTGCAACCACGTAGCTTAAAGCAGTAAAAGCTGCCAGGTCGTGAGTCCGTCCCATCATAGAGTTTAATTTTAGCAGAAGTATGAATCAATCAGAAGCTATAACTTTGATTTGACAAAGCTCGCGAAAACCTACGGCTCCGTGTTCCCTGCCCATACCGGAATCTTTGTATCCTCCGAAAGGGGTACAAGCTAACCAGTGGTTAGCGGAGTTGATATCAATAGTACCGGCATCGATTTTACCGGCAAGCCTTGCTGCCCGTTCCTTATTTTGTGTATGGATTTGCGCGCCTAGCCCGTACGAAGTATCATTGGCTAGTTCAATTGCTTCTTTTTCGGAGTCAAAAGGAACGACTACTAAAACTGGTCCAAATACTTCTTCTTTCCAAACCCTCATGTTTTTTTTAACGCGGGCGAGAATTGTTGGTAAATAGTAAGCGCCCTTCAGATTTTTTGGGCGATTGCCACCAGTTATTATTTTAGCCCCTTTTTTGATTGCATCCTCAACTTGAGATTCCAAAAGATCAAGCTGGCGTTTGGAAACTAATGGTCCCATCTGGGTCTTGGGATCTTCCGGGTCTCCGACTATTCTTGACTCTGCCATTTTTTTAAGTTTGCCGACAATTTGTTTAAACAGGGATTTATGGACCAGAAGCCTTTTTAAGGCATCACAGGTCTGGCCGCAGTTTCCAAAACGCTTAGCATATAATTTATCAACAATTTCGTGAACATCTGCATCTTCAAACACAATTGCGGGATTTGAACCGCCCATCTCAAGAATGGCTTTTATATATTTTTCTCCAGCCTTACAGTATAAAAATTTTCCGACTCTAGAGCTTCCAGTGAACCAAATAAGATCTATATCCTGGTCGATTAACCGTTCGCCTGTTTTGCCGTCGCCGTAAATTTCCGAAAATACACCGTAAGGAAGTTTGGCCGTTTCAACAATTTGTTCGATAAGCCGTCCGGTCAAAGGACACTCTTCCGAGTGCTTGAAAACTACCGTATTACCAGCGATCAAATTTGGGATTACTCCCCACAGAAAATTTCCCCAGGGAAAATTCCAAGGTACAATAACAGCGGCTACGCCGATTGGTTCGTAGACGATTTTATGAGTCTGATTTTTATCCCGATAGGTGATTTCATCTGTTAAATATTTTTCCCCATTATCCAAAAACCACTTAAAATAGTCCTGATCCCAGTTGAGATCTTGCAATACATTTTGCACAGGAGTTCCAATCTCTTTTGCTGTAAGAAGCGCTATCTCCTTTTTTCTTTTGATAAATTCATGATAGATTGGCCGAAGCATTTGAGTCCTTTTTTTGACTCCCAATTGTTTCCAGATTAATTTTGCTTTGTTTGCCGCTTCGATTTTTTGCTTTAAGTCTCTTGATGTAGAAATATTCACAGATCCGACTGGTTCGAAATTTTTTGCCGGATTGGTTGATATTAATTTTGCCATAGCGTTTTCTGTCGTTCCCGCGAAGGTGGGAACCCAGAAAATTATACAGATTCCCATTTTCATGGTAATGACAAACGGGATAATTATACATCAATCCCAACAGCATCTTTGATATTTTTGAACCCGTCTTTTTCTAAAAGATCAATTAAACCTAGGTTGATCTGCGGTATCAGTTGTGGTCCCTGATAGATCATACCGGTGATCAGTTGGACTAAAGAGGCGCCAAGTTTTATCTTTGTGTAAGCGTCCTCGGCAGAGAAGATTCCCCCGCAGCCGATTATAACTAATTTCTTTCCGAATTTTCCATATGCCAGTCTGATTAATTCATTGGAGCGGTTAAAGGTCGGTTTACCGCTGAAGTAACCGACTTTCCACTTACGCGCTTCCTCTTTAACCAATGCGGGGTCCCCTTTATTTTTTTGCAGGTTTCCGATGATTACTCCTGCGATTTTGAATTTTGATATTACTTCAAGCATGTCAAGGGTATCCCGATCCGATTTTTCAATCGGCAACTTGATGAATACTGGTTTTTTGATCCGAAGTTTTTCGGCTGCAGACAAAAGCTGTCTCAGATTATTAGGAGGATAAAAGGAAATGTTTCCGCCGTGGATGATATTGGGACAGCTGACATTCAGTTCATAATAAGAATGTTTGACTTGGGAAGATTCAAATTTTTCAAATGTCTCAACTATGTCTTGAATGCTTGATTTGATGTTCGGGAGACTCTTTGAATTGCTTCTTCCGATACTGATTCCAATCGGGATTTCAAAGTCATAATTTTCCAGCTTTTGAATAATTTTTTCCGCACCCGAATTTTTGAAGCCCTTATTTACCATCAATGATTTTGACTTTGGTAGTCTTCCCAGTCGTGGAGCGGGATTTCCTTCATAGGGAAGATTGGTGATCGTGCCAACTGTTTGAAAACCGAAACCAAGCGCCGATGAGATAAAAGTCATCTGCGCCTGGTAGTCAAACCCTGCAGCCAGACCTACGGGATACCGAAAATATAAACCGGCGATTTTTTGCTTTAATTTTTTGTCGGAAGTACGAGTAAGGCAACCGATTAAAGATTTGACAGGAGGGATTTTACCCAGCAGTTCGGCGTTGGAAGTCATTCTTTCATGGATAAATTCAGGTTCAAGCAGGAAAAAAATTTTGCGTAATACGTTCTGGTAAAAAAAGGCAAAGCAATGAAAGAGCAATTCCTGCCAAGTCTTACGAAGATAAAACAACACGATTATAAAAATAGTGAGACTGATGACGGCTGAAAAAGTGCAGTATAAACAGACGCTTTGTATAACTATAAACTGCAGGTAAATAAAATACAAAGAGGCCAAAAGGCCGACTTTAGCTTGCAAAACTACAAGGTATTTGAATGGTTTTTTCCGGGTAAGAAGAGCGGCCAGGCCATTTGAGAAAAAAAAGGAGTAATGGATAAGTCCGATCAATGCAACGGGAATTCCGAATATCACCGCATATTTGCTGTTGAGAACTTTGCCGCAGTCGATGAAAATACCGGTTGAACAAGGAGGAATAAGTCCAGCATAGTGCTCGTAGGTCAGGTAGCCTGCGTCCAGTATTCCCAAAAACACAAATACGAGAATTAAAAACATCACTTTTTGATTCATATTAGACTGTTGCCATAGCCTAATCCCAACCTGTCAGGTTGAAATCAGAGCGTGGTAATGCGCTAAAGACTACTAAATTTAGCTAAAATTTGAAAATTTCGAATCCTTCTTCACCGTATATTTTTTCATTGAAGAATTTTATTAAAGTAGGGGAAATTTGATAGAATCTACTCTTGATTACTTTTTTGATCAAGTTGGACAAATTGACGACGTCTTCAAATCCGGGATTAAATTTATGCCAAAGGGAGAGAATGGTTTTGAGGTTATTTTTGTTTGTTACTTCATATACAACTCCGTGAAGCTGAACGCCTATTTTTTTATCTGTGAGTTTCTGTCGAGAGTCGGCGATAGCTGCGGAGACGACCCTATTTTTTTTGAAGGCTTTGGCATGTTTGGTAGACGGTTCACTAATAAAATAGATATTTAAGTTGTCATCTATTGCGTAAAAAACAGTTGCCGACCAAGACTCATCATCATAGGTGGCAAGATATAAGGTATGTTGGGATCGGAGATATTTTAAAAGCTTTTGCTTATTTTTTTGCATAACCATAAGCTGCTATACTTCGATAACTTAAGGTTTGCAACCGAGTTACTCAGTATATACCCGTCTAATCCGCTTTTTCGCGCTCCGAGAAAGCTGCAAATCGCAAGTAAGATGGGTATATAATTATAACAGAGCAATGTATAAAGATTATTTGATTGTTTATTGTCTGGCGGCATTTATTGTTGGTGAGGAAAAAAGACTTCTGATAGTTAAAAAATCGGAGAAGGAGAGAATAGCTCCCGGGATGTGGGTGGTGCCGGGCGGGAAAGTTAAAGCAGATGAGCATATTATCGACGCCTTAAAAAGAGAGGTAAAGGAGGAGGTCGGTGTGTCGGTAATCGATTATCGTTGGATCGGTGAAGATGTATTTAAAATTAGCGATGATTACTTTCATTCAGCCCACTTTTTTTGCAAAGTAAAATCGGAGAAAAAAATAAAATTGGAGAAGAATTTATTAGAATATAAGTGGATTAGAAAAAACGAAGTCAAAAACTTCCATATTCCCAAGAAGATAAAAGAAGAAATTTTGAATGTCTTCGAATCATACATTTGATATCCTCAGTTTGTAATATTCTCTTTTTTATGCTAACTTTAAGACAGGTGACGAACATTACTAATTAAAAAAAATAGAAAGGAGTTGATTTTGATGCAAAATATGAAAGCTGCTGTCGATCACTTAAACATGCATCACGCCAAGTGGCCGGCAACTTATGAAGAATTAGTCGCAGAATGCAGTCAACTTTCAGACTTCTCAGAAGAAGATAAGAAAGAATTCATGGAAAAGCTGCCCAAGAAGACTTATAACTCTGCGGAAGAAGTAATGGCTGCGATGGGTTGGACTGAAGAAGGATCTGGCGCTCCTCCTGCAGGAGGGATGGGGCAGGGCGATACAGGTGGAGGCATGCCTCCGGCTCAAGGAGAACAGCCAGGACAAGGCGGACAAATGTAAAGAATTTTATTCTCTACATTTATTCCACAAACCTAGATTATTTATGCGAGCAATCCTTTCAGCGGTTTTGAATTGGTCTGAATATTTGACATCGGGAGGATAGGTTGATGCCGATGCGTACCCTTCTTTAACTAAATAGTCATTGACGAATAAGCCTGAAGGTGATGATTCTGTTGGAACATAGACGTATCTTAAAAGCCTGCGATATTTATCGGTTTCTGAAAAATCTTTTTCCAGCCTTATCACTTTCCCTTCAACCAGTTCTTGGTTTATTAACATTGCTTCACGGCCGAAGCATTGTAAGGACTTTTTGGGATGATGAAGTTCCGGCGCATCTATTCCGATGTAACGGACTTTTTGACCGTTCTCCAACTCGATGGTGTCTCCGTCTATAACTCTTTTAACTTTGTGTAATTGAGCGGAGTAAGAAGCGATTGGAGTTGCAATAATTTCTGTTTGATTTGTAATTTCTTGAGAATTGAGTCGAAGCGCCTGATATACAAGAGAAATAAACAAAATAAGCAAGCCGATAATTATTTTCCGGTTTTTTTTAGTTAATCTGAATTTTGGCATATATCATTGTACTCAACCGTGCCGGATGATAAAATTATAATGTACTTTAATAATAACGAGTACTATAGTTAGCGTAAAAACAAAATGTCGTATTCGTCATCCTGGACTTGGTTTGGGATCTGATTGATAAGATGCTGAAACCGCGTCAGACGCGGTGAAATAAATTCAGCATGACACAAAAATACCATCTGTCATTTCGTTTTTGCGGCCGCTATATTAATTATTAGCGATTAATTATAATTTGACGGAATTTGACGGAGCGTAGTTCAGATGGCCAGAACGCAGCGTTTGGGACGCTGAGGTCGGCGGTTCAAGTCCGCCCGCTCCGACTGATGTTTTCAGAAACACTGCAGGAAAAATTATTACAAGCGAGCATTCGGCAAAGAAAAATAATCTTTGGATTTTTTATTGTTTTATATACTTTAATTACTATTACGCTAGCTATTTCTACTTATCAATATTTTCATACCGATGATACTGACATTTTATTTTATGATCTAGGCGTATGGTACGGAAGACTAGGACTTTTTATGCTGACGTTGACAGTTCTTCCCGGAATTTTTGGTAGATTAAAAATAAAAATTCCCATTAGCTATTTTATCACCAGATTCCGCAGGCAATTCGGCATTTTAGTCTTTGCTTTGGCATTTGGACATGCCTTTATAGTTTACTTTTTGCCTCAAATTGCCTATAATCCCAAGCTTTTTAAAATTCCTTCGGGTCTTTTCAGACAGTTTGGTTTTTTTGCTATATTATTGCTTCTGCCTCTTTTTTTAACTTCGAATAACTGGAGTCAGAGAGTACTTAAAAATTGGTGGAAGAGACTTCATGGGGTTATCTATGTCATCCTCTGGTTAGTATTTGGCCATGTTGCTTTGCAAAGATTGAGCTTCTGGTCTGTCTGGATAGGATTAATAGCTTTGCTTGAAGTAATCTCACTTGCAGTAGACTTTTTGAAAAATAAAAGCAGTAAGTTAAATAGACCTGCAAGTTAATTACAGATAATCTGCTTCAATGCTACATAGCGCTATAGCAGAAATCAGATAAAAAATAGCATGAAAAAATTATTCCCCCCGATATTATTGGGAATATTTATTTTATTGGGATTAGTATTATTTATTAATTACGGAAAAAATGCGGATAAATATAAGGTATTTAAAAAAATATTTTATAAATTGGAAGATAAGAATCTTCGGTTGTTGGTAGCCGATACGCCGGAAAAATGGCAAAAGGGCCTGATGTATTTTCGTACGCTTGAAGGAGTAGACGGGATGATCTTCATCTTTCCCGATAGCGAAATCCGGACTTTTTGGAATAAGAATACTTACATGGATCTTGATATTTATTGGATCAACGGAGATAAAGTTGTCGGTAAAAATTACTTACCCTCGATAGAGCAAAGTAAGCGGATCGTTACCGTAAGCTCCCCCGAACCGGCAGACAAGGTGATTGAAATTCCAGAGCGATTATTTTTTTAAAGCTTCAATTCCGGGCAAAGTCCCTTTTTCGATAAACTCGAGCATGGCGCCGCCGCCGGTTGAGATATGGGTAATTTTATCAAGATACTCCTCTTTGGAGATAGCCGAAAGTGTGTCACCGCCGCCGACAATTGAGACAGCGTCTCTATTTTCAGCGATTGCATAATAGGTAAAATCAGTGCCGCGTCTGAAGGCAGTATTTTCAAAGTAGCCTATGGGCCCATTCCAGATAATAGTTTTTGCTTTGGCAATAATCGAGCCAAATTTTGCCTTGGTTTCCGGGCCAATATCTAAAGCCACGGCCCCTTTGGGGATCTGGCTCACCTTGACTACCTTACCGCCATTTTCGCTGTTATCGGGATCGCCAATAACAACATCCAAAGGAAGTATAATAGCTGTTTTTGTTTGGGCGGCAAGAAAAAGAAGCCGTCTGGCTTTGGCGACTTTTTCATATTCGCAATAACTTTTGCCTATCTCATAACCGTGAGCACATAAGAAAGTATTAGCCAGGCCTCCGCCAACCAATACATAATCTGCTATCTCGGTGAGTTTGCTTATAAGATTAATCTTTGTTTCGATTTTTGCTCCACCGACGATTGCCACAAAAGGTTTTTTCGGTTTTTTGATGGCCCTCGCGATTGTCTCAATTTCCTTTTTTAAAAGAAGACCGCCGTAGGCGGGAAGGTATTTGGAGACTCCGGTAACAGACGCTTCTGAACGATGGCACATAGCAAATGCATCATTTACGTAAACGTCTGCAAGTCGCGAAAGTTTTTTGGCAAAGACAGGATTATTTTGTTTTTCTTCCGGATAAAAGCGGATGTTTTCTAAAACCAGGATTTCTTTTGCGTCTTGATTTGCAAAAGTTTTTTCATCCTCGGTTAAAAAATCTTTGACAAGTTTAATCTTGTATCCGGGGATATATTGATGGAGACGAGCGATTACGACTTTTAAAGAAAGTTTGGGGTCGCGGCCTTTTGGGCGGTCAAGTTTTGCAACACAGATGAGTTTATTCTTTTTTTTAAGAAGATAATTAATGGTCGGCAGATTATTTCTGATTCTTGCGTCATCTGCAATCGAGTAGTTGGGGTTTAAGGAAACGTCAAAATCCGCTCGAAGCAAAACTCTTTTATTTTTGACATCGATCTCGTCAAGGTAAGTTATTTTTGATTTGGGCATGGCGAATTATAATATATAATCCGTCATTTTTTCAATCAAATCGACCAGTCTGGCAGAATACCCCCATTCGTTGTCGTACCAGCCGAAGACTTTGACAAGCGTCCCATTTATAACTTTGGTGTAGTTGGCATCGAAGATGCAGGAGTAGGGAGAGCCGATATAGTCCGACGAAACCAGGACCTGTTTTTCGTAAGCCAGGATTCCTCTCATTTGACCTTCCGACGCCTCTTTGAATTTTTGGTTTACTTCCTCAGAAGCGGTGGCTTTTTCAACCACAGCCGAAACATCGGAGAATGAGACTGTGGGGACAGGAACTCTGATTGCCATGCCGTCGATCTTGCCTTCCAATTGAGGTAAAGTCTTGACCACGGCTTTGGCCGCACCTGTGGTTGTGGGGACGATATTGAGTGCTGCGGCGCGCGATCTGTCCGGAGATTTTCCGGCATCATCCAGTAGGGGCTGAGTCTGGGTATAGGCATGTGAGGTAGTGAGGAAGCCGGAGACGACTTTAAAATTATCATCCAAGACTTTGAACAAAGGTGAAGCAGAATTAGTGGTACAAGAACAGTTGGAGATAATAGCATTGCCCTTAAGGTCAAAATTTTTGTCGTTTACTCCCAGCAGAATATGAGGCGTTTCGTCGTCTTTAGCTGGTGCAGTCAGGATTACTTTTTTAACAGTTCCACGCAGATGTTTTGCCAGGTCGGGTTTTTTGGTAAAGGCTCCGGTTGCGTCGACCACAACCTCGACTCCATACTTTTCCCAGGGAATCTGCGCGGGGTCATCGTTTTGGGTCGTGGCGATCATTTTACCGTCAGCCGATATTCCCGCCACTTCTTCCCGGACAGGCATCTCAAATTTTCTGTAGACCGAGTCGTATTGAAGAAGATAGGCAAGCATTTTGTTGGGAGTTTTTCTGGTGTTTATTGCCGCTATATCAAAGGAGTCGCGTCGAAGAGCAATTCTGGTAAACGAGCGGCCGATACGACCAAAACCATTTAGGCCAACTCTTATACGTTTCATAGAATAATATTACTACATTCTTCGATAATGGTGGTGGGTAGTAATGTAGCGGATGGTGCCCGATAGACCGCGGATGACTAAAGAGTGTGTAACAATAGAATTATCGCGGAAGTCTACTCCTTTAAGAAGTGGTCCCTCAATTACACCAGTTGCCGTGAAGGTAAGCTGTTTTCCTTGAGCCAATTCTTCAGAGTTGTAAATTTTTTTTAGATTTTTAAATCCAGCTTTTTTTAATTCGGACTCTTGAGATTCTTTTTGCGGTTTGAAGCGAGCCAAGATTTCACCCCCTAAGATTTTTATGGCGGTTGCTGCAAGAACTGCTTCAGCTGAAGCACCAACTCCCATAAGAATGTCGATAGAAGCATTAGGAAGCGATGGTGCAATTCCACCTGCAACGTCCCCGTCGGTTATAAGTCTTACTCTAGCACCAACTTGACGGATATCAGAGATTAGCCTTTCATGTCTAGGTCGATCCAGTACGATAACGGTAATTTCACCTACATCTTTTCCTAGCGCTTTAGCAACTTTTCTTATATTGTCTTTTACCGGAGCGTCAAGATCGATCATGTTTTTAGCAGCAGGTCCAACCGCAAGTTTTTCCATATAAGTATCAGGAGCACTAAGAAGCGAACTTTTTTTTCCGGCGACAATGACAGACATGGCATTATATCTTCCGTGGGCGACGCTTGAAGTGCACTCCAACGGATCGACAGCCAGATCCATTTCTGGCGCTTTACCTTTACCGACCTTTTCTCCGGTAAAGAGCATAGGGGCTTTATCTTTTTTGCCCTCACCGATCACGACTTTCCCCGAGAAATCAATTTGGTTTAAACGAGAGCGCATGGCGTCAACCGCCGCCTGGTCTGCGGCAATTTTATCGCCCCGCCCAATCCATTGTGCTGCAGAAATTGCTGCAGCCTCTGTAACTCTGACGAATTCTAAGGCGAGATTTCTATCCACAGTTGTATTTTTTAATTTTAAGTTATAGAATATCGTTACTTCCTATTTTAGCATAAACATATGCCAAAAAATAATTTAGCTAAAATTGCCAAATCTTTAGTTCCTCCAAGAAGAGGCATCCTGGCCGCAGATGAGAGTACGGGGACAATGACTAAAAGACTTGATTCAATTAATGTCGCCTCAACCCCCAAGAACAGATTACTGTGGAGACAGATAATGGCAATCACAAGCGGAATCGAGTCGGCAGTAAGCGGTGTTATTTTATTTGACGAAACTCTAAGAAATCCTCTGCCAAACGGCACGACGATTACCAAAATCCTTCGGCAGAAAAATATTCATCCCGGGATTAAAGTAGATAAAGGGACAGTTAAATTCAATTCCGATGAAGAGACTTTTACTTTGGGGTTGGATGGATTATCGGAGAGATTGGAAGAATATAAAAAGACGGGTGCAGTCTTTGCCAAGTGGCGGGCAGTATATAGAATAGGCAATAACTTGCCATCTGAAGCCGCAATCTCTGCCAATTCCGTAGGACTGGCAGAGTACGCCTATTTAGTACAGAAAGCCGGATTGGTGCCGATAGTTGAGCCGGAAGTCTTAGTCTTAAAAGGTGATCACAATCTTAAGAAAAGTAAAGAAGCAACAACAAAAGTCCTTAAAGATGTTTTTAAGTTGTTAAAACTATTCGGCGTCAAATTCGACTCAATGCTTTTGAAGCTTAATATGGCTCTTCCGGGAAGAGATTGTCCGACCCAAAATTCTGCCAAAGAGATAGCCAAAGCTACAGTTGAGATACTTAGAGCTTCGGTCCCGGAGCAAGTTCCGGGAATTGTCTTTTTGTCAGGCGGCCTGACTCCGGATGAGGCAACAGTTTATCTGTCAACCATGAACAGAATGTATAAGAAACTGCCTTGGCAGTTGAGCTACTCCTTCGGTCGCGCGCTCCAGCAGGAGGCACTTAAAGCTTGGGGAGGGAAATCAAAGAATGTTAAAGCTGCTCAGGCGACTTTTCTAACAAGAGCGAAGAAAGTTTCGGCAGCAAGAGAAGGAAAATAATTGTGAAAAACTGTGTCTTTTGCAAAATAGTGAAAGGTGAGTTACCAAGCTATAAAGTCTACGAAGTGGAGAATTTTTTCGGATTTTTAGACCATAACCCTTTAAATCCCGGTAATTCGCTACTTATTCCCAAGAAACATTACCGGTGGGTTTATGATATTCCCGAATTTGGAGAATATTGGGAAGCCGCCAGAAAAATAGCTTTAGCTACACAAAAGATTGTAAAGTCCCACTCGATTAATTTTTTAACCTTGGGTTACGAAGTTTCTCATGCCCATATCAGGATCATACCCAGATTCGACGACGACGGCCACACCGACGGTATCCGGCTTAGTGCGGTTAAAAAGATAGCAAAAGAAAAAATGCAAGAAATTGCCAAAAAAATTTATAAAGAAACAGAAAAAATATAAACCCTTACCCAAGGAATAGTAACTATCATGCTACAGTGTATGGTAGTTGTGGCTTAAGGAACAAGGTGATTACTAATTAAAAAATCTTTGATCAGCGAATAAATTAGTGAATGACCTTCAGAGTTTGGGTGCACCCCATCTTCTAAGAGTTTTTTATAATCGATTTCCATCCATTTATTAAAAACATCTACAAAACTCACATTATAATCCTTACATATAGTCTGCACTAATCCGTTATATTTTTTTATCAACTTATTTTTGTAAGACCTTTCGCTTGCCCAAGGAATTGGGTCGACCTTTGATTCGTCAACAGGTGTTAAGCCAAGAAATACAACATTTTTAGAATATTTTTTTGCAATCTTAAATATTTTTATTATATTTTCCTTAAACTTTTGAGGAGATACACGATAGGTTTTTTTGTCGTTAATCCATTGACAGTCGTTTAAACCAATACTTATTACAGTTAAGGCAATTCCGCTTAAAATTCTTTGTTTTGTCTCGAACTCGATGCGCTGCAAAAGATCTTCAGTTGTGTTGCCGGCAATACCTAAATTAAAAACATCCCAGTCTTCTTTTAATTTACCTGATAGATATAGACGGTCTAAATATTTTCTTAAGCGATTACCCCAACCACCTTCCTTGTCCCATAAACCTTGGGTAATGCTGGCTCCGAAAACTAAGATTTGTGGCATATTAAAGCAAAGCTCTCAATAATCCAATAGTTAAAAGACCAACAGTGCTCCATCCAGCGACTTTCCAGAGAGTTTCCTTTTTAATTCCTAAAAATTTTTTATCATCTTCTGCCATAATTAAGGTGTCATGCTGAACTTGTTTCAGCATCCTTTTTAAATTAGATCCCGAAATAAATTCGGGATGACATTTGAAATTATCAATTCGGTTTTTGAACTGAAATTATAATTTTACCTTGCCTGCCGGCAGGCAGTTTCTGTTTATAGTCAACTATTATTTTATCAAGCGGTTTGATTTTTCCCTCTACGATCTGTAAAGCTATCTCGTCAATAATCTGTTCATTGATCATACGCTTAAGAGGTCGGGCGCCATAGATTTCGTCAAATCCGGCGGACTGCAGATATTTTTTCACAGCCTCGGTCATCTCCAGACTTAAATTTTGTCTTGCCAGTCTGACTTTCACTTCTGCAAGTTGAAGTTCAATAATTTCTTTAATCATCTGTGGGGAGATGGGATTAAAGACTATTATAGAATCTAGTCGGTTGATAAACTCCGGTCGAAAATGTTTTCTAACCTCAAGTGCTATTTTTTCTGCTAATTTTTCCTCATTTAATTTCTCTTCACCCCCGAGGTGGAACTTAGAGTATTCTTTAGCTTCACCTCGGGGGTGGTCTGCTCTAAAAAGTTCACTACCCAGATTTGAAGTCATGATCAAAATCGTATTTTTAAAGTTTACGGTTCTTCCCCTTCCATCGGTAAGTCTTCCTTCATCAAAAATTTGTAAAAAAACGTTAAAAACTTGAGGGTGGGCTTTCTCAACCTCATCGAAAAGCACAACCGAATAGGGTTTTCTTCGCACCGCCTCGGTCAACTGGCCTCCTTCTTCAAAACCAACATAGCCTGGAGGTGCGCCAATTAATTTGGCAACATTATGGGCTTCTTGATATTCGCTCATATCAATTCTGATAATGGCCTTCTCATCATTAAAAAGTGAGAAGGCAAGGGCTTTGGCTGTCTCGGTTTTTCCTACTCCGGTTGGACCCAAGAAAAGAAATGTTCCAATTGGTCTATCTTCTTCTGATAATCCAGCACGCGATCTTCTTATAGCGTTGGCGATTTTTTTGATGGCTAGATCTTGGCCAACCACCCTTTGTGTTAATTCCTCTTCGAGTCTGCCTAGTTTTTCTGACTCGGTTTGGAGAAGTCGAGTAATAGGAATTCCGGTCCAGCGGGCGACAATTTTGGCTATATCCTCTTCGGTCACCTGTTCTTTAAGCAACCTGTCTGTTTCGGGAATTTGTTTCCATTGAGCTTCGGCCTCTTTTAATTTTTTGGCTGTTTGCGGGATTTTGCCATATTTCAATTCGGCCGCTTTATCCAGGAGGACTTCTCGTTCGGCTTTGTCAAATTCGGCTTTGAGCTTGTCTTGCTCAACACGATATTTTTGCAGTAGTCCGATAATCTTTTTTTGTTCTTGCCATTTCCTTTGCAGTTCGTCGAAGTCTTTTTGCAGTTTTTTTCGCTCGTCTGCGAGATTTTTTTTGCGCGGCTCCAGGCCCTTTTCCCGCTTAAGGGCTGCAAACTCAATATCAAGCCGCATAATCCTTCTTTTGATCCGGTCAATATCCGAGGGAAGTGAGTCGATATCGATTTTGGCAGAGGCTGCTGCTTCATCAATTAAATCGATGGCTTTATCGGGCAAAAAGCGGTCGGTGATATAGCGGATAGAGAGTTTGACTGCGGCAATCACCGCATCGTCGGAGATTTTAATACCGTGGTGGACTTCGTACTTTTCCTTAATTCCCCGTAATATTGCAATACTTGCCTCAGCCGAAGGCTCGTCGATATAAACAGGCTGGAAACGCCTTTCTAGTGCGGCGTCTTTTTCGATATATTGCCGGTATTCACGGACAGTGGTTGCGCCAATGGCGTGTAATACACCTCGGGCAAGCTTAGGCTTTAGGATATTGCCTGCATCAACCGCCCCTTCTGCGGCTCCGGCACCCACGATAGTGTGAAGCTCGTCCATAAAAAGAATGTATTTTCCTTCACCTTTTTCAATCTCGGTAAGAAGTTTTTTTATCCTTTGTTCAAATTCTCCGCGGAATGCGCCTCCAGCCAGTAGTCCAGCGAGGTCAAGAGAAATAACCTGTTTGTTTTTTAAAGTATCCGGCACGTCCCGGTCGACGATGCGTTGGGCAAGGCCTTCGACAATGGCGGTTTTGCCTACTCCGGGATCACCTAAAAGCACTGGATTATTTTTAGTTCTGCGGGAAAGTATTTGGATAAGACGTCTGATTTCGTCGTCACGCCCTATGACCGGATCTAGTCTGCCTTCTTTGGCAAGCAGGGTCAGATTAACCGTATATTTTTCCAAAGGGCTGCCTTGTTCTTGGGGTGGTTGATAATTTATGTCGACCATATATTTATTGTAACATGTCTGGCAGAGTTGTCAAGTAAGTGCTAATAAATTGAAGAAATATGGTATTTTGTCAAAAGGTTTAGCCGGTTTATGTGTTAATCTTTCTGCCGGTTGGTTTGCGCGGCATTTATCACACCAAATTTTTTCGGATTCAATAAGAAAGATGCTTTTTGGTTGTTGATATTAGATGTAGTTTTTGGCATAAATTTTTAATACTTACAGTTGTTATAGAATTTTTTATTGAAGATAAATAAGATGCCAGATATTTGGGAAATAACAAGTAGAGTTCAAACTACAACAGCATTGGCTCTGATTCTAATATTACTTTTATATATTGCTGTTAGAATAAGTATTAATAACCGAAAATCTTCAAAATCTTCCCGTAAATACCTTTAACTACTTTAAAGGATCGTAGCCACCTTTATTCCAAGGATGGCAGCGGATAATTCTTTTGAATCCCAGCAATAATCCTTTTATTGTTCCGTATTTTTCGACCGCCTGATAGGAGTATTCGGAGCAGGTAGGAATAAAGCGGCAGACGCGGTCGGTTAAAAATAGCTGTCGGGCAATTGCTCCATGGAAAAATTTTGTCTGCTGGTAGAAGCGGATTGAGGAAAGAATCAGCTTTTTCATAGTAAAATATTACCATGAAGATCTCAATATTAACTCTCTTCCCGAAAATGATAGAAGGCTTCTTCAGCGAAAGTATTATTAAACGGGCGCAGGAAAAAGGCCTGGTTGAGATAGAAATTGTTGATCTTAGAAAATTTGCAGTTGATAAGTATGGCAGTGTTGACGATAGGCCGTACGGTGGTGGAGCGGGGATGGTGATGAGGGTGGATGTTATTTATAATGCACTGTTATCAATTTCAAATTTCAAATTTCAAATTTCAAATCAAATCCCAAATCCAAAATATAAAATTAGAAATAAAATAGTATTAACTTCTCCGAAGGGAAAAGTTTTTAATCAGGAAAAAGCACAACAATATTCCAAACTGAATAATCTTGTAATAATCGTCGGACATTATGAAGGCGTGGATGAGAGAGTAAGAGAATATGCCGATGAGGAAATATCGATGGGTGATTTTGTGACAACCGGAGGAGAAATTGCAGCCTCCGCAATCGTAGATTCAACAGTTAGACTTCTCCCCGGAGTCTTAAAAAAAGAAGATGCCACGCAGTTAGAATCTTTCATGAATGCTTCGATTAATCGATTAATCGAAGCAATAGACAAAAATGAGTTACTACTTAAATTAAAGAGTAAAGGAATTACAAAGGTTAAATTACTTGAATATCCACAATATACAAGGCCGGAAGAGTTCAAAGGAAAAAAAGTGCCGGAGATTTTGCTTTCGGGAGATCATCAAAAAATCGAAAAGTGGAGATTGAAAAAAGCTCTCGAAGAGACTGTTAAAAAACGACCGGATTTACTGCAGGATTAGTCTTGTTTAGTGAGACTCTTTTTGGTATACATATAACCTATGATTTCCTTGCACTCTGTATCTAAGAGCTTCGGCAGAAAGACTGCAGTTGACAATATTAGTTTTAGAGCTAAAGAGGGAGAGATCATTGGTTTTTTAGGTCCAAACGGCGCAGGAAAGACTACTTCCATGAGATTGATTCTTGGTTATCTCACTCCCAGCAAAGGTAAAATTACAATCAACAGCCTAAATCCCTTAGACGACCGCATAGAGATACTAAATCAAATTGGCTATCTTCCCGAAAATAACCCCCTCTATCAGGAGATGAAGGTGTCTGAGTATCTCAATTTTATAGCCGACGTAAAAAAAGTCACCGATTATCAGGATATAGTCGAAAAGGTCGGAATTGAAGAGGTGTTAGATTCAAAGATAGAAGACTTGTCAAGAGGTTTCAAACAAAGAGTAGGATTGGCAGCTGCACTTTTGGGAGATCCCTCAATTCTGATACTGGACGAGCCCACCAGTGGACTTGACCCGTTGGAGCAGGAAAAAATCAGAAAATTGATAAAACAATTAGCAAACCCCGCTTCTCCCGCCAAGGGAGGGATTCGCGGGGCCAAGAAGACGATTATATTTTCGACCCACATCTTATCCGAGGTTGAAGATGTGGCAAATAGACTAATCATTATCGACAAAGGAAGAGTTGTTTTCGACGGAAAAAAACCAAAAGGCAAAGGAAGCGTTGAAAAGTTATTTAAGAAACTAGTAAAAGAGTAATTGTTATATTGCTAAATTGCTAGATTGTTAACCACCCTTTTAATCCCCTCCTTAGGAAGGAGGGGAAATTAGGGGAGGCAGCAATAAAACAATAGATATGTTGCATAATAAGCGATCAATTTGCCATTCTGGCTTGTCCAGAATCTACAAATTGACCAGCAACGATTCCGGATGCGCCCCGCCGAGGCGGAGCTTACCAGAATGACGTAAAGTTAGGATTAAATTTCTTATTACGCAACAGGTCTAATATAACAATTTAACAATTCGCTTAAATTAATGAAAAACTTATATAAGAAAGAACTTAACTATTATTTAAACAATCCCATAGGCTATATAGTCGTTTTATTATTTGCAGTCTTTGCCAATTTTATTTTCGTCAAGGACATTTTCGTAGTAGGATCGGCATCTCTTCGGCCGTTTTTTAATTTTTTACCGTGGTTATTTATGGTTTTTGTACCGGCTCTTTCGATGCGAATTTTTTCTGAAGAAAAAAGAGCCAACACCATTGAGGTTTTGTTGACTTTGCCGGTATCAGAATTCCAGATAGTCTTGGCAAAATTTTTGGCTATCCTGACTCTTGTCGGTTTTGGTTTAATTTTGACTTTGGGACTTTCGCTTTCATTATCCCTTCTGGCTACCCTATATTTACCCGAGATCATGGTTGGTTACCTGGGCGCTATTTTATTAGCCGCCTTATTTGTGGCGTTAACCACATTTTTTTCTTCACAGACAAAAAATCAGGTGGTGGCGTTTTTAGCTTCAGCTCTGACTGTCTTTTTCTTGTTGGTGGCCGGATCGGAGTTCACAGCCAATTTGCTCCCCCAATTTATTCACGATTTTTTACTTTATTTCAGTCCAATCAACCACCTTGACAATTTTGTCAAAGGAGTAATTGATCTAAGATCAATATTTTATTTTGTCGGTTTTACAGCGGTTTTTTTATTTTTTACGGTGATCAATCTGGAAAAAAGAAATTAAAGATGTCAAATATCAGTAATCAGCTCCAATAAATATATGAAAATTAAACTAAAAAAAATTAAGTTAACAAAATTACTAAAACTTGAGCATTTAGAAAAAAGAGCGATTTTCGCATTAGCATTTTGTATTTTTCTAATATCCAATATCTTAGTATCTAATATCTCTTTCCGCTTCGATGCTTCGGCGGGTAAGGCTTACACGCTATCCGACTCCAGCAGACAAATACTTGAAGGCTTGAACGATATTGTCAATATCAGATTTTTTGCCTCCGCTGACCTGCCGGCCAGACTTCAGCCTTTGAAGACCGATGTTGGAGATATTTTGTCAGAATACAAAAAAGCGGGAGGAAGCAAAATCCAGATAAAAGTGATCGACCCGAAGAAAGATCCGAACGCAGGGACGCAGGCACGAGAAGCAGGTATTCCCGAACTGCAATTTTCCCAGCTTGAGAGCGACAAATATGCAATTACGACAGCCTATTTCGGCATAAGCCTTAACTATGGTGACAAACAAGAAGTGATTCCGCAAGTGACGGACTTTGAAAACTTGGAGTATAACCTGACTTCATCAATCTATAAACTAACCCGTAAAGAATTGGTTAAAATCGGTATTCTTGGCAGATCAGCTTCAGCAAGTCAAACAGGCGACTCAATTTCCAGCCTGTCGCAAACTCTGAATCAGCAATTTTCGCAGGAAGAGATCGATCTTTCTTCCGAAGAAAAAGAAAATAAAATTGATCCTTCGATAAAAACGGTTTTTGTTTTTGATAACAATACAAAAGAATATGAAAAAAATGAAACCGATATGCTAAAAAAATATCTGAATAACAAAGGCAAAGCGATTTTTTTCCTGGACGGGGTCTGGGTGGCGGACAGCCTGACCACTTCTTCAGCCAATCATAATCTCTACTCCTTACTTGAGGAGTATGGGATAACCATGGAAAAGAACTTGGTATTGTCTGCGTCGGCGGAGTTGGTAAATTTTGGCAACAATGAGGTCTCGCTACTGGTGCCTTATCCATTTTGGTTAAGGGTTAACAATTTTTACCCGGGAGTGTCGTATTTCAGCAATATCAATCAATTGGTTTTTCCCTGGAGTTCGAATCTGAAATTAACTAAAAAGCCGGGGGTAGAGACTAAAGAACTCGCAAAGACAAGCCAAAAATCCTGGATACAAAAAGACAATTTTGAACTTAACCCTCAAGCGATTCAACCGCCGGCGGACAAAGACCTGCATGAGTTTGTGATAATTGCGGAATCTGAGAAAAAAAACGGCGGCAGAATAATCGTCATTCCCTCATCGCGCTTTGTCCTGGACAGATATCTGGGAGCCGGGTCAGGCAATCTGGAGTTTGTCTTGAATGTCGTCAATGAACTGGCGTCAGGAGGAACTTTATCAGGCATCAGGTCAAGAAGCGTTTCCTTTTACCCGTTGCCTGAGCTGGCGGAGTCGCAAAAAGATATTTTTAAATACGTAAACATACTTCTATTGCCATTTTTATTTTCAGTTTACGGAGGCTTCAGACTACTTAAGAGAAGATAAATAATATTTAATCCCTTTCTTGACGCCCGTGAAAGCAATTCTTTTAAAAGGTATTTTATCTTTTGGAAAAAATTGAAACCCGCTAATATCGTCGCGAATCTTTAACTCTTTTCCCTTCAGTTTTCCGGTAAAAATAAAACAAATTGTATGTAGGTTTATTCCTTTATAAAGATATCGGTCTGCTGTTGATGTCAGATATTTAAGATTTTTTACTTTTACTCCCAATTCTTCTTTTATTTCCCTTTGAAAGGACTCTTCCAGAGTTTCTCCCATATCTACAAATCCACCCGGGAGATCCCAATATCCTTTCTTTGGATCATCCTTTCTTTTAACCAGAAGAATCTCGCCTTTTTCGTTTTCGGCTATCAAGCCGTTAGTTGGCCGGGGATTTTCATAAAGGTGAAAACCGCAATGGTTACAGACATATAAACTTTCGGACTTTTTGGCTATTTTTTTAGAACAACGAGGACAAAAAATATACATAAAACAATACGGATTACGGATCTAATTCGGATGACGCCGATATCCGGACGCCTCCCTTGTTTCCTCTCCTTAATAAGGAGGGAATTAAGGGGTGGTTATTATCCGCATGTCCGTAGATCCGAATAGAAATCCGTATCGTCAGTATCACGCTCTTATTATATAATGTATTTCATGGTTCGAACCCGTATTGCTCCTTCTCCAACCGGAGAAGACATTCATATAGGCAATCTTTATACTGCCCTGGTCAACTGGGTTTGGGCAAAGAAAAATAAGGGTAAATTTATTGTCAGAATCGAAGACACCGACCGCACTCGCTTAGTCAAAGATTCGGAAAAAAAAATTCTTCGAACCCTGAAGGACTTCGGGCTGAATTATGATGAAGGGCCGGATGTTGCCGGAAAGTTTGAACCCTACAGACAGTCCGAAAGACTTCCTTTATACTTGAAGTTTGCCGAACAATTGGTAAAAAAGAAAGCCGCCTATTATTGTATCTGCAGTAAGGAAAGACTTGATGAGATAAGGCTTTTACAGCAGAAACAAAAGCAGATCCCCAAATACGACAAGTATTGTTGGACAAGACAGAAAGAGGTAAATGAAAAAATAAAAAAAGGCAATCCGTATGTGATCAGGCTCAATGTGCCGCCCGCACGCGAAATAATTTTTCAAGATTTGATTAGAGGTGAAATAAAGGTAGTAAGCGACAATCTCGACGACCAGGTGCTTTTGAAATCGGACGGATTTCCGACTTACCATTTGGGAGTGGTGGTCGATGACTATTTGATGAAGATAAGCCACATTATACGAGCCGAGGAGTGGTTATCTTCAACTCCGAAACATATACTTCTTTATGAAGCTTTTGCTTGGGAGCCTCCCATTTTTGCTCATGTGCCGATTTTGCGAAATCCCGACAGGTCAAAACTCTCCAAAAGAAAAAATCCCGTCTGGGCATCCTGGTATCTTAAGGAAGGTTATCTGCCGGAGGCGGTATTAAATTACCTGGCTTTAATGGGCTGGTCGCATCCTAAGCAGAAAGAAATATTCACGCTTGAAGAACTTATTAAAGTATTTGATCTTAAGGATGTTAAGTCGGTTGGACCGGCTTTTGATCCGGTGAAACTTGAGTGGATGAACGGAATGTATATTAGACAAACTCAAAACTCAAAACTCAAAATTCAAATCTACGAATTCTATGACAGAAAATATCCCAAAGAACTGATTGGAAAAACAATACCTTTGGTACGTGAGAGAATGAAAAAGTTATCCGACTACCTTTTTTTATGCGAGTTTTTCTTTAAAAAACCGGAAAAATACTTGCCCGCCGGAACTTTAGCGAAGGCTGGCGATATTGATTTATCTTCTAAAAAAGAACTGATTAAAAAAATTCATAATTCTTTGCAAAAGGTAACGGTTTGGCATGCCGATAAAATCGGAGATGCTATGCAGAATGTGGCAACTGAGGAAAAAGTAAAATTCGGTGAATTTTTTATGATTCTACGTGTAGCTATAACCGGCAAAAAAATCTCACCACCTCTCAATGAATCTATGGAAATTTTGGGTAAGGAAGAATGTTTGAAAAGATTGGCTACCGCGTCATCCTGAACCTGTTTCACGATCCGATTTTATTATATATTTTCATACTTAAAAATGATTTTGTATTTATTCGGTGGGTATTCGCGAAATACAGAAAAAAAACATTGGAAATTAATTAATTCTTATTTAAATAAGTTAAAGCCCAAGCAAATTTTATTTATAGGAAGAGCTGAGCTTAAAAGAAGTTCTTTAGAAAACTTTTATAGATTTAAATCAAAACTTAGAAATGAATATAAGGTTGAAGTTCTAAATGCTGAAGATGCGATTTTATTAACAAGAATTAAAGACCCATTAGTCTTTATAGGAGGCGGAGGCGGTCATATTGAGCTTTATAATTTTATAACCAAAAACAAAACTATCGTAAGGTCAATTTTAAATTGTACTAATTACTTTGGTGATTCTGCTGGATCTATGATTGTTGGATCAAATTTGAGAAAGTATGATGATGGCAGCAAACCAATGATAGGATTAAATATATTAAAAAAATCGATAATCGAACCCCACTATACTCAATGGAATAGGCATCAACAATTAAAAATAGAAATGAAACGATGGAATTGTAATATTGGAATAGGAATTGACGAAGTTTCTGGAATAAAAATTCATACAGACTTGTTTCCTAAAAAATACGAGATATTAGGAGGTAATAAAGTTGAAGTTATAAAAAATTATGATATTTAGAAAGAAAGTATAAGTGATATAATAAAGGCTGTTTGGGCAACGAAATGGTCAATCAGTCGATAAGATATTTTGCTTCTCAAGTCAAAAACTCCAAGAATTTAACTCGGCGGGAGAAGGAGATTTTATTATTTCGCTTAAAGAAAATAACGCTAAAAAAAATAGGGAGAAAACAGAAGGTTACAAGTGAGAGGATTAGACAGATTGAAAAACACGCGTTAGCAAAACTGATACGAAAAATTAATCAGCTTTTACTTTTTGAATAATGTAACTAAGAAAAATTATGGCAAATAAATTAATAAACAAAAAATGCATACCTTGTGAGGGTTATGAATCCCCGATGATTGAGGTTGAAATCAAGGATTATTTAAAAGAAATGAAAAACGATTGGACAGTTATTGAGAACAAAAAGATAGCTTACATTTTTAAATTCAAAACTTTTAAAGAAGCTATAGAATTTGTCAATCAAGTAGCTAAATTAGCAGAGAGCGAGGACCACCATCCAAATATTCATATTCTTTACGATAAAGTTAAAATAGTTTTATCGACTCATTCGGTCGGAGGACTTTCGGAAAACGACTTCATTTTAGCGGCGAAGATTGAGAATCTGATTTGAACCACCCCTAAGCCTCCCTCTTTAATCAAGGAGGGGATAAAGGGGAGGTCAAATTTCCAAACTCTTCCATAAAATTCTACAAGCGAAAGTTCGATACGGGCTCCATTTATTAACTATTTTTTCCACCTGTTTTTTGCTGGGATCCTTTTTAAAGCCATAAAGTTTTTTAATGGCATTTTTTAGCCCAAGATCGCCGTGGGAAAAGACATCTTCTCGCCCCAAGGTAAACATGAGAAACATCTCGGCAGTCCACGGGCCGATACCTTTTACTTTTGTTAATTCTGTTAGCACATCACCATCAGTCATATTAGTGAGTTTAGAAAGATCAAGAGTTTTATCCAGGGTTTTTTGGGCAAGATCCTTGATATATTTTACTTTTGACCAAGCCATCCCTGCATCCCGGATTTTTTGATCGGGAATTCTCAATACTTTTTCAGGAGTAATTTTTTTCTTGGCGAATAATTTTTCAAACCTGGCAAAGATTGTATCCGCTGCTTTTCCGGAGAGTTGCTGGCCGATAATGTTGGCACAAAGTTCGACAAAGTATTCATTAGCGCTTTTGCTTTTCCAGGGTTCGAGATATTCAATTCTTTCGATTACAGAATACAAAATCAAATCGACTCTTTGAAAATGTTCTTTTATTTTTTTATTCACGGTTTAATTCAGGTCTAATTATTAAAATTACCATCAGTAGATTAATCAACATAATATAAATCGGATAGGAGAGTTCTTGGATAATCCTGTTTTTTACGGCCAGCAAACTGAAGAACCCCGCGAATGTATCCAAAAGGAAAAAACTCCAGATTTCCGTATACTTCTATTAATTGAGATTGTAATCAGTATATACCCCTCTAAGTTGATTTAATAAGATATTTTTAGTTGAAAATTTGCAAAATCAACTAAGATGGGTATATCAGGGTATTTATAAGTTTTTATAATTGCCGGGATCATTCCGGTGAAATCTGCCACAATTGCGAAATATAAAGAGATCACCGGATTTTTAGTGATCTGCCAAAGAAATATTCCCATAAAAGCAATGACTAAACAAATAATATCTGATTTTGACCACCCGCCCATTCCACGTTTTTATACTCAGAATAAAAATCAAAATCGATTGGAAAGTCGATATTGCTGCTAGCCAAATGGCTACAGTGTTGTGCTGTGCGAAGAGCGAGGCAGTAGTAAGACTTGTAATTATAAGAAGTACAAATCGTGTGGTTCTATGAGGTTTGGCTTGACCTTTTAAAATGGCTATCGAGTAGATAATTGGAGAAATAAGCGCGAGAATACTGCTTATCGCGATAAATACATTTTGCATGCTTGTTAATTATACAAACCTGAACTTTTATTTTGTTAAAATTTAGATATTTGCTTATCGGTAAGTCCAATCGATTAATCGATTGGACCGTTGTCTAAAATTATATATTTATGCAAAAGTTGACGATTAATACAAAAAAAGAGAAAGAATTGGTAGATATTACGGATAAAGTAAATGAGTTAATTGACAAAAATAAATTTAACGTGGGGGCGATTAATCTTTTTTTAACTCACACGACAGCTGCTTTAACCACGGCAGACCTGGATCCTGGAACTGATTTGGACATTCTGGATGCGGTGTGGGGGATGATTCCTAAGTTGCGTTTTCGCCATGCCCATGACCCCGCGCATACTCCAAGTCATATACTTTCGTCGATAATCGGAACCTCTCTGACTCTTTTAGTTAAGGATGGCGAGTTGATTTTGGGTTCGTGGCAACGGGTAGTATTAATTGAATTAGATGGACCAAAAGAAAGAAATATTTATACCTCTTTAAAATAAATGAAGACGGAAAATAAAAAAATATAGATGCAGCTCTAAGGGTATTTCTTACGATTTTTGGGCAGCTTTCTGCAGTTGCGCTGATTTCACTTACAACATTTAAATCAATTCAGGACTTGATTGGGAGAATAATTCTTTTTATAATATGCATATACTTAACATTTATTTTAGAAAAAATAACAGATGATAAATCTTGACGATCTATTTAATGCAGTTCAGCTGGTATCTGCTCTAGCCATTATTGCTTTTGTGATCTTTTATTTTGCTTATAGGAAAGATATTAATAAAAGATAATCTTCAAGAATAATAAATTTCCTGCCAGTGAGGGTCGGTTTCGACGGTTAGGTCAAGATAGACTTTTTTATCTATTGCTAGAGCGATTTCTTTTCTGGCATAAGAGCCGATCTCTTTGATTTTCCTGCCTTTAGCTCCTATCAGCATTCTTCTGTAACGGTCTTCGGTGGTCAGGATTCTGGCCTTGATATACATCGTCCCGTTTTTTCGTTCCGTCAACTCATCTACAAGAGCAGTCGTGGTATAGGGGATTTCCTCACCCATCATCAAAAAGACCTTTTCGCGGATGAGTTCCGAGACAAAGGTCTTGCTATCTAGGTTTAAGAGTGGATAATCTCGTTTTTTAGTTTCTTCACCCTCAGGGTGTGTTTGATATTTCTGCACACCCTGAGGGTGTGTATTTGCTGGTAACAGATCGAAGATTTTTTGAATCAGAGGCTTGAGGTGGAGTTTTTTTAGAGCGGAGATTTGAAAGACATACTCGATTTCCCTTTCCAAGAATTTGTACTGGGGAAGATAGCTTTTGCCTTCCGCATCTATTTTGTTGATGACCAGAATTTTGGGTTTGTCGATTTTTCGCACGATCCCCAGGACTTTGGCTTCCTCGAAATCGCGGCGTCTGGTGTGGTCGATCATGTAAATAACAAGGTCAATCTCCTCCTTGATGGCCTGATAGGTCTTTTCGTTGATTTTTTTGGCCAGAAAATCTTTGGCACGATCGAAGATTCCGGGAGTATCAACAATTATTATCTTTCCCCTTTCGTCTTCAAAAAGGGCCTTGATCGGGAAGCGGGTTGTCTGGGGCTTGGGCGAGGTGATGGCGACTTTTTGGCCGATTAAGTTATTGACGAATGTAGATTTGCCTACATTCGGCCGTCCAATGAGTAAAACTTTACCGATTTTCATAGCATATAGTATTATATATGGACGATGCGGAATTTAAGCGACAAAGAGACAATTTTAAGGATCAAAAACGGTAAGATAGACGACTTTACCTACATCGTAAAGAAATACAATAAACAAATTTATAACTATATTATTAAAAAAATAAAAAATAGGGATGATATTGAAGATGTAATCCAGACTTCTTTCCTGCAATTTTATAAAGCAATTGCAAGATTTGACGAAGAGAAACCCGTATTACCTTATCTTTTTCAGATCGTGAAAAACGAGATGAAGATGTTTTGGCGGTCTAAGAAAAAGACAGTGCCTTTGGATGAGAGGATAGCGGTTGACGAGCAGGAAGAACCGGTGGATCAAGGATTTATCGAAAGACAACTGTCAAAGCTCAACCACGAGCAAAAAAAAGCGATAAAATTAGTTAGCGAAGGATTCTCCTACCGGGAAATTGGCAAGTTTTTAGGAAGACCGATCAATACAATAAGAACAATTATCAGGCGTGCCAGGGAAAAATTAAAAAATGACCCATCCGGCAAATCCCAGGGTCATAGTGGTTGAAATCGGACTATGAGAAAAATACTTGAGAAGAGAATTATCAGAAAGGTCTATTCGTACGAAACCAAACTAACAATTTGGAAGTTAATCGCAAGATCTTTCATTTTACTTAGCCTGATGATGTTTGTTGCTTTATTTATCAGTATGGTAACCGAAGAATTGGTAAGGCAGCAGACTTTGGATATTTTTGACCTGTTTTATGAGGATTTTGTCGTCATTAAAGAAAATATGGCGGAGATTTTGTCAACCTTTTATCAGGAACTGCCCATAATCGAGGTCATTGTCGCTTTTATAACCACTATTTTTTTGCTTATTCTTTCCATAAAATTAATTGTTAGTATTCCCCGAATCAAAAATAAAATCCGGTCGATAGTTAAATACTGGCTGTCAAATTAAAAAAATTTCTATGAAAAAAATATTGGCGAATAAAACTTTGATTGTAATCGCTTTAATGACGGTGTTGGCGCTGGGTGCTGTTTTTTATAATCAGGCAGATCTCAAGACGCCCGGTTCGTTTGAAAAGGAGCGCCAAACCAAGAGGGATGAATCTGCACCCGAAATTTCAGTCGGTGAAGACGAAGTTGCTTCGCAGTCGGAAACAGAGACAGACTCACAAATTACTTTGGTAATACAAAATCCTGCAGATGGAGCTATGGTTACGGATTCTAGCCTGACAGTTAGCGGCGTAACCGATGCAAATGCCGAAGTTTTTGTCAATGAATTTGAACTGGAGGCCGATGAGGAGGGTAATTTTTCCCAAGAGCTGACACTTGAGGAGGGAGAAAATATTATAGTCATAACCGCAGTTGACGAAGCCGGTAATTTCGCCGAACGGGAATTGACGGTAATGTACGAACCGACCGGGTGATCAGGTATTCTATACCTGATTTACAGGGTGCCGTATGGTACCCTGAAACTTTTTTTAGGATTTTGCATATATATTATCATGAAGGGCCCAGTTTTAATTTTCGCTCTCCTTTTTTTAACACTTGCTTTTGTTTATCCAACTTACGCCCTGTCTCCCAAAAGATTGGATCCGGCTATTCGCCAGGAAAGAAAAGAGATAAAAAACCAATTCCAGGAAAAAATCCAGGAGTTGAAAAACGATCTCAAAAAAAGGCTTTCAAGCTTGAGAGCTCAAATTGCCAAAATCATCAACGGGGAAGTAACCGCCATATCGGGATCAAGCTTAACCGTTAAAAAAGACGATAATACCTATACCGTAAATACCGATTCCGATACTCACTTTCGCAGACACTACTGGGGCGGATCGTCTCTGGATGAATTTTCAGTAGGAAATAAAGTCAATGTCTCGGGTAAATTCACCGATGAGGAGAAAACTACCATTCTCGCCCGCATAATCAGGAATCTGTCGATTATGAAAAGACACGGTGTATTTATGGGAGACGTATCGGCAAAAAACAGTGACAACTTCATTATCGACTCAAAACATAGAGATGGACAGACAGTCTATTTTGACAGTGGTAGCAAATTCGTCAAACGCGACGAAACGAGCATGGTCTATGCCGATCTTCAGGTCGGGCACCGCGTAAGAGTCAAAGGACTTTGGGATAAAACTTTAAACCAGATCACCGAGGTAGTCCAGGTAAAGGACTTTTCCCTTCCTCCCAGGCCGCTTAAAATCAACGAGCCGACAGCGACAGTTGTTCCAACCGCAACACTTACCATGACCGCTACACCAACTCCTTAAATAATTCAATTTTGGTTTCTCCTTTAGGTTTCTGAAGTTAACATTGATCGACGAACATAGATTCTATATATTAAAATTGATAGATATAGTTCGTTTATGAAAGCAGAACTTAAACAGCAAGCCATTGAATTAAGAAAACAAGGTAGAACATATTCTGAGATTATGGAAGTCATTCCTGTAGCAAGATCAACTGTATCAGATTGGTTACATTCAGTTGGTTTATCTAAAAAACAAAAGCAAAGAATAACTTTAAAAAAATTAGCATCAATTAAAAAAGGGGGTTTAGCTAGAAAAAATCAACGATTAAGTATTACAAAAGAAATATTTTCAGCCGCAAAAAAAGATATTAAAAGCATTTCTCAAGGAGAGTTATGGTTTATTGGCATTGTATTGTATTGGGCTGAAGGGTCAAAGCAAAGAGAAACCACAGTAAGTCAGGGGGTAGTTTTTAGCAACTCTGATCCGCGTATGATAAAAATATTTTTAAAATGGTTAAAAGATTGCGCAAAAGTATCTAATGAGAATATTAAACTCGAGATTACCATTCATGAAAATTATAAAAAGAGGGTAAATAAAGTAATTCAATACTGGTCTCAAATTACAGGAGTTTTTAAGGGAAAATTTGATAAAATTTACTATAAGAAGCATAATATTAAGAGCCTTAGAAAGAACCAAGGAGATAATTATTACGGACAATTAAGAATAGTTGTGAGAAAGAGTACAAACCTTAACAGAAAAATTGCAGGTTGGATAGAAGGAATTTGTCAAAAATGCGGGGTGGTGTAATTGGTAACACGCACGCCTTTGGAGCGTCGCGACTCTAGGTTCGATCCCTAGCCCCGCAGCACGATTGGGGTCGGACGGCAGCACAAAGCTCCGATCATAAAATGATAGTTTGTTCCAGAGAGCGATAGTTAATATATACTTGCTATAAGTCTATTCTGTTCTAAGATTTTCTAACTTCCTCTATATTCCTCTAGTTTTCCTCTAAACCGACTTTAAAATTGTGGAGAGCCAGCAAAACTCTAATCCCGTAATATTTGCTATTTAGCTCTTTTTTGCAATTCTTCCATTATATCGCTTAGTTTTATGTTGCAATTTCTATATGAACAGACAGATAAAAACTAACTATAAAAGATTTTCGAAGATGAAAAAAAAGCAGTCTGCTTTGGATAAATTTTTTAATGCCTTTCTAACTGAAGCGGTCTATCGTAATACCAAGATTGAAGATCCAAAAGTTACTAGAAGTGATATTTTCTCTTTCTTAAAGTAAGCTTATATAATCAAATCATGCCATGGATTATATTAGAGTATGAAACTGTACGAGGAGAAAGGCCGGCGGCAGAATTTATCAAAAAGCAGCAGCCGCAAGCAATTGCAAAAATAACCCATCTTATCGATTTACTGGAAATTCACGGAAGACTTCTGGGTATGCCGCATTCGAAAAGACTTGAACCTAATCTTTACGAACTTCGGGTACGAGGAAAAGAAGAGATAAGAATTATTTATGGATTTGTAGGTAAAACCATTTATCTTCTTTCAGGTTTTAAAAAACAAAAACAAAAAACTCCACGTAAAGAAATTAAAGCTGCAAAACAAAGATTAGTATCCTTGACATAATATAACATCTATGTTATAGTAGTATTACCTTAAGAGTTAATAAAACATCTATGAGAAGTTGGAGGCAATTAAAAGCAGAACTGTTGAGAAACAAAGAAGTCAGGAAAGAATATGACAAATTGACTCCTCGTTATGAGGTAATATCGGAATTAATTTCTGCTCGTATTAAAAAAGGAATTACCCAGAAGGAATTAGCCCAAAAAGTCGGCACAAAACAATCTGCCATAGCTCGTTTTGAAGCTGGTAATGTTAATCCTTCCTTAGGTTTTCTTGAGAAAATGGCTGAAGTAATGGGGTATAAACTGAATATCAGCTTGTCAAAATAGTTTAACTAATCAAATTCTATTTTTTTACTTCTTTATGAATCCTCCTGACTTTACGCTGGACAAAATAAAATTTGCAACCGACGAGCCGACTTTTGAAAAAGCCGTCAAACTCTATGAATCAGGTAAAGTTACCGATGTAAAGGACGGTATAAGATCGTATGCGGCGATTGTTCAAGGGACACAACCATATCGGGTTTCTGTCGAGGCCCGCCGCTATGATTACGGCCATTGCACTTGTTATTTAGGACAAAAAGGCGTGCTGTGCAAACACATGGTTGCTTTGGCTTTATATGTTGTTAAAGACAGCAAACCATTGACCGATGAGGATAAAAAACTTCATAATTCTCCTTTATGCAGCGGAAAATTGGGAATGTTAACCGGTGTCGAATTAACATTAACTAAGAAAAATATTACATCAGCCATGCGTTATATAAAACCCTATAACGGTCCGTCACGAATTTGGTTTGCCTATCAAAATTCTTTAACAGAGGGATGTAATAGATTGTCAGCAGTTATTTCCCGGTTGCCGGTAAGCGAACAGACAGCAGACATACTGGTTGATTTATTGTTTCGATTGGATAGAAAATTATCTACCGGTGGCGTAGATGATTCCGATGGTACGGTTGGCGGCTTCATTGAAGAAGCGGTACATGTACTTGAAAAATTTGCCAGACTGGATAGCAAGTGTATGAGATCATTTATTAAACTCAAAGATCGGGAGACAAGTTTTGGTTGGGAGGAGCCATTGTTAAAAATAGCAAATCAAAACTGATTTAGTTTGAGATACCCTTTTTCTATAGTGTCTCAGTTTCCTTCGATAAACTCAGGATAAAAGCTTGAAGAGTGAGACATTTCCAGTTGAGATTACAGGATCGAAAGGTCCTAATCCGACCCGCTCAACATTAGAGCTATACAACAATACAGAACATTTTAAAAAAAATCTCAATTTCAAGAGATTCCTCCGTCAAAATGATAAAATATTCGTATAACAACCTTAACTTTAAACTTTATTCATGGTCGTCCAGCGTGCGGTAAAGATACCCAAGCAGATTTACTTATTCGAGAAATTCCTTATTCGACGAAAATTTCTGGGCTTTATAGAAGCGCCTTCACGGCAACTGGAATTTATGCAAAATATCACGAACTTGTTACGCCGTATATAAAACCTCTCGGTCAAGGCATAATTATTCCTGGAAAGGTTGTTTCGGAAATTCTTTCAGATATTGTTGAACAACAATGTCAAGAAGGAATAATCACTTTTCTGATTTGTGGTCTATTGCGAACAGTTGATCATAAAAGAGCGGTAGATGAAATGGTCGTAGTTAACAGAGGCTTTGACGTGAATCATATTTATTTATCTGTGCCTGAAAATAAATCGCTTAACCAGACACAAGTAAGATTTGAAAACGATCAACAAGCTGGACAGTCTAGAATAGATGATACAGATCTATTGATGAGGGCTCGCCTTATGAGATTTAGACGAAACACAATACCAATGTTAAAAGAATTGCAAAAAGAGCATAGATTGAACCTTATACGTGCAGACAGACCCATTAATGAAATTCATAACGAAATAAAAAAACTGCTTATACCTGGCACTCGACATATAGAGTCAATTAGCCAACAAACCGTTGGTAGATTAGGTATATCAAAAGAATTATAGGTATAATAAGTTCGAATAGAGGCGCCCGGTTTGACAAACTAAAATTTAAATCAAACTATTCCTCGTTAGCTCTGCTACGAGGTAACAACTAAAGGGAAAGTTTGAAAACCGAATTAGGTTTTCAAGATATTAAGGTTATACTTAAGCGTTAGATGAGTAAGTATATCCGTAAAAGTCATAATGTTTCCCTAATCTTGTACCACTTTGTCTGTCCTGCGAAGTACAGACGGGTGATCTTTGACAAAACGGTTGATTTGGAACTCAAGAATGTTTGTTTGGAAATCAGTAAACGTTTTGAAATCATATTCCTTGAGATCGGAACAGACAAGGATCATGTTCATTTCTTGATCCAGTCAGTTCCAATCTTTTCACCAAAACGAATAATACGGATTGTGAAAAGTATAACCAGCCGTGAAATCTTTTCCCGCCTCCCTCATGTTAAGAAAACTCTGTGGGGAGGAGAGTTCTGGTCTGACGGTTACTTTGTCTCAACTGTTGGTCGGGCCAACAGTGAACAGACAATCATCAAATATATCAAAGAGCAAGGTCGTGAAGCTGAATATATTCAACTTCACCGCCAGCAATTACAATTTGCTTTTTGATGATACCCCGTCAGCTTGCTGCGGGGTAGTTCATTTTTGGAATAGTTTTATTTAAAATATTTATCAATCCATCTTTATTTGAAAAACCTTTTAAATATACTCCTGCTCCTATCACTGATGAAAAAGGAATTGAGTGTGAAAAATCAGGTGGAGTTTGGATAACTGGTCCTTTTGGTAAAGAATTTTTTTGCAACAAAAAAATGTTGGATGGAGGAAAGATTTGTAAAAGCAATTTAGATTGTCTTTCAAATACTTGCATAGTTGATGAAAAAGACAATATTGCCAAATGTGCTTCCAATAAAATTTCATTTGGTTGTTATACTAAATTAATAAAAAATGGAGTTCTTGTTATGGGTAGAATTAGAGGAGGAATAATAAGCCGAGAGAAAATATGTGTTGATTAATTGTATTTGATAATTGACGGGTACCTGGTAAACTAGACAATCAGTCTCTTTCGGAACCCGAGTCCGACTCGGAAACGAA
>Ga0209541_10002021_pt1 | contig 39135 bp, 39 predicted proteins | sample RifCSPlowO2_01_FD_184027 | JGI IMG/M metagenome (GOLD analysis project Ga0209541, IMG submission 184027) | Groundwater microbial communities from Rifle, Colorado - Rifle CSP2_plank lowO2_0.1 (SPAdes) (version 2) | ecosystem: Environmental > Aquatic > Deep subsurface > Groundwater | place...
CCAGATAATTCTGAGATTTTGGTTGCAATACCTCTTATTTTAAACTCATTGCCACTTCCCAAGTTTATGGGCTCTGGTTTGTCATATTTCTCCATTGCAAGAACAACTGCTTTCGCAGCATCATCAACATACAAAAAATCCCTTGAGGCATTTCCTGTTCCCCACACAATCACCTGTTTATCATTATTTTGTTTCGCACTGACGAATTTTCTTATTAAGACAGGAATGACATGACTATACTCTAAATCAAAATGATCTTCTGGTCCATAAAGATTAATCATCAATAAGTGAATTGAATTAAAATCAAATTCTTGTCTGTATAGTTGGCTCTGAAGCATCATCATTTTCTTTGCCAAACCATAACCTGCATTGGTCTCTTCAGGATAACCCTTCCATAAATCTTCTTCTTTAAAAGGAACATCTGTCATCTTTGGATAAGCACAAACACTTCCAATACCCACAAACTTTTTAACTCTGTTTTTTCTTGCATATTCCTGGACAAGAGTATTCATCATAAGATTATTATAGTAAATGCTTCCTGGGAATTCTCGATTATAACCAATTCCTCCGACATCTGCAGCAGCATGAATCACCACATCAAAAGGCCCATTTTCAGAAAATAATCTCGCAACTTCCTTCTCTTTAGTTAAATCATACTCCATTCTTTTAAAGGTAAATACCTGGTTATACCCTGATTCATTTAACTTTTTGCATATTGCCTTGCCTAAAAATCCTTTTCCGCCTGTGACTAAGATCCTGCTGTCTTTTTTAATTTCCATTTTTAATCTTCTCCTTAAAAAACTCGCCAAATTTCCCAATTATATAATCAAGTTCATCTTTATTTAATTTCTGGTGGCATCCAATATAAAAACCATTATTATTAATCCATTTAGTAACTTTGAATTTTTCTTCTAAATCTTCACCATACAATTTTTTATAAATTGGCTGATTTGTCAGTGGAAGCATATCCCTTGTATCAATTCCATTTTCTTCCAAAAATAAAGTCAACGCTTTCTTAGATATTGCAGGATTTTTTATAACTATTGGAAACATCATATAAGAATGTTCTCTATCAGGCATTTTCACGGGCAATTTAATATGTTCTTGAAATTTCTTTAATCTGTTAATAAGGTATAGGGAATTCCTTCTTCTTTTTGAAACTATTTCTTGTGCTCTTTCGAGTTGAGCCAATCCCAAGGCCCCTTCTATCTCAGTTATCCTTGAGCTGTATCCTATTCTCTCAAAACTAAATCTTTTCTGAACAATTTCCATCAACTCCTTGCCCTTTTTTCCCTTACTATCATCTATAGAGATATATATCCCATCCCTTCCGTGATTTGCCAGACTCCTCATTACCCCTGCATACTTTGAATTATTTGTAACTACCAATCCTCCAACCCCTGTAGAAATTAAATGTGCAATGTATGTTGAAAAACAGGATATATCTCCGAAAGAGCCGACACTCTTTCCTCTATACTTTGCAAACATTGTTTCACATGAATCTTCAATTACCTTTAATTTATACTTCTTAGATATTTTTATTATTTCAGACATTGAAGCCGGTTGCCCAAATAAATGAACGGCAATAATTGCTCTCGTTCTATCGGTAATTTTTTCTTCAATTTTTAAAGGATTAATATTATAGGTGTTTGATTCAACATCAACAAAAATCGGCTTAAGATTATTTTGTATTATAACATTTGATGTGGCTACGAAAGTCAGGGCAGGGCATATTATTTCATCTCCATTATCCCAATTTTCAGTTTCTTTTAAGCATGCAACTGCAATCCTTAATGCATCTGTGCCGCTATTAACGGCAATTGCAAATTTTGATTGGTGGGATAGGGCAAACTTATTTTCAAATTTTTTTAAAAATGGTCCATAAGACAGCCGTTCAGAATCAAGAACTTCTTTGACATATTTCTTTTCCAAATCAGTTATATCTGCGCATCCAACGCCGATATTAAAAGTTTTCTTGCTTAATTCTTCGGAAAAATAGGAGACAATAAAATTTAGTGCTTCATTCTTGTTCTTAAAATTATATCTTTGCCTGACATTCTCAACTATTTTGTCAAACTGATCAGAAACTTTTAACCTTATTTTCACCACTTTCGCATCACCCGATACTTTTAACCAAAAAAGGATATATTTAAAGATTTATTTAGTGAAATTACACAGAAAATTATTACTGCAACCATATAACAAATAGTTAAACATTTGCATATTTATGCCGAAATTCAACAGCTTGCATTCCGCGAACAAGTTCATCAATTCCATCTTTCAGAGAAATAAGAGTGTTAAAACCAAGTGCTTGAATCTTTGAATAATCAACATGAAAATTCCTCCTGTCATCCTGTGCACCATGATCTGTAAAATGGAGGATAAAATCCGGACATTTTAATTTGATTAAATTCACAATGTCTCCTTTAGTGACATTTGATTCTTCAGAACCAAGATTAAAAACCTGATTTATCATTTTATCAGTGTTCTCAAGTGCAAAAACAATCCCTCTTGAGATATCTCTGACATGGGCAAAAGGCCTTTTCACATCTTTTTCATATACGATGATTTGTTTTTCCTTGATAGCCCTATACACAAAATCATTAGGCAGTAAATCAATTCTCATTCTCGGAGACATGCCATAAGCAGTAGCAAACCTAAAAATAATAAAATTACCTGCTTCTTTAACCAATTTCTCTGCCTTTGTCTTTTGAAAGCTGTAATTTGTGTTTGGTCTTAATTCGGTTTCTTCTTTGCAGATCTGTCCAGGCATTGCAACATCTCCATAATTGCTTATTGTTGAAGCAAAAATAATAATCTGCTCTGGTTTTCTAAAAGCCAGAAGATTTTTTGTTCCAGTGACATTTATTTCTTCTGACAACTCAGGAAACAGTTTGCATGCAGGCAAACCAACAATTGCTGCAAGATGAATTATAATATCAACCCCATCCAGGGCATTTTTAATATCATTCCAATTCCTGACATCTCCTTGCAGAAATTCAAAATTCTTATTATGGAAATTCTGTATCAAACCATCGCCTCCATAAGTTAAATTATCAAGTACCCTTACAGAATATCCTTTTTCAAGAAGCATTGGAACTAAAATTGTACCAATATATCCTGCACCCCCCGTTACAAGAACTTTTTTCACCATTTTTATACTTATACCCTTTTATTTAGCTTTATATAATTTATTGTTGCAAATTCATGGTAACGGGTTCAAATAAAACTTTTTAAACATAGATTATACACTAAGTAATATAAAAACATGGAAGATAAAATAATAAAAATTCAGCTATACCCCGCATCAGAGAAACTACATACTGCTTATAAGACTATTTTTTCAAATCCTCCGGAAGGATATGAATTTATTATGCCAGAAGTTTCAGCAAGAAATAAATTTGTTCATAAAATAAGGGTTAACAAAACAGCAAGATTAATATATAAATCATTTATAAACCTGTTTAAGACTACAAAATTTATCGAATGGAGCAATAAAACACCTAATATTGACGGAGCAAAATTCGTTTTTGCAAGAAACAGTATATATAAGGGAAAATTGCCCTGGGTGCTATACATTCTTGATGTTCCTTATGCCTTAGGAGGGTATAATCTTAATATTTTTATGAAGAATAGAAAGATAATTGAAAAATATCTTGAGAAAGATAACTGTAAACGGATTATATGCACGGACGAAGCATCAATTGAAATAATGAGAAGATATTTCTCTGAAAAAGTCAACGATAAAATCATATTAATAAAGCAGGCTATAGCCCCTATTAAATATAAAAAAAGGAGCAAAACAAGAGATGAGGAAGTCAGAATTTTATTTATGGGTTCTATAAACAACCAGGATGATTTCTATCTTAAAGGTGGTGCAGAAGCAATAAAGATATTTGAGTGTATACAACAGGATTGCAATGCAATGCTTATAGTAAGGTGCAAAGTTCCAGAACAGATAAAATCAAAAATTAAAGAAAATCCTAGGATAATACTCATAGACGAAGTGATTCCTTACGAAGAGCTAATCAAATTATACGCTGATTCAGATATCTTGCTTTTTCCTGCACATTCTTATATGCTCATGAGCTTATTAGAATCATTGCATTTTGGACTGCCAATTATTGCACTTGACGTTTATAATGTTGAAAATTACTTAAAAAATAATTATAATGCATTTATTATAAAAAAATCAGAGAAAGTAAAAGAGTATTATGAAAAAGATTATCCGTTAAATATAAGAAATAAGAAATTCTTTTATGATGAAAGAGTAATTAATGACATGGCAGAAAAGCTTAAACTTCTAATTAAAGACAGAAAATTAAGGGAAAAAATGGGGAAGAATTCAAGAAAATTATTTAATGAGAGACATTCATTAAAAGATATGCAAATCCAGCTAAAAAAGACATTCGACGAGGTTACACAAAATGCTGACTAAAAAAGACATTGTAATTCTAACAGCCACAATCAACCGCCCAGATGATTTGGAAATGACAATTAAAGGCGTTGTTGAAAATGGCAATATTCCTGGAAAAATGATTATTCTTGACCAAAGCAAAGATAACAAAACAAAAAAACTGGTTGAGAAATATGCAAAAAAATATAAATTTATCGAATATACTCACCATAAAATCCCTGGCAAAAATATTGCACTTAATAAAGTTATGGATAAACTAAAAAAAAGTGCAAAATATAAAGTGTTGTGCGTAATGGACGACGATGTAGTTCTTCAAAAAGGATATTTTGACGCTGTTTTAAGAGAGTTTAATTCAAACGAGCATATTAAAGGTGTGGGCGCGGTTGAATTAAGAAAAGACTTTAAAGAAATAAATTACAATTCATTAAAATTCAAATTAAACTGCCTTATTTTTGACTTTTTTAAATTAAGCCACAAAGAAAACCACAAATTAAGAATGTTGGGCCCTTATGGAAATACCTCAACTCATAAATTGGAGAAGGATATCCGAGATTGCGCCTGGTTGCCTGGTTTTGTTTCAACTTACAGATTTGATGTTTTCAAAAATTACAGACTTCCTGAACAAATAGGCAGAGAAATTATACAAGATATTGATATGGGGTATTATACTTATTTAAAATATGGAAAAGGATGTCTGGTAATTCCAAAAGATGCAAAAGCAGTGCACAATTTTTCTGAAACAGGCAGATTTGGGAATATAGATAAGAGAAGAATTTTTGTAAACCACGAAGACCATTTTACATTTTTCTTCAGATATTTCAATAACTTTTCAGGCAGAATCAAAATGATTTGGGAAATTTTCTGGATACTTTTTTTAATGACAGGAAATGCTGCTGCAAAGCCGAATAAAGATAACATCCTGAAATTAAAATATAACTTTGAAGCAATTAAATACTGCATAAAATACAAAGATAAAATAAAAAAAGGAGAAAACAGGATGTTTTTAAATCCCGATATGGCGATGAGGGATGATATTTAAAATGAAAAAAGAAGGAACAGTAGTAATAATTTTAAATTCAGAAAATAAATTTCTTTTGCAGTTAAGAGATAATAAACCAGGCATAGAGTTTCCAGGAAAATGGTCTTTATTTGGAGGCGGAATGGAAACTGGTGAAACTCCAACAGAATGCATTATCCGAGAAATAAAAGAAGAAATAAATCTGCAAGTTGCTCAAGAAGAGATAATCTATTTTAAAGAGTACAAATTAGAAAATGAAATAATCCATACATTTGTTTTTAAAACCAATCTTTCTCCTTCAAAAGAAATTCAGCTTAATGAAGGGCAAAAAGCAGAACTTTTTTCAAGACAACAACTTGAAAAACTGAATCTTCCAGAGACTATAAATAAGATATTTGAGGATTATTTCAAGAGTTTCATCAATTCCAAGTAGTGCAGAAAACATCTTATTAAAATAAAGATAAATTTATAAATAAAAAAATGGGATTAAGTATATGATAAAAAATAGTTTAAATAATAAAAGAGGAGTCTTTGTAAAATCTACAAATATTAAAAATGGCTAAAATAATTATTACAGGCGGTTTAGGATATATTGGCACGCAGTTATGCGAGCTATATTCTAAAGAAATAAAAGAAAATGGGCATGATATAACAATAATTGATAATCGTTTTCTGCCTGAAAGAGTGGCGCAATTGAAAGCATGGGGAATGAAATTTATCGAAGGAGATATCACGGACAGAAGATTCATAAGCGAGATTGTTAAAGATGCTGATATAATCTACCACCTTGCAGGAATCACTGATGTTGCTTATACAAACAAAGATATGGAGTTCACGGCTGAAAAAAATGCCCTAATCCGCCTGACAGGAACGCACGGCTCAAGAAATATAATTGATGCAATGCCGCAAACTGCAAAAATAGTTTTTCCGTCAAGCCATGTATTATTTGAGGGGCTAAGTTATCAGGTTTTTGATTTAGATGAAAATCACAAGCCAGAACCAAGATTAGCTTATGCAACATCTAAATGGGAAACAGAAGAAGATTTGAAAAACAGCGGAAAAAATTATATCATATGCCGTCTTGGAACAAATTATGGCATTGGACCTTCAATGCGCCTTAAAATCGTTGCGAACACTTTTGCAAAGCTGGCTGCACAGGGCAAAACAATAAGCATGTTTTCAGGAGGAACAAATTTTAAGTCATTAGTATCTGTAAAAGACACTGCAAGATGCCTAAAATTCCTTGGAGAAAATCCCAGCATTAATAAAGAAATATTCAACTGCATAAATGAGAATCTGAGAATTGTTGAAATTGCAGAGATATGCAAAAAATTCAATCCAAATACCAATATAACAACTACAAATGACCCAATACCAAACGAGGGTTATACGTTAAGCAATAAGAAACTTCTCTCAACAGGCTTTGAGTTTAAGTATAATGTCCATGATAGCATTAAGGAGATGATAGATTCATGGAAAACGCATTAAAAGAAGAAGAATATAAGATTAATGGAGAAAAAGAATATATTGATACAAGGGGGAAAATAAGTAATTATGAACTAACAGAACCAATCAACTGGATTGGGCTAATCACTTCTAAAAAAGGTTCTTTGAGAGCAAACCATTACCATCCTATTCAGGAGCAAAAAGCAATGCTCATAAATGGAAAATTTATCAGTGTTTTCAAAGATTTATCAGACAAGGGAATTCTTAAGACACATACAATTCTTCCAGGCGAACTTGTTGTAACCAAGCCAAATGTTGCTCATACAATGATTTTTTTAGAAGATTCAACTTTCTTAAATTTAGTTAATGGAGAAAGGGAACATGAGAATTTTGGTGTTCATACAATTCCATATGAGCTTGTCAAACAAAATGCAATTGAAGGATATATGAAGAACTACAAATCAGAATGCAGGATATGTGGAAATGAAAAATTAAAAAGGGTTATTTCACTTGGAATGGTCCCGCTTGCCAATAACTTAATAAAAGAAAACGAAAAAGAAGAGTGTTTTCCTCTTGAAATGAATTACTGTCCGCAATGCCATTTATGCCAGCTTTCTTATGTTGTGCCTCCGCAAAAATTATTCAGCAATTATTTATATGTCTCTTCTACAACAAAAAGTTTTAAACAGCATTTTGAAGAATTTGCAAACAGATTAGTTAATGAACTAAAGTTAAATAATAATTCCTTGGTTGTTGATATAGGAAGCAATGACGGCATTTTTTTAAAGCCATTAAAAGAAAAGGGGATAAAAGTTGTTGGAATTGAGCCTGCAAAAAATATATGCGAAATTGCAAGAAAAGAGGGAATAGAAACAATAGAAGGATTCTTTAATGATAAAATTGTTGAAGATATTTTAACCTCAAAGGGTGAAGCAGATGTTATAACTGCATCAAATGTTTTTGCGCATGCAGACAACATTAAAGAAATAACGCGGGGAGCGTTTAAATTATTAAAAGATAACGGAGTCTTTATAATAGAAGTCCAGTATCTAATAAATACAATAAAAGATTTAACGTTTGATAATATTTACCATGAGCATCTTTCATATTATTCTGTGACTTCATTAAATGAATTTTTTAAAAAACAGGGTTTGCATATCATTAAAGTTGAGAAAATTCCAACACATGGTGGCTCTATAAGAATTTATGTCAAAAGAAACGCAGACAATTTTGATTCTTCACTCTCTGAATTTTTGGATGAAGAAAAAAAATTTGGCATAACAAATTTTGGAACTTATCAGAAATTCGCAGAAAACATCGAAGCTAAAAAAGCGCAGGCAATTCAAAAGATAAGGGCATTGAAAGATAAAGGCAAAACAATAGCCGGCTATGGTGCTCCTGCAAAAGCAACAACAGTTCTTAATTTTTATGGTATAACTAACAAAGACATCGATTTTATAATTGAAGACAATAAATTAAAACATGGCTATTTAGTCCCGGGAGCGAGAATTCCAATAAAAGACAAGGCAGAAATGAAAAATACGCCGGATTGTATGCTTGTTTTAGCATGGAATTTCTTTGACGAAATAAAAAAGAACAATCAGGACATGATTGACAAAGGTGTTGAATTCTTTACTTTGAGGGATTAATTGGATTTTCACGCGCGCTTCTCAAACAAATAATCCTCCATTGCAAGAAATTTAAAAAACAACAATCTGAAATCCCCATAATAAACTTTATATAACAATTATTTCATAAACTAAAATGGGAAGAGAGATTTCAGACAGACTGCGGTTTAAATATTTTAACAGGCAGATAAAGGGCAGGGAAATACTAGACATTGGTTCTGAAGAAGGAGCAGTCCATAAACTTCTTGTTGAATCAAATAAAGATAAAAAAATCTATACTTTGGATGTAGATAATGATCCTGATTTTAAGATTGATTTAAACAACCATAATAATCTAAACAAAGATTTGAAAAAAAGATTTGATACAATAATTGCCGGAGATATCATAGAGCACTTGGAGAATCCCATGGGTTTTTTGAGATTCTGTTTCAAGCATTTAAAAGAAGGGGGGAGATTAATTCTAACCACCCCAAACGCTATAGGGATACAATACTTAAGGAATCCTGCATGGTGTGTAAATAGGGATACCTTTGATGAGCATTTGCATGCATTCACAATGCCTATGCTTAATCTATTATTCCATAAAACAGGGCTTAAAGTAATCAATGAAATATATATAAACGCTTTTTGGATGAACAGAAATCCAATGCAGTTGATTCCAGAAGTATTTCCAAGATTAAAAACAAACTTAATGATTATTGGAGAGAAATAGATTTTTTGGGAGTTTTAGTTCAATCGGTAATTTAAAGCGACATTTTTCCAATTATACCATAACTTTCCCTTATTTTGCATCTTTTCCTCTTTTCTTTTAATATAATCAATTAAAAATCTAAAGAGCCAATTTATAGATTGTTATCAGATTTGCAGAATAAAGATAAGTGCAATACTTATTTTGCTATCATCCTAGAATTTCCCCGCATTTAAGGGCTTTTCAATTTCAGATTTCTTCTTTTTTAATTTTAATATATATCAAATTATTTAAATATCTAATGTACAAATTGAGCGAGATTTGAAAAATAAATAAATGCGCGAAGTGCATTATTTTTCATTCTTTAAACACACAATAACTTTCCCACATTTTGCATCTTTTCATTTAGGTTTTTTACCTTAAGTCCAATTATCTAAATATTTAAATTGAAAATGATAAAGTTCAATGTATAAATGGATTTAGGATTTGCAGAATAAAATAAGTGAGCGAAGCGAACCAATATTCGTTTTTCTAACCTCCCATTCTTTTCCCACATTCAACATTTTTTCATGGGGTTTATTTTTTAAATTAATCATTTTTATCCTAAACACAAATTAAAATATCTAAAAACCTAATGTACAAACGGTTAGCAAATTTGCAAAAGAAAACAAGCGTGCCTTCGGCGCGCGATTATTATCCTATCCGTCTTCCTTTCAGTTTCTGATTTAACCACCAGAAAAATCTGGAGTTTTTCACAAGTTTCTTTCCAATGCCTTTAAAAAACCCCGTATTTTCTTCATAATAAACAACATTCCCCCATTTTTCCTTGAATTTATTAACGCCTTCTAAATGTCCGCGGGCATTTATCTGCCATCCGCCCAAATCGAATTTTTTATATCCCTTGTTTTTGCACCATAAAATGCAGTTCCAATAAAGAAGGTTATTCGGCTGCAAACTCTGATATTCTTTCAGCGAAGCATTAAATCTTAATCTGGGATTTTCAATTCCGCTTGTTTTTATAACCGCGCCTCCAATAACTCTGTTGTCTTTAAAACATAAAAATAATTTGTCAGATGTTTTTTTAAGAAATTCCAGTGATTTTGGGTCATTTCCGCCTTCAATCAAGGTATTTTTATACATTTCATAAAATATACTCCAATCAGATTCATCAGCCGACTCTCTCACTTCAAGCCCCTCTTTCTGCGCTTTGCGGACGCCCCAGCGCGCATCTTTGTGGATGCTATGCATAATTTCATCTTCACTTGGAGTTAAATCAACGACAACTGTTGCTTTTTGGATTTTCATTTTTTCATAATCTTCTGCTCAACCACTGATAATAAAAATCCAAGCACATATTCCGTTTCATAAAATAATAGATTTTCTTATTTTTCCTAGAGAAATCCTTTATTTTGTTTATTACTTTTCTAAATTTGCCTAATTTAGATGTCTTTGGTATCTTGTTCTTTTTATCTTTCCAAGCAGTATTGTGTTTGAATGATTTTGCATATGGGCCCTTTTCTCTGTCAAAAGAAGGAGGAATAAAATCAGGATTTACTTCAAGAAATTTATAAAGATTTTGAAGTTCTTTTTTTTGGTTTTTTGAGTCTAAGTCAAATATAAACAAATTACTTTTGCCAAACTCTTTTATCCATGGCTTAATAAGATATTCTTGATTTAGTTTAAGATCTTGAAGTTTAACATCATATAAATCAAAGTTCTTTTTTACAATGAAATCACTTTCTGCTCTTTCGTCTTCATTTCTTTTATAAATAATTATTTTAATATTAGGAAATAATTTTTTCAATAATTTTGCAGAGCGCTTTTCTAGAATTATCAGCGTGCTCAATTCTCCAACCTTTTTTTCAAAGTCACAATTAAGGAATTTTACTATGTAATTCTTTAATCCCATTACTTCATACTCTTCAGGAAAGTAATTTATTTCAGTAAGAAGATTAAATTTAGGGATGCTTATTTCAGGGTGTTCTGATAGGCAGTATGTCAGCCATGTAGAACCACTTCTTGGAAATCCAACACCTATAAAGTCAATTCTCATTTTATTATATTAAACTCCTTGTTTTTAAAAATTATTGTTCTACTTTCCAAAGAAAATAAAATACCTTGCCATCCATTGAAGATTAGATAAAGTTCCAAATACCAAAAATAAGATATAAGGCGCATTAAACATCACACAAATCGCTACAAAAGTCCATTGTATATCAAAACTAAAGGCGAATAATCCTGGATTGATTCTTAAAAATCCGCCTGCTTTTTTCCTTATTTTCTCTGCAGGATTATCAAGTTTGAACCTTGTACGTATTATTTCAGAAAGTATTGCGGCCATGTTCATCATCAAATAGCCAAAAATAGCAAAAAAACCCAAGACAATAATCCACAAATCTTGTGTGCTTATAAGAGTTCTCATCATAAATGCAAAAAATACAAGTGAAATTCCAATAAAACCCGCACTTTCATCAAGCCATTTTCCCATGGCATTTTTCTTATTATAGGCTCTTGCAACTGTTCCATCACATAAGTCACTTACATATGCAAACATTATTAAAATTCCTGCCAAAATCATCCATTTCCCGCCTGTAAAAAAGATTATTCCTGCTGCAGATAAGCTCGCTAAAAGTCCTAAAAGATTAACTATATGTGCAGACAAACCAAGATTTATGTATATCCATGAAAAAAATATCGCAACATAATAATAAAAATACTTTACGAGAGGCTTATCTAAGTGCGATCCAAAAAAGGGTTTTACTTCGCTTAATTTTAATGTCATTTATTCTAAAAACTTAGCTATTTTTAAATGTTGAGGAGTGCATCATAATCTATTTAAATAGCACGGATTGTGACTATTCATGGCAAGCAAAACAAAGGTTATATGCACCATAGGAACAACAATTGATAGCCCAGACGTGCTTTCAAGGCTCAAAAGCAGAGGCGTTGATTTTTTTAGGATAAATCTTTCTCATACTCCAGAAGAAGAAATAGAAAGTAGAATCTTAAAGCTTAAAGAATATGGAGTTCCAATAATCCTTGATACAGAAGGTCCGCAAATCCGCTCTGGAAATACAAAAGAGGTATTTGTAAAGGATGGAAGCACTGTTAAAATTTACAATAAAGAAACAGAATGCTCTGAAAATTCTATTTTTTTAAATCATCCTGAAATTATAAATAATCTGTCTGTAGGAGACTTGATTTATCTTGATTTTAATTCTGTTCTGTTAAAAGTATCTGATATCTCTCAATTATCTCAAGGATACATAAAAAGCATCGTCCTTATGGAAGGAATTATTGGAGGAAGAAAAGGAGTGCATATTGACACAGAATTTTCACTTCCCGCTTTTAGTCAGAAAGATTTAAGAGCAGTTGAAATTGCAAAAAAATATGGGATAAAAACATTCACTCTTTCATTTATTAAAAGCCATAAAGATGTTGAAAAATTTAAATCAATTTATTCTGAAGCAATTATTTATTCAAAAATAGAATGCAAAGACGCACTTAAAGATTTAAGGGCAATAATTGATGTTTCAAATGGGATTCTAATTGACAGAGGAGACTTGAGCAGAGATATTTCTGTTGAAAGTGTTCCTTTTGTCCAAAAACAGATTATAAAACTCGCGCGAAGTCTCGGAAAAGAAGTATTTGTTGCAACAAATACCCTTGAAAATATGTCTTTTTCATTAAAACCAAATAAAGCAGAAGTTAATGACATAGTGAATATTTTACTGGATGGCGCAACTGGAATTGCCCTGACAAAAGAAACTGCTATTGGAAAATATCCTGTTGAAACCGTTAATATGCTTTATGCTCTGATAAAAAATGTTGAATTTATTAAGAATAAAGAGCTCGATGCAGGGGGAATTGACCCAATAAGCTATATTGAAGAAATATGCTCTGAAAAATCTCCTGATTTACTTGTAAAACCTCATGGAGGCATCCTGGTAAATCGTATTGCAGACAAAAATGTAGATATAAAACTACCTGAAAAAAAACTATTTATTGATGAACGAACACTTATGGATATAGAACAGATTGCAGTCGGATCTTTCAGCCCATTAACTGGTTTTCTTTGCAGCAATGATTTTTATTCTGTTCTTGATAATATGAAGCTTGAAAATGGAATTGTCTGGCCTTTGCCTATAATTCTTCAAACAACAGAAGAAATTGCAAAGAATATTAAAAATGAAAACCAAGTGTCTCTTGCTTATTCTCAGGATGGAAATATTTATGCCATATTAGATATAAAAGAAATTTATAAAATAAATTTAAATGAATGTGCCAAGAAAATATATGGAACAGATTCCCAGGAACATCCAGGAGTTAAAAGATTTTTTGAAAAAGGCGATTATTTAATTGGAGGAGATATAACCCTATTAAAAAGAAGAGATTCAGAATATAAATTATATGAACTTAAACCAAGGCAAACAAGAAAAATATTTTCAGAAAGAGGATGGTCAAAAATAATTGGTTTTCATACAAGAAATGTGATTCATCGCTCTCATGAATTTGTGCAGTTGGAAGGATTAAAAAAATCCGGATGCGATGGATTATTTGTTCATCCAGTAATTGGCATGAAAAAACCAGGAGATTTTGATGTTAATGCAATAGTAAAATCATATGAAATTATGGCAGATAAAATATATCCGAAGTCAAAAGTAATTTTCTCTACTCTCGCAACTTATTCAAGATATGCGGGCCCAAGAGAAGCAATATTTACAGCATTAATAAGAAAAAATTTCGGATGTTCTCATTTTATTGTAGGAAGAGACCATACGGGCGTTGGAAATTTTTATGATCCTAAAGCTTCTCATAATATTTTTGATAAATTCACTTATGAGGAACTGGGGATTATCCCAGTTAAATTCGATAATATATTCTATTCTTCCTTAGAAAACAAACATATTCACGAATTAGATGCTTCAAATCATCCTGAAGATAAAAAACTTCAAATTTCAGGGACAAAAATAAGAGAAATGTTTAAATCAGGACAAAAACCGCCAGAATGGTTTATGAGACCAGAAATATCTGAGATGATTCTTGAAAGAATAAAAAACAATCTGCCTGTTTTTGTAGAATGATTGCTCTCAACCACAATCATCTTTTAATACCCTTTAAATAATTGTTTTTAATGGCTCAAACATCAGTTGCAATTACTATAGATACAGAAAAAGACCTGCACACAGGAACGTCTTTTGGAATAACCGAAGGACTTCCTTTATTTCTTGAAAAAGCAAGGAAATACAACATTAAACTGACTTTTTTTGTTACTGCAGAAATTCTTGAGGAATTTCCCGAGTATTTCCGAGCATTGGATTATGAAGGGCATGAAATCGCCTTGCATGGCTTGGAACATGAAAGATTTGACATTCTAAGTTATTTTGAAAAAGAAAAGAGAATAAAAAAAGCAGTTGAAATTTATGAAAAAGTATTATTCAAAAAACCAAAGGGTTTCAGAGCGCCGCAGCACTCTGCAGATAAAGAGCTTATCACAATTCTTAGCAAATACAAATTAGCCTATGATTCTTCTTATACTCCGTTTAATGTTATTCAGCTTTTATTTTTTCCAAAAAGATTTAAATTATGGACTAAGCATTTTTTTTCATCAAGAAAAAAATATAAAATAACAAAATCTCTTTATGAAATACCTACTTCCTCGTTTTTAATGCCCTTTGTGTCCCTAGCTTTTAGAGTTTTCCCAAAGCCACTGATTCCTGTTTATTTTAAAGTTATTAGGGCGTTTAACAGAGAGATTATTTTTTACGCACACTCGTGGGATTTTATAAAATTAGGGAACAGCAGGATTGATAAAATATTCCCGCATTATCTGTTCATTGAAAAAATTATATATTTAATTGAAAAGCTATCAAAAAGACAAAAGTTTAAATTCGTCAGAGTAGAAGATTTGATATAAATAAAATGAAAATTCTTGAACTCACAAATTTTTCGGCAGGAATCTGCGGGGTATGGCAGAGAGTAAAGCAAGAATCAGAGATGCTCTCTAAAAATCATGAAGTACTTGTTCTGTCTTCGAATATTATCAAGGGAACAGAGAACATCGCTCCTGAAAAAGAGATTATAGGTAAAATAAAAATATCAAGATTTCCAGCAAAAAAATTAGGAGGAGAGAGTTTTATGAAATGGCTTGGAAAAGATGCTGAAAAAATAGCAATTGAATTTAAACCAGATGCTATTTTCGCACATTCTTACAGGCATCTGCATACTCTAAAAGCGCTTAAGCTTGCACAAAAAACAGGAGCAAAATGTTTTCTTATAACTCACGCGCCATTTGAAAGAAAGAGGGGAATAATTCAAAATTCTATTGTTTATCTTTATGACTTGCTTGTTGGAAAAAGAACAATAAATAAATTCGACAGAATTATTGCAATAACAAAGTGGGAAATTCCATATTTTAAAAAACTCGGAATTTCAAAGGAAAAAATAGCTTATATTCCGAACGGAATTCCTGATGAATTTTTTAGGCAGAAAAACCCAAAAATAAAAGAAGAAAATAAAATCCTTTTTCTTGGAAGAATTGCACCTATAAAAAACATTGAAATACTAATCAAATCAGCAAGTCTAATAAAAGACAAAAAGATTTTCATTGAAATAGTTGGGCCTGTTGAAAAAGAGTATTTTGAAAAACTTGAAAAAATCGTCAAAGAGTTTAATCTTGAGAAGAAGATTGTTTTTTCTCCTCCTGTTTATAATCTGGCTGAAAAAATAAAAAAAATTGATTCATGCAAAATTTTTGTTCTTCCAAGCATAAGCGAGGGCATGCCCCAGTCGCTTATTGAAGCAATGGCACGAGGAAAAATTGTTATTGCAAGCAGAAATTCAGGAAACGCAGATTTAATCCAAGATAGTAAAAATGGCTATCTCTTCAACACATTAAATGAAAAAGACTTGGCAGACAAAATAAATCTTGCTTCAGAGAATAATAAAGAAAACAAAAAAATCAAAGAAAACACTGAAAAATCTGTAAAGGAATTTGCATGGAGCAGGATTATTAGAGAAATTGAAAAGTTATTAACAAATTAATTTCAAATTATCTTCCTTTATATCCAAACTTATCATCGTAAGTCGGAGGATCAATTATATCAAGAACAAAAGCAATTATTTCTATTTCTTCATTATTCGTCAAAGTATATAGCATTCTCCAAAATGTAGGGAGTTCAACTCTGAATAAATTCGTTACAGAATATTTCTGTTTGTATTCTTCAGGAATTAAATTATTAGCAATAGGATTACCATAATGGATATTTGCTTTTATCAATTCAATTTTATGATTGATTGCATTTAGAATCATTCTTGATTGCTTATTGGTTTCTGCTTCTGCATTTAACTTTTTATAAACTTCTTCTGCTTCTGGAGATAAAATAATCCTTACTTCTTTCCTAATTCTATCCCTTGCATAATTGCTCTTTTTAAATTCAGATTATTGTTCTCTATCCAAGTTATGCCTCTTAAAGTTACTGCAATTTTATTGCTTCTTTCCAAATATTCCAAGATTATCATTAAAGTTATATGGTTTACCTGTCTCGGAAGTTTTCTTTTTAGTTCTGCCACTGAAGTAACACTCTTATTACTTTTTCTTAAAGTTTCCTCTACCATCATAACTGTGTTTAGAGTAGGCCAATGAACCTGTCTGCTTAAGTTTTGGAATTTTTTTGTTTGTAACATCTTCGTATATTTTAGGTATTTAATTATAACTATTTATTATCAGTGAGTATTTAAATAGCTTTCGATTAAAGGGATTATTCTTCTTCGTACTTTGTCTCATCTTCAACACCTGCCCATTTAAACGCCTCCTGCCTTAGCCGACACGAAAGGCATGTTCCACAATGCATAAGATTATTTTTTGCACCAGCATAACAGCTGAAAGTATTTTTTAAATCAATATTAAGATCTTTTCCTATTTTTATTATATCTTCCTTGTCTTTTTTTATAAACAGCGCATAAATCTTAAACTTACCTTCTGAAACAACTTTCTGAACAGAGTTCATAACATCAACAAATTTAATGGTTGTATCAGGATATGACTCTCTGCCTTCATTTTTAAATCCGGTAAAAATGTGAAAAATTTCTTTATACTTTATGAAATAAGAATCTGCAAGCGCAAGCGCATAAATAAGGAATATTGCATTTCTATAAGGCACATACCATTTTTCCGATTCTTTTTTTGTATTTGCAAGCTCTTTTTTACTTATTTTTTCAGTATTAACCCTTTTATTTATCAAAGAAGTTGAAATTTTTGCAAGTTCTGGCAGGGAAATTTCATTAAAAAAAGCCCCAATATCTTTTGCGCATTTTTTGGCAGAATTTCTTTCCTGCTCGATTGTTCTCTGCCCATAATTTAAAAAAAGGATAACTATTTTTTTATAGTTCAGTTTTTTCTTTACATAGTGTGCAGTTGTCACACTATCAAGTCCGCCAGAGCATAGGACTATTGCATTTTTTTGTCTGACTGAAGATTTTTTCATAAAAATACATTAAAAACAGCGTATATAAACTTATTCTGTGCAAAAAGTTTATAAATCATTTATTTTATAAATCACTATCTATAATAAAAAATGATTGCAGCAAAAATTTTTCTGACAAAAGGAGTTGGAGTTCATAAGGATAAACTTGCAAGTTTTGAGCTGGCGTTGAGAGATGCTGGAATTGAAAAATGCAATATTGTTACTGTTTCAAGCATTTTTCCTCCTGGATGCAAAATAATCTCAAAAGAAGAAGGCGTGAAACATCTAAGGCCAGGAGCAATAACTTATTGTGTGTTGGCAAGAAGTGAAACAAACGAGCCGAATAGGCTTGTTTCTGCCTCAATCGGATTGGCTATTCCAAAGGACAGCAATAACTATGGTTATCTGTCAGAGCACCATGCTTACGGAGACAGAAAAGAAAAAGCAGGCGACTATGCAGAGGACTTGGCTGCAACAATGCTCGCAACCACCTTAGGAATAGAATTTGACCCTAATCTTGCATGGGATGAAAGAGAGCAGGTTTACAAGGGCTCTGGGCATATATTTAAGACAACAAATATCACCCAGTCAGCAGAAGGTGACAAAGAAGGAAAATGGACAACAGTTATTTCAGCAGCAGTTTTGCTTGAATAATCTTTTATGATAATCTGATTTTTTAAACACCCCCTTCTTTTTCCACATTTCACCTCTTTTCATTTCTCTTATTCTCACATTATTAATTAAAAATATAACTACTAATAAATAAGTGGATGAGAGATTTGGAGAATAAATAAGGTGAGGCGAGCGATTGCACGAGCTAAAGAAGATTATATAATGAGTGCAATCGCGAGCAGAGCGAACCAATTTATTTAAAACAAGCATAATTAACTTTATAAGTTAAAGGCAATTAGAAAACTTATGAAGAAAAAAGCAAGCGAGTTAAAAAAAGGAGACAAAGTGAAAATTCTTGATAAAATTTGGATTGTGGATAGTATTGAATTATCAAATATAGGCAAGCAAGGGGTTAAAAAATGCCGTCTTGAACTTTCTTCTGAAACAGGAAAAATGCCCATAATAAGGCCTGCAGATTACCCATTTGAGACAATTAATTAGACTTAAAAACAATTAAAATGATAAATATAATTATTACCTCCTATAACGAGCCAAAAGCCACAAAAAGAGCTGTTGAAATATTTTTAAAGCAAAAAACAAAAGAAAAATTCAAGATAGTTATTGTCGACCCTTTTCCAGAAGTTGAATCTTTTATAAAGAAAGAAATAAAAGACAAAAGAGTTTCGTTTTTTTTAGACCCTGGAGAGGGAAAAAGCTATGCATTAAATATGCTTTTGGAAATGCTTTATTCTGAGAATAAAGAGAATATTTTGATTTTCACAGACGGCGATGTGTATGTTTCAGACAATACACTTTCAGAAATAACAGAATCCTTTAAAGATAAAGAAGTTGGATGTGTTACTGCAAAACCCGTTTCTATTGATGCGAGAGATACAAAATATGGATACTGGTTTTATGTGCTGTTTAAAGGAATAGATAATGTGAGAAAAAAATTTTCTGATGAAAAAAAATTCTTTGAATGCTCTGGGTATTTATTCGCAATAAGAAACGGCATTATAAAAGAATTTCCGATTGATACTTCTGAAGATAGTATTATTCCTTATCTCTTCTGGAAAAAGGGATATAAAATAAAATATTTGCCAAGTGTTGAAGTTTATGTGAAAAATCCTGACAATTGGAAAGATTATTTAAACCAAAAAATAAGGAATATAAAAAGCCATGAAAATCTCGATAAGATTGCTCCAGATATGCCAAGAACGAAATCTCTTTGGAATGAAATAAAATACGGTGCGCTTTTCGCGCTTTTGCAGCCGCGCAATTTAAAAGAAATCATATGGACAATAGAATTATACTTTGCGCGACTTTATATCTACCTAAAAGCATTTAAAGAGCTAAGAAAGAAAAAAGAATATTCTGACGGCTGGAGAGAAACAGAAATAAAATCTACGAAGCCGATGGACTGATCAGATTATCTTTTTAAATTTCTTCAGTTCTTCTTTAAGCTCTTCAAAAGAGCAGACGATTTTCGTAGAACTTAGGATTATCGCACTTAAAGAGTCAAGGGCATTTTCAACTGGCTCATCTGTTTTTATTCCTATACAAGGAATGCCTTTTGCATAGGCATATCCAAGCTCCCAGGCAGTTCCTGCACCAACATGCAATCCATTTAAATTCGCAATTACTAAATCCACGCCTTTAAATCCTTTAATTATATCTCCCTTAAATATCTTTTTTATATCTTTAATTCCTTTTGCAAGTCCTACATCTCTGTGAGGAAGAAATGTCTTAAAACAGAGTTTTTCACAAATACCTGCAATTTTCCCAAGATACTCTCTTTCACATTCAGTGCATAACTTGCCTGCTATGTATGCCTTCATAATATTTAAATAAAGCCCGATGTTTTAAATTTTGTTATGAAGACCTTAAAGATATGCATAATAAAATTAGGAGCATTAGGAGATGTAGTTAGAACTACCCCAATTTTAGAGGCAATAAAAGAGAGATTTCCTGCATCTGAAATAATATGGGTAACTAAAAAAGAAAGTCAAGAGATATTTAAAGGAAACCCAAAAATAAACAAATTAGTCATGCTTCCATATGAGCTAAATGAAGGATTTGATGTTTTGTATAATTTTGACATAGACAAAGAAGCAACTACGCTCGCATTAGAAATCAAAGCAAAAGAAAAATTCGGTTTTTATAACGAAGCAGGGTATCCAGCAGTTTTTAATCCAGGTGCAGAATATTATTTAAATACAATATTCGACGATGAGCTTAAAAAGACAAACAAAAAAACATATCAGCAGATGATTTTTGATTGTGCAGAGTTAAAATGGAAAAAGCAAAAGATGGAAATTTATTTGTCAGAAAAAAACAAAAGTTATGCAGAAGAGTTCTTAAAAAATAACATGATAAAAAAAGGAAAATTAATTGGGATTCATATTGGTTCTTCTTCAAGATGGCCTTCAAAAGCATGGGCAGAAGATAAAATAGAGGAATTCATTGAAAAAGCATCTGTAAAAGGATATCAAGTAATTATTTTTGGTGGGCAAAATGAAACTGAAAAGATGAACAGATTAACACGAAGATTAAATAAAAAAGGCATCGGGATTTTTAAAAATAATCCTGAAAATACAATTGGTGAATTTGCATCATTAGTTAACCTATGCAATATTATGATTTCTGGCGATACTTTGGCTTTACACATATCTTTAGCACTAGGAAAACCCACAATTGGACTTTTTTTCTGCACTTCGCCTGATGAAATTGAAGGTTATAATTTATTGAAAAAAATAGTTTCACCTATCCTTTACGATTTCTTTCCAGAAAGGATGAATGAATACAGCAAGGAATTAGTAAACAGCATAAGTGCTGAAGAAGTATTGAAGCGAATATAGAATAGTATTAAAACCCATTTTTATTAATTATAAAATGGAAGAGAATAAAGAGGAAAAAAAGAAAACAAAAGAAGAGCAAATTAAAGAATGGCTTAAGAATAAAGACAATTTAGCCTTTCTCGGAGTATTTCTTTTTGCAGTAATACTAAGAATATATTATTTTATTATAACTAAAACCCAGCCATTATGGTGGGACGAAGCAGATTATATGGCTTATGCACAGAATCTTGCAGGAATTAACCCCTATTGGACAATCACAGCACAACACAATTCAATATTTCCTTATGCTGCTGCGCTTTTTATGAAAATAGGGGATTCAGAAGCAGTCATGAGATTTTTTCTTGGAGTAATTCCTTCTTTGCTTGTTGTACTGCTGATTTACAAAATTTGTGCACTTCTTTATAAAGATAAAAAAATTGCAGTAGTTTCTTCATTTTTATCCGCAGTTTTATTTGAAATATTATTTAATACATTTAGATTTCATGTGGACATTCCTGCATTGTTTTTCGGATTGCTTGCAATTTATGTGTTTTTCCAGGGCTATGAAAAAAAAGAAAAGATATTTGGAAAAATAAATCCAAATTATGCTATTCCAATTGCAGTAATATTTGTTTTATTATCATATGGAATTAGGAGAGGATATTTCCTTTTTGGAGCTTTTTTTCTTCTTTATCTGCTTTTTACACATAATCTAAAAGACCTTGCAAAAGACAAATATAACTGGATTGGACTTGGTCTGGCAATTTTATTAATTGCTGTCTTAGAAATGCTTATTTTTAATGTTCCAATAACAGAAGTTGCTGCAAAATACGCACATGAAGAAGTGCCTATCAACTTAAGTTCATTTGATGTTTTCAAAATATTCTTTAGCAATCCATACTTGCCCTCGCTAAGCATATTGTTTTATTTATTCTATATAGGGCTTGTTTTAATTGTCTCAAAAATAATCCTTTACACAGGGCATTTTAAAAAATCAGGCAGCATAGAAGCAAAGGCAGATTTATTTTTTATAATTACTATTTTAGCAACAATGTCTTACTTTATCTTTTTCCAAAGGGCAACAGATTATGGAGAGGCGCGATGGTATCTTCCCCTAATACTTGCAGCATTCATATGCATTTCAAGAGCATCGGTTTTCATATATAACCATACTAAAAAATTCAATAAAACCGCCGCAGTAATCCTTCTTGTTTTGCTTATTGGATATGGAGGATATTACGAAGTAAAAAGCGCAGGGCAGTCAATAACTGCCAAAGCATCTTCTTTTGAAGGAACAAGAGAAGCAGGATTTTTGCTTAATGAAATATCAAATCCAACTGATGCGATTATAAGTGTTCCACTTCCACAAATGATTTATTATTCTAAAAGAAATGTTATATCTCCAAAAGGATTTTTAAATGTAAGCTCGAATCAAAATGTAACCCTCCAAGATTTTATATCAAAACTAAAAACAAGCCCTGAAATAAAATATATTATTGTTTCATTTGCAGAGCCAAATCACCCTGATTGGATGAGAAAAGATTATTATTACACAAACCCAAATACTGGACAAACATCTTTGGCAAAATGGGAAATCCCCTTTATGCAAACTTCAATTGATTTCTTAAATAAGAAACAGGACATAAAACAAACAGCGACTTATGGAGATATTTCATTTGAATTTGTTGCATGGAAAACAGAAGTTTTTATTTATGAGATAAAAAGAAATCAAACTTCTGCCTCTTCATAACTTTTGAATAATTTCGAACTGAAAAAAGCATAAATATATCCGAGGGTTATTGCAAAAGAGGCAATAGGATGAATAAACCAAAAACCCTCTCTTCTTTTTAGAGCTATTTTAAAACTGCTTACTAAATTTGGAATAATCAATAAGTTATAAAATGTTGCTCTTAAAAATCTTGCATTTTGTGAAAGAGTATTTTTCTTTAAGTCAAACCAATAAAAATCCCGATTTTCATAATTTTTCATAAGATAATGCCTTACATAAAAAACTCTTTTTGCCAGCATGTGCTTAAATGTTGTTGAGGTTTTATGGTGCAAAACGAGATTCTTTGGCACAGCAATAAAATAATTCTTGCCTGAATTTGCCATTCTGTAAAAGTTCTCTATATCCTGTGTATATCCGCCTGTTTCAAGAAACTCTTTTCTTCGGATTATAAAGCCATTATCTCCTGCATAAAAAAATCTCTTTTTATTAATTTGATAAATGAAGCAATCATCTTTTCTATCATAAAAAAACTTCTCTGGATTCAGAGTTATCTGGGCATTCAAAGAATAATCTGCTGCAAACGGATCTTCTATTCCAAGTGAATTAAGATATTTGTCTGTCAGAGATGAATTTTTTGAAGAAAAAAGGCGCGATTGTACTGCAGTTATTTTGGGATTGTTTTCAAGCATCTCAACAGCACGGCTAATCCAATTTTTCTGCACCAATATATTGTCCTGATCAAGTAAAATAATGATTTCCCCTTTTGCAAGGCGCGTTGCCATATCCATCCCATTGCCTTTGCCTATTGAAACTTTTTTAGGATTATGAATTAATTTTATTAATTTCGGATGATTAGTCTGATAAGAGCTTATTATTTCTTTTGTCCTGTCTGTGCTTCCACCGTCAGCAAGAATAATTTCCATATCTTTAATAGGATAATCCTGCAAAAAAATCCCTTCCAAATAATCTTTTATTATTCTTTCTCCATTATAAGTGCAGGTGACAATGCTTATTTTAGGAGTATCTTTTTTTAAAGATTTTGGCATAAAACTGCATTTTGACAGGGTATATAAAAATAGTTGTGATGAATTATTTTGTGCACTCAATCTCCATCAACGAACCGCGTTTTAAATATGTCAGCATAAGAGCAATTGGAGTTGCAGCAATCTTTGCAAAATTTGAAAAAATAAACTCATGCTCTTTCTTGCCCGTTTTTCTTGCAATATGGAACTTTAACGAGCCATCAAGCATATAAGGCATTTCATAGAGTTTAATGCGAATTATTTTAAACCCAAATTTCTTTAAGAAAAAAGAAAGATTTTCAGGATTGTAATTATATAAATGTCTTGGCACATCATAGCCGAACCAGTCCTGCTTAAATAGTCTGCATAAAAAGCTGTCTGTATTAGGAACAGTGATTATGAATCTCCCCCCTGGTTTCATCCATTTGAAACATCTTTCCAAAAGCAATTTTTGATTAGGCACATGTTCCAGCACTTCTTTTAAAACAATAAAGTCAAAACTATTCTCTTTATATTTTGCATCTTTAACAGAAATTCTCTCAATTCCAAGTACTTTCTCTTTCTCAGCCAGGCCAGGTCCGTATGGCTCAATTCCTGCAGTTTTCATTCCATACTTTCTATATATTTCAAGCTTCATTCCATTTCCACATCCAATCTCAAGGACATTTGCATCCTGCTTGATATAATATTTATATAATATTGGGCTTAATGGGAAAAAAACAAAATTAAACAAGAAAGTTTTTTTAGAATGATAATATGCGGATAGTTTATGATATTTTAATGCAAGAGGATTATAATTATAGAAAGAGTAATAGTCTTCTGAAGGATAGTATTTTGCAAGCTGTTTTTCATTCAGCAGATAGCTTAAGAATTCAAATTTGCAGTTTTGACATTCAATTAAATCAAATTTCCCATTGATAAAATACCCTTTATCCCCCATATTCTTATACTTTAAACTGGTCTTTTTGTTTTTGCACAGCGGGCAATTTTTCCATTTTATTCCTATCGCTTCTGCCTTATTTTCCATCCTTCTTTTGTCCCGATTTTTTTAAATCCTGCAAAAAATGCTGCTGTTGAGCTTAAAATTATCCAAAATAAAATAATGCCGAACCAATTTAGTCCTTTTTTCATTGATTCTTTCAAAGCATAAACAATAAATGGAAAATAATAATTGCCTATTGTTATATTTTGGAGATTTCTTTCATTAAGCTGTGCTCTTGCAACAGCAGTTCTTATTTTTAATCTGAAAATATCTTTGATTTTCAAAGTGTTATAAGTGGTTTTTATTCTTGGCATTTTATCGTTGTCAAACTGCACTATTTTATATCCCTGAGACATAATATAATGTGTTCTTTCAAAATCATCTCCAAGCGAAAGATTTTCCTTGTAAAGGTTTTTTCTGAAGATGTTCGTCAAAAACATTGTCGGTTCTTTTAAGCACCTTAATCCCTCTTTTTCATAGGTAAATTTTTCTTTTTGAAACTCATACCATAAAAAAGAGCTGTATGCCTCCATTTTATAGCCAATATCCGAATTTTCAATTCTGTCTTTATGCCATTCTGCCGGGAATGATTCTGCAATTCCGCCTATTTTAGGATTATCAAAAACAGAGAAAAATTTGTCAAAACTTTTTTTATCTTTGGAGATAAATATCCAGTCAGCATCGTTAATCACGACAATTTCTCCACGCGCTTTTTTTATTATTTCATTGATTACTGCATTCTTTCCCTGCCTTAAATTAAGCGAAAAGTATCTTAAATTCTTGTGCTTTTCTGCAAGTTCTTTTACAATCTCTTCTGTCCTATCTGTGCATCCATCAAGCCCGACAATTATTTCATGCTTTTTTGAAGGCAGATTTGCAATTGTTTCAACACACTCTCTAATTATTTTTTCTTCATTATGCGCAGCTATAAGGAAACTTATTTTAGGCACTTTTGTTTTTTTGGGTTTTAGTTTTTTCAGCATTTTAAAAATTACAAATTATGTACTTTAAATTTATTGGGCAGTTTATCATATATTCTTACAATAAATTTAAATGGAGAGTAAAGCATTCTTAATCGGATTACTGACGAAGCCATTTTTATTGGCGTTATTATTGAGCCGATTTTTGAGCCCTTTTTATCATCCCATTTTGTAGGAATTTCTTTAATATTAAATTTATGCCTTTTGCACAAATAAAGCAAATCAACATCAAATGCCCACTCCAAACTCTTTATTTCAGGAAGAATTTCTTTTATTGCATTCCATTTGAATATTTTTGCCCCGCATTGGGTATCTTGATATGGCAGAAAAAATAAGCTTCTTACAAGAAAATTAAATCCCCTGCTTCTTATAATCTTTCTAATATCCCTTTTTACAACTGCGCCTTTTTTCCATCTGCTTGCAATTGCGCCATTGTATTTATGCAATTGCGCAACAAGTTTCCAGAATTCTTCTGGATAAGTTGCCAAGTCAGAATCAACAAATCCGATTTCATCAAAATGATTTTCAACAGCATATTCAAAACCCTTTAGTATTGCAAAGCCCTTTCCTCCTTTTTTAAAATTAAGTGAGAGTATTTTTTTATTTTTATCAGTATATTTCTGAACAACCTCCTCTGTCCTGTCTGTTGTGCCGTTTATAACAACAAGTATTCTATATTCTAAAATTTTTTGTTTTGCTAATTTGTCAAAAAAATGGCTGTATTCTTCAAGAGTTCTGCCTATACGCTTTTCCTCATTATAAGCAGGCATTATGATGCATAGCATAAAAAAGTGCAGAATAGCAGGAATTTAAAGATTTTCGTGGTGAAGTTTTTAAGTGCAGGAATGTTTAAAAAGAGAGTACATTCGTGGATATATGGAACATCTAAAAATAGCCCTTCATGAGCATGGTACTATAAGCTTTGCGCATGACTGGGAAAAATATCAGAAGTTTAATCCAGAAACCCTTTTAAAAGATTTTGCAGATGCCTGTTTTTCAAGAGGAATTGATATCTGCGCAGTAACAAGCGAATATTGGGAAATTCCAAGAGGCTTTGTTCAAGATAGATTAGGATACCTTGCAAAACAAATTGACAATATGCCATTATATTATCGTGCAGAAAAGTTGGGGAATAATATGCTAGTCGTTGAGCAAAAAACTTCTGGAAAAAAATTGTATTTAGTAAGCGGGCAAACAGCAATAGTTGCAGAACCAATAGAGAATGGAAAGAAAAGGAGATTAGACCATCTTGTCGTCGGCACTAATCAAGTTCCAAATCTTAGAAGTTTAAAAGATACAATTAATTATTGTCACGATAATGGTTTAATTTCGATTGCAGAACATCCTACAATGGACAGAGATTTTTCTCTTGGAGGTTCTGGTATGGATAAAAGCACTCTTTTAACATATTGGGACAAACTCGACGCAATTGAAGGGCATAATTCAATGGTTGCTGTTCCAAACTGGCTTGGATTTTTACCAAAACTTGGGGAATATACAAGAACTCACAATAAACAAGTTCAAGCGTTTGCAGAAAAGCACGGCAAACCATGGGTTGCAATTTCAGATTCACACAGGCTTAAAGACATTGGGCTTAGTTATATCAAATGTTCTCAGGAAGATATTGATTTTTCAGATGAAGAAAAACTTTTAAGCACCCTTAAACAAACAATCTCTAATGGGCAATTTATTCCAGTTGCAAACTATTCAAATATGCTTGGTTGGATACAATGGACAATGCAATTCATGAAGGGAAATAGAGCAATAAGAGATTCTCTTGATGATAAATATCAGCCAAGTTCGAATAGTTTAAAAAGATTAGTTGAATATTAGTATCATGCCACTTGCAGTCACTCATTTTGTTATTGCAGTTATCCTTATTACTTTATTCAGAGATTATTTTGTAAAAAATAAAAAAGATTTCCCAATTTATTATGTCTTCATGGGGGGATTAGCAGGGCTTTTGCCAGATATTGATTTTCTTTTTGTCTGGATTAGCTATATTTTTGGTTATGACTCTTTGGGCATTCATAGAACAATCACACACTCGCTATTTTTTCCCTTGATATTTATTTTATTTTCTTTGATTTTTATAAAAGCGAAACCATTTAAAATCAATAAATCAAAAATAACCTATTCAAAATTATTTTTAATTATTTCAGCAGGGATATTAATGCATTTAATCCTCGATGGACTGCTTTCAGGAAGCATAATTCCATTTTATCCTGCTTCAAATATAGAATTTGGACTTGATTTAGTCGGGCTTATTCCTAATGCAAATTTAAGGGATTTTTTCTTCCCTACTCTTGATGCAATTCTGTTGATTTTATGGATAAGTTATCTTGAATACAAACATGAAATTAGCTCCTTTTTCTAACCGCAATCACACTCATAATTAAAAGGAATAACGAAGAAACAACCATGCCCGTTGCAAACAAAACAAGTGAAGCTCTGAATAAATAAAGGAGGCATATCTGGAATATCAGGAAGAAAACAACATAGGCAGGTTTAAGAGCGCGATTTATTGAAATTCCATAAAGCAGAATTATATTGGATATTGACAAAAAGGAAAATGCAATGCCTGACAGCACAAGAATATTTGATGCTTCAAGATAATCAACACCAAAGAAAACTCTTAAGAATGGCTCTGGAAATATCCATAAAAACAATATAGAAAGCGCGCATAAAATAATTGCTGCAATTATTGATTTTTTCATTATACTTGAAGTATTGCCATTTTTCTCAAACCTTTCAACACTTATCGGAAACATTGCCCTGCTTATTGCAAGAGTTCCAAAAAACACCATTTTTCCAACAAGATTTGCAACAGCATACTGTCCTGCCATTACATCACTGAAAAATTTTTTTGCAAGTATAACATCTATACTCTGGAAAAGCATAATTGCAACAAGTGTGAATATAATGGGATAGCTGTTTTTGTAAATATCAGAAATGTCAGCTCTTTCTTTTTTTAAAGAAAAAATATAACCTAACGGAATAAATGCAATCAGCATTGCAACAAATGCAGAGGAAATAGCTCCAATAACTGCTCCATAAACTCCAAAACCAAGTGTTACGAGACACACTGCAATTACCAATCTTAAACCTCCTTCTGCAACAAGATTAAATCCAAGAGAGTTAAATTTTTTAAGCCCCTGCATAGCCCCTCTTAGCACAGGTATAAGGAAAATAATCGTCACATTTGCCCAGGTTAAAAGAACAAGCAAAAAACTTATTTTAAGATAATATGAAAAAACTAAAATCATAATAGGCATTAGCACAATAAAGATGAGCAGAGAAATCATCGTGCCTTTTCTTAGCGCTTTGCCTAAAAAATACCCAGTCTTACTATTTTCTCCTGATGCGTTGAATTTTGAAACATATTTTGTGACAATTGTCTGTATGCTGTCAGAAGGAATTGCAATAAAATATAAAATTGTTGAAAGAACTGCTAGTGTGCTGTAATCAGAAGGCCCGAGCATTCGCGCCATTAAAAACTGGTAGAAGAAATTAAGAGCATTAAATATATTCAAAAAAATAAACAAAGATATGCCTCCTTTCACAAGCTCATTTGAAAATGTTTTTTTAGTTATCATCTTATTAAATTATGCTGCATTAAACAGGAAAATAAGAAAACCAAGTGCAATTATCAACACCTGAAATCCATAAATTAAAATTACAACCTCCCATTCATAAACTTCTTTTTTAAATTTACTTAATATCTTTATTGCAAGATGCTCTAATCCATATATCTTATCATACCTATTTTTTATTGAGCCATCTTTTTGAGGCAGTCCAAATGATTGTTTTTTAAGCCTGCCCCTTAATTTGAAAATTGTTTCAATACCATAAGGAATAAAAATAAAAACAGCAAACATCTCATAATTTCCGAGAATAGCCATACAGGCAGCCATAGCTCCGACAGAGTATGTTAATCCGTCTCCTGGGAATACTTTTGCAGGATATTTATTAAATAAAAGAAATGCAAAAAGCGCACTAATCATGCATAAAGCAATCACGCTCAGCCATGTGCTTCCTGTAAAAAAAGACATAAGTGCAAGAGCAGACAAAATTAAAATTCCCTGTCCTGCTTCTAATCCATTATAGCCAGCAAGAATATTAAATGTAGCTGAAGCGCCTAAAACTCCTAGAGGAATAATAACTAATGCATAAAAAATTCCCAAATTAGTTGTTCCAACAAACGGAATAAATATTGTTGATACTCCTGCATTAATTACCATTAAAGGAATTGCTGAAAAGAGAATAAGCAAAATTCTGGATTTCTTTGATAATCCTCCTTTTCTCCATCCAAATAAATCATCTATAAACCCTCCAAGAGAAACGAGAAGAATAACAGAAAGAATAGCGAAAATTCCTACAAGATTTCCATTTGAAGATTTAAAATAAAAGGTTTTTATTGCAACATATGCAAGAACTCCGAAAACAAATCCAATCACAGTTACAACTCCCCCAGAACCGGCAACTTTTGGCGAGTTTAGTTTATTCATATCATCCCACATAAGCTCAATTTGATGCGCCTTTCTTATCCAGTAGGGCATTAAGAAGACAACTAAAAAAAATGAAAGCACAACTGGGAGCAAAAGCAGGATTTCCATAGTTTATAGAGAAAACGCTGTTTTAAAAAGGTAGTGATTGATGAAAATAGTGCGCTTTCGCGCATTTGCAAATTTTCAACCCCTTAATCCATTTATACCTTAGAAGTTTATATTTTTAATAAGTGCATTAAACAAATTTAACTGAAAAAATAAAAGCCACATGGAAAGATATAAAATAAGGGAAAAGAATGGGATGTTAGAAGAATAGATATTGCTTCGCTCGCACTTTATATTGGCGCTTCGCGCCGGTTATTTTTCAAATCCTACCCCATGAGCACATATGATATCCAAATAATTTAACCAATATTAAAATCAAAGAATAATAAAGGGTAAATAAAAAGATGTTGAATTAGGCAAGGTTATGGATGTTTAAAGAATAAATATAGATACAAACCTCAGAACATTTAACTCCAAAAAATATCCTCTGGATATTTTGTTTCAAGGTATTCACTCTTGAACTGAACATTTGAAGGATATTCAATTTCCCAGATTTTTATTGGGCCTGCAAACTCTCCATTTACAAAAACAAATTCATCAATCTGATTACCGCCCTGCCTTAGATTCTCAATTATAGGATGCGATTCTGTATGCACTAATTTAAAGTTTCCTTCTTCTTCAAACAAATATTTTCTCGCTAAGAATGAATGAACAACTCTCGGGCTTAAATAAAATCCTCCGCCATTAGGAACTAATTTCATCTGTCCTCCTGAAGAAACTATGCTGTCTGCTGCAAAAAATCCAGCATCAAATCCTGCACCAAAGTCATACAAATGATTATTGTAATAAAGATATCTCAATGGAATATTCACTTGTTTTCCATTGCTTACAAAAATTCCTGTTGGCTGGGAGATTGAGCCATTTCGCTTTTCAATCATTATTGCACCTATTCCAGAGTTCTCTTTTACCAATGTAATCTTTGTCCCATTATTTTCATAAAAGATGTCATCATCAATTCCTGCACCGCCGAGATAATATTCTACAATGCCTAATTTTGTCTCCTGTGTCTGCTGCTCATTTAAAAAGAATTGCGGAAGATAACTAGCCCTGTCATAATCTTTGTTAGAGCCAATACTGCTAAATGCGGTATATTTGCCAATATCAGTTGAATCAATTAAAAAGTGCGTGGTATTATGTGCATAAAGAAATTCGAGTGCTTTATTATCCTCAGGAGAGGTAAGAACATAGCGTCCCATCATATGGTTCCAGTAAATAATCGAGTTTCCACCATCTACAACTGTCGCTCTTTTTCCCATGCTTTGAACCCAATATCCGTAATCCCACCAATGCCCGAAAACTGCAGTTTCAGGAGTGCTATTTCTAACCCATTCCATTGCTTTCTGCCATTGTTGTGTATAAATATTTGGATAATAAACACTTGCTTGGCTTACACTTGAGCCATAAAATTGATAAATAGAATAAAAAGAAGCGCTCATTAAAATAATTGCAACAGCAATCATCAAAACTTTTGCAGTATCTTCTTTTGTTTTAAATGCATAAAATAAAGGAGTGATCACAAAATAAGAGGCAATAACTGCAGCAGAAGGAACAAGCACCATTATAAGGCGTATTGCGCCTCTCGCAGCAACCAATGAAATAAAAAAGAATACGAGCAATAAAATCAAAGGATAATCTATTCTTAAAAGTTCAAGCTTGTTATGTCTGCTGTATCTAAAAAATACATAAACAAAAGAACAGACAAAAAACATCATACCCCCAAAATAAAACGTCTTGCTTGCAAAACTTATGCCGTCTAAAACAGAAGAAGAGGAATATCTGCTGAAGATAATTCCTGATATAAACACAAAATATGAGATACTTATCAAAACTCTTTCTTTTATTTCAATTTTTTTAAATATGTGGAACATTAACAATACAGAGCCTATAAAAAACAATGTGAAAAATAAAGGTATTGTGCCGAACACAGGACCGAAATTTTGCTTCCACTCACCATTAAAAAAAGGTTGTTTATTTTCTGCAACAGTTACAGCCACTCTATTTGTGCTGAGCGGATTCAAAAGATGATTAAATACATCAGACATAATTCCAATAACAAAGGAAGTTCCAAGCACAGCAGTTGCAGAGATTAATAAAATCAAAGCAGTTAAAATAATTGAAACAAATATTCTTGGCAGTTTAAACTTTTCCTCTGTTTTGCCTATAAAAGAGATTTTTTTGGCATAAGGGTAAATGTATATATCAAATAGAATTAATGCCAATGTTGCAAAAATTGGAATAGTTGAAGTTGATGCAACCAAGTTTATTATAGTATATCTTGAAGAAAAGTAAATCATTAAGGGCATAAATGTCACTATCCATAAAATATAAGCCAAAAGTTCCTTTTTTTTCATCTGCCCAAGCATAAAGTAGAAAAAAACAGAAACACCGATTGCCATAAAAACAAAAGTTATTCCTCCCCATACTAATCCAAGAATTGCAGTTGAAATTCCTGCAAATACTGCTGAAATAACAGATTTTTTTAAATTAACATTCTTAAATGATTTAATTGAAAAATAAAATGCAAGGAATATAAACAAAAACCCGACTGACTCTTTTTCAGGAATTCCTGCAATTGTCCTTGGCAAAAGTGCAGGAACAACAGTAAGAAATGCAGAAGCAAGCAAGGCAATTGCATTTGGAATTCTTTTATCACTGAAAAAACCTCCAAATATTTCTCTTGTCATAAAGAAAAAAGCAATTACTGTAAGTGCAAATGCAACAACAGGAAGAATTATCGCAGCATAAGTTATAGTAACTTCTTTTGAAAAAATTGATAAAAACTGGTAAAACCATGCAATAAAAAAAGATAATAATTTCATTTCCTGTGCAGTATTAAATCCAAGAGGCACATATCTCATAGTATCTATTGCCATTAAATTCCCATGCGCCACAATATACTCTGCCCATCTTAAAAATAAAAACGGGTCCAAATCAGGCCCAAGTGTCCAAGTGCCTGTTGTGATATCCTTTAATCCAGGAAGATTTCTCGTCCTGATGTAAACTCCGACATAAACAATTACTGCGAGAAGAACATAAGGAAGAATAAATAATCCTTTTTTAGAGCTCAAAAACTGCTTTAATTGTTCTTTCCTCTTTTCTATTGCCTCTTCACTGCTATTCCCAGGGGTGTTCTCCGAAGTCTTTTCTGCTTCCATTTTAATAATTATAATAAAGCCTACTTAAATTTATTGTTTTAAAAAGTTTTATATGGTTAGAAACTGTCAAGTTAGTATACTATATCTTTTTTAAAATCTGAATCTTTAATACTCGTGAAAAATCTCCAATCTTTAGATTGGATTTAAAATGTATAAATTTTTCCCGGTTCTCCCAAAACCCAAGCACAAACTACACACTTTAGTATGGAGTATACTCAAAGGGTTTTGTGATACCTCCAATTAAAAAGATATAAAGAACTAATGTACAAACTGATTAAGAATTTGAAAAATTAAATAAGTGCGCGAGGCGAACCAATACCTCCTTTTGCTAACACCTTATTCCTTTCCCACAGTTTACATCTTTTCATTGATGTTTTATTTTTACATTAATCCTTTTTTATCCAATATTTTATTATAATATATAAACTCCAATGTACAAGTAGAGTAGGATTTGCAGAATAAAACAAGCAAGCAGGACTGATAAGTAAAATTTATGTTGATTATTCTTATACTTCTTTAAATTTATAGTCTTGTGTAATTAGAATAAAACAGGCGTCACAAACACTTCAATAATCGCTGCAAAAACCAACAGCCCTATTGAAATTATTATAAGCATTAGTGAATCATGCATTATACTCCAGAATTTATCTGTTTTAAACTCCTTTCGCATTATTGAAAGCCCAATTATTCCTCCTGCAAGTGTTCCTGTAAAATATGCCGCGATTTCAGGAAGTCCATGTATCATATATCTTGCAAGACTTAAAGGAAGGGCATAAATATTTGATTTTGCAAATATTACCATTGCCCCGGATATAACACTCGCATTCCATGCTAAAATAAATATCCCTCCTGCTCCGAAAATAAGTGAGAAAAAAATTGTGAATATAAGCACATAAAGATTATTTGCAAAAATTCCCCCAAGCATATTCGCCCCAGTAACAAAACCTGTTGTTTTTGTCTGAATAGTGTACTCCATGACGCAGGTTTCATACGAGTTTGGGCTGTTTATTGCGCAGTAAGTTTCAATCTGCGCCTTATAATTATCAGTAGAACCAAGAACAATATACCAAAAAGAAAATGCAACAAGTAAACCTACAAAAAGCCATAAAAATGAATAGATAATGTGCCCGTGTTCTTTTATTAATCTATAAGAATCAGAGATTCTCTCTTCTTTTTGCTCTTCTCTTTTTATTATAGAATATAAAGAAGGCATGCTAAGCATCACAGTAAATGTAACAATCAGAATTCCCGAATATTTTGACAGAACTGCATCATTCGCAAAAACCCAGGTCACTAATAATATTGAAACGCTTGCATAAACAATTCCTATAAAAAATAATTCCCACGGATGCCTTTCTGAGCTCCGCGGATTAAGCAACATCTCTAACATAAAAGTAAAAGCAAATGCGTGTTTTTAAATATTTGTTATGCGATGAATAAACGAATTAATCTATTTTATCATTTTTTAAAAATTATCTTGCACAGGCATATAAGATATATTTGATTTATCAAAGATATTAAAAGAAAAAATAAAAGAAAAAGAAAAAGAAAATAAATTGCTTATTGTTTAAGGATAAGAGCTTTTTCCTCGTCGGTCAAATCCCTTGTTGTTGGTTCGCCTTTTTCATTGACTTCAGTTACCTTGGCCAAAACCTCTCCAGTTTCATCAGCCATTGCTTTCAAAGAAGCCATTGCTCCTTCTCCAGGAGAACCAGGCGCACCTCGAACTTTACAGCAAGTGCCTGAAACATAATAGGGAGGGAAACTATGCCAGGTATCATTAATTGGCACACAAAGATATGTTTGACCCAACAATGCTCCAGATTTTGCTTGAGGAAACCAATAATTCCATCGTCCATTTGTTTGAGGAATAGTTCCAGAAGGGCACCCAATAGAAGTTCCTGTCCATTCTAAAACTTCACTACTATATCTACAATATAAACCCGCTTCATTTCTCCCGTACCAAGTCATTGCATCATGGCAGTCATTCACATCAACATACTCTGGATATGGTTTAGAAGCAATCACTAAATCCAAATACTCTCTTTTCCAATCTTCAAAATAGGTTACATATGCAACAAGTCCATTCTTGAATTCAACAGGAGTGTATGTATATCCATGAATTTTTTTTGATTCTTCACCAATAGTTAAGGTTATATTGCCTTTCCAGTGACTTTCACGAACGTAATTTGTCACAGCATATTTATATTTCACCCCATCAAGAGTAAAGGTATAGCTCCTGCCTTCTTGCGGAGTTCCATAGTAATAAGGACTATTTTCATAAATCACTTTTCCAGTCATCCCAAACCATCCGCTTAGACTTCCTACAATTAAAAGAACACCTAATGTAACAGAAAGTCCAATCACTAAATTTTTATTCATTTTATCACCTCCTTTCAATCACTTTAATCAAATCCTCCTTTCAGAAGATTAACATTTTGAGGGGGGGGGCGTTATAAATATTTCGGTTATGATTTTTTATTTGCATAACGAAATTACTGGCTCGCTACGCTCGCCATAATTTGGTTCGCTTCGCTCACCTATTTTATTCTGATAATCTGACGCCAATTTATTTATTGGTCTTTATGTAATTTAATTGATACTTCAAAAATAAAAAACACTAATTAACAAATCTAAAATGTTGGAAAATTATGAGATGTTTGAAAAACAAATATTGATTAAAATCTCTTTTTGGTTTTCCTTACAAACTCCTTCGGGCTTAAAATTCCCAATTCAGATATAATCGCCTTTATATTTTTTGCAGGCACTTTTTCAAATGCAGGATTTTTTATAATTATATTTTTTGCGATTTTATCATTCCATACTTCATTATATCCTCTTTGTTCAAGCGCAACGCTATTTTTTGAGAATTTCCACGAGTCAGCGATTATATACAGGGGAAGTTTATTCTTCTTTGCGATTACAGAAATAAGTCCGCTTCCTACCTTATTTACAACATCGCTATTTTTAAGAATTGCATCAGCACCTAAAAATACTATAGAAACTTTTTTTGCATCCTGCTTTTTTTCAAGCGCGATTTCAATCGCGCTGTCCACAAACATTGTAACTTTTATTCCTGCTTTTGAAAGTTCTTGCGCAGTTTTTCTTCCCTGAAATAATGGGCGTGTTTCTGTATTATAAACCTCGAATTTTCTGCCTTTTCTTTTTGCATTTATAAGCGACTTGACAACATTTGTAGAATGGCAATGCGTAAAAACAACAGAATTATTTTTTATAACTTTCAGGACATTTTTATTTATTTTTTCCTGCGCTTCTGAAAAATGCATAAGTATTTCATTTTTGCCAGCACCTTTTTTCATTGTTTCAATAACATTCTGAAGCATTGGCTCTGTCGGACGCGCTTCAACAAGTTTTTTAATTGTTGAATTTGAGGGAGAAATAGAATAAATTTTCACAGCTGCTTTTGCAATATTTGTTGCACCCTGAATTTTAACGCTTTTTATGCCGCGTATTATTCTTTCAACCTCTTTTACCATTTTTCTTAATCTGCCTTGGTTTTATTATATTAAGTAGATAAAGAGATATTTAAATCTTCATAATTGGTTTTTCTAACATCCTATTTCTTTCCCTTACTTTACATTTTTTCATTGAATCTTTTTTATTATTAATATTAATTAAACTATTTGAAGAACCAATGTATCTATGGATTAGCAGATTTGCAAAAAAAGATAATCGAATGAAATGAGCCATTAATTGTATTCATGGTGAGCGAAGTGAGTTAATATAATCCTTTAATTACTTCTTCTTAAATTTTACCTTGCTGTTAGATTTATTGCTCTTTTGATTAACTTTTGGATTATCTGCAGGTATTTCAAAGGAGGTATGCTTGTGTTCATGAGCACATTCGGAAGTATGCTTGTGTTCGTGCTCATACTCAGCAGAATGCATTGAATTAATAATCCTGTCCACCTGTTGTTTAATTGCAAACAGATTATCTGACATCTCTGATTTAAGTTCTTCAAATCTGACTATCTGGGAATTAATAACTTCTTTTATATCTTCAAATGTTTTTGGAACAAAAACCTTGTTTCCTGCATCAACCAAAAATTCTTTTTTATCAATTTTTGACTTGATAAAAATTCCCTTGCCGAATTCAGAATATAATTCTGTAGAAGGTGATGAATTAAACGCTGAGAGATTATATTTAAGCACACCAAGCTCAGCTATTTGATTGTCAATCATCTTAATCTGCTGGCTAATCTGCTCTGTTCTCTGCTCAAGAATTTGCAATTGCATTAAATGCTGCTGATTTCCTGTTTCTGATTCATTTTCCATTTAAGCCACATCCAATACTTTTCTGAATATTATGCTCGCAAATATGCTTGCGATTATATAATAAAGAATCCACCATTTGCCATAAATAGGATTATATATCTTAGAAAACCATCCAAAAATCAATATTAATGGAAGAAAAGTTATGAGCAATGGCTTGAATGAATGCCTCATCAATTCCATACTGTGAGACATCATTTCTTTTTGTATTTCAAGGGTTTTATTTACATCATGCTTAAATTCTTTGAGCTGTTTATTATATTCTTTCTGCTTTGCTTTAAGCTCTTTCATTTTTGCCTGATCTGTGAATATTTTTGTAATAATAACAATAAACAGATTTACAATCAGCGCTGCTCCGATTAAGCTGTATAAAGGATATGCATTCATAATATCTATTAGAGATGTAAATGACACCATATTTATACTTATGAAAGAGCGTTTTTAAACTGTTGGATTATTTTTTAAGTTTCGAATTCTTCTACTATCCCCTGCCTTAATTCATCCATTTCCTGCTGTGAAAGCCGGTTATATTCAATTTCAAAAAGGGGTTCATCTGGAAAAGTCTCTCTTTGATTAACCCAGGGTTTTAATCCATCATCTGCCAAAGCATCATCCATACTTGCTATAGCTTTTCCAAGCTCTCTTGGAGAACGATATTTTTTAATTTTAATAGGATTAATTTCCCTATCATGCAAAACAAATGAATAAGAGATATTTCCTGAAGGCCTTCTTATTGCAAACACATCATAATCCACAAATTCTAATTTCATAAAAAAGCAAAAATAAGCCTGTTTAAAAATATTATTGCAGTTGCCATATCTGCCTGAAATTCAATTCAATAATTTAATAAACCTGCACAATCTCAATAATCTATGGCATTGAAAGTGTATAATACCTTAACAAGAAAAAAACAGGAGTTTAAGCCGATAAAAGAAGGATATGTAGGGATGTACTCTTGCGGGCCGACTGTTTATAATTATGCGCATATTGGAAATCTAAGAACTTATATATTTAATGATTTTTTGAAAAGAAGTTTGGAATTTTTAGGATATAAAGTGAATCATGTGATGAACATAACAGATGTTGATGACAAAACAATAAAGGGCAGTCAAAAAGAAAAAGTTTCTCTGGAAGAATTCACAAAAAAGTATGAAAGAATATTTTTCAATGACCTAAATGCCCTAAACATAAAAAAACCAAATCACATTATTCATGCAACAGAATCAATAACCGATATGGTTAATCTTATA
>Ga0209541_10002022_pt1 | contig 39134 bp, 38 predicted proteins | sample RifCSPlowO2_01_FD_184027 | JGI IMG/M metagenome (GOLD analysis project Ga0209541, IMG submission 184027) | Groundwater microbial communities from Rifle, Colorado - Rifle CSP2_plank lowO2_0.1 (SPAdes) (version 2) | ecosystem: Environmental > Aquatic > Deep subsurface > Groundwater | place...
TGGAAAGTTTGTTTTTGTTCCTATGAAAGGAAAATATGGCTTCTGAATTATTTAACCAATAGTGAAGCTCCCAATCGCAGCAAGCTGCGGAGCATTTAACAGGGGTTTTACGGTTCGGAACTTGCAGTTCCTCACCCATATTTTTCGGAAATATTATAATTTTAAGATAGTCCGAAAAACATCGCTTAATAGTTGTTATATTCAATTATCGGTAGAAATATTATTTGGGGGTCGGCTCAGAAAAATGTGTATATGCCTTCTGCATTCAATTGCTGGACCAACTGTTCTCCAGCACCGGTTGCTTTGAAACTACCATCACTAGCTCTTTGTATATAACCATTTTTGTGCATAATGTCTGTAACGTCATCTTTCGGCAACGTAAAACCGTTAAACATTACTGGCTTATGTTCGGCTTCCGTAAGATCGCGAAGTCTATAAGCTATCTGACAAACTACGGTGTCAATTCCAAGATCCGCTATAACCTGACTTCTTAGCGATTTGGCATGTGGTCCAAGCTCTTCTACTCTTTTTACCAACATATAGTCTGCTTTCATGACTAGCATTAGTAGCCTCACATTTATAAAGCTTTCGTTTCTTTAAAGTAGTTACAATAACCTCGCCGACCCCCATTTTAACTATAGCGCCGACAACTTTGAGTTTTTCTTTCAGAACGTTGCACCAAAACTCAACCCTTCCAAGTATTCAGGGGAATATAAAGCGATTAAGCCTCCGCTCAGTTGCACTCCGCTACGCCCTCGCATTTTTTTTATTTTAGTTGCTCGGGGAAATTTTCCTAACGGAAAACTTCGCTTAATCGCATATGTTATAGGTGACGTTTACTTTACAGCTCAGCAAAAAGGAATATTTATATAACAACTTCTTAACTAAAAACAAATGCCAAGGACTAAAAAACAGACAGAAGAAAAACCAGCACCTAAAAAAATAATTGAAAAATCAGTTAAAAAACAAGAGTATAAACAGCCAGAAGTAAATATAGGTATGATTGGTCATGTTGACCACGGCAAGACATCATTAGTAAAGACTCTTACAGGAAAATGGACAGACACACATTCAGAAGAATTAAAAAAAGGTATTACAATCAGGATTGGTTATGCTGATGCTTCTTTTTTTCAGTGCACAAGTTGCAAAAAATATTCTACTTCCACAAAATGCCCTTATTGTTCTAAAGAAACAAAGTTCCTAAGAAATGTTTCTTTTGTTGATGCTCCAGGACATGAAACTTTAATGGCAACCATGCTGTCAGGAGCAGCTATAATGGATAGTGCAATTTTATTGATAGCAGCCAATGAAAAATGTCCACAACCCCAGACAAGGGAGCATATAATGGCCCTGGAAATTGTCGGAATAAAAAATATTGTTATAGCTCAGAATAAAGTTGATTTAGTTAGTGATGAAGAAGCACAGGAAAATTACAAGCAGATAAAAGAATTTGTGAAAGGAACCATAGCTGAAAACGCTCCAGTAATCCCGATTTCTGCCCAGCATAATACAAACATTGATTCATTGATACAGGCTATTGAAGAAATAATTAAAACCCCAATAAGAAATGAAAAAGATAATGCTTTAATGTTCATTGTAAGAAGTTTTGATATAAACAAGCCAGGTTCTAAAATTGAAGATTTAAAAGGTGGAGTTCTTGGTGGTGAATTAAAAAAGGGAATTTTAAAAGTAAATGATGAAATTGAGATAAAGCCAGGATTAAAAATTGAAAAAGAAGGAAAATTAATCTGGAGATCTATAACAGCTAAAATAGTTTCTTTGAAATCTGGTGGAAATGAAGTAAAAGAAATCAAGCCAGGTGGATCAGTAGGAGTTTTAACAATGTTAGATCCTTCTATTGTAAAAGCAGATCAATTAACAGGAAATGTTCTTGGTTTAAAAGACAATCTGCCTGATGTTTGGCATAGTTTTACATTAAAACCTTTTCTTTTGAAAAGAGTTGTTGGAACTAAAGAAGAACTAAATGTTGATCCTTTAAGAAAATTAGAACCGTTGATGTTGAACGTAAACTCAAGCGTCACTGTTGGCATAATTGATGACTTAAAAAAGGGCTTGTCTCATGTTAACCTGAAATTGCCAGTATGTTGCTATAAAACAGACAGGGTTACAATTTCAAGAAGATTTAGTGACAGGTGGCGTTTAATAGGTTATGCAGAAATAGTTAATAAATAAAAATTATAGTCTGTTTCTTAAAACAAACACACTGTCATTTCTTCTCACTTTTTCATTTACTGGTATAGTTATTGTTGCATTTTTTTCAGCTCTCTTTAAATCTTTGTCATCAATTCTTATGCATTTAACCTGTAAATCAACAATTCCAGTTGTTGGTCCAGTGATAATAACTTCATCGCCTAATTTTAAAGAATCCATTTGTAAGAAGATCTCGGCAACCTTGTTCTTGCAAAAATAATTCTTAACAAATCCAATTAAAATCTTTTCTTTTGTTGCATTATTGCCTTTTGAATTAGCCCAATCTCCCAATTTTTTTCCCAGATAATATCCACCGTGCCAGAAACCCCTGTTAAAAACAGATTCCAGTTCTTTAATCCATTTGTTTATTTTATTTTGAGTATATTCTTTCTTATAATAACTTTCAGCAGCTTCTTTGTAAACTTTGGTAGTTGTAAAAACATATTCTGGACCTTTTCCTCTTCCTTCGATTTTTAAAATATCAATTCCAGAATCAAGAATCTTGTCTAAAAAATTTATTGTACAGAGATCTTTCGGCGACATTACATATTTGTTGTCCAATTGAAGCTCAAATCCTGTTTCTTCATCAGTTACTTTATAGGTTCTTCTGCAGTTTTGAAAACAATTTCCTCTGTTTGCCGAAGAGTTATAGACAGCCAAGCTCATATAGCATTTCCCAGCTATTGAAACGCATAATGCGCCATGAGCAAAAATTTCTATCTTAATTAATTCATTATTAGGGCCTTTAATATTTTGTTTTTTAATCTCATCACAAATAGATTCTATTTTCTCTAAATCTAATTCCCTTGCTAAAACAATAGTGTCTGCGTATCTGGAATAAAATTTTACAGCATCAATATTGCTGATATTCAACTGTGTTGAACAGTGAATATTTAATCCTATAGATCTTGCGTATTCAATTACTGATGTGTCGCTTGCAATTACAGCACTAATTTCATTTTTTTTCGCTTCATCACAGATTTTTCTCATTAGCTTTAAGTCATCATCATACATTATTGTATTCAAAGTAAGATAAGCTTTGACATTATTTTTCTTGCACAAAGAAATTATTTTCTTTAAATCCTTCAATTTAAAATTATTTGTTGAATTAGCACGCATATTTAAATGTTCAACCCCAAAATATACAGAATCAGCTCCTGCTTTTATTGCAGCTCTTAAAGATTCAAAAGATCCTGCTGGCGCCAAAATCTTAACATATTTCTGATTTTTTTCCATTTCTATAATTTTAAGGCTTTTTCTTTACTAATCTTGGCTACACTTGCAACAGAATCATTTTCATTTAATCTGATTACTCTTACTCCGGAAGTATTTCTCCCAATAATATTAATATGGCTTGCATCTAATCTTATAATCTGTCCTTTTTTGCTTATTATAATAATCTCATCATTATCATCTACAATAGAAGTTGAAACAACATAACCATTTTTCTCGCTTACTTTGATATTTCTAACTCCTTTTCCCCCTCTCTTGATTAAGGCATATTCTTCTAAATTAGTTCTTTTTCCAAAACCTTTTTCAGTAACAGTCAATATACTATCAATAGTCTTAACAATCTCAAGACCAATAACTTCATCTTTATCCATTAATCTAATTCCCCTAACTCCAGAAGAATTTCTTCCTAGTTCTCTTGCATCTTTCTCGCTAAATCTAATTGCCTTTCCATTCTTGGAAGTTAAAATTAATTCTTGATTTCCATCTGTCAATACAACTTTTACAACCTCATCATTTTCTTTTAAATTTATTGCAATAATTCCAGATTTTCTTAAATTAGAATATTCCATTAAATTAGTTTTTTTAATTCCGCCTTTCTTAGTTGCAAATACCAAATATTCTATATCAGAAAACTCTTTCAAGGATAAAATTGAATTTACCTTTTCATTCTCACTTAAATGTAATAAATTAACAATAGCCTTTCCTTTTGCCTGTCTAGAAACTTCTGGAATCTCATACCCTTTAAGCCAGTATACCTTGCCTTTGTTAGTAAAGAACAATAAAGTATTCAAATTGCTTGTTACAAGTAAATTCTTTACAATATCTTCTTCATCTTTGGTTGAAGTTCCTTGTATTCCTTTTCCACCTCTTCTTTGCTGTTTATAAGAAGTTAATGGAACTTGCTTAATATATCCAGAATAAGTCAGTGTAACAACAATATTTTCTTCTTTGATTAATTCTTCTTTTACAAAGCTTTCAGCTTCTTCCTCAACTATTTGTGTTCTTCTTTTGTCACTATATTTATTCTTTAATTCAATTAATTCATTTCTAATAATTTCAATTACTTTTTGTTCAGAAGCTAAAATTCCTCTTAATTCTTCAATTAATTGTTTTGCTTTCAGTAAATCCTCATTTATTTTTCCAGTCTCTAATCTTGTTAATCTCTGTAACCTCATTTCCAATATAGCAACACTTTGTCTTTCACTTAAACTAAAATTAGAAATTAAATTTAATTTGGCAGTTTCAGTATCTTCAGATTTCTTGATTAATTCAATTACTTTGTCAATATTAGATAAAGCTATTTTAAGTCCTTCCAAAATATGTTCTTTTTCTAAAGTTTTATTCAGGTCAAAATTAGTTCTTTTGATAACAACATTTTTTCTGTGCAAGATATAATTCTCAATTATTTCTTTAAAATTTAAAATTCTTGGTTCATTATTTACAAGAGCAAGCATAATTACTCCAAAAGTATTTTGTAATCCAGAATGTTTATACAATTGATTTAAAATTAACTTGGGATCTTCATCTTTTTTAAGATGAATTATAACTCTTATCCCGGTCTTGTCACTTTCATCTCTAATATCTTTTATTCCCCCTATTATTCCATTTCTCACTAGATTTGCTATCCCTTCAATCAATAAAGATTTGTTTACTTGATATGGGATTTCTTTGACTATTATTTTATTGTCCTCAATTTCTGTCTTGGCTCTTACAATTAATCTTCCTTTTCCTGTCTTGTAATAATCTTCAATTCCCTTTCTTCCATTAATTATAGCCCCTGTTGGAAAATCCGGGCCTTTAATTACTTTCATTAATTCAATAATATCTAATGAAGGATTTTCTAAAACTAATAAAATCCCATCAATAATTTCAGAAATATTATGTGGTGGAATATTTGTTGCCATTCCAACTGCTATACCTGTACTTCCATTCAAAAGCAAGTTAGGTAATTTAGAAGGCAGCACAATAGGTTCTTTTAAAGTGCCGTCAAAATTAGGAATAAAATTAACAGTATCTTTGTCAATATCAAATAACATTTCTTCAGCTAAAGAATGTAATTTTGCTTCTGTATACCTATAAGCACCAGCAGGATCGCCATCAATTGAGCCCCAGTTGCCTTGACCAATAATTAAAGGATAACGTAAATTCCATTCTTGTCCTAGTCTAACTAATGCGTCATAAACAGAACTATCGCCATGAGGATGATATTTTTTTAAACAGTCACCAACAATACCAGCGCATTTTGTGAATCTTTTGTTATGTTGTAATCCCATTTCATGCATTGCATAAAGGATTCTTCTGTGAACTGGTTTTAATCCATCCTTAATATCTGGCAAAGCCCTTCCAACAATAACTGACATAGAATAATCTAAATAAGCTTCTTTCAGTTGGTCTTCAACAACCTTTTGTTTTATTTGTATTTCTTCTGCCATTTTTTTATTTCTCAGTTAATTTTTGATAAAATTTTTTCGTAAAAAGTTTTTTATACATCAACATTTTTGGCAAACTTCGCATTGGCCATAATAAATTCTTTTCTTGGTTCTACTTCTTCTCCCATTAACATTGTGAACATTCTATCAGCCTCTACAGCATCTTCAATTTTAATTTGTCTTAAAGTTCTTGTTGCAGGGCTTACAGCAGTTTCTGCTAATTGATCTGCATTCATTTCCCCTAGCCCTTTAAATCTTTGAATTACAATATTTTCAGAATTTCCTATTTCATTTAAAATTCTAGATAAATCATTATCCTCTTTTGCATAATAAACTGTTTTATTTTTTACAATTCTATATAATGGGGGTTCTGCTAAAAATAAATTATTGTTTTCTATTAACTTTTTCATAAATCTATAAAAAAATGTTAATAATAAGCATGAGATATGCGCACCATCGATATCTCCATCTAGCATCAGTATAATTTTATGATATCTTAATTTTGAAATATCAAATTCATCACCAATTCCAGTGCCTATTGCTGAAATCATATTTGTGATTTCCTGATTTTTTAAAATTTTATCTAATCTAGCTTTTTCTACGTTTAGAACTTTCCCTCTTAATGGTAATATTGCTTGAAAATTTCTATTACGAGCTTGTTTTGAACTTCCACCAGCACTAATTCCTTCTACCAAAAACAATTCGCATTTCACAGGATCTCTTTCAGAACAATCAGCTAATTTTCCAGGTAAACTTCCAGAGTCTAAGGCAGATTTTCTTCTTGTTAAGTCTCTTGCCTTCTTAGCTGCCTCTCTTGCCTTAGCTGATAAAATACATTTTTCTAAAACTGCTTTAGCAACATTTGGATTTTCCTCTAAAAAATTAGTTAACTTTTCATAAACAACACTGCCAACTATTCCTTTAACATTTGAATTTCCTAATTTTGTTTTGGTCTGCCCCTCAAATTGCGGTTCAGGAACTTTAACAGAAATAATGGCAGTTAATCCTTCTCTTACATCACTCCCAGTTAATTGAAATCCATTTCCTTTTGTATTTAATTTTTTACTGTATTCATTAATTGCCCTTGTCAAGGCAGTTGAAAAACCAGCCTCATGTGTTCCACCCTCAACAGTATTAATTGAATTGCAGAAACTATAAACTCTGTCTAAAAATTCATTATTATATTGCAAGGCAATTTCAACAAATATTTTGTCTTTTTCACCAGTAAAATAAATTACAGGATGCAAACCTTCTTTGGTTTTGTTTAAATTTTCAACAAAAGAAATTATGCCTTTCTCAAAAACAAATTCCTTTTCTTTATTTTCAATTTCATTCTTGAAAATAATCTTTAATCCTTTATTCAAATAAGCTAAATCTTTAATTCTTGTTTCAATAATTTGCGGGTCAAATTCAGTTATAGAAAATATTTCCTTGTCTGGTTTAAATAAAATTTTAGTCCCAGTTTCATTTGCCTCACCAATAACTTCCAATTTTGTAACTGGATTTCCTTTTTCAAATTTAATCTGGTAAATTTTATTATTTCTTTTTACTTGTGCAACAACAAATTCAGATAAAGCATTTACAACACTTAAACCAACACCATGCAATCCGCCAGAAACTTGATATGCTTTTTTCTCAAATTTTCCTCCAGAATGTAAGTTTGTCATAACAACTTCAATTGCTGGTTTTCCTTCAGTAGGATGAATATCAACTGGAATTCCTCTTCCATCATCTTCAACTGAAACAGAATGATCTTTATGTAATGTAATAGAAATTTTTTTACAAAATCCTGCTAAATGTTCATCAATTGAATTTGAAAGAACTTCATCAACTAAATGATGCAAACCTCTGGAAGCAGTATCTCCAACATACATGGCGGGCCTCATTATTATCCCTTGAAGACCTTTTAATACTTTGATAGCTTTCGCAGAATAGTCTTCTGCAATTTGTGAGTTTTCTGATTGAGTTGCCATATTTTTAAATAAAAATTTAAGTCAAAATTTAGTGATTTCTAGCTTAAAAAAAGTTCGCAAGTTTAAATACTTTTCCCCGCTTTAAATGCGATTAAATGCACTTATAAGGATTATAGAATAAATTTAGTTCTTTTGATAAAGCTATTTTTTGGTTAAGTTTTTTCCAAAAAAAATTAAAGTAGGCTTCCCAGTTCAGAAAATATTAAATTAACAGCTACCTTGATTTTTCCTTAACTCTGTTACCCTAATGACATTACTTTAAATGATTAAGGCTGCTCTGTCCCCATCCTGACCTGATTCTCATATAAAATAACACACTAGGACAAAGTCTCATTGTACGAACCAAGACTATTAACCTAATAATTTCTTATCTGGGCATTCAGCTTCCCATGAAGTCCGTTTGGAAATTGCAGAGGACTAGCCTGCGACCTAGCCTACAATATAATTTATCAAATCTCGTTTATAAAAGTTTCAATTTTGTAAAGTAAAAACCAAAATCTTTATATAGTAAATACGTATGTACATACGTATATATAAAATGAAAAGAAAAATTTGGAGAGCTGGAAACAGCTTGGTCATAACAATACCGTCAGACATAGTTGAAAGACTAAAATTAATGGAGAAAAAATTGATTGATTTTGATATAAAAAATGTATTTGATGAAACAGAAAAAATATTTGATAATTTATTAGGCGATAAGATGTTCAAGAATTTAGAAGAGCAAAAAGACAATTTTAGGCGGCCTTTAACAGATTTAAGAGAAACAAATAATGATTTTATTGCCACCGTAGAAATTCCAGGCGTGGATAAAAAAGATATCCAATTAAACATCTCCGAAATCAGCCTGGAAATAAAAGTAGAGAAGAAATCAGAGATGAAGATAGCTGAAAATAATGGTTTTATCCGATCTGAAAGATTCTTCAGCAATTTTTATAGATCAATGAATCTCCCCTTAAAGATCATTCCTGAAAAAGCAAGGGCAAATTATAAAAATGGAATTCTGGAAGTAATTCTTCCCAAAGCACAATTTAGCAATAATAAAAGAAAAATATCAATAGAATAAAATTTAAAAATGACTCTTTAAAGGTGTTTGCTATGGCTGCGGAAAAATTAACTAAAAAAGAAAGAATTCAAGAATTAAAAAAACAATTAGAAGAAAAAAACAAATTAGCTGAAGATAGGTTAAATCAATTAAAATATTTGCAGGCTGATTTTGATAATTACAGGAAAAATTTTGAAAAAGAAAAAGGAAATATAATTAGGTTGGCAAATGAAAAAATAATGAAAGAACTTCTTGTTATTTTAGATGATTTAGGAAGAGCATTAAAAGAAAATTCAAGCAATAAAGGTTTAAGCCTATTATGCAGCAATTTTTTTAAAATATTATTAAATAATGGATTAAAAGAAATTGAATGTTTGGGGAAAAAGTTTGATCCAAATTTCCATGAAGTATTATCAAAAGAACAAAGCAATAATGAAGAAGGAATAATTTTAGAGGAATTTCAAAAAGGATTTATATTAAATTCAAAAGTAATTAGGCCTTCTCAAGTAAAAATTTCTGAGAAAATATTGGAGGAAAATAAAAATGGTTAAAGAGAAAATAATAGGGATAGACCTTGGCACGTCGAATAGTCAGGCAGCAGTTATGTTAGGAGGAAAACCGACAATTATTCCATCAGCTGAAGGAGCAACAGTTGCTGGAAAGATGTTTCCTTCTGTAGTTGCATTTACAAAAGATAATCAATTATTAGTTGGGGAACCAGCAAGAAGGCAGTCAGTCAGCAATCATGAAGGAACTATAATGGCTGCAAAAAGAAAAATAGGCTCAGATCATATTTACAAAATTCATGGAAAAGAATATACTCCACAGCAGATTTCAGCTTTTATTTTGCAGAAAATAAAAAAAGATGCTGAAGCATTTTTGGGCGAAGAAATCAAGAAAGTAGTAATTACTGTTCCAGCTTATTTTAATGATAATCAAAGAACAGCAACAAAAGATGCTGGAAAAATAACTGGTCTTGAAGTGGTAAGGTTGGTAAATGAACCTACAGCAGCAGCAATGGCTTATGGCTTAGATAAAGAAGGAGAGCATAAAATTTTGGTTTTTGATTTTGGTGGAGGAACTTTAGATGTAACAATAATGGAATTTGGGGAAGGAACATTTACAGTATTATCTACATCTGGTGATACTCAGCTTGGTGGAACTGATATGGACAAAGCTGTAATTGATTGGATAATCTCTGAATTCAAAAAACAAGAAGGTATAGATTTAAACAAGGATAAAATGGCTTCTCAAAGAATAAGAGAAGCTGCTGAAAAAGCTAAAATAGAATTATCTGCTGTATTGGAAACTGAAATTAATTTGCCATATATAACAGCTGATAAAGAAGGTCCAAAGCATTTAACTTTAAAATTATCAAGGGCAAAATTTGAGCAAATAATTTCCCCCATAATTGACAAATGCATTCATCCGATTGAACAGGCATTAAAAGATGCTAATCTAACAAAAGATGATATTAAAAAAATAATTTTAGTTGGCGGGCCAACAAGAATACCAGCTATACAAAAATTCTTAGGAGAAAAAATAGGTAAAAAAGTTGAACATAGTGTAGATCCCATGGAATGTGTAGCTATGGGTGCTGCAATTCAAGGGGCTATTTTATCAGGAGAAATAAAAGATTTAGTTCTTCTTGATGTTACTCCTTTAACTTTGGGAATAGAAACTTTTGGCGGAGTAATGACTCCATTAATAGATAGAAACACAACAATTCCAGCTAAAAAAAGCCAGGTATTTTCAACAGCAGCAGATTTTCAAACAGCAGTAACAGTGCATGTTTTGCAGGGAGAAAGGCCAATTGCAAATGACAATACAAGCTTAGGGCAATTTAATTTAATTGGTCTGCCTCCAGCTCCAAGAGGAGTCCCTCAAATTGAGGTTGCTTTTGATATCGATGCTTCTGGAATATTAAATGTTTCAGCAAAAGATTTAGGTACTGGTAAAGAACAAAAAATGACAGTTACAGCTTCTACAAAATTAGCAGAAAAAGAAGTTGAAAAAATGATTAAGGAAGCTAAAGAGCATGAAGAAGAAGATAAAAAGAGAAAAGAAAAAATTGAAATTAGAAATAATGCTGATTCCATGATTTATACTGCAGAAAAGACTCTCGCTGATTTAGTAGACAAATTAAGCAAAGAACATAAAGAAAAAATTGAATCAGGGTTAAAAGAAATAAAATCTGTCTTGGAGTCAAATAATATGGAAAAAATCAAAAAAGAAACAGAAAATTTGCAGAAAATCCTGCAGGAAATTGGAGCTGCAGTTTATCAAGAAGCAGCAAAATCTGCCAAAAAAGAAGAGTCTGGAGAAGAAAAAGTAGTTGATGCTGATTTCAAAGTTGAAAAATAAATGGCAAAAGATTTTTATAAAATTTTGGGAGTAAGCAAAAAAGCTTCGCAAGATGAAATTAAAAAAGCATTTAAGCAATTAGCCAAAAAATATCATCCAGATATAAATAAGGGAAAAGATTCTGAAGAAAAATTTAAAGAACTAAACGAAGCCTTTCAAATTTTAAATGATCCAATAAAAAGAAATCAATATGATCAATTTGGGGAAGCTGATTTTAATAGCCAGGATTTTAATTCGCAGGGATTCGATTTCAATGATATTTTCAGGGATTTTGGTTTCGGGGAATTTTTTGGGTTTGGAAAAAGGCAGAAAGAAGAAAATTCTAATCTAAGATATGACTTGGAAATTACTTTTGAAGATGCTTTTTCTGGATTAAGAAAAACAATTGAAGTTCCGCAATTTGTTAGTTGCACATCATGCAAAGGAACTGGTGCAAAATCAGGGTATTTAAAGGAATGTTTGGAGTGTGGGGGTGCAGGAGAATACAAAAAAATCCAAAGAACTGTTTTTGGACAAGTAATCAGCATTGCAACATGCGCCAAATGCGAAGGCTCAGGAAATATAATTGCGGAAAAATGCGAAAAATGCGGAGGCAATAAAAAAATTAAACAAATAAAGAAAATAGAAGTTGAAATTCCGAAAGGGATTGACAATGAACAATATATAAAAATCCCCACTGATTCTGGAAATATTTATGTTGTAATTTATATTAAACAACATAAAATCTTTGATAGAGATGCAGAAAATCTATTTTGCAGTACTTTTATTGATGTGGCTACAGCAGTCTTTGGTGGGGAAATAGAAATACCAACTATTAACAGCAAAGCAAAATTAAAAATCAGTCCAGGAACACAAAGCCATACAATTTTTAGATTAAAAAACCAGGGCATGCCGATTCTGAATTCAAATAAAAGGGGAGACCAGTTTGTTAAAGTTATAGTGAAAATTCCTGAGAAATTAACTAAAAAAGAAGAAGAAGCGCTGAAAATGGCTTTTTCAGATCATCAAAAAGTTGAAACAAAAAAAGGTTTTTTTGAAAAATTAAGGGAATTTGTTTAAAATTTATAGGAACCTATAAATACTATTCAAGCATAATAATAACCAGTAATTACAAAAAAATGATAGAGTTGGGGGGAAATATCAAACTTATTGGATTTAATGAGTTAGATTCAGGTTCTTTAATTGTAGTTAAAAAAATTACAGGTAATTATGCAAGAAAAATTTCTGAAAAAATTAATTCTAATTTAGATGAATTAAGTTTGGAATTAAAAAATAGTGATGCTCAAAAAGGAATTAACTCAAATTTAAAAGTTAAAGACAAAACAATTAATGCAGAAGTAACAGATGTAAATTTATTCTATGCACTTGATAAAGCATTGTCAAAATTATTAAAAGAAGTTTAAGCCATTAACATCTCATATTCAACTGCTCTTTCTAAGTCTCTCTTAAATCTTCCTGAATAATTTTTTGTTTCTCTTTCATTTTACCCCAATATATTTTGTAAAGTTCTTATACTTTTCATTTTTTAACTACTTAAAAATAATATTATTTTTTATTTAGATAAATAATAGCAGCAGCAATATCCTTCTCTTTTTCCAAAGCTTCTTTAACTTTTTCTCTTGTGCATCCTGTCTGCTCCATAACCATATGAATGTCTTCATCAGTAAAATCTTCTGTTTCATGTTCTTCCATATCCCCAGTAATTTGCAAACTCTCCTGGCCCATCATATTTATTTTTGTGACTTGTGGATTTTTTACAATGATTTTTTTATGTTTGCAGGAAATAACAACTTCTTCAGCATCAATATTCTCTTGCTTCATTCCTATCTTTTTCATCATTTTTTCCATTTCTTTGGGATTAATGTTTGGAATCATTTTAAGAAAATTTGGCTTTGATGTAAAATAAATTCCAGTATTAAAATAACAACTATAGCTATTACAATATAATTAGGATCTATTTTTATCTTGCTTTCAGAATCTTTGTAATAAGTAACTACTCCCCCGCTTGAAGCTGGAATATATACTTTGTTGTCATCTGCCATAATTTCAGCAAATAAACAACATATAAAAAGCTTTTGCTAAATTTATTTATATTTAAACATATTAAAATATTCTAATGGAGCCATTTGAAATGCAGATAGAAGAAGCTAAAAAAGCTTTAAAAACAGCAGATCACTTGGCCTATATCACATATCCATTAGTGGCAGATAATAAATTAATGCTTTTAATAGCTGAAAATCTCTATAATTCTATAATAAAAACAATCTGTGCTTTGTTAAATTACGATAGGTATTACAAAAGAATTCCAGTTGTTCCAGAAGATTCTGATGAAAAAATAATACTTTTCAAAACAGAAATCTGTAAAAGATATAACATAGATACAGACATAATTTTAATGATAAAAGACATAAAAGCCATAGCAGAATCAAGAAAAAATTCAAATATGGAGTTGTTCAGAAAAAAAGAACTTGTAATAATAACAGAAGATTTTTCTAGAGCAAAAACATTAAGCTTAAAAAAAGTAAAAGATTACATAAATACCGCAAAAATACTTGTAAACAAAGCAGATTCAATATTAAAGAATGCTCGAAGATTTTGAAGAAAATGCAGAAGAGGAGCTTAAGAGGGCAGATCATCTTATTTATGTTACATTAAAATATACTAAAACAGTTGACGTAATTAAAAATACAATTAAAAGACTCATCAATTCTATGGATTTTGCAGTAAAGGAAGGTCTTGAATATCTTAAGGTAAAGAATATCTCAGACGTTCCCAGAATGAGATTTGAGCAATTATTGGAAAAAATCCCAAAAATAAAAGATTATGCTGAATTCTATTTTATGTTAAGGCGTATTTACAATGCCAAATTTGATAGCAGGGAAGAATATAGAAAAAGAGTTACATTAATGACAGAAGAAGGTGATGTAAATATAGATACTTTAAAAGAATATTATCAACGAGCTAAAAAATTTGTGAAATCAATGGAAGAGTTTTGTAAAGGAGGAAATAAAGACGTTTTTAATCCCTAAAATTTTCTCAATATTTTACTTGGTGTTTTAATCTTGATCTCCCCAAATGGAATTTCTTGTTCTAATTGTATTTTCCCTTCTGACTCTAGAAATATTAATGGTAAAAAAGTATATAATTTGTCTTCTTTTTTTTCACTAGGTATTAATTTTGTAAATGTGACTTCTTCATTTCTTTTAAAGAAGCTGATTATTTTGTTGTAAATGCTCTTTATAACCTCGCTTATGTCAATTATATTTTTAGGCAATTCCGCATTTCTGAAAACAGCATAGTCCCTTTTCTTTATCTCTCTTTTATAATCTATGTCTAAAGCTTGTTCTAAAGCTTTCATTAATTCTTTAATAGTTATTTTTCTTTTTCTTTCAGCTGGTGTTTTGATCATTAAATCCGGTATTTTCTGGTCTTTGTATATATTATTCTCTTGAACTTCATCCAATAATTCGCTTAATTCAGGCTCTTCAGGAGGATACAAAAAATTGTCAAAATTAGGAATATGTTCTGTCAAAAATTTATGTGACTTTAATCTCAATAATAAAGCAGATGCCAGTAAAACTTTTCCAGAAATAAAGAAACTATGTTCTTGTAATTCAGTTATTTTTTCCCTATACTTGCTAGCTAATAAAGAAATATTAATATTCCACGGATCAATCTGGTCTTTTTTAATTAAATTATAAATAATAGATTGCCAAGTAATTTCCTTTTCTTCTAAAAGCATCTTATATATCTGTTCTTCCATATTTCTGCTCTATTTTGCCTTAAAAACTTATTTTTTGCTTATGCTTTTTCTAAAAGCCCGAATTAAAACTAAGAAGTCCTCTTTTATATTAATTTGTTACTATTTTAGAATAAGAACAACCGAAAGATTTATATATTAGTTGCCATTTCTTTTACTTTATCACCTCTTTTTTCCCAGGAAGAAGCTCTTCGGAGTTTTCTTCCCAGGGTTTTAAATTTTATTCTAGATTAATTTTATTTAAATAAGCAAAAAATAAAATCAGTTTTCTAATTTGATTAAATAAAAATAAAAAAGAAGAGCTTAATTACTCTTCATCATCCCAGTCATCATCTTCATCATCATCATCTTCATCATCTTTGTCATCATCTTTGTCATCATCATCGCCCATCATAAATTTTAATTCTTCATCAACCATTTTTATTTCCTCCCACACCCTAGCTCTAATAAATTATTACTAAAATAATTTATTAGAAATAGTTTTCTCTTTTTGTTATTTGATAACATTTTTCAGTTGTTTTCCTGCTGGTAATATATAAACTTATCGGTTTTTGAAAATATCTTTCAGCTTTGTTAATTTCTGAATAAGTTCTTTTAGTCCCAACAACTTTTCTTTGCCAGTTTTCATTTCTCTTAATTTAATTTTCTTTTCCTTAATCTCATCTTTGCCTACAAATACAACAAAAGGAATATCCATTTTAGCAGCATAATCTAAGGCTTTATTTATTTTTTTCATAATAAAACAGCTTATTTCTTTTTCTCTTAATTTCTTCACTAATTCAATACTTTCCTCATCTTGATCAATAGAAATTATAAGACAGTTTACGCCTTCTGTTTTTATATTTGGATAATCCAGAATTCTGCCAAAAGAAATCCCTACAGCAGGTATTTGTCTGTTAATGTACTTTCCAACTAGATTATCGTATCTTCCACCAGCAAAAACACTTCCTTTTATTTCTTTCACATATCCTTCAAAAATATTTCCAGTATAATAAGAAAATCCCCTGATTAAAAAAGCGCTAAATTTCACATCAATTTGGTTTTTCTTGCATAAACTAATTAATTTATTTAATTCTTCTGCACCATCAAATTGTTCTCTTAAAAAATATTTTAGATCTTTTTTTAATAATTTAAATAAAAAATCAGCTTCTTTTTTATTAATCAAATTGATTAAGTTTTCTTTAACTTCCTTTTCTTCTAATTTGTTAATTTTGTCCAATTCTTTTGAGACAAGCTCTTTGTTCTTTATTCCAGATTTTTCTAAAATAAGATTCAGTAATTTTCTATTATTAAGTATTAATTCATATTTAATCCCCAGATCTTTGCAGATTTTGTCACCCAAAAAAATGCATTCAGCATCAGAAATAATATCTTCTTCTCCAATTATATCTGCATCACATTGCATAAATTCCCTGTATCTGTCCTTTGTAATAGGTTCATCTCTAAAATTATATCCTATTTGATATCTTCTAAAAGGCAGTTTAATATTGGGATTTTCTTTAAAGATTCTTTTTAATTGAAAAGTAAATTCATATCTCAAGGATAATTCTCTCCCGCCTCTGTCTTTTAACCTAAATCTATCGCTGACTGCCCCCCCTTTTTCATTTTCACCCCTGGCAAATTCATCATATTCAATAGTACTTGTTTCAATTGGCATAAATCCAAATAATTTAAAATTTCTCTCAATTATTTCCTTAATCTTCTGCCTCTTTAAAGAATCAGGATATAAAATATCTCTAAATCCCTTTACATTTTCTAATATCATTTTCCACCTCTTAAGTTTTTGATTAAGCTTTTTTCCAAAAAGATTAAGGGCGATCGGGGAGATTTTCGTAAATTTTTGGTAAAACTTTTTCCAAAAAAGGTTTTATCGAACTCCCTTTTGCCGGGCCACAGCCAGCTGTAATAAACCAATATACTACGACCGCCATTCTTATTTACTCTAATTAAATCTTTAATAAAAATTTGCTTTTTAAAATATTGATAAAAATTATAAACTAGAAGTAAAAATCTCAAATTTTCATAGAAATAATTAGATAAATCATTGCTCTTAATGAATAAAATCAACTCTTGTCATTTCCATAAAGTTTTTATAACTGCTTAGTATTTAAAATTTATGATTTTTTATAAATATAGCCCAGAATATTATTTAAATACATTTAAAGAAGAATTTTGAAAAAACATCTTATTTATCACCAAAACCTTTATATATAAGCTATGTGTTCTTTTATATTTATTAGCTTTAAATATCAGAATATCAAATAGAATTTCAAAAAAAGAGAAAAAAATACAAATATTAAAAAATACAAATATTGAGAGGTGGCAATAAATGAATAATAAGAGGTTAACATTCTATTTTATTAGTTTATTAGTTCTTTTGAGTTTATATATGATCTTTGTTAATGCAGTTGCGCCTGCAAATACACTTCAACAAGTCGTTGTAACTAATGTATCTTCAAATGGGGCCAATGCAAATCAGTATAATATTACAACAGGTAAAAGTCTGAATATTACTTGTGAGGCCCAAGGATTTAGTATAGAAGCAGCATTTGCTAACATAACATTGTTCCATAATTTCAATGGATCAGTAAATGATAAGATTCAGATTAATCAAACAAATGGAACAGGTAGTTCTTCATCAGTTTCCCATTCAGTTCTTTCCCAAAATGCTTCTTTGACAACATTAAGTGTAAGATTTAGTGTATTTAATGGCAGCACAGTAACCTATGATGTAAATGGAGCCTATACAGGAAATTATGCACAAGCAGATGGAAATTTCACAGTTGGTTGTCAAGCAGGTCTTAATGTAACTGTAGATACAACTAATGCAAGTTTCACATTGGGTCATTTGAGAAACTTTTCATCTAATAGAACAATAACTATTGATAGAACAAGACCAACCTTTACTGTTTCAACTTTGAATATTTCTGATGGTACAAATACACTTACATTAAGTGACTTGAATATTTCTTCTGGTGGTTATTTAAGAAATAATACAGATTTAGTAGTTAAAGTTACTGTTAATGAACCTCATTTAAGCAGTGCAAGATTATATTGGACAACAAACGGAAGTCCAATAACTGGTTTAGTAACTGGTGGCTCATTAACAGAAGGAGGAAATAATTTAAATAATTTAACAATGGATAATCAACATAGTCCATTTAGCAGCAATAACAATACTGTATTAAATGGTTCACTAAGATATGCTGGTAAAGCAGCCAATGGTTCTGGTTCAGGAGCTATTGTTGATAGACTATCTACTTTAGCAGAAGGAACAGTAATCAATTTTATATTAGTTGCAAATGACTCAGCAGGCAATATAGTAAATTTCACTAATGGTGGAAAAGGTTTCAACATCACATTAGACGGTACAGCCCCAGGTGCTACACTTAGTTTGGATAAAACAAGAGTAGCTGTTGAGAACGCACTTGTTGCTTCATGTGAATCAAATGATACTTCATCTGTAAAATTGACAATAACTCTTACAAAACCAAGTGGCGCTACAGTTATAAAAGAGCAGTCTGGAGGACAGTTGTTTAAACCTTCTTTTAGTGGAAAAGAAACTGGTGAAGCTGGAAAGTATACAGTAAAATGCGAATCTGAAGATGCAGTAAAATTCTCATCAAAAACAGAAAAAGAATTTTCAGCCTATTATGAAGCAGAAGATGAAGCTTCAATTGAAGAAGAAGTTACTGAAAGAAAAGTGGCAGAAGTTGATTTAAGTAGATCAGTTGATGGAACAGCTCCAGAAGGAACAATTACAGGAATCCAGGGAGAATCAACAACATTCACATTAGATGGAGAAACAGAACACACATTAACTTTCCTTCAAGTAACTGCAACAAGTTCTACAATAAGGATTGAATCAACCCCAACAGATATTACACTAAACTTAAGAGAATCAAGAGAAGTAGATTTGGATGGTGATGGTGACAATGATGTGATAGTAAGATTAGATGCAATAGAGGATGAAGAGGCAAGAGTAACTATTAAGCCAGTAAAAATACCTCCAAGAGTAGTAGAAGAACCAACTCCAACAACTACTCCTACTGAAACAGAAAAACCAAGTAGAGCTGGGGTGACAATAGTAGTGTTGCTTATATTGGCAGTAGTAGTTGCAGCTTATTTCCTATTAAAAGGAAAAGGCAAAAAGAAAAAAGGCGAAATAAGATTCACTAGCAAAGATTTATCTAGTGAATTTAAATTTTAATTTTTTCTATTTCTTTTTTAATTTATAAAAGAATTTATAAATAATCAATAAAGAAAAGTCCATATGGATACTAAAAAAAAGAAATTAATTTTGGCTATATTTATCTCCTTTCTTATGATTAGTAGTATTGCTGGTTTTATTACGCTTCCTGCCAATGAAAATAATTTTGAAATAAAAATATACAAGGGCTTAGAATTCAGCAATATAAATAATAAATGGGTATATTTATTAAATAATAATCCAATTCCATTATCATTTGATCCCGAGCTTTTACAAGAACAAGATGTAATCAGTTCTAGTGAACTAAATTCAGCTGGGAAAATTTATGTTTCTTCTGACCAAGAAGAATCAAATAATTTGATTTATCAAGAGTTAAACATATTAACGCAGCTCTTAATTCCAAAAACCGTAAATTCATGTTTCGAAGATAGTGAAAAATGTAGTAAACTGCCATTAAAAAAATGTGAAGACGCGAAAGATTTAAATAAAGTTATAATCATAAAAAAAGAAAATAATAAAGAGATAAAATATAGGGATAATTGCCTTGAAATTAAAGGCTCTGAAACAGAGATAATAAGATTTATTGACCAATTAATATTATCTTTCCTAATAGAATAAAATGGCCAAAAAACAGATTATAATAATATTCATTGTATTGATATTGGGCTTGGGAGCTTATTATTTATATAATTCTAATAATAGAGAAAATGTATTCAAGTATAATGGGTATGATATATATCAAACAGCCCCAACAGTTTATAATATCAAATTCTTTTTAAAAAATGACATAAATCCACATTATATATCAATAAGATACGATCCAAGAGATCTTGATTATATTAAAGTTGAACCAGATCTTAAACAAAGATTATTAAGAGATGAAGTTTATATTACATTAAGTCCAGAATTAACATCTGAAAGCGTTATTGGTGTTGCTGAAATAGCAAAAATAGTAGGCAATCAGTTTTTATTTAACACTCCTGTGAAAACTGCCCTAACTTATAAAAAAGAAGATATTTCAGTAATAACTTGTGACAATGTAACAGTAAAAACTTCAGTGATGATATTGCAATTAGCAGAAAAAACAGGAGTTTATGAAGATTCTGATTGCATTATAGTAGAGGGCCCAACAGAAGAAGAAATAATAAAAGCATCAACTAAATTTATTCTTGATATATTGGGGATTGCAAAAAAATAAAAGATTTTATATATTAAAAATAGACTTTAAAAAAAGATGAGCTCTGAGATTAATCTAATAAATGTTGAAAGTTCTACTTATGTAAATATTCCAGAACCTTTGGGAATACTTCAGTTAGCAGCAAATCTTGAAAAAAATAATTTTAAAGTTAAAGTCTTGGATATGTCTGTTGATAAAAGATCTGTGAAAAATTTTTTTGATTCAGATCTTATTGGATTAAGTTTTTCTACTCCAAATGTTCTAAAAACAAAAGAAATTATTAAAGAAATAAGATCCTATAATCCTAATGCAAAAATTATGATTGGAGGATCTCATGCTTCAGCATTGCCTGAAATGGCTTTAAAAGAAATAGAAGCAGATATAGTTGCAAGAAAAGAATCTGATCTCACTATAGTAGAGATTGCCGAAGGAAAACTCCTTAAAGATATTTTAGGTATTTCTTATAAAGAAAATAATAAAATCCATCATAATCCAGATAGGCCCTTTATAGAAAATCTTGATATTTTGCCATATCCAGCAAGACATCTTGTTGATATGGATAAATATGATATTCATTTTACTTGGGAAGGATTAAAACCAGCAGCAACAGTATTCTCTTCAAGAGGTTGTTTTGCAAATTGTATTTATTGCGCATCTAAAATTACATGGGAAAGAATAGTTAGATTTAGAAGTGCTGAACATGTTTTAGGTGAAATCCAAGAACTTAAAGAAAAATATGGCAGAAAAGAAATTTTATTCTATGATGATGTCTTTCCTTTAAAGCAGGAAAGGCTGGTTAAAATTTGTGAAGGATTAAAAGATATGAATATGTCCTGGTGCTGTTTAAGTAGAGTTGATACTTTAAGGGAAGATAATGCGAAGTTAATGGCTGAATCTGGATGTCATATGGTTAATTTTGGAGTTGAATCTGGTTCTTCTAAAATATTGCAGAATTTAGATAAAGGTCTAGGAGAAAATCCAATAGAAGTTAAAAATAAAATAAGAAAAGCATTTGATTTATGCCATAAGCACAAAATTTCAACAAAAGCTTCTTTTATGTTTGGTTCTCCTGAAGAAACTAAAGAAAGTATACAAGAAACTATTGATATGATATACGAAATTATGCCTGATTATATGTGGATATTTTCATTAACTCCCATTGTTGGTACTGAATTGTGGAATATGCATAAAGAAAAAGGAATTTTGCAGGATAATTGGTCTCTTTATGATCAAAATTTATATAATAAATATATTAATACTTCTTTATCTTATGATTTTGTAAGAAAAAAAATTAGAAATACCTATTTAAATTATTATTTAAGTCCAAAGTATTTTTTGCGTCAGATAAAAAGGGGGTCATTAAAACCTTACAAAGCTATGTTTGAAGAATTTTCAGGCGCTATAAGATATGTTCTTTCTGGTAAAACAAGAAAAATAGAAGCAGAATAAAGTTTTACTGCCAATTTCCCCAGGTTGCTCTTTTTGTGTTTTCATATTAAATCCCCCTAGCGAAAACACATTTATATATCTTGTACACACAAGGCGTGGAACTAAAAATAGTTCGCCGCGACCCTACCATGTGCTAGTTGCGTTGTTTTATGGAACTTAGATTTAAGTCCTCTGCTTAAAACAAAAAATCATCTTTCTTCAAAATATCTAATACTAATTTAATAAACGGTTTAAAATCTTGCTTAGTTTGGGCTAAATACAAGGCTTTGTAATAAAAGTGTTTTTTGTTATTAGGAATATTAATCATGGGGAGATTATTTTTATGCAAGATAAAATTCATTAGCAGCCTTCCAACCCTTCCATTTCCATCAACAAAAGGGTGAATAGATTCAAAGACTATATGAAAATAAGAAGCAATAACTAATGTATGTAATTTATTTTTATTTCTGGAATACCAAGATAATAATAATTTCATTTCTTTAATTACTTCTTTAGGTTTGGGGGGTACAATTTCCACCCCCCTTATATAAACTTGTAAATTCCTATAGTTTCCAATTTGATTTTCTAAATATGGCTTTAAAGTATCCTTAACAACCGACTTATGCAATTTACAGATAAAACTCTTAGTTATGTCTTTTTTATAAGATAATATGAAATCTAAAGCTTTTTTATGATTTAAAGCTTCATTTATTTCTCTTAAAGACTTAGCAGGAACAATCCCGTCAAATAATAAATTGGCTGTTTCTTGCAAAGTTAGAGTGCTACCTTCAATAGCATTAGAATTATAGGTAAACTTAGAACAAAAAGCTTCGTATCGATTATCCAAATTTTCTCTTGGTTGTTTAGAATATTTTTTTTTAATCTCTTTCAAAAAGCTTAGTTCTTTGTCTGTTAAAATATTATTAAGAAATATTAATTCTTTGTCTGCTAATCTTTCAGCCCCAGAAAGCTCATTCTTAGTTAAATTAACTCCAAGATATTTTCTTTCTTTTTCAACTCTTTTACCTTTCCTGATAGATTTAACTCTATAGTAATATTTTTTACCTTTTACTTCCTTAATTTCTGTGTAGGTCATATTAATCTATACGTCTACCTATTATATAAATATTTCGTTAATGTAGACACATAGCTTGAAAGTTAACGCCGCGACCCAAGGTGATAAGTAAGTTAATTACGCCACAATTATGTTAGTATTTGATAATTCTCAAAAACTCTTCAGGTGAAGCTGTTTTTATTTCCTTGTATTCTTTAATGCCTAAAATATGCTTTTTATCCTGACTTATAACGTATTCAGCATTTCCAGCTACAGCTGCTTCAAAAAACTTGTTATCTTTAGGATCATCCTTGACAATATCAAGTCTTTCTTTAGGCTCTACAATTAAAGCATTCTCAATGATTTTATTCTGCCATTCTTTAACCATATCGCCAGGCATTTTAATTTTAAAATCTTTTAATGTTTCCACTAATTCTTCAATTATTTCTAAGGAGCTAACAAGAGTAATTTTTCCAAGTCTCCATAGATCTATTATTTGCGAACAAAAGTTTCCTTCCCAAAATATACCAGATATAAATACATTAGTGTCAACAACAACTTTAATCATTTAGACCGTGTTCTTTTTACAGCTTCATCCACGTCTTCAGACTTAATTTTTTTATTCTTGGCAAATTCCCTAGTTTTTTTTAACAGTTTATCAAAGCCTTTGAATGAAGGCATTTCTAGTTTCTTTAAGACTATAGTATCTTCTTCGCCTATAACAACGAACTTTTCTCCTTCATGAAGCTTTAACTTTTCTCTTACTGATTGGGGTATTACCACCTGTCCTCGTGAGCTTATGCTTGTGACTTCAACATTTTCCATTTTTTCCTCCAAATAAGTATATCTTATTGGTAAGATTAACTTATTTAAATACTTTGTGTTATGCTTAAAAGTCTCACTAATATTTAAACTTACGCCACAACTTATCTGTAAATATATTACGCCGCGACCCGGACTTTCAATACTTTTTAGCTTTTTTGATTAAACTTTTTGCTAAAAAGTTTATTTGAACCGGGATGCCTGTGAAGGCCTGGCTCACTTGATTTTCTTTGCTAACTTTCTTTTTTAAAGAAAGCTACTCAAGGCCAGTGCAATCTCCTGAAGCTCTTTCTTTAAAGAAAAACCTTGAAAAAAGAACTTCTTTCCCGAGGCTTTCTTTCTAAGAAAGGCTCTACCAGGTTATGCGATCGCGGCATATAAGAAAAGAGTTATTTTGTATTTTATAAATTTAAGTTTTTAAGTGCTTGTCTAAAAATTCATAAGCCTGCTCATGATAACTTAGGGGAAATTCGTGCGCTATTTTCTCTAGATATATCTTCGTGAATTTATCGTCTTGTCCTAATCTCTCATACAGTTTTTCTAACTTGTGAATTTCATCTTCTACCTCGCTTTTTGGAAAAATTGGATCATTTTCACTATATAAAACCATTAAGGGCCTTGGGGAAATCAAGGCTAAAATTCCGTTAACTTCAGTATATTTTGCTATTCCTGGCAGTAAAGTTAACCAAGTATGCACTATGCTTTTATTATATTCTCTTCTGAATTTTTCAACTGAATTTGAAAGAACAGTTACTTTAATTCTTTCATCTAAAGCAGATAAGTACATGCATCTTACTCCGCCAAAAGAATGCCCAATACAACCAATATTGTCTTTGTCAACTCCTTCAAGATTTAACAAAAAATTCAAAGCTGTTAAATCTTGTTCAACAATTATACCTAAAGGCGTATAGTCATATAAAAGCAAGCTTTGGGTTGCAAATTCTTCTTCCACAGCTGGAGAGTTCCTAATTCCAGAATTTTGAAAAAATTGATTATTCTCGCCAAATAAAGGAGCATCCATAGCAAAAACAACATATCCCCTTTCAACTAATTCTCTGCCAAAAAACATATTCTCATTCCCTATATTGCCTGCAGCTTCTTCTTTTCCATATTCATAATTTCCACCATGTTGGTGCATAACAATAACTACTTTTCTCTCTGCAGTTTCTTCTTTTGGAATTAATAAATAAGCATAAGAAAATGTAAAAGGGGCAGTATATAATCTTATTTTCCTTTGTATATACTTTCCCTTGTCAATATCTTCAACAATATCAACTTTTGGATTTAAAACAACTGGATTAGGCATTTTTAATAATTTAATCACTTTCTGCTTTAATTTTTTATCAAATTTATTTTTCTCTCTTAAATTATCTATTTTTGTAATGTCAAATTCAAGATTATCTTTCTTATGTATTTCAGTTATAGAAGCAAAAATATAATAATAAACCTCACTTTTTTCAATAGTTTCTATTGTTTCAATATAAACTTTATCATCTTTCAAGTAAAAATAGCTTAAGATAATTAATATAAATACCAAAAAGAAGATTAAGTTTCTGTGCATAATTAAAAGTTTTAAAAATTAAACCTATTAAAGTTTTCTAAAAATTAAGAATAAAAAAAGAAATTAAAAAGAGTTTTTAACTCTCTAATTTTTGCTTAAACTTTTTTAAAAGCTTATGATCTGCTCTTTACTGTAGGTGCATTTACACTGCCTGCTAAGGTTGCTTGTGCTCCGCTTAGTTTGTAGTCTTCATAGTCACTGAATACTTTTGCTGCCATTCTTGTGTCAGCAGCATCTGTACCTGCAATTAATAATGCTACTTTGCCCCCATTTGAACCTACTTTTAACATAGCTTCTCCTGGAGATAATGGCCATCCACTGCATGTTACACCTAAGCCAGACACTCTTTCAACCAAAGGATCTGCACATGGTCCACCCACCAATATTAAATTATAAGCAGACGGATCACTTACTTCTGTATCCTTTAATGTATTAACAGTAATCTTTGCTGGTATGTAAGTTACTCCTCCACCAGATACAGTTGTAGCTGAACCTTTTACAACTACATTAGCTTGTAATTGGTCACCAGGTATTTCTAAAACTACTCTGTCTGAAGCACCATTGCTCTTAGGGTCTCTTACAATTATACCATATTTTGTTCTTTGGTCTTCATCTTTTGCTCCTAATTGTGTCCATGCTTGTCCACCTTTAGTTCCCCAAGTTAATTCACCTGCTTCTTCTTTTGCAGCAGTTAAACCTAAACCTGAGAAATTACCAGATGAAACTGACCAGTTTGTAAAGATATCATCTGAATGTGCATTTAATTCTGAGATTGAATCTCCTCTAACTGAAACAACAATTCCCTTAGATGTATTTACAACAGCAAGGGGTGTAAGAGAGAATCTTACATTGTCATCTTTTGTCTTTAGGTAATTCACTCTAGCAAATACAGCATCTGAAGCTATAACATTATACAAATTTGTTGATATATTTACACCTTCATTAATTCCACCAATCTCTTGAGATACTGACAAATTAGTTACAGATAAGTTACCTAAGTAAACTATGTTTGGATTTGCATTTTCATCTTTATAAAATAATGCAAAACCTCCTCCTGCATCAACATCTTCTGTTTGCAACCATAATTCATTTGTTTTAATGTCATTATCATTCTTGGTGTCATTTGATATAAAGCTGTTTATTCCGTTTGGAACAATAAATCTATCTGTTCCAGGTGCAGAAATATGTATTGTTCTTGCACTTGTACTTGCCTTGTCATATTTTGACTTTGCTGTGTCAGTGCTACTTGAATATTCTAAAGTCACAGTTAAATAATCTGTGTCAGGCACTGTTAAGCTGTCTAAACATACTTGTGCATAGTTATTAGGTAATGAATAACATTCTCCAATACCTGCTGGATTGTCTGTGTCATCATCTTTTGTATAATCATTCTGAATTCCAATAAATGGACCTGTAGGATCAGTACTTCCGCTAGATACAGTTGTAGTCTGTTTTAAACCCAAGTTTCCTAACTTCCATGTCCAGTCAGGATTATTCTTGTTTTCTCCTACATAAGCATCTCCATCTGCAAAAGTATCTTGTGCATTCTTGCCAATAATTAATGCTGCACTTCTTTCAGATTTTGAAGTTGCATAGAAAGTGTCATCATTTTTAACTTCAATATTATTTACTGTTTTACTTGCATCTGCATCTACTGTGTCTACTTTACCATCAACATCTATTAAAACAGCTCCACTGCTTCCTACATTTTGTAGAGTTACCTTTTTACCTTCAACAGTAACAGAATCTCCTACTTTCATAAAGTATTCTGTACCGACTGTTGCTGTAAACTTGCTTTGTGAACTGTCTACAGTTGTAATCTTTAAGGTCTTTCCCAAAAATTTAACTTCCAATGGATCTGCATTTGTTGCTTTAGATACATTTAATGCATCATCAAAAACATAGTAATATTTCATAGCTCCCTTTGTAGTTTCTAAAAATACATTGCTTTCATAGTCATCATCAGCACTTGTTAAACTTGTCTCTATTGATGGAGATGTCTTTGTAAATATAAGTTCATCGTGTGCTTCAATATCTTCATCTTGGAAATTAATTGTTCCATCAAAAAAACTTGTAATATCAGATTTTTCTAATGAGAAATCCAAAGCTACTGTTGTTGAGTTAGCTATACCAAGACCAATGGGAACATCTTCTGTAACTCCACCACTTACAGTAACTGTACCTGAAGTACTTACTGCTTGTTTGGATAAGAACTGCAATTTCGCAGCTACATCACTAACACCTAAAGTATCAGATACATCTGCTTTGCTTCCTACAACTAAAGCTGTATCATCATTATAAACTCCCTCGCCAGAAACAAACGGCTCTGGAAGATTAGCCAAATCTAAACTTGCTGCTTGTGCTACCGCACCTGTAACTGTTGCTCCTAACATAGCAACACCAACACCTAAAGCGGCCACTCTTCTAATGGCTTGTTTTAGTCTTTGCATTTAAACACCTCCGTGTAACACTCTCCTGGTAATCAGGAATATTTTTTATTTATTTTTTTAATTAGTTTTTTATAATCTTCTCTCAGATTATTTAACTATAGAAAAATAAAAGAAATTCTTCATTTATAAACATTTATACACTCGAGAAGATAGTTTTACCTAAATTTTGTATTTTATTCAACATATAAACCTTATAACCTTTAATCTTAATTTCAAATATTTTAAAATTGTAAAACTTATGTTACCTCTTAAAGATAGTATTAACAGATCCTTAAATTTGCTATAAATAAGATTCCTTCTTCCTTAAATCTATATGTGGTGCTTTCTATGCCTTTATCACAATTACCTTCAGAAAAAAATTCTAATTCTTCTGTTCTTAATTTTATGAAATAATCTCTGTTAATTAAGATTGTTGAAAATACATTATTTAATTCTTTTTTAAGATTTAAACACCCAAGTCCATTATTTACATTTCTTCTTTTCTCAATATAGCAGTCATTAATTAATTCCCTTATATTTACATTTCCCTGCTGCTTAATTAAAGCATTCAGCAGATTATTGGCAACTAAGCTTTTCCTCAAGTCAGATTTATTGTCAGTGGTTTTAAAATTAAAATTCAAGGCAATAACTAAAATAACAACAAGAATAACAACCAATATAGCCAGCCCTATTATTTCAACTTGTCCTTTTTTGTTTTTTGTTTCCATTAAGTGCTTTTCTAACCAGTTCTGAGCGAACTTTTTCTAAAAGTTTGGTTCTTATATTTGTACCCTTAATATTCCTATCCTGTATTCATTTCCGTAATTTAATGAAACAGGCAAGCTAACGCTTAAAACTCCCTTTTTATTTTGTAAATTATCATAAGCTATAATAAATCCGCAATTATTTGGAAAAGTGCTTTGTTGATATTTCTCCAAAGTGCATTCTGTTTTTTGCATATTTTCATTTAATTCAGGATAAATACTTTCTACAATTATTTTTCTTTTTCCAAACCTTTCAGCATAATATCCTTTGTTTTCTTTAACCAGCTCCTTAAAAGCAAATAACTTTGCAATATCTACACAATCCTCATCCTCGCACTTTATTTCCGGAGATTGTCCCAATATATATACTAATATTAAATTCTCAAAATCAGTCTTTTCACTGCCAATGCCTCCCAGATTTCTGTAAAAAAACAAATAATAAACAAAAATTCCGGCAATAATCAAAAAAACAACAACTAATAAAACCAATAAAGTCTCTGTTAATTCAGCCTGCCCTTTCTTATCTGGTTTTTTTTCCAGAAGTTGATAAGAACCTAGGTTCTTATTTTTAGTAAATCTTTTTTCTAAAAAGGTTTTAGAAGACACTTGTACACCCGCTCCTCTTTATATTGTCATTTTGCTCTTTCATTACTTCTTTATATTTCAGTGGCTCTCTTTTAAATAAATCCAGGGTTTTTTCCATTTCATTATATAAAAAATTGCATTTTGAATTTAATTTTAATAAACCAGCTTTCTTTTTATACAAATTAGAAATTATTTCTAATCTTTCTAAAGCCTTTTTCTTTAAGCAGCTATATTCTTCATAACTGGAAAACATAGCTCCATAAATCATTTCTTCCCCATAAAACTCCTCTTTTTTATTTTCAGGGTAAAAAGTTATCATATTTCTTGAATTATCTATAACTAATACTTTATTCTCCCTGAATCTTGCCTGCAGATTAGAATTTCCAAAATCAATTATAATATCATTTTTTTTAATTTCTTGATTTAAAGAATTTGATTTTGGAAATTTATCAGGTATATTAAAGAAAAAATTTTCATTTCCAATAATATAAAATTTATTGTTTAAGTTAGTAGCATAATATAAATTATCAATTTTAAAAGGAAAGATCCATGCATTTGTCCATAAATTAAACTTCTCTCTAAAATTGCCGTCAGCATAAATCAGGTGCAATGTATCTTTTCTAGCCCCCTTAAATAATACTTCTCCGCATTTAAATTCTATATCAACTCCTTTTGGAAGTTCAACAACTTTATTCAAAGAAATTCCTATTGAAAAAGAGTCTATTTCATTGTTTAAAGTAGAAACAACTTCATTTATGCCCAATTTATTAAATAAGCCTATTTGTTTCCATGCAAAAAATAAGAAAAACATTAGCAGTACACTTCCAGCAATAATAACAAATATCCAATTAAAGGTAATTTCAATCCCTTTTTTATCCATAATATTAAATAAAAGAAAATAATATAAATACCTTTGCAAAATAAGAAAAAATGTTTAATTTGAAAAAATATAAATTTAGGAGGGTTTATATTTTAGTCATGTTAATTATTTTAATCTTATTAATTTTTCTATATAAAAATAAAAGTCCACAAGAAGATAAAAATGAAGAAGAGCTTGTTTTTTTCTCTGTAAATGCTTTTACTGCTGTTAATGAATATGCTGAACAAAATAAGCCAATTTATGATGTTTCTGATATAAAATCTAAAAGACAAAAAGAAAAATTTGATAAAAATTTTGGAAAAGAGCTCTTAAAATTATTAAATTCTCCATTATTGCCAGTTTCTGTGAATGAAATGGTTATCTGGCGTAGTGATCCAATAGATAAAGAAACTTATATAGAAAATAAACTAACTATTTTAACATCTAATTCATCTGCTGCTTTTGCTTATTTATTAGTCCCAAAAAATATTTCATTTCCAGCTCCTTTAGTTTTAGCCATGCATGCCCATGGAAATACAAAATATGGCGCTGCAGAAACAATAGGAAATAAAGGGAATCCGGAACTTTTTTATGGGAAAGAACTGGCAGAAAGAGGTTATGTTGTTTTTGCTATGGATGCCTCTTCTTTTGGAGAAAGACTGGATTTCTCGCAAGATTCCGTTGAAGTGCAGGAAAAGAAGTATGCTCAAGACTTGTTTGAGTTAGGATATTCTCCATTAGGAATAACTATTCAGGAAGATATTAGAATCTTAGATTTTTTGACTTCTTTCTCATCTATAGACAAAGACAATATTGGTTGTATTGGGCATTCTTTTGGCGGAGTAAGATGCATGTACTTATCTGCTTTAGATGAAAGAATTAAAGTAACTGTTCTTTCAAATTCAGTTGAAAAATTCAGAGAGCCTATTGAATTCGGAGGCACCCAGACATGGTTATCCATAGTTCCGGATATAGCAAAATACACAGGCGGAAATGGTATGCTGGCATTAATTTCACCAAGGCCCTTAATGGTTTTATATAGTGAAAATGATCCAATTTTTCCAGCTGAGTATTTAAAACTATTAATACCACCTATAAAAAATATATACAAAATGCTTGAACAAGAAAAAAACCTCGCAATTATTGAAATTCCAAATAAAATACATGAATTTCCTAAAGAGTACAGAGAGCAGGCTTATGAATTTTTAGACAAGCACTTGAAAAATAATTAACTTATTTGAATATATTCTCCCTTATTTTCTAAATTTAATTTTATAGTTCCTGTATTCAAAATACAAACAGGATTTTCAGCAGGTTTCAGATTTTTAACACTAAATAATCCCTTTGTACAGTAATTTAAAGGCAGAAAAATCACATTATAATCCAGGTTATTTACAGCCTCAAATAATCCCTTGTCAATTTTGTCAAACTCTGCCTTATTTATGTAGTTTTCTTTTGTATAAAAACAAACATGCTTAATATTCCTTGGCAGTTTTAAACTAATATCAGTACTGCTCCCAATATCAAAATTATAATACCTTTCAACCTCATTTTTTAAGTCATTTACAAACAATCCTAATTGTCCGCAATTGCTTGTTTTCATTAAATTATTAATAAGATAAAATCCAAAAATAAATATCAAAGCACCAACTACAACTGTAAATATAAAAATAAACGGCTTCTCTAATAATTGTCCTTTCTTATTCATTTTCAGTTTTAATTAATTTAAGTTCTTTAATATTTTCAAAATGCTTATTATTGAAAGTCATTAATTCGCAATTATTAACTATACAAATTGCAGCTATAAAAATATCTCTAAATTCAATTAACTTGCCTTTTTTCTTTAATTCCTTAAAAACCTCACTAGCTTTTCTTGAAGATGTCTCGTCAAAATAAAGAAGATTAACATTGTTTCTAAAAATCTCTATTTGTTCTAAATTAGTTTCTCTTAATAAAAGTTCAAATAAAGTTATAATAGTAATAAAAACATCTAAATTTATTATTTTCTCTATTAACTTCCCAGCTCTTTCTTCTTTATTTAAAATACTAATAACAATATCAGTATCTAAGCATATCTTTTGCTCCAAGTTTTCCATCCAATCTTAAGATCTTTATCTATTTCTTCCCACTCCTTATCCTTCTTAAGTATGCCAAAACAATTTAATAAATCAGAACCTTTCTTTATTTTTTGTGTTCTATCTAAAAGATCCTTTATAACTTCTGTAAAACTATTTTCCTTTTTAATTTTCTTTAATTCCTTGTAAAGCTCATTTGAAATCATAATTGTTTTTGCCATAAGTATGAATATGATATACATATATATAAATATTTCTATTAAGAATTTGGACTCTTGTTTTTGATTAAACTTTTATTAAAAGTTTGTTTTGCTTAAGCTTTTTGGGAAAAAGCTTATTATGGATAAACAGTTATGCTTTCCTCATTATTAAATGCGTCCTTGCACAAAACAAAGTAAGACCTTACAGGTAAAACAGCCTCATGTTTCTTTGAATTAGCATCTGTCATAGGAATTCCCTCTCCAAAATTAAACTGCTTATTATCATAATAACAAGTTGAATCCTCATTAGTTCCTATAATTAAAATATTATTTCTAGTGTCTTTGTAAACATTGCTTATTACATTTTGGCTTACATCAGCAGCCACTTCAAAGCTTGCAGAATCTTTTGCAGTATTTCCAGCAACATCAACACAAGTCACATAAAAAGTGTATCTCCCTTTTCTTAAATTTCTTAATTGTTGTTCATGAGTGCTTGAATTTGTTTTTGCAAATTGTGATATGCTTGAAAGTTCAGCATTTCTTTCATTAGAATAACCGCAAAAACTTACCCCTTTTTCTGCTCCTAATGCTGTCTTTACAATAATTTTTGGATTTGTTCTGAATACCTTGTCTTTGGGCTCTATGCTTGTTATTCCTAATTTTTCTGTTCTTATTAAACTAAATTGATAACTTTCTTTATTTACATTTCTTCCTTCTGTTTTTTGCGGCTGGTCTTTGCATCTGAAGTAAAAATTATTCTTTCCTTTTTTAATGTCATTCAATAATCCAGAACATCTGTATAATCCTTGTCTTAAAGGGCTTTGATCTAATCCAGATCTTGCACAAATAAAGCTGTTTTTCATTGAATCATAATCTATGTCGTTTCTGTCCCATCTGCACTCGCTTGGCTCATTTACAAATACATCTAATCCAGCATCCAAAATATTGTCTGCAACAAAGCCATTATTCTTTATTGAAGTTAACTCAATCTTGGGAGCAGTTAAGTCAGGCCCTTTGTTAATTTCAAATTTAATATAATAATCTTTGTTGTTTGCATTCTCATTTGCATCTATGCACCTTATATACAAAGAATATCTTCCGCCATTTGTTAATCTGATTGCTTCTTCCTCAACTAATTCACTTGGCAGAGAAAATAACATTTCATGTTCTGTCCTGAATAAATTATCTCCAAAATTAAATTTCATGTTTTCATATTTTATACTTACATTAGTATCAAACTTGCATTTGCTAGGTTCATCTGTTGCTATTTTTAATTCAACAGGTGTAAATGGTTTTATTAAAGTCTTGATTGTAAATCCTTGATTCTTTACTTCTTCTATTACTAAATTTTTAGGCTTGACAGCACTTATTTTCGGACTTGACACATCAATTGGAGTTTGAGCAACACATTTTTCTTCATCTGTTCCTCCATTTATTAATCTGCATAATTTTCCTAAGCTTCTGCATCTGTATTCACTGCAGTCTTTTCCCTTTTCATTGCATTTCTCGCATTCATCTCCTCCTTTAGGAGGTTCCCATGCATTGCATGAAACTGAAAAAGTTTCTTTCTTGTCTTCCTTCCCTGCAAGGTCTATTACTTGATAAATCAAATAAATCCAGGCAATTACATTAATTATTTCCAAAGCAGCTATCAAAACAGTATTTCCTCCTGTAAAACTAGCTTCTGTTGCTGCAGTTACTTGTGCTTCTGTTGCCTTTTTTATTACTGTCCCTCCATCATCAAGAAAAACCCAATTTGTTCCTGTTTCACCTGTTTGAAAAATCATCTTAGCAGCATTAGCTGGTTTACCAGACATAGCATTCCAAGCTGCCAAATCAGATGTAGATGTAATCCCATGTCTAAAAGCTTCAAAATAAGTTTGTTCTATAGTTGCTTGTCCAAATTGTAAAAAAGTTTTAGGACCTAAAACTAAACCAGATCCAAAAGCACTTACAAAAGTTCCAGATACAGCACCAGGAATAAGAGCGCTAACAGTTCCTGCTGCAAGTCCAGTCCCAAAAATCACAAGAACAGCAGGCCAGCTTCTTTCCCAAAAACCACCTAAATTAGTTGAATCATCTCTTCTTGTATTTTGTCTTGATAATGTGTTCCAGTCTTCAAAATCTTTTTGAGTTAATACAAATTCAGTATCTTCACTAAATCCACCAGAAGTAAATCTCCCTTTAATATTATATTTTGCACCGCAGTCTCCTCTTGCAGAACATTGAGCAGCAGCAGCCTTAACCCAGTCTTTTTCCAGACAATGACAATTTTTTACACATTCCCATTCATTTCCAGTTGAGCTTAATCCTTCAACACCAATTCCAAATCTTCCAGCTCCGCCCCTTACAAATTTAACTTCACAAGTTACAGAAGCTTCATTGCAAACAGAATTTGCTCCTGTTTGTGTTCCATCTTTGCTTCCTCCTCCAGAACTTCCTCCTTCCCAAAATAACAATCCAGGAGGAACCAAAGGAACACACATTCCACCAAAATCACTTACTCCTCCAGCCATAAAAAAACAATCCTTATTTCCAATATCATTGCAGCATTGTTGCCTGCAGCAAGCTACCCTTGCTAGTCCAGATAAATCATTGCACTCTCCACCGCAACTTCCGCCAATTTCATTACAACTTTGGCATTCTTTATACCTATTTGCTCTGCAAGCACTTTCTAAAAATCCCTCTCCAATATTAAACACTTGTCCTAAATTTAATTTTAAAGAATCAGAAGTTCCCTGTGCACATAACTCTTCTCTATAATCTTTGCAAGGTTCAATTACTTCTTCCCCATTCAAGCATAAAGCCCTGTAATGTCTTGATCCAACTACATCTTGTCCAAAGCCAACTCTTGCATCATATAAGCACCATGATTCACCTGTTTCTTTTTTACCGCCAGAATCAGGGCTTGCAATATTCTCAGTAATTGTTTTGCAGCTTAAATCATTGCAACTAAATTCACCAAAAGCCATATCAACATTGTCAGGAGCTTTTCCGCATAAAGTTCCCTGACTATAATCACACATTCCGCAATTAGGATCATTAGGCCCCTTTAAATTACAAGAACTTCCTTTCAAGATAAATCCCTTATTGTAAGATCTGTCTTTGTTTGCATCAAAAACATTTTCAGGATTTCCACAAGAATCAAGCCAGAAAACTTTTTCTTCAAAACACCCTGTCTTTTGTTGTCTTGCACAATTAGTTCCTAATAAAGAATTACTGCACAAAACATTGGGATGAAATCCTGTTTTCAAATTTGTATTTTGAGTATTATCAGCTACTGAAGAGCTTTCTTGATTGCAGTTAGCTCTTGTTGTAAAAGTACAGCTTCCATCTAAAGAAACGCAAGCCCCTTTCTCATCGCTTCTGCACTTGTCTACGCAAGCAGCTTCATTCTCAATATTCTTGTCAAAAATCATGTTCAAATCAGGAAATTGTGAAACAATAGATTTGCATTTATTTTGTGTTACAAAACTACATTCATTGCTTAATTGGCAGCATCCTTTCTGGCATTGTGAAATTTGTTCTATAGGTTCATTGCTCCATACCCCGTTATTTTTCTCGCACAATGATTTTGGGGTATTTGCAAAACACTCTCCTTCTTTATCATAAATGCAGGTGCCGACAGAACAATAATTTGTATTTTCACAAGTTGTTAAAGAACTTCTTGAATTTCTATCGCATTCATTTTTATCTGTATAAACACAAAAATCTCCTGATTTAGTTTTTTCACAGCAAGCTTGTTGTGTACTTAAACTTCTACTAGGACTTCTTTGTGCTTCAACATCAGTAGTAGACAAGCCAAAATAAAAAACAGAACAAATTATCAAAAAAGCCATAAATATTGCTTTCTGCTTAACACCCTCAATTTTTTTTAACATTCTCTTCTTAGTTAAGTTTTTTATGCAAAATTATTTTGCTTCAACTAAATTACATTGTCACAAACTAGGACATTTTTTCATTTTTAACTTTCTTACTTCTCTAATTCTATAACTATTTTATTTCCTATTTTAGTTATTCCTATCTCTGTATTTTCATCTAATTTAAGTTGTTTTTCTAAATCACTCGGAATTCTAAAAACTAAACCACCACCGCTTCTTGAAAGGTGTCTATAAAGCTTCATTGGTTCTGGCCAGACTCCCAGTTTCTTTGATGTTTCTATTGCCTTGTGAGTTTCTTCTTCATAAGGAAATTCTTCATTACAGTAGCTGCATCTTTCTCCTTTAAGTATAAATACATAATTCTCAACTTCAAAGATTATGTCTTCTACTTTTATGAGATTACCTTTTTCACAAATCAAACATTTTCTCATTTTCCTTCAGCTCTTGTTATAACGAAAATATCCTTATACTCTTCATCCTTTATGTATATCAATTTTATAGTTTTCCCTTTCATCTTTGTATAAGATTCAAATTTATATTTTCCAACCTTGTCAATTTTATAAGCCTCTACTAAGGCCTTCTTCAACCCATCTGAATCCATGCCCAATTTTCTCATCCATGTCAAAGCAAAATGTTTTAAAGGCCTAATTTTATAATCATCATAATCCATCTTTTTTTCACTACATTTTATAATGTTTTTGTTATACTTAAATCTTTCTTTGTAAAAGCCTTTCTATAAAGGTTCATCCTGTATAAAAAACTGGAACACAAACTCTTTCTCTTTTCTAGGCACATCTTTTATCTTCAAAATAAATAATTTATCAGGATAAGGTTGTAATTTCTGTACAACATATGGCTTTCCAGTTAATTTTGTCTTTAAAACTGAGTATGTCAAAGTATCAATATCTCCATAAACAGCCTCGCTATCAACAATATCCTTAGCACTATTATATAATCTTCCTAATGGATACTCTAATTCAGCTGAAAAACTATTTCTCTGTGTCTCTGTATCTCCCTTGCTTATTTTTATAGGCAAGTTGGCATTTAAAATTACAGTATCTTCACCTATGTCAACATTTAATTTCAAAGTTCCTCTCTCAGCATTTAATCCAATTTTGTCAAATTGATCAATGTCTAAACAGGAATTTACCTCATCTAGCATTCCCCTTTCTAAGCTAGTTTTAATGTCAAATAATCTTAAACCCCTGTTGCTGCATTCTGGTTTTCCTTCAATATTATAACAAAGATAATTGATTCCAACACCTTGGTTCTGCCTAAAAGTCCCAGGATTAGTTGTTAAATATCCGCCTTGCTTTCCAATTAAAACAATATATTTTTCTCCAACTTCTTTTAAACAATCATCAATATGCCCCTGAATCTGTGGAAATTCCTTTTCCAAATCCTCAATATTAGCTCCACCAATATAAATCTGGTTTCTAATTACTAAGAACAAAACAACTAAAGCAGCAATTATAACTCCAACTATTGCAAAAACAGTAACTTGTCCTCTTTTTTTCATCTCTTATTCTTCCTCTTTTTTAAAATATATAAATATTCTCATCTGATTTTCCTGTCTATAGTATCCTATAAGAAACTAATCTAATAGCCATTTCCATAAAGGAATAAATCTAATTTTTAATTTTTTATCAATATTTTCCTCATTTTCATAATCATCTGTTATAATTAAAAGATTATCACATTTCAACTCTTTGCTTCCTTTAACCAATGCTTTAATTTCTCTGTTTTTGGTTTTCTGATTCTTAATATTAAAACATACTTGTACAAGCTGTTTAATTTTTATCCCTTCTTTAATTACAAAATCAATTTCTTCCTGCTTCTCATTTTTCCAATAATAAATATTTATTTGATTATTTAATTCTCTTCTTTTTAATTCAACTGCAACTAAATTCTCATAAAGTTTTCCTATATCCGGGCTTAATTTAAAAGCTTTGCTTTGTATAAATCCATTATCTAAACAATAAATTTTTTTATTAAATCTTAATTGTTCCTTTAATTTATACGAAAACCTGTTCACATTAAAAAAAATAAAAGATTCTTCTAAATAATTAATATATTTTTTAACAGTGTGCGAACTTTTTATTTTTATATTTTTTGTCAGAGATAAATAAGAATATTCCTTAGTAATATTTGATAAAAGAAATAAAGCCAAATCATCAATCTCATTAGTTGCTCTTATGCTATATCTTTTTATTATATCCTTATATATTATTGAATTAAATAAAGTTCGTAAATATTCAACATAATCTAAATTTTTTATATAAGGTTCCGGATATCCCCCAACTATTAAAAAGTTTGTTAATTTTTCTTTTATTTCTAAAGTTGTAAGCTCTTTATTATCTAATTTTATATATTCTTTAAAAGAAAAAGGAAAAATATAAATTTGAAAATGTCTTCCTGTTAAATGTGTAGCTAACTCTTTGCTTAAAAGTTTAGAATTGCTTCCAGTAATAATTAAATTATAACCTTGCCTTTGTAATCTATTAACAAAAAGTTCCCAGTTTTCTAAATTTTGAATTTCATCAAAAAGAAGAATTTTTGGATTATTATAAACTAAATTTATTGCACTAATCAATTCATCATAATTATTTAAATTAATTAATTTCTCATCATCAAAATTTATATAACCGAAATTACTATTTCTCAAATAATGAATAGAAAAAAAAGATTTTCCTGCCCTTCTAGGCCCCATTATAATCTTTATTAAATCACTTTCCAAGCCTTTAATTTTAGATTCTCTTGAGATATATTTCTCATTAAATCTTTTCTCTAGTTCTCGTTTTTGTAATATTAAAATATCTTTTAATTCTTGTAGCATATAAATATATATAAATAACTAGTTTATAAAGGTTTGTATTATAATACAAATAATTTACTATTTTTTTGCATTATGATGCAATTTTTCTTTAATTATGCTTTTTCCAAAAAAAATCATACATTTATTTTAACGCCTTTTATTTCATTTCCCTGATCATCCCTGCATTTAACATAGTATTGATTAAATTCCAATGGTGCTGTATGAACTGTTGTATCCTCCCCCATCTTATTTCCAGTTCCAA
>Ga0209541_10002025_pt1 | contig 39117 bp, 51 predicted proteins | sample RifCSPlowO2_01_FD_184027 | JGI IMG/M metagenome (GOLD analysis project Ga0209541, IMG submission 184027) | Groundwater microbial communities from Rifle, Colorado - Rifle CSP2_plank lowO2_0.1 (SPAdes) (version 2) | ecosystem: Environmental > Aquatic > Deep subsurface > Groundwater | place...
CAGATTTATCCATGCCAGCTGTTGGGGTGCGATGTAAGCAGCGCAATAAATGTTGAGGCAGATGTTGATGCATTCCTATATATCGGGGACGGACTGTTCCATCCTTTAGGTGTTGCCTATAACACCGGAAAAAACGTCCATGGATATGACCCAATCGGCAGAAAATATTCCCTTATCACTCAAAAAGACGTTGAGAAATTCAAGAAGAGGAAGAAAGGGGCTTATATAAAATTTCTAAGCGCGGAAAATATCGGGATTCTGGTAAGCACCAAAATCGGGCAGAACAATTTCAAAAAAGCTATACAGCTCAAGGAAAATCTGGAAAAAGACGGAAAGAATGCATATGTCTTTGTCCAGGATACCCTGGACTTAGGCCAAATGGAGAACTTTCCTTTCATTGATTCCTGGGTCAACACTGCCTGCCCGAGATTAGAGGATGACAAGGCAGGGATTGTGAATATCGGGGATATATCGAAACAAAAAGAAGAAATAAAGGTAAATCAGGTATAAACTTCCAGCCTTTCCCTTTCCTGCATTGAGCTTCCCAAGCCCCTGCCGATCTGGAAGAAGTTCTCGCTCATCAGGCCCCCAAGCGCATCAATAAGCGATTTTTCTACTTTATATTCCCTGATGCCTGCTCCGCTTATGTTAAGCTCTTTTTTCAGGTAATCTATGGCCTCCTTTTTTCCTCCGATCTCATCAACTAATCCAAGCTGTTTTGCCTCGCTGCCAAGGTAGAAAATGCCTGTTGCCAATTTCTTTACCTCGCTTTTTGGCAGCTTCCGGTTTTGGGCAATCTCCTCAATAAAGAAATCCTGCATTTTGTCGATTTTTGCCTGCAATATTATTCTTTCATCTTCCTCCAATTTTCGCAATGGGGTGCCAAGATCCTTGTAGTCACCGCCTACAAATCTCTGGTATGTTACATTATGGTCTTCCAGGAAGCCCGCAAATTCAAGGTAAGATGCCTGCACTCCAATAGAGCCTGTTATTGACATCCTGCTTGCAACAATATGGTCAGAAGCAGATGCAACCCAGTATCCTCCTGAAGCTCCAACATCCCTTATCCATGCCACTGTTGTCTTATTCGCTTCTTTGACAGCATTCGCAATCTCCTCTGAAGCCACTGGAGAGCCGCCAGGCGAGTTAATCTCTAGGATGATGCCTTTTATGCTCCTGTCTTTTGCTGCCTTGCGTATGAGCTTTGTGATTTCAGTGGAGTCAGCGACATCTTCGCTGAAAATCCCATAACCACCATCAGCCATTATAACGCCCTTGACAGGTATAACCCCTATATTCGCTCCAGAGCCTTCCATATCATCCCCTATAAAGAGGGAAATAAGCCATGCGCTGATAAAGCTGAATAGGGCAAGCAGAATCAATGTTTTGATAATGAAGCGCCAGGGGCTTTGTTCCATCTTACATCACCACGTAATTCTGAACTGTTTTTGTCCTGCTTAATATCTCGCTCAGCCTCTGGTTTGAGGCAGTGAAAAACATGAATAGTGGATCCAGCAGCCATAGCAGCACAAACGGGAAAACAGGAAGCAAAAAGAGGCTTCTTACGATGTGCTGCCAGAAAGTGATATTGTTCTGCATGCTCTTTACATAAATCTTCATTACTAATTTCCCGATGCTCTGGTTAAGCCTGCCTTCCAAAATCACAAAATAAGCTATGGATAAGATTCCTACCATGACTGAGATAAATGTAAGCCATACATTTATTTCCGGCCTGGCTGTAAGGTACGCATAAATGGAGTTGATTGATGTGGTGTCGGGCACAAGTCTGGCAAAAACCTTTCTGAAGGGCAGCACAACCACGAAGTCCAATACCAGAAGGTCGATTATGAACGCGACAAGCCTTTTCCAGGCAGGCGCAGGGCCTTCAAAATTCCTCTCTTTAGGTAGCTTAAGACGGGATGCCATTGATTTCTGAAAACATCCGATGCTTTAAAAATATTTGTTTTAATGCTGTAGAAACACTCTTCAGGAAAATTTGTGCTGCATAGCAATCTTTATAAACACCCAAAAAATCTATTCTTTAGATGAGCCGTAAGAAAGAGCAGCAGGCGATGGAAGAGAAGATGCAGCAGGAAATCACCCGCATCAAGCTTCCGCGCGGCAATCAGACATTCGGGGTAGTGGACCAAAGACTCGGCGGCAGCAGGGTGCGCGTAAGATGCCTTGACGGAAAAACACGCATATGCCGCATTCCAGGCAGGCTGAAGATGCGCCTTTGGGTCAGGGACAGCGATATTGTCATTATAGAGCCTTGGGAATATTCCGGTGATGAGAAGGGGGATCTCATCTACAAGTACTCCAAGACCCAGCAGGCATTCCTGCATAGGAAGGGCTATCTGAAGAAGCTTGAGACTTATGAGGAATTCTAAGCAGCAATTGTTCAGCAAACATTTAAAAGTATTATAAACATACCTTTAATCATGGTATATGGTGTACCTTTACCTCCACCCCACAGGTTCCAAATGCAGGTTCCGAAAGGAGTACCTTTGGAAGCAGCCGTGGATATACTAACGCAAATTGATGTTCATAATGGGAGGGGAGGAGATTTGGAAGGATGCCCAGACTTCGAAATATGTGGCAAAAATGCTTCTTCTGGTTCAGTAATTGTCCGTTCTAATCCGGGGTCAGAAAAACGTTTGCGGGATATACTGCCACACTACGTTTCTGAACATTATGTTCCATAGATTCCTGAACCTAGGTAAATTGAATATAACGGCGCTATACTGCCTATAAGCATAAAACACATTATGGTTATTAACTATGTGATAGTGATAACTATTATTACCACTTCAGGATAGAAATATTTATATAGGAGCCGTTGTTTTAAGAAGCTTACAATGGGGGAACAAAAAAGCGGCATATCCTTTCTTCTGTATGACATCCTGTTTCTTGTCGTGTTTATCGGCCTGATTACGACCGTATTCCAGTTTTCCGGGCTTTTCTTAATTGCACAGGTTGTGCTCAGCGCAGTCTTCATTGCTTTCTCATTTCTCGGGCTGGTTGCAATAACCAATAACCTTCGCTGGGGCTATACTATACTATTCATCACAATGGCATTGGTATTGCTTGACACCCTATGGCTTTATGCGCGCATAGGCCGCCGCATGGACATAATATTGTTCCTTACGCTAATCGTGGGTGCCATAGGCTTCATAGTTGCGCTCGCAAATATGCGGAAAGCAGGGCCGGAAGAAATACCAGCTGTAGAGCCAGTTGATGTGGAAAAAGTTGAGGCACCAAAAGCGCCATTAGCTGCTGCAAAAAAGCCAGGAAGGCGTGGCAGGCCCAGGAAAAAGAAATAGATACTTTAACCTTTCTCAAAGAATTATCCTTAAATCTAATTTCTACTAATTTTACTATCAAATATGTCTCTATATTTTTGACAAAAAAGAAACTTTTATAAATTATCCATCCTGTTTTCTAAAATATGGATAATCCTACCAAAGAAGAGGGAAAAAGCAGGGTTGGAACTAAGCTGCATGACGGCTTTTGCGACAATCTGGAGCCTGTTGCGCCTCTGGATTTGGGCAGGTGCAGGGATGCAGATGAGCTCGCAAGGGCTATGAGCAAGACAGCCTTTGCAGGCAGGTCGCTAGGCGAAGCAGTTGATGTATTCTATGCAATGGCTACTGATCCGGACTGCTTTGTGGTGCATACTGTCTCAGGCGCCATGACAGTTGCAAAGATGGGGCTTATAATATGCGACATGATGGACAAGGGGCTGATACACGCAATGGTAAGCACAGGAGCATTGATGGCGCATGGCTTTGTGGAAGCGACAGGAAGGCTGCATTTCAAATATGATCCCAGGATGAATGACCGCGAATTATACTATGGCGGATATGACAGGGTATATGACACGCTTGAGCTTGAGAAAAACCTGGATGATACCGAGACCATCATGGACGGCGTTTTTGAAAAAGCTGACCAAAAAACTACCTTATGCAGCTGGAAAATCAACAAGCTTCTCGGGGAATACCTTTCCAAAAAAGAGAGCGGAAGGGCCATCCTCAAATCCGCATACAAAAAAAAGATTCCAGTCTATGTGCCAGCATTCACGGATTCTGAGCTTGGCCTGGATTTGGGGCTCTACAACAGAAAGCAGAAACTGCAGGGCAGGCAGCAATTGAATTTCAATCCAATGCTGGACCTTGACCATTTTGCTGATCTTCTGGTGAAACAAAAGCGCCTTGGAATTTTCACAATTGGCGGCGGAGTGCCAAGAAACTGGGCGCAGCAGATTGGGCCTTACCTTGACTTAATAAGGTACAGGGTGATGAAAGAGGAAGCTAAGGGCAAACATAACATGGATGCAGCGCTTAGGAAGACTGAGCAGATGTTCAAGAGGTACAGATATGGGGTTCGGATATGCCCTGAGCCAGTACATTGGGGCGGCTTGTCAGGCTGCACATATTCAGAAGGCGTTACATGGGGCAAATTAGTGCCAAAGTCAGAAGGAGGCAGATGGGCAGAGGTGCTTATAGACGCAACTGTCGGCTGGCCATTGCTGATGAAAGCAGTACTTGAGCGCCTGAAAAAGAACAGAAGCGATATGGCAAAAATTAAGGACAAGGCAAAGCGCATCCGCAAAATCATGGCCGAGAGATATTAGCGCCTGAAGAATTTCTCCAGCTTTTTTACAGGATAGGTGTTAATGATGTCTTTTGCCTCTGCCCAGCCTCTCCGCGCCATAAAAACGCCGTAGCGGATATTCTCCAATTGTTCTTTGCTATGGCTGTCTGTCCCAATCGATAACTTTACTTTCCTTTCTACAGCCATACGCACGTGTGCGTCATTCAAGTCCAGGCGCTGAGGATGTGCATTGATTTCCATTGCAATGTTCCTTTCTCTGGCTTTTTCCATGATTTTTTCCATGTCCATCTGGAATCCCTGGCGCTGCAGCAGCAACCTGCCTGTAGGATGGGCAAGAATGGATACGTGCCTATTGTCCAATGCTTTTAGGACACGCATTGTCATTTTCTCCTTGTCCTGCTTAAATCCGGAATGTATGCTTGCCAAAACAACATCAACCTCTTTAAGCGATTTTTCTGATATGTCTAACGTGCCGTCATCCCTGATATTAGCTTCAATTCCGAAAAATATCTTTACATGGGATTTCTTGTTTGCCTTCTCAATCTCTTTTTTCTGCTGGAGCATCCTTTTTTCGTCCAGGCTGTGCGCAATCTTCAGGTTGCCGCCGTGGTCTGTTATCGCGATAAACTTATGGCCTAATCTTTTTGCTGCATACACCATCTCCTGAATTGTGCTTTTGCCATCACTCCAGCCAGTGTGCATCTGCAAATCGCCTTTAATGTCTTTCAAAGCAACAAGAGCTGGAAGGCTTCCTTTTCTGGCTGCCTCTATCTCACCGCTGTCTTCCCGCAGTTCAGGCTCGATATACTTCAATCCTAATTTTTTATAAACATCTTCTTCTGTCCTGCCTGCCAGTTGCCTCTTGCCTTTCTTGGCAAACAATCCATATTCGCTCAATGTCCACCCTTTGGACAAGGCCATCTCCCTTAATCTTATGTTGTGCTCCTTGCTGCCTGTGAAGTATTGCAATGCTGCGCCATAGCTTTCTTTCTTTATGATGCGCAAATCCACCTGCAATCCGCTCTGCAATACCACTGAGCTCTTGGTGGAGCCTTTTGCCAATGTTTTCTTTACATCCTGCATGCTGGTAAAGAAATCCATGGTTTTTTCCGGATTTCCGGAAATTGCCAGTATGTCCACATCTCCTATAGCCTCTTTTCTTCTGCGTATAGAGCCTCCGATTTCTGCCTTTTTTATGTTCTGGTCTTTCCCCAAATGCTCCAGTATGGCCTCTGCCTCTGGCAGTGCCTCTCCCAGCGTGATTCTGCCGCTTCTTTTGCGGGCATAGACTATGCTTTCCAGAATATTTTTTTCCAGCTTCTCTCCAAGATGTGGTATTTTCCGGATTCTGCCGCTTTTTGCTGCCTTCTCCAGAGTTGCCAGGGAAGTGACCTTTAGCTTTTCATAGAGCTTCTTTATGGTTTTTGGCCCCATTCCCTGGATGCTCCCCAGGGCTTCAACATCCACAGGCATCTTTTTCTTCAGCTTCTCGTAATAGCTGGAATGGCCGGTTTCAAGAAATTCAGCAATCTTTTTTGCAATGCCCTTCCCTACGCCTGAAATTTCTTCTAATTTTCCTTCCTTATGCAGCTCTTCAATTGCCTGAGGCATGGCTTCAATCGTCATTGCTGCCCTTTTGTAAGCCATAGGCTTGAAAGGCACATCATCCATTTCTAAAAATTCGGCAATATCATACAGTAATTTTGCCATTTCTTTGTTTTTCATCTATAAATATTTGGAGTCTAAGGTATTTAAAGTTAGTGTTCAACTGGAACTTGCAATCAAGCCGTTCAACTTCCGGTAAATTATCGGATAAAACCGAAAGATTTATATAATAGAACATTACTATTCATTATGAAATATAATGATATATAATATGATAGGAATTATGAATTCAAGAACAGGAAAACGTCCGAAAAGGTGAAACAAAATGGTGCAGGCAATCATAAATTTCGGGGACCATGAAGACAGAATACTTACGATTGTAAAGGGAAAATATGGGCTGAAAAATAAATCTGAGGCTGTTAATCTCCTTATAGGCAAATATGGGGAAGAAATTCTTGAGCCTAAATTAAGGCCCGAGTATGCTGAGAAAATCAGGAAAATACAAAAAGGAAAACATGTTAAATTTAAAGACATAAGCGACTTAAGAAGGCAGATAGGGGGGTAAATTGTATTCCTTCAGATATTCTGAAAGATTAAACAGAATTCTTAGAAAATTGTCAAAGAAAGATAAAAACCTATATGAGCAGATTCTAAAAAAGGTAGAAGAGGTTATAAGCTCTCCAAATCCAGATTATTATAAAAATCTAAGATACGATATGAAGGATTGCAAAAGGGTCCATATTGGCCATTTTGTTCTTGTTTTTAGTGTGGATAAAAACAATAGCATCATCAGTTTCGAAGATTTTGACCATCATGATAATATTTATGATTGATAATTCCTCTATGGATTTTTATGACAATTTTGGCATCAAAATCTTTATAAACAGCGGCTTTATCCACTTTCTTAAATGAAACCGATTGACCTTAAAGGGAAAACAGCATTTGTTTTCGGGGTGGCTGATGAGCATAGCATTGCATGGGCAATTGCAAAAGCGCTGCATGCAGCAGGCTGCAGGATTGCAATAGGCCACCAGGACAGGACAGCGGAGATGGTAAAGCCCCTTCTGCCGCAGGTAAATGCACTTGATATTGTATGCGATGTTACTGATGATGTGCAGCTGGATACTGCATTTGAAACCCTGAAAAAAGAGTTTGGAAAGCTTGATTTCCTGATTCACAGCATTGCGTTTGCGAAAAGAGAGGATCTGCAGGGCCAATTTGTCGATACAAGCAGGCGCGGCTACCAGATTGCCCAGGAAGTAAGCTCATATTCTCTTGTTGCATTGGCAAAGCATGCTGTTCCCCTGATGACACAAGGCGGCTCAATAATTGCAATGACCTATTACGGCTCTGAGAAGGTAATCCCTAATTACAATGTGATGGGTGTTGCAAAGGCAGCCCTGGAAGCATGTATCAGGTATCTGGCAGCTGATTTGGGGCCGAAACAGATACGGGTGAACGGCATTTCAGCAGGCCCTATAAAGACAATGGCGGCTTCTGCTGTGAAGGATTTTGACAAGATGCTTGGCTTTTTCAGGCAGAAGGTTCCTCTCCGAAGGAATACAGAAGCAGCTGAAGTTGCTGATACAGCCGTATTCTTATGCAGCGAGCTTAGCAGGGGAATAACAGGCCAGGTCATTTACGTGGATGAAGGATATAATATTTTAGGGATGTAATAATTTGAGTGATATTGATGGGGGAGAGCAATTCTCAAACAATTGAAGAAGTTGCAAATCTTAATAGTCAGTATTCAACCATCTTTAGGGGATATAGCCTAGAGCCGATTCTTGAACTTGCCGGTGACCTGCACCATTTACCTTTGGATGAAAGAGCTGATATGGTTCAAGGTTTGATTTCAAAGCTGCCTGGTGGTTCTGTTAAGGGATGGTATGTCGGAAAAATTAATGCAATAGAATTTATGAAAAACTGGTGGGATAGGTACATGTCGCTGATGACACTACAGCAAATGCTCACTGGTTCTCAAAGTATGCATTAGAATTATCTTCTTTCACAAGGAATACTGCTGTTTAACAATTCTTATCTTCCAAAACATTTAAATAGTTTGCACTGATTTTTTACTGCATGGCCTCAACAGGTTTTGCTACGGCACTTGAAAATCTTACCCAATACAAAGAGCAGTGGATAGAGAAAGGTGTAAACCTTCTACCCAACCTGGTTATCGGCATTGTAATCCTTGGCATAGGCTGGCTTTTTATCAAGCTCATTGACAAGGGCGTCAGAAAAGTATTTGACAGGACGCCTTTTGACGAAACCGTTGAACGATTTCTGCATAAAGTGATTATGGTTTTATTGTGGGCAATCCTGATAATTGTTGTTTTGAGCAATTTCGGCGTAAATGTGTCTGCCCTTGTTGCGGGCTTGGGCATTGCTGGCTTTATCGTTGGATTTGCGCTCCAGAATACACTTGGCAATCTTGCGTCAGGGCTTTTTCTGCTGATTAATAAGCCGTTTCGTGAAGGTGATAGTGTCAAGATAGGGGATATTGTGGGGGACGTAAAGGAAATGGGGATTGCTGCCTGCATCATCCACACGCCTGACAATACCAAAGTCACCATCCCCAACTCCAAAATATGGGGTGATGCCATTTACAATTATACAGGCAATCCAACACGAAAACTGTTCAATCTCAAGGTAGGCATCAGCTATAGCGATGATATTGGAAAGGCCATAAACATCATAAGCGATATCCTGAAGAAAGACGGGCGCGCGCTTAAAGACCCTGAGCCGCAGATTGTGGTTTTGGAATTGGCAGATTCTTCAGTCAACATATCAGTGCGTCCCACTGTCAAGAAAGAAGATTACTGGGATGTTTACTTTGACACTGTCCGCAAAATCAAGGAAGAATTCGACAGGAAAGGCATCACAATCCCGTTCCCGCAAAGGGATGTGCACATGAAGAAATAGTTTGAGAATGACTTTTTATTCTATTCCTAAACAACCGAAAAGTATTTAAATATTAGGATATTCTAATATGTTATTATGGGGAAATTATATGAAATTCACGCTGAAATGTGTAAAGTATTTTCAAACTCTATTAGGTTAGAAATTCTGAATCTTCTGAGGGATAAAGAGCTATCTGTAACAGAATTGATAGAAAAAACTGAGTTAAGCCAGGCAAATATTTCTCAACATTTATCTATCATGAAATCAAAAGGTATTGTTGTATCGAATAGAAATGGTAAGAATGTTTATTACAAACTTACAAACCCAAAAATCATTAAGGCATTCGATATTATAAGGGAAGTTTTGGCTGAAAAATTAAAAATGAATGGAAAAATTGTTAAGAGTTATGGGGTGGAAAAATGAGAAAAATGTTTTTCGCAATAATGGTTGTTCTATTGCTAAATATTGGTATAGCTTCTGCACACGAACATAATTTTGACGAAACAAAACAACTCATAGATTCAGGAATTAGCTGCGATAAACTCACAGATGAACAACTTGAAGCTATGGGAGAATATTATATGGAACAAATGCACCCTGGCGAAGCTCATGAGCTGATGGACGAGATGATGGGTGGTGAAGGCTCTGATAGCTTAAAGCAAATGCATATTCAGATGGCTAAACGGCTTTATTGCAACGAAGATGTTAGCGGAATGATGGGTTCTGGAGGTATGGTGGGAATGATGCCAATGATGATGGGGAATAATATGGTGGGTTCCGGAATGATGGGAAATTATCCAGCATATTATGGTTATAATAACTTTTGGAATATACTCTGGATGGTTTTTTTAATTGGAGCAATTGCACTAATAATTTGGCTGATCTATAAATTTACAAAAAAACGGGAAGAGTCTGAAACCCCAATTAGTATTTTACAGAAAAGATATGCCAAAGGAGAAATAAGTAAAAAACAATTTGAGGAAATGAAGAAGGAGTTAAAAGGGTGATAATTATGGAAAAAGATAAAAACACATTAGTCTGGATTTTCATTGCTGTAATTGTTGTGCTCTTTTTCATAGGAAGTTTTGGAATGGGTGGCTATGGTATGATGGGATTCGGAATGGGGCTCGGATTCGTCTTCATGCTGTTGTTCTGGGGAGCCATAATATGGCTGGTCATATCCCTTATCAATGCAGCACAGAGCACTAAAAGGGAAGATGATGCATTGACAATTCTCAAAAAAAGATATGCTTCAGGAGAGATTAACAAAAAGCAATATGAAAAAATGAAAAAAGAATTGGTGGGAAGATGAAAATAGAAGATTTTGCATATATTGTTGAAACTAAGAAAGGTTTTGATGAAGCTGTTGTATCAGTCTTGAAAGCAGTAGATAAAAAAGGTTGGGCATTGTTTCAGATTTATGATGTAAAAGAAAGATTAGCGGCCAAAGGATTTGATCAAAAACCTCTAAAAATAATTGAAATTTGTTCAGGAAAATATGCAAACCAGCTTTTGAACAAAAATAGGCTAATCTCCCTTTGTATGCCATGCAAAATCAATGTTTTGGAAGAAAATGGCAAGGTAAAAATTGTTGGAATGAAGCCTACCATAATTTCGCAGTTTTTTCCAGAGGTAAGCCCAGAGGAAGCTGAAGAAGTTGAAAAAGAAGTCAAAGAAATTGTTGATAATGCTAGGTAACAGTAATATGAAAATCTGGATTATCTTGAATTCTTAACAATTAACGAAACTTGAGAAGCAAACATTTAAATATCTATAAAATGACAAGATTATGCTATGAAGTACAGGGTGATTGTAGAACAAGATGAGGGAGGTGCATTTATAGCAGAATGCCCCTCCTTGCCTGGATGCGTTTCTCAAGGAAAAACAAGGCAGGAAGCTATTCGTAATATAGGGGATGCTGTAAGAGGGTATTTAGACAGCCTGAAAAAACATAATGAGCCGATACCTCCTCCAATAGATGAGGATGTCATTGAGATAAATGCCTAAGCTGCCTATTACTTCTGGAATAAAAGTAGTAAAAACGCTTGATGAATTCTTAGGGCTGTTGAAGTGAATAATACCTCCAATTTATGTAAAAAATTCTTCAAAGAGTCTACGCTACACCTATTATTCTTAGATTTGCGCACTTTCCAAAAACTCTTGGAGCCTTTGATTGAATTCTGGCGCTTCATATACAAAGAAGAAATGATTTTGCACTGGCCAAAGGCAATAGCCTGCGTTGGGCAGAATTTTATGAAAAGAACGCTCTGGCTCATCTTTGGTAAGCCAATTGGATTCAAATATAAGCACAGGAAGATTTGTCTTCGGAGCTTTTCTAACAAAGTTTGTGATTTTAAGAAAATTAAGGACCAATTTTTCATTTAAGTTTTTTAATGAAGAAAGAATCAGTTTGTTGTCTTCAGCTGCTGCATTCATATCCATCATTGTTTTATACCAAGTGATAATAGCTGAATTAAGCTTGTCGATAGGATTATCAAGAAGGGAATCTGCCAATTTATTCCTGGAATTGACAATCTTTTCTGTTGCATTGAAAGTGCAGTCAACAAAAACATAGCCTTTCACATTTTTTATGTTCCGTTCAATACAACTACAAAGTATGTTTCCTGCAATACTATGGCCGATTAATATAACGTTTTGCAGCTTTTCTTTTTCTATAAGCTTTTCTATCACTGTTGGCATAGACTCAAAAGCTGTTTTTGGGCTTATGTCATCTGAAGACTTCCCATGGCCGAACATGTCAATGCTCATTACCCTGTATCTACTGGTAAAGGCCAGGATATTTTTAGACCAGATTCTATGGTCACCACATAAACCATGAATAAAAATAATGGAATTATTTCCCTGTCCTTGTATCTCGTAGAATAGCTTGTATCCGTTATAGTCAAGGTAAGCCATATCCTTAATTGCCTCATACCGGTTTTTGAAGTACTTTTACTTTATCCCAAATATATTCCTATCACTCCTAATCAAATAGATTATAAGAAGCAATGCACCGATTGATAATGCGGAATCTGCCACATTGAAAGCAGGCCATATTCTGAAGTCAATGAAATCAATGACAGCGCCATATGCAATCCTGTCAATCAAATTTCCTATTGTGCCGCCTAAAATGAGCCCAACTCCCCATTGGGAATATTTCTTATTTGGTATCTTATCCCACAAGAAGAGGATAACTCCGATGACCATCACAGCCACCCAGACCAGGAGCCATCTCTGGCCCTGGAGAATGCCAAAACCTGCCCCTTTATTCTGAATGAAAGTGATATGAAAAACAGTAGGTAAAACAGCAACAGAATCTCCCAATGCCATAAAACTCTTAACAATGAATTTTGTAAGCTGGTCCAACAGAACGACTACGATTGCAATAGAAGAGACAAATAAAGATTTTTTGTCCATGAGGGGAAATAAACAAGAATGCTATTTAAACATTACCACTTTCTCTGCCTTCTGTCCTCTTCCTCGCCTCTGGCAATATGCTCAAGGTTTGCTAATCTCTGGTTGATGCTGTCCATCAATGCCCTTAAAGCATCTAATTTGCTGGAAATGACCTCAATATCTTTGCCTACTCCAGCATCGCCATATGAAGGCTGCTGCGGATAGCTTTGCTGAAACGGCTGCTGCTGAAAAGATGGCTGGTATGGGGAGCTTGCGTAAGACGGCGCCCTTTGCCCCGGTGACGGGCTGAATTGCTCGTGGCCATAGCTTTCATGGCCCATGCCCTGAGCCTGCATGCCCATGCCTGTATCTCCTCCCATGCCAAGGTCAGGCATGCCCATATCATCCCCTTTGCCTAATCCAAGGTCATCAAACTCATCCTTTTTTTTCCAGAATGCAAGCTTGCCGAAGATTCCCATTATTGCCCACCAGCTGTTAGGTTTATTTGTTTTATATTTTCTGCTATATCAGAAGCCTTATCCTTTACATCTGCAGCTTTTGTGGCAAAAGCTGTTATCTTGTCCTTCTGCCCAACTAAAAAAGAACTGCCAGGCACCTTGTTAAGGTCAACATAGCCTGCGTATGACAATATTCCGACAAGGCCGAATATAAGGGCAACCGTGATGAATGACAGCACTACTGCAGAAACAAACGCCTTTGTAAGCTTGGCAAGCAGCCCTATAAGGAAAACAACTCCGATGATGAAGAGAATGCCTATTACCAGGGTTGTAAGTGCCATTGCTCACCTCTTTTAACTCTATCCGAATGTAACTTCAGGCACAGCCTCTGTGCCTTCTTCAATCTCAAAATATGTTTCAGGCATGTAGTTGAACATTCTTGCTACAATCACAGTAGGTATCCTTTTTATCTTTATGTTGTACTTTCTCACTGCTTCATTGTAGCGCATGCGCTCCACAGCTATCCTGTTCTCAGTGCCTTCCAGCTGAGTTTGGAGGGCCAGGAAGTTCTCATTTGATTTTAGGTTAGGATAATTTTCAGCAACAAGCAGCAGCCGTGAAATAGCGCTGTCAAGGCCTTTTGCAGCCTCAATCTTGTCAGCTCTTGTAGCTGCGCCTGCCCATGCGCTGCGCATAGCTGTAACGTCAAGGAAGATGCTCTTTTCCTGCGCTGCAAAGCCTTTCACAGTATTGACTAAATTAGGTATAAGGTCTGCCCTCCGCTGGTATTGGTTCTCAACCTGCGCCCATGCAGTGTCCACTGATTCGCTCAGGGTCACAAGGGAGTTATATGCAGCAAAGAACCACAATACAACAACCAGCACAACAGCAAGAACAATCCACAAAGCCTTGTTTTTTTGGAATATCTTCATAGCGAAGGGTATTTTTTTGCTGCTTTAAAAGCGTTTCGATTGTAACTTACCTTATCCTGTCGGCTATGCTTAATCCTAAAGACTTGACACTTGAAAAAGTGCTAGGGGAATAGTTATTTAGGCACTCTATCCAAATAATCAGCGGCTTGTTGTCATATCTTTTTGCTATTTCTGCCAGTTTAGGCGCAAGCAAGCGGTAGATACGCTCATAGAGAAGCTTATCGTTATTATCGTAGTCAGAAAAATAGGCGCTTGATGATTTTGAGTCAAATTCCTTCATTTTTTTCCTTCTGGAGCTTATGATCCTGTCCTGCTCTTCTGTGGTGCGCCCGTTTTTGCTCTCTTTGTAGAATTTCCATTCCAATGAGTCAATCTCCGCCTTAAATTTTGATACTTTCTTGAAATCAGCCTCCCGTTTTTTTTCAATAGCATCTTCGTTCTTGGAATATTCTTCGAAATACCCTGCTAACTTAATCTTATCCAAAAGGCCAATACTTTCCCTTATTTCGTAGATCATTGGCCTTTCCAGCTCGATTTTAAGCTTATTTCCTTCAATCTCGCATTCCAGTACAATGGGCTTTTGCTCTATCTGCTGCTCAACCGCAACCTTGTTTTGTTTGAGCTCCTTTGCAAAGACAGGGCCGATGCCTTTAAGGCCAAGAATTAATGCAAAAATAACGATTGCCCTTTTAGCCCATTCTTTCATGAAATCAAATCCGGCATTGGTTTCTAAATATATTACTGAAACTCACATATTACATCTTCGTTTTGTCTATTCTTATGGCCATTGAAGACAGGAATTCCATAAGCTCAGCAACAAGCCTGTTAAGCTCATCCTCATTCACGCTTTTATCCTTCAAAGCCCTTACTTTCTTCAATATGGCAACGTCAACCTTATATTTTTCCGCCACTGCTGAGAATAAAGGCTCCAGCTCTGTAGGCGGCTTAGCGTCCTTAAGGAACAGCATGCCATAAAATAACGGCATAAGGCTGGGTATTGCTGAGATAAGCAGCTGCCTCAGCTCTTTCGGCTTCTTTATCCAGGCAAAGTTCTCCCGCAGATGGATGAGCTTTGAGCGCAACTCAAATTCCAATTGCCGCCTTACCTGCTTTTTGTCGAAGGATACATTATTTATCACATCCTTTCCGAACAAAACCTCATGCGGGTACTTTATGTCCAAAAACTCAAGCGGAAAAACATCCACGCCATGCATAAGCTCCTCTTCTGTAAAGAATAGAGGAACAATTTTGGCTCTTTTGCTGTGCTTCAATACCAAAGGCTTTATTGCCCTTAATATACTGAAATCAAGCTTATCCAGTACGAACAAAAAATTATTCGGCTGACCTTCTGTCCCGAACTTTGTGACAGAAACCAGGTTTCCTTTCAATGCTTCTTTGAAATCGCTTATCATCTGCTCTACCATTTTACCATCCTCCTGAAAATCCTCCCCCGCCTGAGAATCCACCGCCGAAGCCGCCGAATCCAGAGCCGCCAAAGCCTCCGCTTCTGAAGCCTCCGCCGTAGCCTCCAATAAAGATTGGGAAAAATCCAAATTGCCTGCGCTTTCTTCTAAACATATTTCCTAAGGCAGAGAGAAAGAAAAGCGCTGTTATAATGATGGAAAAAAGGGTGCCAAGAGGCACGTCAGACTTTCTTGCATAGGTTGACTTATATTTTGAGATGACCTCTTCGTTATTTTCCAAATAGCCTTTTATGACAACAAGTGCATCATAAACCCCTTTTCCGTATTCATTGTTCCTGAAATTCGGGGTGAAAATATTGGTGCCTATCTGCATAGCTAGGACATCCGGCAAAGTCCCTTCCAATCCGTAACCTACCTCTATCCTGTATTTGCGCTCGTCAAGGGCAATCAATATCAACAATCCGTTATTGAGGTCTTTTTTTCCAATGCCGGCCTTCTCGAACAATTCAACAGCGTATGTCTCAATGTCCAGGCCTTCCAGCGAAGGGATTGTGACAACAGCGACCTCAACAGTAGTTTTCTGCTCGATTTCTTTGGCTAATTCAGCTATGGCAGCCTTATTCTGGCTGTCAATTATATTTGCATTGTCCGTAACAAAATCATTCAGTTTTGGATAAGTTGCTCCAAATACAGAAACAGCCAAAAAAGATGCTACGAGCAACAGAATGATTGGTTTAGTCAAAATTCTCATCTTGCATTGCTTAAAAATCCAATGGTATTTAATGTTTTTTGTTTATTAAAGAGATACGGCAATTTATCCTTTATTGCTTTTCCCATAAGCGCATACTTTTAGCAAAGGGCATGTTTCGCAAATGGGCGTTTTACGGCAGTTTCTCTTGGCCAGCTCAACCAATAAGGCATGGTATTCCTTGAATAACGGAACATTTTGAGGCAATTCTTTCATGAACAATTCTTGGAGCTCATCATACGTGCTTTCTTTATAGCCAATTCTTGAAAAAATCCTTTTGGTATAAGCGTCAATGACAAATACAGGCTTTTCCAGTGCGTATAACAGTATAGAATCAGCTGTTTCAGGCCCAACCCCCTTGATAGCTAATAAATTTTTGCGCAATAGTTTAATATATTTTTCTTTAGAAAGTGCACGAATCGGATTTTTTGTCAAAAAATCCGCCAATGTTTTCAATTTAACCGCTTTCTGGTTGAAATAGCCTGAAGGCCTTATCAAAGCAGCTAATTTCTTCTCATTTATTCTTCTTATCTTTTCTATAGAGATTAATTTTTCTTTGTTTAAATTAAAAATGGCTTTTTCGGCATTCTTCCAGTTTGTGTTCTGGGTCAGGATGGCGCTGAGCATTATCTCTAAACGGTGTTTTTCTGTTACAGGCTTTCTGCCATGGTGTGTTGGATGCAATTTCCCATCTAAAGTATATGGCCACCATCCCTGAGGGCCGAAATTAGTAAACAATCTATTGTAAATCTTGTTTAACATACTAACGGGTTAAGAACTGGATTTATTAGTTTTTCCTTAATTAGAAACAGGCCAATACATAGGCTTCAAAAGAAAGGTTCCTACCTTTTTGTCAGGAAAGAACATTTCCTCGGCTGTCCATTTCTTTGCAAGCTCGTTGATTAAGATCTCTATGGCTATCTCACCAGCATATCTCCTGTGTATCTTTGTTTTTTCTCCATTCCGGATTTCAATTTCTTCTGCCAGATTGTATCTAAGCTTATCAACAAACCTGGAAAATTCTGGTGTAGGCAACGGGTTCAGGTTATTGGGGCTTTCATTTGCATTAATCCCTTTTGCATAATGAATCTCCAGAACAACAACTCCAGCATGAGTTTCAAATGTTTGGACTATGTATGCCTTTCTGCCTTTCCTATCTTCAAAATTTCTCAGGTTCAGCGCATTTCCACAGTCGCATTCAGTGACGGTATGCATCCATTCCAGAATCTTTTTACTTGCATTGCCAAAATCAGGAAGATAATGCGTTTCAACGCTATTGAATACTTTTTCGTTTTCTGGAACCCTTTTTGGCACTGAAAACCTATTTAATCCATAATACTTATCCCCATAAGGTGTTAATAAATCTCCTAGCTCCTGGATTATGGGCTTGCCATATCTGTGCGCATATACAAATAGTTCTGGAGATTCAATATGGTCATGTGGGTGCTGCCTAAATTCATTGCCATTTGGATTTTTTATAGCCCAAACTGCGATTGTTCTGCCTAAGTATTTCTGGGTTTTCATCACTTTTATTGCTGTTTTTAAAGCTTCAGTATAAGTAAAACCATGTTTTTCAAGCAATTTGTATACTACTTCATTTGGGCGGCGGTATTTTAAGAAAGTTTCAGGCAATTGATCCTCAATGCCCCTATCTTTGGCAAACTGGATTATAACATCTGGACCGTTGAGAACCATTTTATTTCTCCAGTCTATATGCTTCAGATAGTCTTTTCCTTCTTCAGCTATTGGATGCTGGACAAAAATAGCATGGTTTTCATCTGTTTCCAGAACCTTATCCACTAAACCTTGATTGTCGCCAGAATACTCAATTATCACTCCCTCTTTTTTTAATGAAGGGTATTCAAACGATTTCCATTTACCTGAAGTGTAACGGACATCATCAATTAATGTGCGCAGGAATCCGGCCTCTCTTTTTGTACGTGCACCATACTTCATAATGCGGAATAGCGCATTTATCCTGTCATCATCAACATCCGTATATTCCTTCAACAGCCGTCTATACCTCTGCCTTTCCCCATTTTCGTATCTAGGTTTTAGGCCTTCCACTAATGCAACCCTCACCATCTGCTGCGGCTCTAACGGTGTAAAGCTTGCAATCTGGTCTAGGTAGTTTTTGGATCTCATTTTTGATTATTAAACCCTAAATCTTGTTCGGACATCTTAAAGCAATTCCTCAAGCTTAATTAAAAAAACATCTCTTTCAGCTTCTCTTAATTCTTCATCAGATTTATCCAATTCTGTTCTTTGTTTCTTGGTAATTTGACTACCAATTGATTCCTGAACTGTCTTAGAGTGGAATGTATTGAAAAATATTGTAAGGGCTTCATATGTAGTTTGATCTTGTGTATGGGAAAATCCTTTTGCTCCAACAGGATAATCTATATTCTGTCTTGGCCTACCTTGCATTCCAGCCCTAAAATAAGCCATACCAACCTTTCCGATATTAAGCGGTTCTTTTCTCTTTCTTGGCATAAACACAGTATGTGGATTAAGGTCAGTTTGACCAAAATTATATTGTTCAAAATCAGGTGCTGGTGGAGAGCTTAACTTTAATCCTTGATTCCTATAGAAAATATCTAATTTTCCAACAAGAGTGGCATATAAATCTCTGGCAGTTCCGCTTTCTGTCTCAAATCTTACTGCATTACGAGGTAAATTATCCGTACTATATTTCATATTTACAGAGAACATGGTTTATCCTTTATAAATATTTCCGTTCATAACTATTAATAAGTAACAACAATAAGAATTGTATACTATGCCTTAGCTAATCAAAACCGCATTAACAACGCCGTCCTGCCCAGGCCTTGATGTTACTCTTGCCAGGCCTTTTTCAGTGTCAATAACGCTGCCTTTTGTGATTATGTTCCTTCTTATGAAATGCCTGTTGGCAGGATTGCCCTTGACGGTCTTTATGGCAACCTGCTCGTATTTCTTTGCAGAAGGGATGTAGAGGTTGGCCTTTTCAGCAGCCAATACGCGGGCTTTCAGATTGTTGCTTCTGCCGCGGATCAATTTGCTCCTTAATTTTCCTATGCCAGTATAGGCTGGCAGCCTGCCAAGCTCGTGCTGCTTCTCCTTGCGGCCTATTCTCTTGTACATTCCGCCGGAAGGCTTTCTCTTTGAGCGTCTCTGTGATATTGCCATTCTACCGGAGAATAAAAAAGGGTTTTATAAAGCTTTGGGTTCTATTTCTGCTTTAGGCAGGCTGCAAGATTAAGCCAGTTCAACAATCCACAACATTTATATACCTCTTGCCCACCCTTCATACCTGTTTTTATTTTTTGGAGGGGTGTTCTGTATGGAAGCATCAAGACCATTGGATGCATTGAACGCGTCACGGAACAAGCGCGTCATTGTCGAATTAAAGAATAACAAGCAGTATATCGGAAAGTTAAAGGCGTTTGACATCCACATCAATGTTGTGCTGGAAGACGCTGAGGAAAGGGTAGACGGCGAAGTAAAGAGGAAATTAGGCGTCCTGTTCATACGCGGCGATACCATCACGATAATTTCTGCGGACTAGGCTGGAAAATGTCGAAAGGAACAGCTTCTATAGGCAAAAGGTCCGGCAAGAGAAACATGACATTCTGCCGAAGATGCGGCAAAAGGAGCTTCCACATCCACAAGAAGAAGTGCAGCAGCTGCGGATTCGGGAGAGGCCCAAAGATGCGCAGCTATGCGTGGGCAAAAAAATAGCAATCTTTTTATTGATGCTTCTGATTATCTATGCTGATGCATTTAAATAAAAAATTTATTTTTCCGGCGATATTAATCTTGTTTATTTCTGTCAGTTACGCCAATACGTTCTTTAACGGGTTTGTGTGGGATGACCATTTTTTTATTGAGGGCAACACACAAATAAGGGAGCTCCGTAATGTCCCTTCATTCTTTGCCCAGCCTACAGCAGGAGACCTTTACAGGCCGATGCGCACAGTTATTTACAGCATGGTGTTCCAGATAGCTGGCTTAAACCCGGTTGCGTACCATCTCCATGCTATACTGCTTTACATGGCTATAACTTTGCTTATATTCCATATTCTCCTGCAAATAACGAAAAATGGAATCCTTTCATTCCTGGCTTCCTTGTTTTTTGCTGCCCATCCTGTGCATACTGAAAGGGTTGCAAACATGACAGCAGCATTTGACATGTGGGGGATCCTTTTCCTGCTGCTTGCCTTCTATTTCTGGCTCAAGGCAGAGAGCTCAAAAAAATATCTCATTTTTTCAGGCGTGTCATACATATTGGCGTTATTCGCTTCAGAAGAGGCATTTATCCTAATACCAATTCTCATCCTTTATGAGATAAGCTTCCATGGATCAAGCAGGATAAAAAAGAACCTCTATAAGTACGGCTCTTTAGTATTAATTACTATCCTTTATTCCATAATGCGCTTTAATGCTGTAAAAGCTATCGGAAGAAGCTCTGACTATTTCCTGGATAGCTTCGCAATAACCTTCCTCACTACTATAAAGGTTGTTGCTCGCTATATCCTGCTGCTCATCGCCCCATTTAAATTGAGCGTGGAGCATTATGTCAAATTAGTGAAGACTCCTGCTGATATTTCATTCATACTTTCTGCATTATTCGTACTTGCTGTCATTGGCATTGGAATTTTCCATTACAAAAAATCCAAAATTATATTTTTTTCAATTTTTTGGTTCTTTGTTGCGCTTCTTCCTTTCTACAATCTTGTTCCGCAATTGACAATCATGGCAGACAGGTATATTTTTCTCCCTTCTCTCGGATTTGCGCTCTTGCTGGCTGCATTATTATTAAAATTAAAAGAAAAGAGCAGATTGTGGAGGAACATAAGTATAGGAATAATAGTTTTGATTATTTTGTTCTTTTCTATTCTTACAATTTATCGTAATCTTGACTGGAAAGATGACCTGACTTTGGCTGCTAAGACTGTAAAAACAGACCCGCTTAACACAAAGGCAAATGAGCAATTAGCCCGTGTTTATCAGCAGCAGGGAAAGCATGACGAAGCGATACTTTATGCCAAGAATGCCATTGGGCTGAGTGATGGGAATTTTGGGGCAATGGAAATAATGGCAACCAGCTATGCGCACCTGAGAAAATATCCGGATGCAATTAGCGCGTATATCAAAGCCATCGAACTGAACCCGGATTTTTATCTTGCCCATAACAATCTTGGGCTGGTTTACAAGGAAGTTGGCCTGATTAACCAGTCCATCAAGGCATTGAAGAATGCGATTGCCCTTGAGCCTTCGCTTTCAAAAGCGCATCATGATTTAGGCATTGTTTACGCCTCTGAAGGAAGGTTTGATGAGGCTATTGAAGAGATTGAGACAGCCATTTCCCTGCACAAATACGAACCTGACTATTACTATAATCTGGGCATCATTTATGAATACCTGAACGAAACAGAAAAAGCGCAGGAAAATTTCAGGGAAGCATTGCGCCTAGAGCCGGATAACGAGAGGGTGAAAGGGAAGATAAAATAAGAATTAAGCTACTGGCAAAGTGAATTAATTAGTGATACTGGTTAGATACCCTGTCCTAACATTATACGAACCATCTTAATTTCATCGGTTAATTTGTTGAATTCCAGCTTATAATGGGCCATTAATTCTTTTTCATATGTATTTATTTTTAACATATCCAATTTGGCTATTTCATTGGTCATAAATACATCAAACATATCCACCGCAAGCAAATATGCGGAATTATTTTTTCCAAACTGCCTTGAGAACTCAATGCCACTAAGGTAGGCGCTGCCTTCTTCAACAAAATGCGCTATTTCATCACTTATATTCTGATAATCTGAATGACTGACTACTAGATTATCATTGATGGTTAATCCTTTATATCCATTTGCTGCATGTTTATACTCGTGTGATAAATGCATTTTAAAAATTTCTTCACTTGGCTGGATTTTAATTGGAAATTCCGGTGTTTCTATTTCCCATTCAGTAAAACTGTCATTAAATACATACATTTTAGATTTAAATCCTAATCCGTAACCGTCTGAAAAATTTAAAGTTCCCATTGCTGCTTCATTCAATCCAAAATCTTCCGGGCTGGCGTTCTTCTTGGCTTCATTTACAACTTCTGGCATATTGTCCATACGTCTCATAAGCCCATGTAAAATTATCACCTTATCATATGGCTTAATGTTTTTATTATCATGGTGCATGATGTGATAATCCAATGATGCTTCAGCAATGGACATTTTTACAGCAAGTTCAAAAGCCTTGGATTTATCATTGTCATAAATAACCTCTTCGACATATGGAGAAGAATTTTCTGTCACTAATTCATCGATATATTTTTGCCTGAGGCTTACATCAGCCAAAGCCTCCTCAAATGAAACACTATCTTGTTTTTGTATTTCAGCCGATATTTGCTTCCTTTTATCCCTATCTAGAGCCAATAATCCACTAAACATAAGGAATTCCCTTCTGGATAAATTGTGCAGCATATTGCGATGGTATATTTTGCATTATTTAAACCTTTCTTTCTTAGTTACTAATAAATAGTAACACAATGAATTTAATCTTTAGAGTATTTTTCAAACCGCCATCTTTTTAAAGATTGGTTATTCTTAAATCATTATGCGGGGTTGCCGGAGTGGCCAAACGGGTCAGGCTTAGGCTTGCGAATTCAGCAAGAAGATACCTGATGGCTTAGTGCCTACGCAGGTTCGAATCCTGTGCCCCGCATTTATACCATAGGTTTAAAGCGTAATATTTGAATACTTAGATTTATTCTTTACCTCTGTCATGGCTGAAAATGACACTTACAATTCTAGAGGAAAGTATGAGCACTTCCTTTTTCAAGCTCATTGAGGGCTTCTAATTCAGCATCCCGTTTTATCTGCTCTAAAAGCGACAATTCCCTAACTGAGGAAACCTTTATACCATTTTTAATGATTGCATTGCAATTGTATTGCAAATAACAAATGCCTTGAAGAATTCCCATTAGTGACATTTCTGCCTGTGCAAAACAAGATAAAAAAGAATTAAAGGGGCAAGGATTTTGTAAATCTTTGTTCCTTAGAAGTGATAAATTAAGTAAGATTTAAATAGGATTAGATATTACGCACATTATGGATCTACCAAGAATTCCTGAAATGCGGTTCCCTGAATTAGATGTAGCATATTCTAATTCTTCTCTTGAAAATCATGAATACTTTCGAGTAAGAAGATTTGATTTGATAAGTTTGGACTATGAACAAAGAAGATTTCCAGAGGGTGAGGTGTTGGATGTTTGTTGTGGCGTAGGTGATTTAGCAAGTTTTTTAGCTACACAATTTCCAGACCGCCAGATTACAGGAATCGACATAGATCCTGAAAATATTAGAAAAGGAAGCCAGACCTTTGAGTTTCCAAATCTTGTTTTAAGAGTAGGTGATGCTTACAAGCTTCAACAATATGCCGGTAAAATGGCTTTGGTAACATCAATTGGTTCATTACATCATTTGGATAATCTTGATTTAGCCATTGAACAAGCTGCGAATGCTCTAGTGCCAAACGGCGTTTTTTATATACAAGATTTCGACCGATCAATGCCCTATAATATTGATTCTCAAGTTACAGAAGATGATTTATATAGGATGCGTCAAGATCTGACTGAAAAAGAATTCAGGGATAAAATAAAAGAATTAGTGGATTTTCAAGATTCTACTTCAATGCGAACCATGGTTAGTTTATTTTCGCATATGGCAGGCTATACTTGTGATGAAGTAATAAATGCCATAGAAAAACAGAATTTAAGGGTTATTTCAAGGCCAAGTCCTATATTTATATATGGCAGCGGTGTGGGTGAACATTTTCATATCGTGGCAAAAAAGTAGGAAAGAGTTATCAACAACTTTAGAAACCCTCTTTCTCATAATTAAAAACTTTTTCTCGATTTAGTTTATATCGGAATTCCTGTTAATTGTCCCGACGATAGGAGGGATTTATTTTTAGTGCAACGTTCGGCGAAGCCGAAAAAAATCCGAAGTTGTCGGGAGTAAAGTTAAAAAAGAGGCTGGCGAGAATAATATTAACTGTTAAGTAGTAAATAATAGAAAAGTTTATAAAGTTATGATTTAATCCTCATTCTATGGGTAAAAAAATCGAGTTAGTAGATATAGTTAGAGGACAGGATTTTCTTAGAGAGATTCATAGGGCTGCAAGTTTATCACATGAGCATAAACGAGAAACAGGGTTTAATGTTTATTGTGACGAGCAATTGTCACAACCATATGTGAATCGAGCTGTTTTGGGACATGATACTTCAATAGAGACTGATATGACACAAGAAGTAAAACATGAGCCTCAAAATGGTTTTCATATCCCAATGTATAATTATAGATTGTTGGGGGTTCATTTTCATCCTCCGAATTCAAATTTACGTCCGTCAGCTCCAGACATAAAAGAAAGTTTAAATGCGAGGAGAGTAAATGTAAATTTGAGAGAATCCGACAGTCAGGAAAGAGATGTTTATGGGGACAAAGAGAAAACAAAACTAATTGGTTATGAAATTGATTTTCCTAATCCCGTTTCCATGGTTGGTTTGGTAAGAGATAAACCTGAAAATATAGAATTATTGGTGTATCAGGGAACCACAGAAGATCCAATTTCATTTGATAGGTTTTCTAAATTTGTTGCAGATTATTGTAAACGATTATATGGAAGTGAAAAACGGGACCCAGATGACTATTTATTGTTTGATTTTCCAACAAGATTCGGATCAGCAAAAAGGGTTGTAGATTTTTTAAATGAATCTAATTATTTACAAGCTGTTGCTGTTAAAATTAGGGATGGGGGGCTGTCAGATAAAGATTTAGAGAAGTTAAGAAAATTCCAATTAATTCAAACTCGATTTTTTCCAAATGAAACATATCATTCATATGGTGATTGGATGGATTCTAATTCGATCCAGCTTCCGAGATATAAAGTTCTCAACGATTGAATATAACACAGGATAGTTATCATTAGAATTTCTGTAAATACATCCGCAATACAAATCTTATAAGCGGCCATTCATTACTCATATACGATAAAAATGATGGCAGAATATGGAAAGATTCCATCCTGAAAGAAAAGCAGATTTTGTAGTTGATATGGTGGATATTAAAAAGCCCATTTTGCTTAGATACAAGGCAGTTTAGCTTCTTTGTTTCTTCCTGTACATTATTTTCAGAACTACAATAATAATCACAGAAACAAACACCAGCGAGTTGGCTGCCAGGATAACTGCGTCTTTCTTGTAATACCCATACAATAGCCAGCTGGAAGCTGTTAAAGTAACCAGGATAAAGCTTAACAGGGAAATATCCCTTACTTTCTTTGTGCGCCATGCCTTGACTACCTGCGGAAAGAACTGCGAAGCAGTCGATACAACAGCTACCCATCCGATTATTTCCCAAAATAAAACCATAGCAAGTCACCTAAATAATATTATATTTCCTTAAAACCTCTTGTACTGCTCCTAAAAATGTCAGAATTTTCCATCCAGTCTCTGACTGGCGGTGTGAATTCACACACAGAGCTTGGAAAATTCTGAGCATGCTCAAAAACCACATTATTTTGGTTAGCAATGCTACAAGCACGCCACCCATCTATGATGGGTGGTTTTTGACATGTTTTTGCATTCTCAACGGATTTCTGTGCCGGTTCAAGATTATTCCTAGAGAGCCGATGGTACTGAAATATCCCACGTTTTCGCTTTTCTTCTTCAATAATATCCAATAGTTCCTTCGCCTTCTTTTCTGCATCCTCATAGATAAAGAATAACTCTTCCGCAAGCTCATTATTTATAATAAAATTCTTGGCAAAGGCAATAAGCGTAGCATAATGCTGCCTGTTTCCAATTTTGATCTTCTTCATGCCTAACAACGCTTGTGTCGCATGAAAGATTGAATAATAAGATGAAACAATAGTCCAATCATAGAATGTCTTATCTTTAGGATAGCCTAGGACCTCTTTTACCTTTTCATCTGTTGAAATCTTCAAAAGCCCTTCTGCTAATGATAAATCATTTACAGCCTTTTGCCATTTCAGATGGCTTTGCACAGTGGCCTTTTCTCTTATAGGCTTATCTTCTGCTTTCAGCAGTTTCGCATACTCTTCCTCAACTTGTTTGGCTTGGAACATAGATAATTTTCTCCCAATTTAAAACAATATTGTAAAATGGATAGGGATTATAAATAATTAGCTTATTTCTAACAATATGCTTTACAACAGTTTCTTCCTTACTAAGCAGACTGTCTTCAAACTCTCCTCTTGTAAACACTTGTAACTGTATGTCCTTAACAAAAGGGAACTTAGACATGATTTTCTCCATATCCTTCCTTTTTTCAGTGATAATAAAGACATCCCAATCGGATTGTTTCGTAGCTTTACCTGATACTCTACTGCCAAACAAGCCAATACAAGCGTATGGGTCAATGCCTACTGCTTCATCAGCCAGAGAGCGCAAAACACTGTACTTCAGATTCTTGCTTTCCTGTTCTTCCACAAGTGAAAGCATCTGGACGGCACCTATGCTGTGGATGTTAAAGGAAACATGGTTTACCTGACCTACTTTCTTTATAACCAATATTCCTTCATTAACTAGTTCCATAACTCGCTTATAGGTGTTTGAATAGTTTATCTTCAGTTTTGTAGTGATCTCTCGAATGGAAAAGGTTGCAGTATAATCCCTAACAAAGAGGCTTAGTATTTTCAAATCAATAGTGGTTATATGCTTGAGCATATAATACTATATGTCATAGCATATATATAAAACTTTTGATTTTTCCCAGAATACAAGAGCCATGACAGATCAACAATACTTCTATAATATAAACTTTTCACTTCCTTTTAAACTCCCGTAGGGTGCTTATCAGACAACGCAAAACCTGTATACAAATATCCAAACTGGAAAGACAAAAATTTATAAAGCTGGATTTCCCCTCTAAATGCATAGTGGGGGGTGGTTCACATTCATCAAAAAGGAGTTTCTACAATAGACACCATAACATTTTCAAGAGATTTCTATGTCCATAAGCAGGTTGAGCAAAGGGACGGTATGCTGTTTGTGCGCATAAAGAAGCGCACCATAAAGCGCAGATGGTAAAAGAAAAAGCCATAAAAGCTGTTTCTATTGTTTTGATCATCATTCTTGTTATAGAAGCAATACTTCTGGCCCTGAGAAGGATAAACCTGATCGTATTCTGGATAAGCGTAGCTGCTATCGGAATTATAGCTTATAAGGTTGTGCCGAAGATTAAAAATGTCTGAATTTTCCATCCAGTCTCTGACTGGTGGCACACAATTCATGTGCCAAAATTCAGAAAATTCTGAGCATGCTCAAGAACCACGGTATTGACCATCACCATTCGCGTCATTCCACCAGCCTATGGCTAGTGGTTCTTGACAGCTAAGAAGAAGAGACAGTAATGCCCTTGATCTTCTCCTTAATGTTCTCAATAGTCCGCTCGTTTTCCTGCTGGTGCATCAAAGAGCCGCATTCAGGGCACTTAAACTCAAAATCAATGGCCTGGTCAAAGTCCAGGCGTGAGCATGCCCTTGAGCAGATGAAGAAATTGTTCTTGTTGGCCTCTTCCTTGCGCAGCTGCTCATGCAACTTTTCCAGATGGTCTCTCTGCATCTTCAGTATAATGTCCTTAACGCGCTTCCTGTTAAATGTCCAGTAGCTGATATACCAGCCTTTCTGGCGGTCCTTCTTCCTTATGTAGGTGCCTATATTGTAATTGTTAAGCCTGTAGAGAATGTTCCTTGTGCTCTGCATGTCCAGCTTTGTCTTTTCTGCTATAACAAACTCAGAAATATTCTTCCTGTCAGCAAGGTATTTCACAATCTTGACTGCATCAGGCCCTGCAACATGCTCTACAATCTCATATACCTTTTTATTGGTCAATGTAACCTTTTTCTTTCTTTTTGCCATTTTATATTGCTACCTCTCCTGATCTTTACCAAGACACCCCATTCTGTCGGCTATAAAGTGCTTAAATGCACCTAATGCCACCCCAATTTACCTACCTATTTCTTGATGCGCTAGTATATAAACCTTTCGTTTCTATATTGAAAATTAATGATAAGCTGCCATCTCAACAGCAGACTTGATTACCGCTGATAAGTGCCTATCAGCTGTGCCTGAGCCAGAATATGGCCTTTAAAAGCCTTCTCCAGCCCATTTTTGCCTGTTTCAGCCGGTAGGTTCAGCTCAGTATCTAAGGCGTATAACTTAAAAAAATAACGGTGCCTGCCAGACGGCGGGCAAGGGCCTCCATAACCCTGTTTTCCAAAGCCAGTTGTGCCTTGCATGCCAACAGCATGGTCTTTCTGTATTTCAGTTGTAGTCGGAGGCATATTCCATGCCACCCAATGCACAAATGTGCCCACAGGCGCATCAGGATCATCCATTATCAATGCTAGGCTCTTTGCTCCCTTAGGGACATCACTTATGCGCAATGGCGGGGAAATGTCCTGGCCGTCGCATGTAAATTCATTTGGAATAGAAGCCCCTTCCTGAAATGCACTGCTTGCCAATTTCATAACATCTGCCTCATTTTGATTTTCATCTGGCTGAAAAGCGCATCCAGCAAAAAGCAGAACTAAACAGCACACTGTAATAATCCGCATTCTATGTGCCATGGCATTCAGTGCTTAAGAAGATGGGTGGATGATTCCTTCTTCTTGAAATAGCACGTCAGGCAGTAGGTATGGATTATTATCCCATCATTCGTAGTTAATCTGCAGTCTTCTGCCCCTTCAATCTGCTTGCCACAGGATTCGCATTTGTTGTACATAACCCTACCCCAACCAAGCCCTTAGGCAGAGAAGTATATAAATTTTGTTGTAAAATGTCAGAATTTTCCATCCAGTCTCTGACTGGTGGCGCACACTTCATGTGCCCAAATTCAGAAAATTCTGAGCATGCTCAAGAACCACCTTACTAGGCTAAGGAAGAGAAGCTTCGCTTCATTCCACCCGTCTATGACGGGTGGTTCTTGACAAGAGGAGAGACAGTTAACTTAAGGTAGCTATTTGAGACTGAACTTAAGGAGGTATCAAGCGCCGTCTATGGCAGTGCGACGGTCAAAATCTCCACTTCGTTGCGATTTTGCCCTGCTCGCCACTCCGAAGGAGCCTACCCTCGGCTCGCCGCACGCCACGACTGCGCTGGCCTGACGGGGGGTTGCCCCGAGTTTGGTTAGAAATATAAAGTAGCCAGTCTCAAAGGAGTTTGGTGAACAACCTATGAAACTAAGCTACCACCAGAGATATAACCTACTACTACAAAAATTTTCCGCTAAAAAGCTGTACAAACTGGTACTTTCCTTTGCGGAAAAGCTAGGAAATCCTTATCCACTTAAAAAGAAAGGCAGAAAGCCAAAACTACTGCCCTATGAATATGCATCATACATGGCATATATGACACTAATGAAAGGAGCGCCTTTTAGGACAATGGAATTTGAAAGCGAGCTATACACAGAGAAGCACATAGACCACTCTACACTCGTTGTTAATTTTGAGAAAATTCCGGTTGAATACTATTTATGCCTAGTTGAAGAAGCTGGTGCTTATCTGGATAGGCTTTTGGAATATTCTAACCAATATGTTGTAGACTCTACAGCAGTAACCTCTAATCTCAAGTTCGAGACTGAGCAAAAAGGAATTATCGTCGAGGAGAGAATAGAGTTCAGGAGCCACATAGTAGCATCAGTTCATCTTCAGAATAACTGCGTCTGCATCAGGAAAGTATTACCTACAACCAAGTTTGTTGCAGACTGCGAAGCAGCCAAAATAATGCTTAGCAATGGGAGCATTAAAGATGTTGATTTACATGCAGACAGAGGGTATGACTATGAACGGGTTTATGAATCCTGCTACCAGAATAACATTAAGCCGAATATTCGCCCTAGGAACCAAGGCATAATAGAGCATAGCTTTAGGTTATTAGGAATAACAGAATATAATGATGTAGAGAGGAAAAGGTATAGGGGCATAATAGAGATTGTATTTGGTGGTATAACCAATGCAGGATTAATGGCTACCCGCCTTAAGAAAGAAGCAAAGATATTATCTTATTGTGCTATTGTTATCTTGAGGCACAATATCCTCAACATAGCAAGAAATCTTGCTATGTTTTTGAATTATTAACCAAACTCGGGGCGTCCCCTACGGGGAATGTCAGCTTTAGCGTAAAACATACAGAGCCGAACCCGATGCTAACCCGAGCAAAGCGAGATTTTCTACTGAGCCTCTTCAAAGCAAATGTTTTTATAGTCCACTATCTTTTCTTTTATACAGAGTATTAGGGGCTTTTTGGCCTTTTTTAGGCTGTAGAAGCCTGTAATACGGCCCGTCACGAGAGTACTCAATGGAGCTAACGGCAATGCCAAGCAATGAGCTTGGGAGTTAGTGTAACGGGCTTCAAAGCTTTTATAATTACGAAAAAGCCCAGAACAAGCAGGAAAAGTGTGTATTTCGTTTAATCGTTCATCATTTTCCTTTAAGATGAAAAGAAAGGTTTCAAAAGCAGTGACCTATTGAAAAAACGGCTTGTTCTGAGGAAGATTAAATAAGAAATGGAGAGGCCAATCACATGTTTATCATACGATTTTGCACAATGCGCAACGTCAGCATGTTAAACATAGCATAAGGCTTCTTCTACATGGAGGAATGGTTGGAATGGGAAAAATTAGCCCTGTATCTTCAAAGTACATCGTTCATGCAAGCATCGATATTGAAGGCGTTGTGGACAAGCCTGATGTCATAGGAGCCATATTCGGGCAGACAGAAGGGCTGCTAGGTTCTGAATTAGAGCTGAGGGAGCTGCAGCGCTCCGGAAGGATAGGCCGCATAGAAGTCAATATAGATACGCGCAGCGGAAAGTCCAAAGGCATGATCATAATACCGTCCAGCATGGACAAGGCAGAAACTTCCATCATTGCAGCTGCATTGGAGATCATACAGCGCATAGGGCCATGCAATGCAAAACTGGTAATCCAGAACATAGAGGATGTCAGGGTGAGCAAAAGAAGCTTTGTCATAGAGCGTGCCAAGGAACTCCTGCATAAGATGATGGAGAGCCAGATGCCGGACAGCCAGGAGCTGGCTGACGAAGTGGCGCATAGCGTCAGGATAATGGAAATCCAGGAATACGGAAAAGACAGGCTTCCTTCCGGGCCGTCTATCAATGAGTCAGATGACATCATAGTGGTAGAAGGGCGTGCTGATGTCGTCAATCTCCTGAAACATGGCTTCAAGAACGCAATTGCCATGAACGGAACTTCTGTCCCGGAGACAATGGTGGACTTATGTAAGAAGAAAGTGGTCACGCTGTTTGTTGACGGCGACAGGGGCGGAGACCTGATTATCAAAGAAATGACAGGCGTAGCTGACATTGATTTTGTTACAAGAGCACCTGCAGGCAAGGAAGTAGAGGAAATAACAAAAAAAGAGATCCACAAGGCATTGCGAAGCCGCATTTCCGGAGAGCAGGCCAAGCTTGAGCTAAGCAAAGAGGCAGAGCGCATCAATGAATCTGGATTGCAGCAAAGGCCGGGATTCAGGCCGTTCAGGCAGCAGCAGCAAAGACCGCAGCAGCTGCAGAGATTCCAGCCGCAGCGGCGGATAGAGCTAAAAAATGAAGAAAGGAAGGCATTCAAGGAGATGACTGAAAGCCTCATAGGGACAAGAGCTGCACAGGTGCTGGACAAGCAATTGAGCATTCTTGGCAGGGTTCCAATAAGCGAATTGCCGGCTACGCTCGGAAGCCTTGGGCAGAACGTCTATGCAATTGTATTTGACGGAAGCGTGAACACAGATATTGCAAAAGCAGCTGAAAAGGCAAATGTAAAATATCTTGTAGCGATGGATTCCAGCGTGCGGCCGAATGAAACCAGCGTCAATATCGTTACGCTAAACAATCTTTAAGAAACAGACAATACCGTTGCGCATTCATCCAATGGGTTGAATGCGCAGAATTTTTCTTTTATAGACTCCGCTGACTGGAGCCCCGAGAACTTGAACCGGTTATTGACTACAAAGGTAGGGTAGGTTGTTATAGCCATTTCATCCTTCAACGCCTCTTTCTCATCATCCCTGACAAGGTGGCGCTGATAGGACATCTTATTGCCCATTAGCTTCCGAACTTCTTCCAGATTTTTCTCGACAGGATGCTCTTCTGCAAGATAAAGGTCAAGTTTTCCCTTCTCTGCTTTTCGGCTGAAGAAGTATGGAGAGCCAGAAGCAGAAGGCGAAACAAGGTAAACATCTCCCTTTAATGCCAGTGCACGGCTGAACTCACTGAAGCCATGTGCCTGCTCCACTTCATTTCCGAGTATGTAGGCAGGCAATGCACCAATGCCCAATGCTTCTATCTTCTGTTTTGCCGAATCAGTGCCAAAAGAGAGGTGATTAACCATGATTCCCGGGAATAGCTGCAGCAATACACTCTCCATCCTGGAACTGTCGCATACGTCGCATGAAGGGTCATTGATGACAGTTAAATTTACAGGGGCCATTTCCGTGAATTCGCACTGTGCTTCAGGCGTGCCAGCATTTGTGCATGCGCCTATATAGCCTGCCTTAGTGCAGTTTCCATCAGAAATGCATTCAATATATGCTGAAGGGCTGCTTTTGCCATCTTCCATGAGCATGAGCTGGTAAAAGAAAGCAATAACAATTACTGCCAATATTAATGCAATAATGCTTTTCAGCCAGACTTTCCTTGACTTTTTGACGTTCTTTTTTGGCTTTTCCGGAGCTTCCTCAACTGCCTCTTCTGCAGCCTCTTCTTCTTGTTTGTGCTCCTCTTCAACAGAAGGCTCTTCTATCTCCTCCGGGGCCTTTTTGGATGATGATTTGAAAATATCCTCTGTTTTTATTATGGATTCATCTCCCACAGATTTGGTCATATCTTCTTTCTCAGGCTTTTCGTAAGATTCCTCTTTCTCCTCGGGTGCTATTTCTTTTTCCCCTGAAGGCTCTTTTTTCTTGCTTTTTTTCGGGCTTTTTTTCTTTTCTGCTTTTTTAGGCACTGGTTTTTGCCCGTCTTCATAATCTTCCCTAACGACTAAGACGCCATCTTCCTCCAGCTGGGACTCAATGCGCTTTTTCTGCTGCTCATATTCCGCCCTTGAAATGATATCCGCTTCCAGGCTTTCATTTAACAGGCGCAATTCCTTTTCCAGCCGCTCTCTTTCTTCCTGCTCCATTATTATATTACCGTTTCATTGGCATTTCGCCTTGAAGGCCTTACTTTTTCAGAATGAGCCAATGCATATGCACATGCTGTTATTACAGAATATTTTCCTGTAAAGTGGAACGCTGCACGATTTTTTGCCATCTTGCACTCTCTTTCACGTTACCACCTCTTTTTGCAGATAGAAACAAAGTTGCCCTAAATAAACCTTTCGAATATTTAGTAGTACACATAAGTGATGTTTCATAAATTTTATGCGCTACTAAATATAAAACGACATACTGCTTAAAACAGAGCTTATGTCGTTTTCTAATTAGCTTTACCACCTTTTAGTTCCTACAAACGTTTATATTGATTCCAGCAGAAAGCAGAAGCAATGGCTTATGACATAATTATAGGCAGAAGCGCCAAAGACAGGGAGAAATACGGCAAAGAAGGGACTATTCTGCTCGGAAAGCATTATGTCAAAATGGGGCAGACAACATCCCTCTCCAATGAAATCTTCATGGACGTTGTCAGGTCGCATGTTGTCTTTGTATGCGGCAAGAGAGGCGGCGGAAAATGCCTTCATGAGGATACTCTTGTAACGCTGGAAGATGGCTCCAGGGTTCCGATAAAAGAGCTGGAGCATCGTGACGGCTCTGTCTACTCGCTCAACAGCGAGCTTAAGATGCAGCAGGCTTCCAGGAGCAGCTTCTACAAGAGAGAAGTAGAAAAATTATTGCGCATCAGGCTGCGCAGCGGGAAAGAGATTCGGCTTACACCTGAACACCCATTGCTAACACTCAAGGGATGGATGCCGGCTGATCAGCTACATATGGGAGCAAGGATAGCGACGCCAAGGAATATAGATGCGTTTGGAAGGGCAGACATTCCAGAATGCCGTGTAAAGCTTTTGGCTTATCTTATTGCAGAAGGGCACCTAAGCAACCGTTTTGTGCTCTTTTCAAATTCTGACCCGGTCATTATAAGAGATTTCAAGGATTCAGTGATGAATTTCGATATATCCCTACAGATTAAGAACCATGGCAAAGGAAATTTACGTGTAGTGGGCAATAGGAAAAGAAAGATTGTAAAACAGGCTGAGAGAGACAAAAATGGCAGATTTTGCAGCAAGCCAGAGATATCAGACACAAGGCCGTCATTGCGTAAATGGGTTGAAGAGACAGGCATGTATGGCAAGCTTGCTCATCAAAAATCATTGCCAAAATTTACCTTTAATCTCAACAGAAGCAAAACTGCTTTGCTCTTAAATAGGCTTTTTTCCTGCGATGGCTGTATTCATAAGGAAGGAGAAAGGTATTGGAAGGTATCTTACGGATCAAGTTCACATGCCCTAGCCGAGCAAATACAGCACCTACTGCTGAAATTCGGCATTGTATCATCAATGAGAAAGAAGGCTACAAAAAGAAGGCCTGCATATGAGGTGGTTATACGCGGCGCATTTGTGCACACGTTCCTTGACAAAATAGGCTTTTTCGGCGCCAAAGAAGAGAAAGCGGGAATTGCACTGCTTGAAGTTCCGGAAATCATCAGGAATCCCAACCTAGACACAATCCCCAGTGAGATATGGGAACTTTATAGGCCGGACAGCTGGGCTGAGATCGGAAGAAAGCTTCATTACAGCCATCCGAAAAGCATGCGTGAGTCAACAAGGTACAGCCCGTCCCGCCAGAAGCTTCTACAGATTGCCAGAGCTGATGAAAACGAGCTGCTTCAGAAACTGGCCACGTCAGACATATTCTGGGACGAGATTATTGCTATGGAGTCTGAAGAAGGGAATTTCACTGTTTACGATATCAGTGTTCCGGAGCACCATAATTTTGTTGCCAATGATATTATCGTGCATAACAGCTACACAATGGGCGTCATTGCCGAAGGAATGGCTGATCTGCCGCAGGAAATCTTCCAGAACATTTCGGTTGTAATTCTTGACACGATGGGAATTTACTGGACAATGAAGTATCCCAATGACAAGGATGCTGAAATCCTGAAGGAATGGCAGCTTGAAGGAAAATCCCTTAAGATTCAGATTTACACGCCTGTGGGATATTATGACAAATACAGGGAAGAAGGCATACCTACTGATTTCCCGTTCTCGATAAAGCCCTCTGACCTAAGCCCATATGACTGGGCATTGACATTCGGCATCCCGCTGAGCGATGCAATGGGCGTTATCATAGAGCGTGTAATCGAGGATTTGAAGAGAAAAGAGCCGGATTTTACAATGGACGACATAATCGAATCTGTAAAGAGCGACGAGCATACGTCAGAGGATGCAAAATACGGCGTAATCAACAGGTTCATAATGGCAAAAAACTGGGGAATATTCAGCGAGAAAGGGACGCGCATTGAGGATATTGTCAAGAGCGGCCAGATTACAGTGGTGGATGTAAGCTGCTATGCAGTAACTCCGGGCGCAGAGGGATTAAGGGCATTGGTGATTGGATTGATTTCCCAGAAGCTTTTCATACAGCGCATGATTGCAAGAAAGGCAGAAGAGCATACTGCCATAAAGGTGGAAACGCATTTCATGAGCGAGCAGGAGCAGACAGCAAAACAGCAAAGCCCGATGGTATGGCTCATAGTAGACGAGGCTCATGAGTTTCTCCCTAATGACGGCAAGACAGCTGCATCAGATGCGCTGATAACGATATTGCGCGAAGGAAGGCAGCCTGGCATATCGCTCATAATGGCATCCCAGCAGCCAGGAAAAATACATTCGGATGTCATGACACAGTCAGACATTGTGATTTCCCACAGGATTACCGCAAAGGTTGACACTGATGCACTCGGAACTTTGATGCAGAGCTATATGAGGGAAGGTCTGGACAAGCAGCTGAATGATCTTCCAAGAACTACCGGCTCTGCATTGATCTTTGACGATACGAATGAAAGGATATATCCAATGCAGATACGCCCAAGGTTCACTTGGCACGGTGGCGAGGCTCCCATAGCTATCCATAAGAAGAAAAAGCTGTTTGATTTTTAGAAAAATATATATAAGAATTTACGCTTTCTCCGTTCATGGCATTTTCAAAATCATTCCCAAGGACTACTGACAAGAGCTCGTATCCTGTATGGGAAGAGATATTCCTGACTGAGCAGGAAGAGAAGGAGGAAGAGCAGAAGTCCAGGCAGGAGAATATTGCCTTACTGAAGGAATGCATTGAGGACGCAAAAAACGTTATGCGGGAAAAAGGACTTAAAGAATACCAGTCTGACCTTATACATTTGGCTATTTCTTTGTTTGAGAAAAGGGCATCGCATAGCGTTTATTGGAAGGAGAACAAAGCAAAAGAAAAGTTTGATGCAAAAGCTAAGGCTTAATGATTCTTGTGCAGGCAAATACGGTCATGATAATAAGAATGACAGTAATGGCAATTGAGATGTAGAATAAGCGCTTGTCATTGCTGAAGCCAAACGGGATAAAGCCGAATAGCCCAAAAAAGGAGTATTTTACACTGCTTTTTGCATCCTTCTGCTGCAAGGCAGCAATAAATGCCCCGACAAATATGATAATAATGCCTATAAAGACTATAAGCATTCCGAGAGGTACAATCGTATTCTGCGCCATCGAATCCTAAGAATATTGCCGGCTATTTTAATATTTTGGCGGAACAGGTGAATACGTCATAGAAATCAACGAAGCAACAAACATGAGAACAAACAACAGCACAAACGCAAATCCCCACGTAGCAGAGCGCGGATAGAGGTATACGCTTGAAATGATGAAGCCGACAATGCTGGCAAGCATAAAGCTGCTTGATAATGGCACTATGCGGGACCCATCAGAACTCTTTTTTTTCATGACGAAGTTTCTTATTTCGTGGTATTTAAATGTTTCGTGTCAGAATCTGACGAAATTAAGCGATGAAATGCCTTTTCTGGCCTTCTCCAGCTTCCTGCCGAAATCATCCATGTAGCTTGCCGTCTTCTGGATGGCCAATTGCTTCAGCTCGCCGCTGGTCATTTTTCCAGAGCTGTAATCATCGTATATTTTTTCCAGCTCCTTGTCATCCTCTATAAGATGCTGCTTCATGAATTCAAAGACCATGTCCTTCCCGATGTCAGCCCCGAGGCGCCTGTGCTCTTCCAAGGTGTTGCGTCCGCCGCTAAGTGCACGGAGAATTTTCCGTTTTACGGATTTTTGGTCTTCAGGCAGCTCAATGTAGGAATCAGGCTTGGATTTTGACATTTTTATGGAGCCATCCAACGACGGCATGAACTTGTGATAGATTGAGGAAGGCATGAAGAATTTCTTCTCTTTTGTCCTTCTGACAATGTCCCTTGTCAGGCGGATATGAGGATCCTGGTCAACGCCTGTAGGTATAATGCCAGGCATGCACTCTTCCAGCTGCGGGAAAAGTATATCGCCTGCCTGCGTCAGGGCAGAAAGAATCCTGGCAGGGTCAGCTGCCCCGTATATCGCCCTGAACTCGTTAAGGGTGACTTTTTTTGAGAATTCATAAGTCAGATGTATAACGCCTTTGTTTTCAGACTGGAAATAAAAAATAGTTTTTTTCGGGTCCATGCCTAATGCGATATAAGCAGGGATATGGAAATTCAAGGCGCGTTTTCTGGCCTCTTCCAAGGAAATGCCCCTTGTAGCTGCTGCCTCTAAATCCGCCACCAGGACATAGGTTTTGGCACCGTGCTCCTGGAAGTACCTTACGTTTTCCACCACCATCTTTGTGCCAAGGTGGATTTTCTCTGCCGTAGGCATGATGCCGGATAATACATAGAATTTCTTCTTCTCCTGCATGCATTTCAGGATTATTTCCAGGTCACGGCCTGCAAAGACAATGCCCCTGCGCATCATCCTGTTCGGCTCTGGGAAGTTATTCCTGTAGCTCTCCAATCCAAAATCCTTGATGAGCTTTGTATAGTCCTTTACAAGCTCAGAGCCGTATGGGTCAATGTATTTTGCCATCTTAATTCCTTATTATCCTTTAGAACTGTATATAAAAAAGTTTGGATTTCTGACACGGTGATGTTTGTTTTCTGTGTTCAGGGCTCTCGCGGCGCACCGGATAAATGGTAGAGTACATTCCTAATTAGCCGCTCACCCTGCCCGTTTCCACTGGACAGAATGGATTCAGGATGGAACTGGACGCCTGCAATGGGCAGTTCTTTGTGGCGGGCTGCCATCACAATATCCCTTCCATTTGTATCCGGAAAATGGGCAAGACCCGCAAAGAATTCTGGAACTCCATAGACCCCCAACGAATGATACCGTGCAAATTTGGCAGGATTTTCGATGCCTTCAAAGATGTGCTCTCCTCTATGCATTATTTCTGAGTCTGCACCATGCACGGCATCTTCCAGTTGCACGACCTCTTCTCCGAAATACTGCATCATGGCCTGGAAGCCGAGGCATATGCCGAAAAGGGGATGCGTCCGATGAAAGCGATCAATAGCCTTCATGTAATTGCCTGCTTCTTTGGGTCCGCTTGGGCCGGGTCCCAGGAGAATCATGTCCGATTTTTTAGCGGCAATTGCATCCAAATCACAGGTGCTTTTGTACACATCCACATACGCTCCTGCCATCCTAAAATAGGCCGCTATGGTGTTCGCAAACGAGTCGAAATGGTCTACGTAGACGATGTTTTTCATTGCAGCACCTTCATGGCTTTTTCGGATTTCAATTGGATTTCGTGCGCTTCCTTCTCCGGCACGGAATGTGCCACAATGCCGGCGCCGGCACGCATAAAGGACATCCCGTCTTTTACAAAGACCGAACGGATGGTAATGCCCGTGTTCGCATTCCCGTTAAAAGAGAGGTATCCCATGGCTCCCCCGTAGAAATCCCTTCTGGAGTTTTCCAGTTTTTCGATAA
>Ga0209541_10002031_pt1 | contig 39050 bp, 52 predicted proteins | sample RifCSPlowO2_01_FD_184027 | JGI IMG/M metagenome (GOLD analysis project Ga0209541, IMG submission 184027) | Groundwater microbial communities from Rifle, Colorado - Rifle CSP2_plank lowO2_0.1 (SPAdes) (version 2) | ecosystem: Environmental > Aquatic > Deep subsurface > Groundwater | place...
TTGACAGGGTTTTCATCACTATAAGCCTTAAATAGCCAGCCATCATGCTATATCACCATCAAATCAGTATATCGGTTTCGATGCATCGGTAACGATATATTAGTATTTAAATATTTTGTTTTTTATTTAAACATCAAAATTCCACTTATGTTTCATAAGTGGTTTATGTATAGCTAAACATTGCATGGAATTTGGATATCGCAAAAGTCAAAGACTTTTGGGATCTTAAAAATGCTTTGCATTTTTCCGATGCTCAAAAACTACCCATCAATAAGTGGAATTTTGTAGTGTCCAAAACCACCGTGATGTTGTAGTAATGTAATCATGCCACCCATCCATCGAAAATCAAAGATTTTCGAGTGTGATCGGAAATGCGAAGCATTTACCGACATATGATGGGTGGTTTTTGACACCATGACAAAAACTTTTAAAAACAGCCATCTATTCCCAACCATGATGAAGGAAGGAAGGCAAAAGAAAAATTGGTGGCTGATAATATTCATCGTATTCATAATGATAGGCACCAGCGTAAGCTTTGTTTTCTTCGGAGTCCAGCAGGACGAGGTGGTGAAATACAACGGCATAAAATTTGTCAGCAGCCCTATCCAAAACATATGGATTGCAAAGATAAGCGGCAGGGAAGCTGCATTCAGTTTCCTGCCTGCCGAAGTCGAAGGCATCAAAGTGTTCGATGACTTTCAGCCAAGGCTGCAGGGAAAAATAGAAATAGATGCCACTTATGACCTGAACAGCACTTACAGGGAGCCAATTGCGCTTGCGCAGCACCAGCTTGGGCTGACTTTGGCGCAATACGGCATTTTTGTAAGGAAAGGCTTTACATCAAACAATTCATTCAATCTGCCGGTTATATCGTGTAGCGATTCAACCCCAAATGTGCCTGTTGTATATTTTAGGCATGGCAATGCAACCAGCATACATCTGGAGAATGACTGCATAATTGCGGAAGCTGCAGAAAACGCAGGCTTTATAATGGTCAAGGATAGGTTATTATATGGGATGCTCGGGGTAATCAAATAATGGAGCCAAGAAAAAAACTTGATATACTGAAGGGAAGCTTTGAATCCGGAGTAATAGGCAAGGAAGAGTATGAAAAATGGAAGGAAAAGCTTGAGCCTGATGCCAAGGAATTTGACAGGAAAATTGAGGAAATAAGCAAGCCAAGCGAAGAAGAATCAAAGAAATCGTCGAATGCGAGTGAGCTCGAGTTAACTCGCTCACAATCGACTGATAAAGCTTTGATAATAGGCATAGTGGTTGTTGTCCTGCTTTTTGTCGCCGTATTTGCTTACAGCATCCTTAGCAAGCCAAAGCCCCAAACGCTTGAGGATATGCATGTGCTCAACCTTAAAGGAAAGCTCAAGCCTGAGCAGGGCTACATCTACAAGGGAGTTTACAGCTTTGTGACATTTGACAGCCTGTGGTACACGCAGCTTACGTCTCCAAAAGGCACCAAGATATACAATCTGGCTTTGCGTTATTCCCCGAATGACTTAAAGGACATTGTAATAGAAGGCAGCCTTGATGAAAGTCTCTTCAATAACCTAGGCGAATTCTACGTCACTTTCAACCCGACAGGAAAAGAATTCTCTTATGTAGGTTTGGCTGTTGCTGATTTCAATACTCATATGTCAAAGGTTTTTGAGAAAAAGCCGATTGCAGCCTGCGACAGGAACGAGACAGAGCCCTGCAAAACAAGGCCGATTGTGACTTGCGAAGACTCTGGCAAGCTGGTTCTTTACATAAAAGAATCTGAAAGATTTAGGGCTTACTATAACAGCAACTGCATTGTTGTGGAAGGCAGTGGCTTTGATTTGGTCAAGGGGGTTGACAGGATTTTATACAACCTTTACAGCATAATGGAGCAGGAAGAAATTTAGAAATGGAACACTATTTTTCAGAAAAGCAGGAATCGCCCTTAAGCCTGAAAAAAATAAGGCAGAAAATAAAAGGCGTTGATTTTGAGTTTTATACTGCATCCGGCGTATTTTCCAAGGAAAAAACAGACAAGGGCACTCTGATTTTGGCGGAAAACATGGTTGTTGATAAAAAATATGATGTTCTTGACATAGGATGCGGCATTGGGATTCTTGGAATTGCAGCTGCCAAACTATTTGATGCGAATATTGTTATGAGCGACATAAATGAAAGGGCTGTCATGCTGGCTAAAAAGAACATTAAATTAAACAATATTGAAGCAGATATTTTTCAGGGAAATTTATACGAAAAAATAAATAAAAATGATTTTGACGTTGTGCTGACAAACCCTCCACAGACAGCAGGAAAGGAAATCTGTTTTCAGCTGATAGATCAGTCAAAAAATCATTTAAAAAGTAATGGCACTTTACAATTAGTTGCCCGCCACAACAAAGGCGGCAAGACATTAAGCAAGAAAATGCAGGAAGTTTTTGGGAATGTTAAAGTGATTGCGAAGAAAGCTGGGTATTGGGTTTATTTTAGTAAGAAACAGTAAATTAAGTTATAGTTCCTTCACCCCATCCTTAGTCACAGCCATCAGCCTCACCCCAACTCCTAGCTTCAATAAAGCAGACAAAATAGCCATGTGCTCCTTTCCAGAGCCGGAAACAATATTTAAGGCAACTTCCAAGTCTGTTAATTTTCCTTTCAAGCCACTCTTTATGTCCTCAATCAGCTCAAAAACAGGCTTCTGGAAATCAACAACTATAAATTCAGCATTCTTCTCGGTTTTGAAATTCTGCCTTCCGAAATCGTTTGTAATCAAAAATATCTTTTTCCATTCCTGCTCTTTTATCAAGCGGGAAACATGGGCCCAGCTTTTCTCTCCTGATGAAAGGCAAGCGATTAAATCTGTCATGAAGATGATGAATCTCGGCGCCATATATTAATCTTTTTATTGGAAATTGTCGGTATAATACCTCGGATTTTAGTCCGACAATCAGCGAAAATTTTGAAAATTTTCGAGGTGCTCGGAAATCACAACAATTTATTATAAATCTTGGTGATTTCCGACATTTCAATCCCGCAAATTCGTCCTCGCAAATATGGGCGAATTTGCGTTATCAATTAGAAATAATATCATATCCTTCCTGTCTTCAGGTACTCCTCAATCTCATCTTTATTAAGATGCTTTTTCGACGCAAATCTCCTTCCGTATTCGAATGATTTCTTCTTGAGGTACAGCCCATAACCCAAGCCGAAAGCAATTCCAATCAGATGGGCTATGTTTCCCGTTCCTGAAGGAAAAAACACACCGAATACATCTATCATGACATAGATTATCCCTGCAAGCCATAAAGGAGTCGGTATAATGAAGAAAAACAGGAGTTGGAGCCCGGGCATAATTATTATCAAAGCGCCTATCACTCCATAAATCGCCCCGCTTGCCCCCAATGCCCTTGCATAAAAAAAGCTGGACAAAAATGAAGCCAACAGCCCCGATGAAAAATAAAGCAGGACAATCCTTTTTGCCCCGATTCTCTGTTCCAGGATGCTGCCAAACATCGCCAGCACATACATGTTGACAAGCAGGTGATAAACGCCTCCATGCAAAAACATTGAAGTGAGCAAAATCCAAGGCCTGGAAAAAACATCATTTCCGACCAAAATAAAGGATTCTGTAAAATTTTTGACAGTCATCTGCAATATAAAGAAGATTACATTTGCCGCAATAAGAGGCATTATCGCGCTTTTTATTTTGTATTTCATGGCATATCCTGATTAATAATGGTTATTGCAGAAGAATTTGATTTAAAATATAAATAGTTTATCTAAATAATATTTCTTTCCATATAGAAAAAATCTCATATTTATTCATCAAACCATAAACTATAAATAAAACGTGTTTCATTTCCAAGTAATGCAACTGGAAAATTTTGGGGTTGTTAGTTCTGCATTTTCTCGAGGTGTTTCTTTCTATGCCTAAATACATCATTATAGCCGGCGGAGTAATGAGCGGCGTGGGAAAAGGCGTTACGACAGCCTCCATAGGCAAGATTCTTCAGGAGCATGGCTACAAGGTAACTGCAATAAAGATAGACCCTTATTTAAACTATGATGCCGGCACTCTAAGGCCGACAGAGCATGGCGAAGTCTGGGTTACTGATGACGGCGGCGAGATTGACCAGGATTTGGGCACTTATGAAAGATTCCTCAACATGGATATTCCCAAGAGGAACAACCTTACAACAGGGCAAATCTACAAAACAATTATTGACAGGGAGCGCCAGGGCGAATACCTTGGCCAGACTGTCCAGTTTATTCCCCACATTCCGGATGAGATAAAAAGAAGAATCAAGGAGGCAAGCAATCACTTTGATTTTGTTTTAGTGGAAGTGGGCGGCACAATTGGCGACTATGAGAATATTCCTTTCCTGTTTGCGGCAAAAAGCCTTGAAAGGGAGATTGGAAAGCAGAACCTGAGCTATGTACTTGTAACATATCTTCCGATTCCAAGCCATATTGAGGAGATGAAAACAAAGCCAACACAGCAGGCGATAAGGCTTCTGAGCGAGTCCGGAATTTTCCCTGACTTCATAATCTGCAGGGCAAAAAAACCACTTGATGTTGTGAGAAAAAAGAAAATAGAAACATATGCAAATATAGTTTCAGAGCATGTAATTTCAGAGCCTGACATTGAAACAGTCTACCAGATTCCATTGGATCTGGAAAAGGAAGGATTCGGGGAAAAAATATTAAATGAATTTGGCATGAAATCGAAAAAAAAGCCGAATTGGCAGGAATGGAGAAATCTTGTTGAAAATATCATGAACCCGGATAAAACAATCAAAATAGCAATTGTAGGAAAGTACATTGACATTGGCGACTATAATCTTGCGGATTCCTACCTTTCAATCAACCAAGCCCTTGTGCATGCAGGCGCTTCATTAAGCACGGGAATCGAAATCACGTGGCTGGATTCAAAGAAATTCGAGCAGGACAGGAAATCATTGAATGCCCTTAAGGATTATGATGGGATTATTGTTCCTGGAGGTTTCGGCGCTTCCGGAGTTGAAGGCAAGATAAATTCAATCAATTTTGCACGCATAAGCAAAATGCCATATCTCGGATTGTGCTACGGGCTGCAGCTTGCTGTTATCGAGTTTGCAAGGAATGTCTGTAATTTGAAGGATGCGCATACCACAGAGGTTAATCCAAAAACAAGCGCTCCTGTCATTGATGTGCAGCCGTCGCAAAAGGAAATCCTTGAAAAGCACATGTTCGGCGGCACAATGCGCTTGGGGGCTTACGCCGCAATTTTAAAGGAGAAAACCAAAGTGCTCAAATTATATGAAGAAGTTGGGAGGGTAAAAGAGGATGAAAAAAGGATAAGCGAATTGGAGAAAGACAAGTCACAGTATTTTAGGCTTGGAATTATTGAGAAAGGCAAAAAAATAGTCTTGGAAAGGCATCGCCACAGGTATGAAGTAAATCCAAAGTTTGTTGATTTGCTTGAAAAAAATGGAATGGTGTTTTCTGGTTATTACAACAGAGCCGACAAGACGAAACTGATGGAGTACATTGAGCTGCCGAAATTAGACTTTTTTTGTGGCACGCAGGCTCATCCGGAATTCAAGTCAAGGCTAGGCAATCCATCGCCATTGTTTTACGGGTTTGTAAGGGCTTGCGGGAAATAGATTTATAAAGGGTTGTACATTCTAAACTATAATTTAGTGGTGGTAAAAATTACATTTTTAAGACCTATAGATGTAAATCGCTCATTCGAAGATGTTTTAGTATCGGGAGCCACCCGTGCAATGTACGAGGAAGGTACAATAAGAGTTGTTGAAGAAATAGACAAGAGTTATGTTACTGCATTTATAGGAATTGATGGCAAACTTGTCGAGCATCGTACAGAATTGCCACAGCAACTAGCAAAAAAATTAAGGAATAAAAAAGATTTAACTGAAAAACAATTAGTTGAATTAGAGGTTATACTATTCCAAGACTTGCGTGGTAAACATCCAATTGTGCCGCCAGAGACGAAAGATTTTGAGAGTGCTTTACGATCTTTCAGATATGATAAAAAGTATGCTGGTGATGGAAGAGTTTATGCATTTCCCATACCTCGCATTGTAAAACCAAATTTTGTTGTCTATAGAACAGAAAAGTTCTAAGATCAAATATCGATCTTCCGCAACCTTTATTAACCATACATTTTTCTTTAAATCTATTTCGGGTGGTTTGAATTATGGAAGGGCAAAAACAGCAGAATATCCAGAAAAAATCGTTGAAGCATGCCTTGTTTGAAATCTATGACAAAAAATACAAGATGTTGCTTGTCATTCCGTTATTAATGCTGCTTCTCGCTTTGATTCAAATAGGCTATCAGATATCCTCAACAGGGGATTTCATAAAAAAAGATGTTTCTTTGAAAGGAGGCGTGACTGTAACAATCCCTTATGAAAAAGATATTGACATAAGCCAAATCGAAAAGCAAATTTCCTCAAAATTCCCTGAAAACGATGTTGTGGTAAGGACATTAAAAAGCGCCGGCTCTGCTGTCGGGATTATCACAGAGGCTGATATTGACGGGAATGACAAAGCTCAAGTCCAGAATCTGCTGGATGCTGTTGAGTCATCCTTAAAGATTGACTTAAGCGTGGTTGATTATGGAATTGAGATTATAGGCTCTTCCCTTGGAGCCAGTTTTTTTAAAGAATCGCTGATTGCATTGGCGGTTGCATTCCTGTTTATGGGGCTGGTAGTCCTAATTTATTTTAGGACTTTTGTGCCGAGTATGGCAATAATTCTTGCCGCTTTCTCAGATATGGCTGTTGCACTGGCTGTAATCAACCTGCTTGATATAAGGGTGGGCACAGCGGGAATTGCAGCTTTCCTGATGCTTATTGGCTACTCTGTTGATACAGATATCCTGCTTACAGTCAGGGTCCTGAAAAGAAAAGAAGGGGCTGTAATGGACAGGATAATAAGCTCTATAAAAACAGGAATGACAGAGACAATAACTGCAATTGTTGCTGTCACGGTTGCAATGCTTGTAACCCAAAGCGAGGTGATTAGGCAGATTATGATTATTTTGCTTATCGGATTGATAGCAGACATATTCAACACATGGATACAGAATGTCGGATTGCTGAGGATATATATCGAGAGAAAAGCTAAGAAGGGGATTATAATATAATAAAATGAACTACAAAATCAAAAAGCTGGTAACAAACTGGAGGGTAATCATTCTTGCTATATTTCTGGTCATCTCCCTGATAGCCATAAGCCCTGCATTAAGCAAGGGAGTTGCAATAAGGAGCATTGCAACAAACAGCTCAGCCAGCATTGCAGGCATTCCGCAGCCAAAGCCGAATGTGCAGCCAGTCTCAAGGGAAAAAATAATTGCAATCAACAATAAGCCAATCAATAGCGTTGATGATTATTATGAATACGTGTCTGCGCTGCCGCCAAACAGGGCATTGCAGATAAAAACGACAAAAGGCACCTACAAGCTTATTACAAAAGAAAAATTCGAGGTTATTGAGTTAAATGAAACAGAAGAGAAGCTGGTTGAAGAGAGCATACAAAAAAATGCCACAATAAACGGCTCTTTGCAATTAATAAACGAAACAATAACAAAAAAAGTCAATGTTAAAAAAACAATACAAATAAGCAAAGGGACAGAGGATATTGGCTTGAGAGTATACGAAGCCCCGAAAACAAATATAAGAAAAGGATTGGATTTGCAGGGCGGCACAAGGGTTCTTTTGCAGCCGGAAACCAAGCTGAGCTCTTTTGATGTTGGCGTTCTGATAGACAACATGAAAGAAAGGCTGAATGTCTACGGCTTGAGTGATATTGTGATAAGAGATGCAAACGACCTTCCGCCGCCTCTTGGAACCGGAAACCAGTATATTGTAGTAGAGATTGCAGGCGCAACAGAAGAGGAAATAAAGGATTTGCTCGCTCGTCAGGGAAAATTTGAGGCAAAGATCGGCAATAAAACCGTTTTCAGGGGCGGCAATGACATTGTTTACGTTGCAAGAAGCGCAAATGAGGCAGGTATTGACCCAAGCGCAGGATGCTCATCATCAGGCTCGCAATGGTTTTGCAGGTTCAGGTTTGGCATTACTTTGAGCCAGGAAGCTGCCCAAAGGCAGGCGGATGCAACAAGCGGCTCAACTGTCATTTATGATTCAGCAACAGGCAGAAGCGATTATTTAAGCGAGAAGCTTGAGCTTTACCTTGATGACAAGAAAGTTGACGAGCTGAACATTGGTGCTGACCTGAAGGGGCAGGCAGTAACCCAAATTGCAATTTCCGGCTCAGGCACTGGAGCGAACCAGCAGGAAGCGATCTTCAACTCACTGCAAAACATGAAGAGGCTTCAGACAATTCTGATAACAGGCTCGCTGCCTGTAAAGCTAAGCATAGTAAAGACAGACTCAATATCTCCTGTCTTGGGCGAAGGTTTCATCAAAAATTCAATACTCATGTCGCTGCTTGCGATACTTTCAGTCGCGATTGTAATAGGCATAAGGTACAGAAAGCTGCTCATAGCAATACCTATACTCATAACAATGCTTTCTGAAGTCATTATTTTGCTGGGCGTAGCGGCATTTATTGGATGGAATATTGACTTGGCAGCAATTGCAGGAATCCTTGTCGCCATAGGCACAGGAGTTGATGACCAGATTGTAATAACAGACGAAACCTTGAAGGGGGAAACTGCAAATGTTTACAACTGGAAGGAAAAAGTCAAGAGGGCATTTGTAATAATAATGCTTGCGTACGCAACTGTGGTTGTTGCAATGATACCCTTGATATTTGCAGGAGCAGGCTTGTTGAAAGGCTTTGCAATCACTACAATCATTGGAGTTACAATCGGAGTTTTTGTAACAAGACCGGCTTACTCCAGCTTTGTTGAGATAATGCTGAAGTAAAACAACCCTTCCGCGAGTTGACGGCGGGAAACTTTTTTGCGAAAAAGTTTCATCAAAAAATGTAGGCTTCGCAGCAATGCTCAGCCCACGAAAAATAGATTAACAAAAGTTCAAAGAAGAGAAAGGGGTTCGATAGTAGAATTCTGTATGTCGTGGGGCATTAGACGAAATTTCATTAACTGTATGGAAAGACTTATATTAACATCATTCAACATGTATAGTTTTATGTATAAAAAAGATTTCAAATATTTTAAGGAACATTACGATGAAAGCATAGAAAAAATGTTTGCTGCAGTCAGCGATCTCTATGCACAATATTGGCATGATTTTTTCCATTTCGCATTATTTGACAAGAAAAAGCAAAGTTGGAGAAGTGCATTTAAAAGAACACACAAAAGGTATTTACAAGACTTAAAAGTTAAAACAGCTAAAAATGTTCTCGAACTCGCTTGTGGAAGAGGGAGATTTACTTACATTATTGCCAAAAATACAAAAGGCAATGTTCTAGGCATTGACATATCCAAATCACAACTTTCTCATACAAAAAGATTCAAAAGAAAAAATCTCCGTTTCAAACATCATGATATAATGAAAGTAGATGAACTGAATGAAAAGTTTGATGCTGTCATCTTTCTCGATGCTGCATGCTATCTACCTGACAAAGAAAAAGCCTTGCAAAAGATTAGCAAAGTTATGAACTCAGGAGCAAGACTTTTGATACTAGATTGGTGCAAAGCAGAAAGACTAAATGCTCTTCAGGAAGAACTTGTTCTTTATCCATTTATGAGATACTGGGCAATTCCAAGTCTTGAAACGCGCAAAAACTATGAGAAATACTTCAAGAAAAGCGGCTTTAAGATATTAAAAATAATGGATATGAACATCAAAGTGAAAAAAGATTGGGAATTTGGCTACGAAAATGCGCTAAAGGCGCTCAAGAAATTGTCAGTTAATGATCTTCCCAAGTTTATTTGGAAAAGAATGAAATTAGGTTCTGAAGGGCTAAGACTGATTAAGGAACAATTTCCAGCCGCTATTTACATAAAAGTGGGTTATGATATTGGATTCCTTCGGTATGTTTATTTTTTAGTAGAAAAAGAATAATTCAAACGATGTAAATGGGCGGTGAGTGGGGTGAATTCCCGCGAGCGTGCTCGTGGACTCGCACGCAACAGCAGGGCTGGAGGATTTATTTTTTAAATACATTCGTTAATGAGGCATTATCGGTTTTTCCAGAAAATGCTATCTTTTAGCTAAAACGTCCAGCTTGAACATCAAAATAAACAATGTAAATTTAAATCAATAACTTTTTAAATATCTTATCTTCCAATTTTCAAATGGCAACCAAACTCTGGGCAATTTTGCTTGTTTTGTTCACTACACTGATTACTTCCTCAGCGCAGATTTTGTGGAAGAAGGGCTCTGCGACTTTGGCTTTTGATATTCTGAGCATAATCACAAATTACTACACTATCGGAGGCGTTCTGCTTTATGTCGTTGGAGGCACTTTGCTCATCATCTCATTCAGGGGTGGGGAAGTTTCAGTTTTGTACCCGATAATCGCAACGAGTTACATTTGGGTAAGCCTTCTCAGCGTAAAGTTTTTAGGCGAGCAAATGAATCATTTTAAATGGATTGGGGTAATCTTAATCATAGCAGGCATTGCTTCAATTGGCTTTGGAAGCAAAGACGCCACCCCCGGGGTTATATAAAATGGCAACACAACCATGGGCAATAGGCTTGGTGGCAACTGCAACTTTAATAGGGGCGTTTGGCCCTATTCTGCTGAAAAAAGCATCTGCAAAGCGCTTGTCAAAGCTTAAATCGTTAATGACTAATTACCATCTTTTTGGCGGGGTAGCCTTGTACGCCTTGGGCACTCTGCTGTTTATTCCCGCATTAAAAGGCGGCGACTTGTCTGTGCTGTACCCTTTTGTTGCATTGGCATATATCTGGGTTAGTTTGCTGAGCGTCAAGTTTCTTGGCGAAAAAATGAACAGGCTTAAATGGCTTGGGATTGCGTTGATAATAATCGGCGTGACATTCATAGGTATTGGAAGCAATTAGAAATGTTTTTATATTCTTAATTTACTTAACAAATAATGCCAAAAACAATTGTCCTGTCGCTTGGGGGATCTTTGATAGTGCCTGATACAATAGATGTTGAATTCTTGAAAAATTTCAAAAAAACAATTGATAAATACGTAAAAAAAGGCTATAAGTTCGTCATTTATTGCGGCGGCGGCAAGTTGGCAAGGAATATGCAGGATGCAGCTTCCAAAATAGCAAAACTCAGCAATCAGGATTTGGACTGGATTGGGATTTATGCGACAAGATTAAATTCGTTATTATTACGGTATATTTTTAAAAATGATGTAATTGGCCCAATTGTCGCTGACCCTAACCAAAAAATCAATTTCAAAAAAAATATTATAATAGCAGCAGGCTGGAAGCCGGGATGGAGCACAGACTACGATGCAGTTCTCCTCGCCAAAAATCTCGGCGTCAGGGAAATAATAAACATGAGCAATGTTGACTATGTTTATGACAAAGACCCAAAGAAGCATAAAAATTCCAAAAAAATCCAAAAAATAAGCTGGGACGGCTACCTCAGGTTAATAAGCCAAAAATGGAAAGCCGGCATGAATGTCCCTTTCGACCCTGTTGCTGCAAAAGAGGCTAGAAAATCAAAAATGCGCGTAAACATCATTGGAAATAATTTAAAAAATCTGGAAAATCTGCTGGATGGAAAGAAGTTTAAAGGGACAACAATAGAATAAATAAAATGGAAGAAAAACACAATTGGAACATAATCCTCAAAATTGCAGCTCCAATCTCCTTGATTGAAGCATACATTTTTTACGCAAACATGAGCGATGGCTGGAAGTGGTTTTCTTTGGTTATTGGACTGTTATTGACCGGCTCTATTGCCTATATGAAGGACAAGAAAAAAAGCAACATATTCACTGCAGTCGGCATAGTATTTTTGGTTGCCTTGATTATGAGGCTTTTAAAGAATTTTGGGTTCCTATAAAAATTCATAGAATTTTTATGGCCACGAAAATCTTTGATTTTCGCTGGTTTCTAAATAAAATCGCTAATCCTGTGCAGTTTTTCCTCGTGCCAGAGCCACCATAACAATACAAATGCTTCCAGTCCCTCAACCGCCAGGGGCAGGTTTAGCCTTCCTATCAGGTTTAGCCCGAAAACACTGCCGGAAAACGGATAGAATGGCGCAACTCCGCCTACAAGAAGCCAGTCAAGGAAAATGTGGAAGGCAACCCCGAAAGCTATAACCGCGAACAATTTGCTTGATTTTCTGTTGAAATCAAAATAAATAAGTGAAATAAATAAAAATATCAGAACAAATAGGAAAGTGTGTGTAAAAATTCTGTGAAACCAAGGCACACCAATGCCCAAAAAATTGTTTAAAATCCAAAATAACAGCACGTCAATGTCAGGCAATAATCCCGCAATCCCTCCGATAAAAATATAGTGCAATGGCAGCTCTCTCTTGTCTTTAAGAAAATGGTCCCTAAACAAATCTAATACGATTATGACAAACAAAACATGAACAACGGCCTGCGGCATTTTATCACCAGTGCCTGAACTTTTCCCTTACTATTGAGATAAAAAGGATGAAAGTGAATATAGACGCAAAAAAGAAGCTGAAAAAAGACAATACTGGAATTCCTAATATTGTGGGCCCCTTTTGTATGTTCATCAGTATGGATGATGTTATAAGCAAAGCTGCAATCAGCAAGCCATATGCAACGCGATTGCTGCTCCGGTCAATCTCCAAAGCAAGCTTCTTTATGTCAGTGTCCTCAATGTCAACCTTTATTGTGCCCCTTTGTATCTTGTCAAGCACCTTTTCAGCCTTTTCCGGAAATTCCTCCGCAAATTTCCTGTACCTGTCAATGCTGTGCACAAAGCTTTTCAATGCGTAAAGAGGACTTTTTCTTTTTAGAATTATTTTTTCAATAAAAGGCTTTGCCGTTTCAATAATCTTGAAATCAGGATCGTATTCTATAGCCACGCCTTCCAATGTCATTATTGTTTTCCCGAACAAAACAAACGAGGCAGGCACTTTCAGGTTGTGCTTTAGCCCAATATCCAAAACTTCTTCAAGAATCCTGCTCACTTTAATGTCTCTTATCTGGGCATGCTGCAGAGGCTGGATTACAAATCCTATGTCTGATTTAAGCTGCCCATAATCCACATCATCGCTCTCCATGCCCATGCTTACGAGCGTGTCCGTGACAAGCTCCTCATCCTGCTCGACAATGCCGTAAAGCAGGTCTATGCATTTATTCTTAAGCTTTTCATCAAAATACCCCACAATCCCAAAATCCACAAACGCAATGGAATTATTCCGCATTACAATTATGTTGCCGGGGTGCGGGTCTGCATGGAAAATGCCGTGCACAAAAACCTGCGTCATGACGGCATTGAAGCCGTTCTCCATTATCCTGTTAAAGTCAAGCTTTCGCCTTTTGATTTCCTTTATGTCATTTAGCTCAATACCATCTATAAACTCCAAAGTCAATACCCTTTCGGTTGTCAGCTCGTCATAGGCTTTTGGAATATGCACCGTCTTGCTTCCCTTGAAATTCTCCGCGAACCTTTTTGCATTTCTGGCCTCTAACCTAAAATCAAGCTCCTTTTCAGTCCACTCCTTAAACTCGCTTACAATATCCACTGGCTTGAACTTTCTTATCCTGTCAATGTTGTTTTCAAGCAGCTTTGCGAAGTAAAACATTATCTCAATGTCCGTTTCCATCAGGCGCTTCACATCAGGCCTCTGGACCTTGACGGCAACTTTCTCGCCGCTCCTTAATATTGCCTTGTGCACCTGGCTTATGGAAGCTGATGCTATCGGCTTTTTTTCAAAATGAAGAAAAAGCTTGTCAATGCTTTTGCCGAATTCTTTTTCTATAATTGATTTGGCTTCATTAAAAGAAAATTCCGGAACCTTGTCCTGCAGCTTTTCCAGCTCCTTTGAATATTCCTTTGGTATTAAATCCGGCCTTACGCTCAAAAGCTGCCCGAATTTTATGAATGTAGGTCCAAGCCTTTCAAGAGTTCTTCTCAGCATAACTTCCGGCTTGAGATCCTCTTTTTTCTTCAGCCCGATCCTTTTAATTAGGGGTATATTGCGCTTAAGCTTTATTTTTGACAACAGGAAATCAAACCCCTCCTCAAAAAGAACTGCAAGTATCTGATTGAACCTCTTTATATCCCTCACCTCTTTTATTAAATGAAATGGCATGCTATCTTAGCTCTTTACCCGCCCATCTCTCATATTCCTTGTTTGCGCTTGCGCCTATCCTCAAAATGCAGGGAATTGTATAAGAGTGGATTTTTTTGACTTCATGCTCAACTTTACCAATTTTCCTTTCATTTGTTTTTGCGATAATCACATTTTCCCTGCCATTGACAATCTTTCCTTTCCACCAATAGAGGCTTTTTATTGGGAATATGTTTGCGCATGCAATAAGCCTTTTGTTTAGCAATAGCATTGATATATTTTTTGCCTCTTTCTCATCTTTGCAGGTTATGTAAACCAATGTCATGGTCGTTTAATAACTCCCTTTCTTTATTAATTTATCGACATTTAAAGAAATCTTTTGATTTCTGAATGCTCGAAAATCAAAAATTTTCGACATCTTTAAAAAATGGCATCAACTTCCTGCTGATATGTACCTTTTTTCCAATATACTTGGCGTATTTGTTTTTGACGGGCAATTCGGCATAGTGGACGAGCTGTTATTTAAAAACATTGAGGATTACAAAAATAAGGAAAAACTTATCGAAGGGATGAAAATCAGGCATAAAAGCCCGAAAGAGCCGGATGATGGCGAATTTAAAAAAATGCTCATTCATTTCAAAAATAACGGGTTTTTCAGCGATTTTTATCATAAAAATCTTCAGTTGACCAAGCTTGACGTTAAAAATTCCGTAAATGACGGCACTCTTTTAATCCAGGCTGTAAAATCAATCGAGGAGATTGACAAAGCCGCCAGTATCCTTGTAAAAAGGCTGAGGGAATGGTACGAGCTTCATAATCCGGAGTTTTCAGTAGCGACGCAAAACCATGAAAAATTTGTTGAGGATGTTCTTGGGAATGAGAAGAGCGAGCTGCTGGAAAAATTAAAAGTCAGCCCCAGCGACTCATTCGGGGCGGATTTTGAGCAGGAAGACTTGGAGCCGGTGAGGGGCTTGGCGCATCAAATTTACGATTTATACCAGCTTAGGAAATCCCAAATGAGCTACATCTCGGCATTGATGGATGATTTCTGCCCTAATATAAAGGCAGTATGCGACGCCATTGTGGGCGCAAAGCTTATCGAGCATGCCGGTAGCTTAAAAAGGCTTAGCGAGATGCCTGCCTCAACAATACAGATTCTTGGGGCTGAAAAAGCATTGTTCAGGCACATGAAAACAGGCGCAAAACCCCCCAAGCACGGCGTCATAGTAAGCCACAATCTTATTGCAGCTGCCCCTCAAAATATGCACGGCAAGATTGCAAGGGCTCTGGCTGACAAAATATCAATTGCTTCAAAGGTTGACTACTTCCGGGGCAAGTTTATAGGGGACAGGCTTAGAAAAGGGCTGGAAGATAAATTCTCAAAATGATTAAGCCATCAAAAATATTTGAAGTTTATGAATCAAGTGAGAGGAGAAGGCAGCTTTACACCATTAATGTTGTCGCAGGGCAACAAGTATACGGCGAAAGGCTTGTCAATGAAAATGGCATTGAATACAGGGAATGGGATGCCTTCAAGAGCAAGCTTGCAGCAACAATTCTTAAGGGAAGCCCAAACATTGGAATCAGGAAAGGCGATGCCGTGCTTTATCTTGGCTCTGCATCAGGCACGACAGTAAGCCACGTCTCGGATATTGTCGGCAATGACGGCTTTGTTTTTGCTGTCGACATTGCGCCAAGGGTTATGAGGGATTTGATTTTCTTGTGCTATGGACGGAAAAACATAGCGCCAATACTGGCAGACGCAAATAAAATCAACAAATTAATTGAGAGAGTTTGTGCTGTTGATGTTGTTTATCAGGATGTGGCGCAGAAAAGCCAGGTTGATATTTTTTTGAAAAATGTTAATTTATTTTTAAAGCAGGATGGCTATGCTTTACTGGCTGTTAAGGCAAGGAGCATTGACGTCACAAAAAATCCAAAACTGATATTTAAAGAGGTAAAAGAAAAGCTGGAAAAAACATTGACAATAATTGACTACAGGGAGCTTGAGCCTTTCCAGAAAGACCATGCGATGTTTGTGTGCAAGAAAAGATAATAACTATCCGCCTTTCTTCAATAACCTTTCTTTTTCTTCCTTATCTTTTTTCTTTGCATTTACCTCTTTCTTATAATATTCAGCAAGCTCTATCTTATCTTCCTCAATGGATTTCTTCAGCTTTTCTTCATGCAGCCCAATCTGCTTTTTTAATGATTCAATTCCCTTTTTAAGCCTCTTTTTTCTGTTAACCATTAAGTTTCGCTTCTGCTAAATTTGTCTCTTTTATTAAAATATTTAATAATTTTTCTGCAACAGAAATTTTAATCTTTATATTTTTAATGTTTTTATTATCTCTAATTATTCTATAAACCTCATAAGATCGCTCAAATTCTTGATTTGTTATTTCTTCATGTAAAATCCATTTTTGGAATGCCTTATTTGAGAATTTTTCTTTATTTAATACGCACTTTGTAATAAAAATTCCCCTTAATCTTAATATTGCTGAATAAATTACAGAATAGGAAGCTACATGTCCATCGTCCAATTTATCCAATTCCAAAAGTTCTTTATTGCTTTTTATATGCTCTTTTGTTTCAGTAACATACTCTTTGAAATTTTTATTGGCGATCTTAACATTTTTTAAATCCTCCAGGATGGAAGCGTTTATTAGCGGCTCTGCCTCTCGCACAATCTGGCAATACATTACAGGATATTTTTGAATTGCTTTCTTGAATTTGTCTAATTGGAAACAAGCTACCTCCAGCTTCAGCTCTTTAATATTTATTGATGGAATTCTGTCTTTTGTTATGACCATCACATCTATGTCAGATTCTCTTGTTTCTTCGTGCCTTGCATACGAGCCGTAGATAAAGACGGCAATTATATCCTTTAAATAAGGCTCAAGCAAATGCACTATCTTCTCCCTTACGCTTAATTTAGGCTTGTCTGGAAGTATAACTACAACTTCCTGCCCTAGCCATTTCTTAGGCACCCATACAGCGCCGCCGTTGCCTGATTTAACTACTTGCTTGACAAGCTGCTCCTTTACCAGCAATCTCTGTATTTGCATATGTATAGACAAAGTATAGACATATATTTAAAGGTTGCGGTTATCAAGAGTTTATTGACTAATAAGAGATACGTCGAGCCTTATCTATAAAACCCATAAGTAACAAAACCATGATTTGGATTTTGATGTAAAATTTTAAGCATAAACCTATTTTCTTCAAAAAGCTTTTTCTGCTCACTTAATTTCATTGGTTTATTAATACGGCTTTCCTTTATTAACTCCTCAATTAAATCTTGTGCCAGCCTTTTCCCTTGTAGATTGTGAGCAAAATACTCCAAAAATGTTTTTTCTTTCTCTTGAGTTTCTCCTTTAACACGATCAAAAATCACAACTGCAGATGCTTGAGAACTGACCATCCTTTCAAGAATAACGTCCCTATAGTGTTGCGGCAAAAGGTGAAACACCAAACCACTAACAATAGTATCGAATCCCGCAAAATCTAATCCAAGTATATCCAAGTTCAATAAACGAACATTACCATAAGACCTTGATTTATATTTAGCTATATCTAATAAGGGAATATTTATATCAACTCCAACTATATTGGTATTTGGATAAGTTTGGGCTATTCTATAAGTAAGCTCGCCTGTTCCGCTTCCCAATTCAACAATGTTTTTAGCGTTACTCGGAATTGCGTTTACAACTGCCTCTAAACCCATTTTATAATCAGGACATACACTATCTATAACACTGTCATAAATTTTATACCATTCACGTGCCATTTTAACTCCTAAAATCTCCTTATTTTATTCCAGATATTCGGCTTTTCTATGGTTCTTTTGTCTATTTCTTGCTTATACCTCGTAGCTTGTTGTACATCTGTATTTGGATGATAAGCTCCCCATCCTTCGTCAAATCCCAGCCAGATAGGCTCTCTGCTATACCTTTGATTTGCATAATCAAGTTGCATATGTTTCCTTTCTCCGGGCTTGCTTCTGTCTAACATTGGATAATTTGCAAGTATGCTAATAGAAAGGTAGTTTGGTTGCAAAACCTCAACAAAATCCAATGTTTTTTGAGCAACTTCAAAATCCTCTTCTTTATCCTTTTTAGTCCCCAGCATTACATAAAGCCCAGTTTTAATGCCCCTTTCTTTGCTTAAATCAATTGCCCTTTGCACTTTTTCTGGTGTAATGCCTTTAACCATCTCTATCAATGACACCTTATCAACATTTTCCAATGCGTAAGTAATATACCTATTTCCAGCATCTGCCATTAAATCTAATAGTTCTGGGTTTACCATTGTTGCCTTTGTCTGGCAACCCCAAACTAGTTCTTGGTTTATTCCTAAATCGATTAAACCACACATTAAATCCTTGATTCGTCTGTATACATCAGAATTTTCAACAGGTTGCAAAGATTTTTCCCTATAAGGATTTGTAAAATTAGGATCGTTGAAAAAAACCGCCTTATAACCTAAATCTATAAGCTTCTCTAATTGTACTGCAACAGTATCTTTTCTGAAAGGTATGTATTCTTGCTGTGCGCTACAAAAATCACATTTCTGGTTGCACCCAGTAGCTGTAAGTATTTGTGTCATTCTTCTACCTCCAAAAAGTTCAGAGTCAAACTGATATTGCGGATGGTCTTTTATAAGTTCAAAAGCGGGAAAAAGTGTCTCTCGATTAGAAATCCTTTTTTCTAAACCTAATAATTGTAAAAGATCATTTTCACCAAAAGTAGAGGTTATTCTATGATCTATAAATTCAGATGTTCTACCGTAACCATTCATTGCAATCTCGTGAGGACCACCGGAAATAGTAACTATACTTGGATTTGTTCTCTTTATTGTTTTCAGAATATCCAAAGATTCTGGGTAATTTGGACTATATGATGTTACTCCAACATGAGTTGGCTTGTAATCCTTAAGGGTCTTTTCTAGGATGCTTTCGCGGCTGCTTTCTTCCTCAACGTCCAAGTCAAGTAACTGCGTTTCTATTCCGGCATTTTTTGTAGCCGCAGCCAAATACAATAATTGTAGCGGGACTCCTGCTACTTTTCGTGGAAATGGCGGATTTATCAATAATAATCTTTCACTTGTCATAACTAATTAGTAGTGTCTATATTTGATAAAACTATTCCTTTATTTTTTAGTCAAATTAGTAAAATTTATAAATAAAAAGGCAAAATAACTTAAAATATGAGAAAATTAGACTTAGTGGATAAGAAAATTATACTGGAATTGGATACAAATGCAAGGGCAAGCTTCTCAGAAATAGGCAAAAGGCTTGGGATAGGCAAAAACAATGTGCAATACAGAGTAAAAAGACTCTTGGAAGATGGTGTAATACAGAAATTTGTTGTACAGTTTTCCTTAGGCACTCTTGGCTTGATGCTTGCAAAGATGTATCTTCAGCTTTCTGGATTCAGCAAGGAAACTGAAAAAGAGCTTTATGGCTACCTTCTTAATGACAAAAGAATAAGCTGGATTGCAAAAACCGAAGGAAGATGGGATTTGATGATAGGAACTTATGTTGAAAGCCTGAAGCAATTTGACAGCATTAAAAAGGATTTTTTCAAAAGATATGAAAAATATATAACTTCGTATGATGTTGTTTTCTTAGTAGAGGGCTACACTTCTCAAAGAACATATTTGCTTAACAGAAAAAGCACACCTAAAAAGATTGAGAAATTTATTGGCGCTCAAAAAATTGAATTAGATGATAAAGATAAAAAAATCATTCGTTTAATCGCAAACAATGCAAGATTTAATTATCTGGATATCGCTAAAACAATTAATATAAATATTAAGACAGTTCAAAGAAGAATTAAAGAGCTTGAAAAAAAAGGCGTTATACAAGGATATGTCACATTTTTAAGCCCTAAAATAATTGGGTACAATTTCTTTAAGCTATGCATTTCCCTTCAAAATTATGAATCAAAATTTAACTATTTTTTAACATACTGTATGGAGCTTTCAAATGTAATTCATATAATCGAATCTTTAGGTCCATGGGAAGTTGAGCTGGAAATAGAAACAGAAAGCTTAGAAGACTTTTATGAATTGACTCATAAGATAAGGAATGATTTTTCAGATATTATCAAAAAGACAGAATCAGTAATAATCTCAAATGAAATGAAGCTAGATTACTTCCCAGAATGGTTTTAAAAAAGATAGTTTTAAATAATTTCAATTTTTAATATGTATTATGAAAAAGAGGTTTTTGATTTTTTCAGTTTTGATAATCTCAATTCTGGCTGTAAATTTTGCCCTTTCTCACGAAGGTGAAGAAGAATTTGTGCTTGACCATTCCGGGCTGTACCCCCTGAGCCAGTTGGCAGCTGCCGGCTATGGCTCGGCTGCTTTTGGAGCTTTAATCCTGATAATCATCCTACTGCACAAGGCAATGAATGATGCTGTAAAAAGGGCTGTATACATTGCGCTTGTAGCCGTGGTTTTCATTGTAACTGCATACCTTGTTGTAACAACCCTGCACCTGAATATAATATCGCTGACAAAAGGCCCTGTGCACTGGCATGCGGACTTTGAAATATGGGTTTGCGATAAAGAAATTAAGCTTGTCGAGCCAAAAGGATTATCCAACAAGCAGGGCACTGACTTGATGCACGCCCATAATGACAACAGGATTCATGTCGAAGGCGTTATATTGGACAAAAAGCAGGCAAGTTTAGGTGCTTTCTTCTATGCAGTTGGGGGCTCTCTCACAAATGACGGCTTAAAAGTCCCTACAGATAATGGGTTATTCTCATTTCATGACGGCGATTTTTGCAATGAAAAGCCCGCTAAATTTTATGTTTTTGTAAATGGCAACTTGATTGAAAATCCCTCTCCTTATGAAATTGCCCCATATGAAAAAGTTCCTCCCGGAGACGGGATAAAATTTATTTTTACAGAAAAGCCGATTGAAGAGATTGACAGGTATATAAAAACCGATAAACATACGGATTAAAATGGCAGTAGAAGCTTATTTGCCGGCATTGGGAACAGTGGTAGTGACCGGGCTTATTGACTCAATCAACCCGTGCGCAATAGGCGTTTTAATACTTCTTATCTCCATCATGATATCTTTCAACACAAAAAAGGAAATGCTGTTTTACGGGCTTGTGTACATACTGGCGGTTTTTGCCACTTACATACTGGCTGGATTTGGCATCCTGTACTTTTTGGCTTCTGTGCCATTATATATCAGCGAGTACATTTCCATATCAGTGGGCTCGCTGATTATCATAGCAGGCTTGATTGAGATAAAGGACTTTTTCTGGTACGGGCAGGGAATCACTCTTGCAATACCGCCTGAGAGGGCGAAGCAAATCCATGAAATGACAAAAAAGCTTACATTGCCTGGAGTAATATTCCTTGGCATATTTGTTGCAGGAGTAGAGCTGCCCTGCACAGGTGCCCCCTACCTTGCAATCCTGCTGCTTTTATCGCAAAATTTTAATTTTGCGGCATTCCTGATGCTTGTCCTGTACAACATAATATTTGTAATGCCCATGATAGTGATTTTGCTGATGGTGAATTTCGGCGTTAAAATCCAGAAAATAAAGAGATGGAAGCAGAACAACAGGGCTTACATGAGGCTTGCAACAGGCATAATACTTGTATTTTTGGGATGGCTGCTCATACTGATTGCAAACGGCACAATAACATTCAACTAAAATGAAAGGCAAAAAACACAAAAAAATAATAAAAAAATCCATGTACAGGACATTGCTTCAGATAGTAAAGAGAAAGGGGCATACAGAGCTTTATGACGATAGAAAAGTCTACGGCTCCTGCTATTTTGCCTGCAGGAATGCGCATTTGAGCGAGAAAGAAGCAGAAGAGATATGCAATAAAGTGGCTGCAGCAGTAACAAAATGGGTTAAAAGGCATAAAATTGTATCTTCAAACGAAATTTTCAGGATTTTGATTCAGGAACTGAAAAAGCATAACGAGGATGCCGCATTTTTGTATGAGACGCATAGGGATATTTCGTAAAGCAATATCTATTCTTAGATTCTAATAGTTATGCAAAAGGGCAAATAGTGATGAATGGTTTGAATGTAAATAAATCATGGCTATTATGCTGGCGGCCTCAATAGATTCCTAGCACCAATGGCTCGGCTAAATTTAAAAACATTTATAAACCATTTATTTAAATTATGTTTTTAATGGCATTTGAATTTTTTAGACGGTACAGATTAAGAAAATCGTTTGATAATGTAAAAGAGCACATTAAGGAACTTGAAATAAAGAAGAACTCAATTTTTAATGACCTAAATCAATATTTAGCTAATTCTTTTTTTAATGATGCCCAATTTTCCAAAAAAATTCAAGAATTTATCGCGAATTTACTTAAAACTATTCTAGTTGAAAGTAGATATGTTAGATACATAAATTATTTGTTCAATAAGCACGTCAATAACCCTGCCAACAAGCATATTGTTTACTTAGAATCAGCGGCACAATTAAGGTATAAACCCAATGAACCAAGCACAAGGTTAGGCAGAAAAATAAGGCAACTTAGGGATAGTTACTATAAAGAATTTGAGATGGAATGCAGTCTGAGCGGAATATCGAAGGAGGACATATACTCCATTATTGATAAATCTACAAGAAGTTTGCTGAAAAATATCTCAGATTTTTTAGCTGTTTACCAAACAAATCTGGAAAAAGAAGAAAAATTGGTGACTCAACTAGGAAAAAGATTACTAGCAACCTCTTCACAAATCGAAATAAAGCAAGTTTTAGATTGGTTCCAATCAGAAGTAAATTATCTTGCTAAGGAATTCAATTTTGAGAAAAGAGCCAAAGAAATCATGAAACTGCTTATTATTACGAAGCAAAGACTGAGTTATGCAAATCCTCAAACTGCCCTTATTAAAGGTCCTATTGCGGCTATAGTGCTGGGGGCTTTTTTTGGGGTTACTTTATATGGTTTTATATTTTTCTTAGCCATATTTGGTCCCATCGGTTTTATAATTAGTAGAACAAGGTTTATGCAGAGACTTATGTGGAAAGAGGAAGAAAATCTAAAATTAATGAGTACAATAATGAATCAGAAGGGGTAAATAAACACTCCAACCCTACTTTCCGATTTGAACTGCTCAGAAGATAGTTGATGGCATCAAAAATTCTTTAATGCAATGGGTGACGGGCGAGGTGAATGCCCGCGAGCATGCTCGTTGGCTCGCACTCAACAGCAGGGTGGAGGATTGATTTTGTTGTTTTCATTACTGGCAAAAATCAAATTCATTTGAAAACAATAAATTTAAAAATAAGAAAGTAAAAGTTATTGCAATGGCAAAAGCAAGGAAACCAAAAAAGGCAAAAGCAAGAAGAGCGAAGAAAATAATAAAGGGCAAGGGCAAAGTGTGCGAGTTCTGCTGACTGGAGAGCCCGGATAGGCCTTTATGAACATAAAAAAGCACGAATTGCCCTTTTTTCTGAAAAACAAAGTTTAATAAGCGTAAGTTTTCATGCTAAATTATATATAAAAACTAGTTTTAGAGGTGTAAAATGAAGAAAATAATGTTATTTATAGTGCTGGCAGTGTTTTTGGCAAGCGCATGCAGCCAAAAGCCTGCAGAAAAGCCGGAGGACTTGATAGGCAAAGGAAATCCTGTGGAAAGCAACATGCCCGTGCCTGGAGAAACTACTAAGGAAACCGAAGTTGTGGCTGAAAATAAGCCTGCAGCAGAGTCTGTAAAAGAATTCAAAATAACGGCAAAGCGATTCCAGTTTGAGCCGTCCACGATTGAAGTCAGCAAAGGCGACAGGGTAAGGCTGTTGGTTACAAGTACTGATGTGCCGCATGGCATTTCAATTACGGAATACGGAATTAATGAAAGGCTTGACCCGGGCACTCCGAAAACGATAGAGTTCACTGCAGACAAGGAAGGCACATTCACGGCTTTCTGTTCCGTCTTTTGCGGCTCAGGGCACGGCGGTATGAAGGGAAGACTGATTGTCAAGTGAGGAAATGAAAAAAAGCATATTTTTTTTATTTTTCATTTTTCTGCTAATCTCCTCGTTCGCTATTCTGGTCAGCGCACATTCCCTTTATTTGTTTGGAATAAGCCTTGACTTTGACAAGGAGCTTAAGTCTAATGTAGTTAAATCGGCACAAAAATTTCTAAGCACAGGCAAAGAGCCACTTTCATTTGACTTGGACAAGGGCCTGATTATGGCGCATTTTGAGCCAGAGCAGAGAAACTATGTTGAAATAAACCCCATGGGCTATGAAGTTTACGGCATGAGGAATGAAAACCTGAAGCACAAAACAGGCACTAAAAAACTGACAAAAGAGCAGGGCTTTGATATTACAAATAAATTTTTTGATGCATTTCCAAATGACATCAAATCAGAGCTTAATCATGATTATGATGTTTCTGAAGTTGATGACACCTATTTTTACAAGTGGTTCAGGCACGTTGATGGAATTATTGTGGCTGACGAGACTTTTATGGTTAATGTCGATGCAGTCAACGGCAACATAATTGCATGGCGCTTGTCAATTTTTGATTATCCAAAAAGCTTAATCGAAGCAGTTCCTGCCATAAGCAAAAATGTTGCCAAAAGAGTTGCAGAGATAAGCTTTAACGCACCTTCTGTCAAGGATTTTAAGCCATACCTCATTATAGTGGTTAATGAGCCTGTGTGGGTAAACAAGCTTCAGGGACAATTCTATCCATTTTTTGTCGGCGTAAATGCAAAAGAAGGAAGCATATCATTTACTGGCACAATTCCCGGAGAAATCCCAAAAGGCTACAATGCCGGAGACGAGATTAAAGTTATTGAAACTGATTTCATAAAGCAGATTTACACCCAAAAATGAAAAAATTATTTTTTGTGTTGGCATTGATATTTGTTTTTATTAGCGCATGCGCTCCAAAAGAGGATGGAGACGCGGCAAAAGCAAAAAAGCTTATCAAATATCACAAAAATAAGTTTGACGATCTGCCTTTAAGCGGCAAGGTAATCGATAACATAAGGGTGATAGAAGTTAAAGGAAGCCAATATGATTGGCAGCCGGAAAACATTGTTGTAAAAAAAGGCGATAAAATTAAGCTGGTTGTTGAAAGCCTTGATGTTCCGCACGGATTTGAAATTGAAGGCATAGTGATTCCCGGATGGAACCCCGATAATCTTATTAGGAAGGGCGGCAAAGCAGTGCTGGAATTTACAGCAGAAGAAGCAGGGGTGTGGGATGTGGTTTGCACTGGATACTGTGGACCCGGGCATGCAGGCATGAGAAGAAAGTATATTGTAAGGGGATAATTAATACAAAATGAAAAAAACAACCATGCTCTTATTTTCAATGTTAATATTGATTCCTTTAGTTTTTGCCCAAACAGGACTGCAAAAAATAAATGTGTACAACCAGCAGCAGGCTGTATTTTATCTGCAGAACCTTTCCTTTTTCGTCGCCTTTGTCGGCGGCATGATTAGCGTTTTGCTGCCATGCACTTTGGCAATTCTGCCGGCATTCTTTGCCTACACATTCAAGGAAAGGAAGGAAATCACAAAAATGACGCTTGTTTTTTTTGCAGGCTTTTCCATGATTTTTATTATCCTCGGAATTTTTGCAGCCGCAATAGGCGAAACGCTGACATCAATCCAAATTGCAGACACAAAAATTTTGATATTTATTTCAGGAGCGCTTCTTATACTTTTTGGGCTGATGACAATCCTCGGCAAAGGTTTTTCTTTCATAAAAATAGGCATGAAGACCGGGCACGACATTGCCGGCATTTTTACATTCGGCATTTTGTTTGGGCTTGGGTGGAGCGCATGCCTGGGCCCTGTGCTTGCTGGCATTCTGCTTATAGCATCAACCTTTCATAATTATTTTTATGCAGGAACTTTGCTTTTCTTCTACTCGCTTGGCTTGTTTGTCCCTCTGTTTTTAATATCAGTTTTGTTTGACAAATACAATTTAACGCAAAAAGCATGGCTCAGGGGAAAAGAATTTGAAGTCAAAATATTCGGAAAAACATTTTTTATGCACACAACAAAAATTGCTGCAGGCATTCTGCTTATCGCCTCTGGATTAATCTTCATAATTTTCAACGGAACAAGCGTCATAAACAACCTTGACCCATTAAGAACTTCAGTTTATGCCTACATTTTCGAAGACAGGCTGTTCAACATTCCGTACATAAATCTTATTGGGCTGGCTGCATTTGCATTATTTGTTTTTGTTGTGTGGTATTTCATACATAAAAGAGGCAAAGAACCCCCAAACAATCCTTTATGAACGAAAATAAACCATTTTAAGCCTTTTTTAGCCTTAAAAAGCTTTTTAAACCGCATTGTTTTCCAAGTAAAGTATATATAAAAAGGCATTAACTCATATGAAAATGGCTCACGAAACCAATGACAATTCATTTCTGGAGAAAGTAATATTGTTTCTGGTTATTGCAGTTGGGGCAATTCTTGTATACAACCAGTTTCAGTACACGAAGGTTTCATCGAACATACTGCTTAATTCCATCTCGTTTTTGCTGATTTTTGGGCTTATCGGCTTGGTTGTATGGCTGTTCTTAAGCAAAGAGGAGCATGAGAAGCACCATCCGCATCATGAAGTCCATGAGCATGTTCAAAAAGAAAAAACGCCGTTAAGCTTTCACGAAAAGCTGAGCTGGGGATTTGTCAGCTTAATTGCTGTTTTAATACTTTTCAACCAAATGCAGATTTCACAGGCTTCTGCTCTTGCAGGATTCAAGGGCAGCGGGTTGACATTAAAAACATCATCAACAAAAACACCTCTTGCATTAACAGGCGACCCTACGCAGGATGCCTTGGCTGTTGTGATCCCAAGAGGAATTCCGTTCTATGGTGAAGCGCTTGGAGTTTCTTTTGACGACCCTATAAGAAGCCTTGAAATCATTGCGCAGCTTGACCCTTCATACGGAAGAAGCAAAGTTCAGCTATCCCCAGAAGAAAAAGCAAGATACATAAAAATCGGCACTACTCCTACAATGGCATGCGAATATTGCTGCGGCGCAACAACTCTTGTTTTTAAGGACGGCAGGCCTGCATGCGGCTGCAAGCATTCATGGGCAATGAGGGGCGTGGCAGCTTATCTTATCAAAAATTACCCAGACATGAGCGATGAAGAGATAATGAAAGAAATTGCAAAATGGAAAGGTTTGTTTTTCCCCAAGCAGATGATACAGAGGTATATTCAGGAAACCCAGTCAGGGCAGTACACCCCTGACATTGCTGCATTATTGCTCGATGTTGACGAGCAGAAGCTGAAGGAAATGAAAGCAGCAGTGGCATCGCAGGAGAACACCCAAGGCTCAAGCGACACGACTGCAAGCATACAGGACTTGCCTTCAATGGTAGGCGGATGTTAAAATAATAATATTAAATAAAAAAATCAAAAACTAATCCAAATCTTTATAAACAATTAAATAAAGCTTGAAAGGAGGCAATAAAATGAACAGGAACGTAATCATCGTGGTTGTGCTTGTTGTTCTTGTGCTGCTTACAGCAGTGCAGGCAATACAATTAAGCAGCCTGAAGACAAGCATAAGCACAGGCAAGGTAAGTGTCGGAAGCGCTCCAGCGCAGGGCTCCGGAAGCCTTCCGTCAAACCTGAATGACCTGCCTTCAATGGTAGGCGGATGTTAATATTTTAACGGGTGGTAAAATGAATAAAACAGCTATAGTGGTATTGGTGCTATTGGTTGGTGTTTTTTTGGTTGGCTGCCAGAAAGACCCAACAGCGGGCTACGCAACATACAACCAGCAGCAGGGACAGCAGCAGGGGCAGTATGTCGGCGGCGGATGCGGAGTTGCTCCACTGGCAGATTATGAAGACACGCCGGTGAAGGCGCTCGATTCATCAGATTCTGCATTGTAAGCCTGATATAAAATGGAGCTGACAAAAAGAGAGAAGCGCAGGCTTAGATTGGATAAGCTGAGGCATCAAAGCCATGAAGCCCAGCAGGAGCATGAGCAAAAGCTTGAGCAGCAAAAATTGCAGGAGCATCCAGCAAGCCCTGGCAAATCCAAATATTATGTTATTGCATCAATAATCGGCGTAATTATTCTGGCAGCTGCGGCTTACTCAATTTATGCCATAAACAAGCCGGGGCAATATGACGGCTTTGCGAAATGCCTCACAGAAAAGGGCGCTGTCATGTACGGCGCAATGGACTGGTGCAAGTACACCCAGGCACAAAAGGCAATGTTCGGCAAATCTTTCAAATTTATCAGCTACCGCGAATTCGATGAGCTGCCGGGAATCAGGAAAACCCCGACATGGGTTATAAACGGCGCATGGCACGAAAACGTGCAGCCGTTTGACAAATTGGCGGCGTTGACAGGATGCAAAGCTTGAGGTGACAAATGGACCCTGAAAAAAAAGGCGCTTATATAAAATCTATTTCTAAAAAGCTTGATTTTGGAAATATATTCATCGGGCTGACTGTCCTGCTCGGAATCCTCTTGGTAATCAACCTGCTCTTAACCTCCAGCCTGAATAAGGACTTAAGGAAAAGCGCGCAGGAGCTAAAGGAAAAATTAAAGCCCGCCAAGATTGAGATTACCTCAATTAAAAATTCCAAATGCAGCGATTGTTTTGACATTTCGGCAGTTTTAAGCTATGTAAAATCTTCAAATGTAAATGCAACAAAAGAAAAGACTGTTGAGTTTGACTCAAAAGATGGCAGGGATTTAATAAAAAAATATGGCATTAAGAAAATACCAGCTTTGGTAGTCACAGGAGAAATCGAAAAAGTAAGCATTGAAGGGCTTGAAAAGAATGAAGATGCGCTGCTGTTCACAGAAACAAGTCCGCCTTATACGGATGCCTTAACAGGAAAAATAGAGGGAATGGTTGCTTTGTACATTTTAAAAGATTCATCCTGCGATAAATGCAATGATTTAGTCCAGTTAATAAGCCAGATTAAAGCGGCAGGCGTGAAGGTTTCCACGGAGAAGAAGATTGAGCCAAGCAGCGATGAAGGAAAAGAACTCATTAAAAAATACAGCATAGGTTTTGCTCCGGCAATCATACTGTCAAAAGAAGCAGCTGCCTATGATATAATGCAGGAGGCATGGCTCCAGATTGGAACAAAAGAAGATGACGGCTCTTATGTTTTAAGGTCAGTTTACCCGCCGTACATCAACTTGACAACAGGGAAATTAAGAGGATTAGTTGACCTAACTTACTTAGTTGATAAAAGCTGCACGCCTCCTCTTTGCTATAATGTAAGTGTTCACAGGGAAATATTGACAAACCCGCAAGGAGTATTCACAATAAAGCTTGAGAAAGAGGAAACTGTTGACGTAGAAGACGCGAAAGGGAAAGAATTAATTGCCAAATACAACATAACGCAGGTGCCTATGGTAATAATTTCAGATGAAGCAAGCGCTTACCCTTCATCTCAGGCTTTAAAGCAGTTTTTTTCCATAGAGAAAGACGGCTTCTATGTATTCCGAAGGCTACAGGTTCTTGGAACTTACAGGGACTTGACAACAGGCCAGATTGTTAAGGCTCAAAACGAAGAGCAAAGCTGACAAATCTAAAAAATGAGAAAAATAGATTTGATTTTTTATATTATAACATTGATTTTAGTAATTCTTTTCTTGTGGCAGTGGGTTTCAAAAGGAAACTTGATGAGCCAACTTAATGAAATACATAAAGATGCAATGGATTTGCATCTGCTTAGCGGTATAGGTCCTTTGCGCTCAACGCACATCCATGCAGATGTTAAGGTTTATATAAACGGCCAAGCAATTGACTTTTCCCAAAGGAAATACCAGCTTGCTGCAAGATTTATTCATTTTGAAGATGGCATTGGAGATGTTGTGCATGTGCATGCAACTGGATTGAATGTGGGGCATTTGCTTAAGTCGCTTGGAATGGATTTTAACAGCAATTGCATTATTTTTGAAAGGCAAAATTATTGCGATGGCGGAAATAAAAAATTAAAATTTTATGTGAATGGGCAGCCAAACAGCGAGTTCGACAATTATGTTTTTAGAGACTTGGATAGGATACTTATTTCTTACGGCAATGGTAATGATGCAGAAACACAAAAGCAGCTTGATTCCGTTACTAATTTGGCCCCAAGGTACAGTGCAGAGAAATGAGTTTGCATTTATTTGCCATTTAATCCTTCAAATTCTTTTAAAGGAGCAATTGAATATTTTCCATTAGTTTCTCTCTTAACAAGCCCTTCGTTTAAAATGTCCCTATCAAAGAAAATTCTTGTTGGTGTTTTACCATTATCAATCCTTCTATTAATTATGCCCATTGCTGCTTTAATCGTCCTATAAACTCTTTCAGCGTCCATAGCAGTTGTTGTCGGCTGGTTCATCCCGACTGACTCGCATAATCTATAAACTCCGTGATTTTCCGGAACTTTATACCTAAGTTTTTCTGCAACTCTTGGCAGAAAATAACCTGCTGTAATAGGCTTTTCCTTTGATGGTCTTACGCATTCATATGCAGGATGGTTTGGCATATCGGCTGCTAAGCTCCCAGGCATAAATCTAAGCATGTTGAAGTTAAGGTAATCAGGCTCGCACTCTTGCAACCCAAATCTTATTGATGCTATATCATCCTCTAAAGTAGTTGGCTCATAACCAACAATGCTTGTACTATCTTTGTTTAATTTTGCTTTTGGCAATCCAAGAATTGTAAAATAGCTGCTTGGCAAGCCAACTCCTTTCACGTGTTTAAAGACTTCTTTTACTTTATTTGGATATTGCTCTGCCTGCCTCATTTGGCTTTGGAATGAGCCGTTAAATTTTCCAATTGCCAATGAAACTTCCGGCATTGTATGCTCAACGCCGAAGAACATGTAAATACAGCCATTGTCAACAAGATATTTCATTAAATCCTTATTTATCCTGTCAATTCTTGTATTAGAGCCCCATGCAAATCCGGCGTCTTTCAGAAGCCTTGCATCATTCCTGGCAGCTTTCTCATTAACCGTAAATGTATCAACATCAAGGTATATTGCTTCAAATCCTTTCCCTTTCAGATCTTTTAATTGCCTCATTAAAGATTCCTCGCTTAGCCTGGCAACATTTGGGTCTTCTGTGCTTTTATCACAAAAGCCGCAAACCCATGGACAGCCTCTTTGCGTGTACAGCTGGGCTGTTTTCAGCTGCCTTCCATCTGGAGACTTAAATATGTCCATGTCATGAACTTCTGGAATATAAGCAAAACTGAAATTTTGGTCGATGCCGGAAAAGAGGGGATTTCTTATTCTATCTGCCATGGAGTGATAAAATATGCCTGAGTCATCAACATAGCATAACCCTTTTATGAGTGGTGCATCTTGCTTGAATGTCCCTCTTGAAATAGAATTGACAATTTTAACAATTCCCTCCTCCCCTTCTCCGTTAAACCAAGCCGTAACACATGGTGTTTGCTTTGCAACATCCTCAATGCTTTTGGAGGCATAACCGCCCACAATAATTGAAGTACCCTTCCTTCCAATAGTTTGCAGATAGTCATAAACCTTTTTTGCGTCATTATCAATCTCTGGCAGCTGCGGTGTCATGCAACCGGCAAATGCAACCAGCATAGTGCTGGGGTTAGAAGCCTCTCTCAGAACATCGTCTAGTGTCAAGCCAGGCATTTCCAAATCCATTTGTACGGCATTATATCCCTCTTTGTGCAATGCAGAAGCCAGTACGGGCAAAGCCTTATTCGCTCCCGTAAAACTTCTGTGCTTTAATATTTCCCCAATGAGTAAAATTCTACTATCTGTCATAACTATTAAGTAGTATCTATATATAAAAAATTAACTATATGAATCTTTTACTTTTATAGAAAAATTTATATATAAATAGGTAAAAGTAAAATATATGACTAATAAAACATTCATGCTTGACGAGTATGATAAAAAGCTTCTTTACGAGTTAGACAAGGACTCAAGCATAAATTTGTCAAAATTAGCTAAAATCATTGGCAAATCAAAGCAGTTCACCTTATTCAGGCTGAAAAGGTTTGAAGAAGAAGGTGTAATAACCAGCTACAATGCAATTGTAGATATGGCTAAGCTTGGTTTTTTCACATTTAGAATTTATATCAAGTTCCAGCAGATGACTAATGAAGAGCTAAACATTCTTGTTGATTACCTGAAGTCAAAAGAAAAAATATGGACAATAGCAGTGCTACATGGAAAATGGGATTTGGCATTTTTTATAGGCACAAACAAGATTGATGATGTCCATAAAATTTGGGACGACTTTTTGTCAAAGTATAAAAAAAATGTGGAGAGTTATAACTTTACATTATATTCGCCGATTTATAACTTTAACCGAACATTCTTTTTGGACAAGCAAAAAGAGATAACAACAAGAGTTTACGGGGAAAGCAGGCACGAAGATATTGATGATACAGACTGGGAAATAATAAAGACTTATGCCCCGAATGTAAGGCAGTCAATATTGGAATTGAGCAGAAAACTTCAATTATCTCCCGAGACCATTAGAAACAGAATCAATAATTTGGAGAAAAGGCAGATAATCTGCGGTTACAAAATTGGTTTAAATATAAATAATCTTGGATACAATTCTTTTAGGATTGACTTGGAATTAGTATCCACTTCAAGAAATAAAGAGCTGTTTGAATATTGCAGGCAGCACAAAAATATTTATCAAATAAACAAAACAATTGGAGGCGCGGATTTTGAAATAGAACTAATAGTTAAGGATTTGAATGAACTATTGGAAATCGTTGAAGACATAAAAACCAAATTCAAGGAGGTTGTTAACAATACAAGTTACTTTAGCTACTCAACCTACCATTTATTGCAGTATATTCCTGATTAGGGAAATAAAATTCAAAACCACAATCTTTAAATACTCCCTATATAATGCAAAATATATTCTGAAACAGATATGTCGGTAAATGCATAGCATTTCCGAGCATTTTGAAAATCTATGATTTTCAACAGGTGGGGGTTGTATTGATGGCTAACAAGGAGATATTCAATGTTTTTTTCAGGGAAAAGCCGGCAATGATGCTTGTTGAGCTGAAAAACGCAAAAAGCGAGATTTATGCCTCTTCCATAGCAAAGCAGGTTGACTGCACTTATTCTCATGTTGTAAAGATACTGCAGGAGATGCAGAAGGCAGGGCTGATAAATTTCGAAAAGCAGGGCAGATTAAAGCTTCTTACATTGACAAAGATGGGGCAGGAAGTCGCTGACAAGATAGACGGGATAAGGACTATATTATAGATTTAATTTTTAAAGTACATCATCCCACCTTTCATCAAAAGGATTATCCCAAACTTTCTTTAGGCTTGATTCACTTAATAACATGAGCAAGAGTTCTTCATTAAAATTTAACTTCTTCATAGTATTTAATTAAAATAAATATTAATATAAATATCCTTCGGTTGAAATATCAAAATTCCACTTATATTTTATATGTGGTTTAAGTGTAACTAACACATTGCATGGAATTTGGATATAATCACCAAAACTTAGAATTTAAACCATATCTTCTGTCTTCATCACTTTCACTTTATCCTGCTTCTCAAAATGCCTGTCGTCCGACCATATAACCGAATCGCTTATGCTTAATGCAGTCGCCAAGAAAACTACATCATCAATATCTATTTTACCGAGAATTATATTAGCTTCGTCTAAATTCCTGTTAATGTATTCTTCTGGGATAATTTTGATGTGGCTTAAGAGTTGATTAAATAATCGTGTAAACTCTTCTTCACCCATTCCTGACTTTTGTAATATAAGATTCTTATGCTTTCTTACTTCGTGCAATGACACTTCAGGATAATAGAATTCCCAATCTGACTGGACTATAAGTTTTCTCGTGGTGGAATCCTTAATCAAAGCAGACATAAGGATATTGGTGTCTAAAACAATTTTCATTTCAATCCTAATTTGCGTGCGACTTCGCTGTCTATCTTATGAGCTATATCATCCACATCTGCCTGCGTAAGCTTGCTTCTTTTTGTTAGCTTATCCATTACCTCTAAATCTTCAATTTTCTCAGAAATTGACTTTCTGACAACCTCGCTCCACCTTATTTCAGAGTGCTTTTTCATCTTTTCATGCAATGCTTCCGGTATTGACAATGTTACATTTGGCATTTATATCACCTATGTGAGTTAATGTGATTACACATATTTAAAGGTTTCGGTTGTTGTATGGTTGTATTGCAAGTCAGCTTAAATTCTAAAGAGATTGATGAAATCACTAAGATTATCGAAAGCTAAGAAGAGAAACCCCATTTTCGAGTGTATAGTCGTTAGGGCTTAGGCGAACTTTGATATACTTCAATAATAGAAATTATTTTTTTGTTTTTGGATGTAATGCTTCAAATGCTCTTTGTGCTTGGTCTAAAGCTGCTTGGTCAAAAACACTATGTTTTAAACCATAATCAAGATGTACACCAAATTCTTTTCTTGTAACTTCTACACCATGACGTGTAACATAATCTAAAGCATCTCTTGCTCTTTGTTCTAAATCTTGAGGCATATGAATTCACCTTTATGAGTGGAATTTTTTAGAATATTTAAATCTTTCGATTTATAACCATTATTAAGTAGTTACTTATCCGTAAGGGGTGGGTGGTGGGGAGAGTGGCTATGGGTGGATTGATTTTTTTAATTTTTTAGTTAATGTGTTTCAATTTATTGGAAAACCTCAACTTTCATCAAAAACACTCAAATAAATTCTCAAAAATCTCTACCCAACCTTCTCTTCCATCGCATACTTCCCAAGAACTTCCTTTGCCTGCCCTATGAAATTTGCTTCTTTGTCTGTAGGAATCACAGCTCCTGCAGCGTTCTGGTGCCCTCCAGACTCGGAGTTGCCGATGCCATTTATGATTTCTTCAATTATTTTCTTCAAATCCAAATTGCCCTTAATGTTATTTGTCGTCCTTAAAGAAATTTTTGTGCTGCCGTCAATAGCCTGAGCCATTGAAAGAATGAATGTATTGTTTGTCATGACATTCGACTTTGACAATATCGAAGCCAAAGTGCCAATCATTGTGGACATCACATTTGTCTTTGCGTTGATGATTACAAACTTATTGCCCCAGAAAATGTCATCAGTAAACTTGTTTTCATTGTACCAATTCAGTGCATTCACAATCTCCCTTTTGTAGTCAGCAAGGCTTCTTATGGCCTGCTGCTTTGTCTTCTTGTCATTTAAGCAGGCTCCTATGCCAAAAGACGCCCTTCCAAGCCTGCCGCATGCATTAAGCAATGTTGCAAATTCCTTTGCATCCCTTGTAGGGCTTTCTTCCTCTTCATGAGGCAGGATGTATATGTTGCCAAGCACATCATCAGGCATAGCTTCATTCAGCCTTTTCATTATTATGCCTGTGACAAGCTTTTTCATCTCATCCTCATCAAGATGGACTATCTTCTTCCAGTTATTGCCGTTTTTTGGCTCTACTCCGATCTGGTAAAGGAATTGTATTGCTCCTGATTCAGAGCCTGAAACTCCCGGGATGTAAGGGTCTGTGCAGTACTCTAAAGCTTTGTGCAGCGGCTTTGTTTGCGAGCCAAAGATTCGAAGCCCTTTTTTGACTTGTATTTTGCCTTTGGAAACAGCGATTTTCAATATCTCCTCATTTAGCCTCAAAAACCCGTTCTGCTCCTGTAAATCGCCTATAGCGCCTATTACTGCAATATGTGCAAATTCCTCCATTGCTTTGTCAACAGCGCACGCAAACCTGAAAACAACTCCTGCCCCACTTATTTCCCTGCCGCCGTCTATGCCAAAAATATGGGGATTGACAAGTGTAACATTCCCTAAATCCTCTGTATTGCCAATGCTGTGGTGATCTAATACTATTACTTTTTTGCCGTTCAGCAGTTCCTTTATATCGCTAATCACGCCCGAGCCTATGTCAGTAAAGACAAAGCAGCCATATGGTTCTGATGCAAGCTGCGCCAGCACAGCATTGTTAAGCTGCTGCACTATGCTTACTGAGTACTTGCGATTGTCGTTGTTGAGAAGCTTTATCATTATTGCGCACGCACTTATTCCGTCAGCATCAAGATGGCTTACAACCCTTATAACCTCTTTTTTGTCAATCTGCCTGAAAGCTTCAGCAGCATTTCTCACCTGCAATTCAAACTCCTCATAGCAATCCATCAAAAGCACCCTTCAGAATATTTAACTTTTAGGATTTAGGCTGGTATATATAGTTTTCTTTTATTGAGGTTTCGGTTAGGAATTTCTGAAAGAAATTTAATAGTCTGGGCGGAAAATTTAGTGCTATTAGACGAACGATTTTTCAATCTATGATCTATAAAATGAAACTTCTAATACAGCAGAATCAATCTCTCCTACAGAATCACCAGTACCCGGAGTAATTAGAACATAAGCAATGCCATTCTTTATTGATGGCACTATTTCAGCAACTTTCCTATCCTTTGTCCATTCTTGACAATGGAAATAAAAATCTGGTGTTGGTTTCCATTCATTAAACTCTGTTAATGTGAATAAAGACAATGAAAATTTACATACCATATCAATTTTGGTTTTTACGCTAACAATTTCTTTTATTTCCGGATCATTCAAATCAAATTTCAATTCAACTGCAGATATTTGTTTCAATTTAATGTCTTTGCCTTCAATCGTATAGAAATTTGAATCTTTTTCTGCTAGTTTATCACTACAATTAGTTGGCATACTAACCCATTTATCTTCGCCCGGCGGTCTAACTTTAGTTCCACACAGAATTGAAGAAGGTTTTAAAGTCTTTGAGAATAAAATTTTCTCATTTACACATTGTTTCTTTTGTTCATCAAAATAGTCTTTAGTATTTTCATTCTTGTCATCACAATTCATAATCTTCTCAGATGTTTTTTCTTCTTTGGTAGTTGGTTTGCAAGTAATAATCAGAATCGAAATAGTGACAAAAGACAGCAATAAAAAAATCTTTTTACTCATCATAGAATCCCTTACAATTAGCCTATATTTAATACTTTCTTCTTCAACCGCTTCTCACCACATCAATAAACCTATAAATCATTCTAGACAACTCATTAATTTTTATTAACTATTTTGATTTCATTTCCCAAACTTTCTCTCTCGTTTATTAAATTCTTTAATGCATTTAACCAAATCCTCTTTCGTGAATTCCGGCCATAACTTATCTATAAAGAACCATTCGCTGTATACACTCTGCCAAGTCAAAAAGTTGCTCGTCCTTAACTCGCCTCCCGGGCGTATTACCAAGTCTGGCTCTCTTGGCAGGTAGAGGTTCTTAGCTATAGTATTTTCGTTTATACTGCTCGGGCTTATTTTGTCGCTTTTGATTAATTGTGCTATCTTTTTAACTGAATCAGCTATTTCCTGCCTGCCTCCGTAAGCCATTGCGAAATTGACTACAAATCTATTGTGTTTTCTTGTCTTTTGCATTATGTCAAGCATTGAGTTTCTCATAGCCTTGGGAAACATGCCAAGCCTGCCAACTACATTGATTCTTATCTTGTTCTCAAATATGTCCTTCCTGTGCTTCATGCGGCTGAATTCCTGCCTGAAAATGCTAAAAAGAAAATCTTTCTCTGTCTTTGCTCTCTTAAAGTTCTCTGTCGAGAAAGCATAAAGGGTTAATTCCTTTATTCCCAGCTCCCTGCACCATTCAAGCAGTTCATTGAGCTTTTTGACTCCAAACTCGTGCCCCTTCCATGGCTGCAAGCCAAGCTTTTTGGCATACCTCCTGTTGCCGTCAAGGATTATTGCTATGTGCTTAGGTGATTTAGAAGCCATGAAAGAAGGGAAGTTTGGGGGTTTAAATATCTTATCACAAAATTAATAAATACCAATCAATTTTCATCCAAACTATGCCACAGAATCAGGCAATTGTATGGGAGAATCCAGGAGATATTATGCTTCATGTTTCTGATTCTACAAATGAATGGAATAGATTGGCACTTGAAGTGTCAAAAGAACAGAGAAGACTTGCAGAGGAGAATAGAAAACAAAGGATAGAAGGAATGCGTGGCAAGACTCTCAGAGAAATAATAAAATCTTATGACGGTCCTATTGATTTTGTAGAATACTTTAGAAGTAGGGGTTATACTGGAGCCGAAGCGACTGTTATGGAGCCATTATATGCTGCCATTTTCTATATTTTAAACCCTCACCAAAAACATAACCCCCATTATCAGGCTTATGATGGAAAACGAGTAGGCAGCCCCTGATATGTAATCAAAAGCGCTGAGACTGACCAAAGGCTGGGCTATAATGTTGGATATTGCGTTCCCTGTGATTATCGTGCTTCTCCCGTAATTCAGGTCAATATAAGAGCCGGCAGCTAATGAAAGCAAGCTGCTTAATATCAAAATCGCTCCTATAATCTTTACCATGTGAACTCGCTTTTTGCCTTTTCCTCCTTATATATCTTCCCAAACAAGCCAACAAACACTTCCTGAGGCACCTTTATGCCTGCTTCAACAAAGGCTCTTGCGAAGCGATAGCCGTCATTTTGCTCTTCAACAGCCTTGAACCCAATAAGGCTTCTTAATGTATGCCCGCAAAGGAAGCCTTCATTTATATGCACGGCAACCTCCTTATTGCCTTTTTGGATTTTAATGGCATTTAAATCTATTGTGAACTCTTCCTTGCTAATGCCATGCCTGGAAATCTCCCACTCAGCCAGGTCATTAATTATTTTTTTGAAATCGTTGCCCTGCAGGTAAGCTTCTGCATTTTCCATATTCAAATGCTCCAAGAAGCCAACATTGCTTTTCAGATCAAACTTGTGCACCCTTCCGATATATCCTTTTACCTTCTGCCTGCTCCCTTTTTTATGCCACTCATTCTCGACAATGTAGGCATATTCCTTTCCTTTGATTTTTTTGATTCGGAAAAACATTTTAATAGTTTATTTTTATATTTAAATTTTATTTTCAATCCGCCTTCGGCAATGTC
>Ga0209541_10002032_pt1 | contig 39036 bp, 48 predicted proteins | sample RifCSPlowO2_01_FD_184027 | JGI IMG/M metagenome (GOLD analysis project Ga0209541, IMG submission 184027) | Groundwater microbial communities from Rifle, Colorado - Rifle CSP2_plank lowO2_0.1 (SPAdes) (version 2) | ecosystem: Environmental > Aquatic > Deep subsurface > Groundwater | place...
CTTGCCCCGCGTGCTCGCGGTTGTTCACCGCGACATTAACACCGTCGGCATTCATAGAGGTCTCAATAACATTGGCGAGCATCCGTGCAGTCTCCATTGTCGCGGCCCAATCCGCAGACGGAACATCGAATATGTTCCTTGAATGTTTTTTTGGTATGACAAGCGTGTGACCGTAGTTCACGGGATGGATATCAAGGAACGCGAGAGTCTTCTCGTCCTCGTACAACTTGAAAGACGGAAGCTCGCCTTTTATTATCTTGCAGAATATGCAGTCGGTCATACGCATCAGTATAGTGCTACAATCTTCTGAATGGAAATCTCCGAGCTTGTAAGGTCGCTGCTAACAAAGAGAGGGATCGAATCTGCGGATCAAGTTGAAGCGTTCCTGCGCCCTGATTACGAGGCGCATACCCACTCACCCTCGCTTTTATATGGAATGGATAGGGCTGTGGCACGGGCTCTTTTGGCGATTGAGTCGGGGGAGCGGATCGCAGTGTATGCCGATTTCGATTGCGACGGCATTCCGGGAGCAGCACTTCTTTCGGATTTTTTCGCAAAAATAGGATATGGGAATGTCGAAACATATCTTCCGCACCGCGACCGCGAAGGATACGGTTTTCACAATGAGGCGATAGGAGCGCTCGCGGCGCGCGGAGTTTCTCTCATCATCACTGTCGATGTCGGGACGACGGCACTCGATGCGGTGCTTCATGCAAAGAGTTTGGGAGTAGACGTTATCGTCACAGACCACCACGAGATCCAAGGCGCTCTGCCGGAAGCGGTCGCAGTACTTAATCCGAAACGTGAGCCATATCCTTTTCCGCATTTATGCGGCGCGGCGGTCGCATTCAAACTCGCTCAGGCGCTGCTAATGGAAGGAAGGAAGCGCGGCCTAAAGGGCTTTGCCGAAGTGTCGCTCGGATGGGAAAAGTGGCTTTTGGACATGGTGGGAATCGCGACAGTTGCCGACATGGTGCCGCTCGTAGGCGAGAACAGAGTACTCGCCCATTTCGGGCTCGCGGTCTTGCGCAAATCGCCGCGGCCGGGGATCCTGGCATTGTGCAATAGGCTTCGTTTACGCCAGAGCGAGCTTACCGAGGATGATATAGGTTTTTCATTCGCGCCGCGCATAAATGCCGCATCAAGAATGGACGACCCCAACCTTGCCTTTCGTCTTTTGACGACGCGCGACTCGAACGAAGCAGAACAGATCGCGGCGCAGCTTGAAAAGCTCAACACCAGACGCAAGACCTTGGTGGGAAGCGTAGTGCGCGAGGCGAAGAAACATATTCGCGGGCGATTTTCCGCGGATGAAAAGGTTGTCGTTCTTGGTAATCCGGAATGGAAACCGTCATTGCTGGGGCTTGTCGCGAACTCAATAGTAGAAGAGCGCGGTGGCGTCGTGTGCGTCTGGGGGCGTGACGCGAACGGCTGCATCAAGGGTTCGTGTCGTTCCGACGGAAGCGTTTCAGTCGTTGAGCTGTTCGCGAATGCTCCTGGCGCGGTCATTGAATTCGGAGGACACGCGGCGTCAGGAGGATTTTCGGTTTCACATGAGGGCGTACATACATTGGGCGAATCACTGGCGCGCGCCGCGGAGAGTATGGAGCACACTGTCTCTGCAAGAAGGGTTTCCTCTGAATCGGATGCGCTCGCGTCCCTCTCGGAAATATCCCTCAGCCTTCTTCGCGATGTTTCGCATCTTGCGCCATTTGGCATCGGCAATCCGAAACCGGTGTTTCTGATAGGAGGAACGACGATTTCCGCCGTGCGGCGTTTCGGGCGAGATGGTAATCACATCGAACTTATCCTCAAATGCGACCGAACGGGTTCCTCTGCCCGCGCCTTTGATTTTTTCAAGTCACCCGAATCATTTACGAGCGTCCCGATAGAGGGCAAGCTGACGAATCTTCTAGCCACCATTGAGCGCGACTCATTCCGAGGTGGGCTTGCTCTGCGGATCGTGGACATCGTTTCTTCCGCATAAATTGTTTTCCCGACCACTTTCATGGGCCGGGATTGTTCTCAAATCTCGTGTATCATATTCTCTAATATGGACAAAATAATCATATACACGGATGGCGGAGCAAGGAATAATCCGGGACCCGCAGGCGCCGGCGCCGTCATCTATGAGGGCGATCGTAAGGTCGCCGAGCTCAAGAAATTCCTCGGGTCGCAGACGAACAACTGGGCCGAGTACGAAGCCGTGGCACTTGCACTTGCCGAGGCGAAAAAACGCGGCTACGTAAAACGCGAGATAGAAGTGCGGCTCGACAGCCAGCTTGTCGCAGAACAGCTCTCGAACAACTACCAGGTGAAGGAGCCTACGCTCTGGCCGCAGTACATGAAAGTGCACAATCTCTTAGTCGCGCATTTTCCCGGCGCGGTCTTCACGTACATTCCGCGCGAGAAGAATAAAGAAGCCGACCGGCTTGTCAACGAAGCGATTGACTCGTCCCGTTAGAGGCCGCGGTCGCATTTCAAAGATAGATTACAATGATATCAACTGTGAATGAGATATGATTTCTAGAGATACATCTTTGACGCAAGTTGACCGCGACCTGCCTCTAACGGGATGAGGCATAGTAGGAGCATATGGAGGCGCAGATAAAAGAGCAGGCAATGGGGTTCATGGAATTCATACGCGAGCGTGGGATAGTAGGACTTGCCATCGGTTTCGTCTTGGGCGGTTCCATACAGAAAGTCGTTGCCGCATTTGTCACCGACATCGTGAACCCGATCGCGGATTTTTTCCTTGGAAGCGCCGGTGGATTTGCGAAATTTTCCATCGGACCTTTTCTTGTCGGGGATTTTCTTTCTGCGACGATAGACTTTTTAATTCTAGCGGCTATCGTTTATTTTATATTTAAAGGTCTCCGGCTAGATAATCTGGAAAAGAAGAAAGAGGGATAATGGGAACTCATTTCCTTTGGGCCCGGTTAGTAGAATTTCGGCTGGGCCCTTTGGGCCGTGTCTTCCGTTTTTCACTTCACGCAAGTATCTGACTACTTGTAAGAAGAGTGTATGGACGATGTAAACACTAGCCGAAATTTCACTACCGGGTGGGCAGTTATCATAGGATTTCTCTCCGGCGTTTTTGTCCGCTCATTTTTTCTTCTCGGGTCTTCGGTGGTGGGTTTTACAGCGCTTCTTGCGGTGGCAGGATTTCTTTTCTCATATATTGAACGAACGAAGAAGCCGCTCATCATTCTTTCCGTTGCACTGATAGCGTTTGCGAGCGGAATATTGCGGATGAACAACGCGGTTCTAGTAGGCGACCCGGAATTGACCGCGCGACTCGGCACGGAAATCACGATCGAAGGCACTGTTTCCGATGAGCCGGACGTGCGCGAGAACGGCGTGCGGATCTCATTGAGCGCGGATAAACTCATGTCAGCAACAAGCACGGCCATTCATGCGGGCGTCCTGGTCGTGGCTCCGGCGCACACGAACATTCTGTACGGCGACCGCGTGCGCGCGACAGGCACGCTCCGTATCCCGCAGGATTTTGATACCGGGACGGGACGCCAGTTCAATTATCCAGAGTATCTAGCCAAAGATGGTATCGGTTATGAGCTCGCGTTCGCGAGCGTGGAACGAATCGTGGCGGAGAATGAAGGCAACATCCTGAAGCGCGGGGCGATATGGGTGAAGCAAAAATTTCTGGACGGTCTTGGACGGTCGCTTTCCGAACCGCAGGCGGGGCTCGCAGGAGGCATCACTGTAGGCGCCAAGCGCGGGCTTGGGGCAGAGCTTACGGATGCGTTCAAGACGGTAGGCCTCGTTCACATCGTAGTCCTCTCCGGCTACAACATCACTGTCGTCATGGATGCGCTATGGTGGGCGCTCGCCGGTTTCCCGCGCGCGTTCGGCTTTGCCGGGAGCGCGTTCGTTGCGGTCTTTTTTGCGTTAATGACGGGTGGCGCCGCTTCGTCCGTGCGCGCAGCCGCGATGGCCTTGATTGCGATTACCGGTCGTATGACCGGACGCGTCTATCTCGCCTCACGCGCGCTCGGCGCGGTCGCATTCGCGATGGTGCTGTGGAACCCGTTCATCCTCGCCTTTGACCCCGGGTTCCAATTATCGGCGCTCGCAACGCTCGGCCTCATCTGGTTCACGCCGCTTTTCATATCGCGCCTTTCCGCAATTCCTGAAAAATTCGGCCTGCGCGAGATTGCCGCCACTACTTTAGGCACCCAGATTGCAGTTCTTCCGTTACTTCTGTATCAAAATGGACAGCTGCCGATATTTTCGCTCCCGGCGAACCTGCTCGCTCTTGTGGCTGTCCCTGCGGCGATGTTCTTCTCCGCTATCGCGGCCTTGGGCGGAATCGCCCTCGGCCCGCTTGCGCCTATCGTTGCTTTTCCTGCATACGTGCTTCTCTCATACATTATTGATGTGGCAAAAATATTTGCCGGACTGCCGTTCTCATCACTCGCAATCGGCGCATTCAGCGCGTGGTGGATGTTCATCGCGTATGCGGTAATAGTTGGAGTGCTCATACATATACACAAAAGGAATGGCTGGAACGGGTCCAGCCATTCGTGACGTCTCTCGATACCCTAGGAATACGGGTCGAGCGAACCCGGCTCGAAGTACGGGTCGAGCCGTGAGAGCTTATGTTGGCCAGAGCAGACATTCTCTTTCCTGACCCGGGTGAGTAGGTGAGAAACCGCCCGCTCGATCTCGTGTGCGAGGTCTGATGCACGGGTGTTCTCCTTGATGCTCCGGAGCATAGCCGCATGGGTCTCGAGCTCCGTGATGAATCCGCAGACCTCTTCGCGATCGGTGCTCGTACCAATCAACTCGTCGGTCAAGTATGTCGCGAGGGCCGACACGTTAAGTTTCTTCTTATAGTCGATTGCCAGGAGCATATGCACGATTGCCCCTGCCAACGTGAAGCGTTTCTCCGCAGCCATGGTCATCTCCAAAGAACACCACCAAACCTCGGTGGGAAGCGGGGATTGTAGACCCTGTGCCTCCGGTGTCAACTGGATTACGCACGCGTTTCCGCGAACCCAGCAGTGTGGATTGGCGACGCGCGAAGCGCAGGTTGCATTACACGTCGAGAGTGCAAGAGAGTCTCAATACTGCGAACACGGCCTCTTTATGAAAATTATGAATCGCCAATACCTACTGACTGGGCGAATCGTTTTTCCACGACGCCCCAATTCAGGTTCTTGAAGAATGCATCTATATACTTGCTTTTGCCCAACGCTCCGTAGTCGAGAATGAATGCGTGCTCCCACACATCAAGCGCAAGGATTATCGGAAGCGTGGCGAAGTGCCCTTGGTGCTGCTCGCCGGCAAAGCCCGTCATTAATTCGTCAACCTCAGGGTCGTAGGAGAGTAGTGCCCAGCCGGGTCCGCGCATATTCCCGATACCTTTCATTGCGGCTTGGACGTCAAAAGATTGATAGATTTTCGAAACTGCGTTCGCAAAAGCGCCGCTCGGGTTCATCGCCTGCGGTCCGCCCTCAAATTGTGAGAAATAGAGTTCATGCAATCGCATGCCGTCGAATTCGAATGAGCGCCGGCGAACAAGTTCTGAAAGCGCGTGCGCGTTTTTCTCGGGATCTTTTGCAAGTTCTGGAAGAAGTGCCGAGATAGCGTTGAAATTCTTCACGTATCCAGCGTAAAGTCCGAGATGCTCCTCGACGGATTTTGCGGAGATGCCATCAAGCGCAGGAATGTCAAATTTTTTTGTTTCGTAGGTGTGCATATTGGATAGGGACTAGCCACTTGTGTTTAGTGTTTAGTAAAAGCGAATAGAAGAATTATAACATCATGCGCGGGCGACCTTGTGAGATACTTTCATCAATGCGTCCCGTTAGAAGCCGCGGACGCATATACCAATGACCGGCCGATCAATTGGAATTAATAGCGATAATCAAGCCGGACGCGGGACTGTGATTTTGCCTGCGCCCTGCTTCTAACGGGATGCGCCGGAGCGTGAAAATTACTGGAATTGCGATACTGGCGCTTATTTCTCTAGTCGCACTCATATGGTTCACGGAATTGCATGAGGATAAGCGCGGGCTTCTCAAAGTTTCGTTCCTAAATATCGGTCAGGGGGACTCAATATATATAGAAGCGCCTAGCGGGCGGCAAGTGCTTATCGATGGCGGTCCGAACAGCGTCGTCCTGCGTGAGCTGTCAAAGGTGATGCCGTGGTACGATCGCACGCTCGACGTTGTGGTACCTACGCACCCGGACGCGGATCATATCGGCGGTCTTATAGATATTCTCGCACGTTATAAAATTTCCTACATCGTTCACTCTGATGTCGAGGGGGACACCGCAACCGCGAAAACACTTGTGGAGGAAATGGCACGCGAAGGGGCAAAACAGATTATTGCGCGGCGCGGACAAATTATTGAGCTCGGTGGCGGAGCGTATCTGGAAGTCCTCGCTCCCGACAGGAGCGTAAAGCACGTGGACACGAATACCGGATGCGTTATTGCCCGTCTCGTCTATGGCAAGACTTCCTTTATGCTCAGTTGCGACGCGCCGAAGGAAATCGAAAATTATTTAGTGCAGTTGGATGGAAGCGACTTGCACTCCGATGTTTTGAAAGCGGGGCACCACGGATCGAAGAACTCCTCGTCGCTGCTGTTTTTGGGTTTCGTAAATCCCACATACGGAGTTTTCTCGCGAGGATGCAATAACAAATATGGACATCCAGCGCCGGAAACTGCCGCGCTTTTCGCGCGCTTTGAAATCTCGACCTCGGACACGTGCAAAGACGGAACGATAACGTTCGTGTCGGACGGAAACACCGTCAAGAAAATCTAGATGATACCCGCTTTCTTAAGCGTCAAAAACGCGCCGCGTTTCTTCATTGTTTTAAGACCTTTCGCGGAAACGTTGATGGTGACTTTCTTGTTGAGCTCAGGAATGAACAAAGTCTTTTTTTGCAGGTTCACCTGACGGCGGCGCTTGCCGGTCGGGTTGAACTTCGTCGCGCGGACGCGGTTAGAATACCCACCGCCAACCCGGCTCGTTTTACCTGTTATTTCACATGTTCTTGCCATACATCTTTATATGAGACTTGTTATGCCTGCCCCGTTAGAAGCGCGGAGCGCTTTCTGATGGGGTCGCATATTCGAGCCATACGAGCGCGTATGCTACCATTGGGCTCCTCGCTATGCAAATCATCGATTCGATCTTCCTCGTCGCGATCATCATGTTCTCGGCCGTCATCCATGAAGTGATGCATGGCGTGGCCGCCGACAAGCTGGGGGACCCGACGGCGCGGCTCATGGGGCGTCTCACGCTCAATCCTCTGGTGCACCTGGATACGTTCGGTTCGATAATATTGCCATTGATACTCACTCTCACGAACTCGCCTGTACTTTTCGGCTGGGCGAAGCCGGTGCCGTACAATCCGTACAATCTGCGTCCGGGGCGATGGAGCGAGGCGATTGTCGCGGCCGCGGGGCCCTTGTCCAACCTAGCGATAGCTATTTTGGGAGGGCTCATCATCCGTTCTGGGTTCCTTCCCGCAGGCCTGAGCGGCATCGTGTTCCTAATTGTCCTCGTCAATGTGATGCTATGCATTTTCAACCTCATTCCTGTTCCACCTCTGGACGGCTCGAAAGTGCTTGGAGATGTGTTGCCCCGCCCTCTTTCAATTGGTTATGAAGGATGGCGTATGCGTATGGAGGGCAATCCATTTTTGGGTATGGGAGTCATTCTCCTCATCATTCTTGTTCTCGGAGACGCATTCGGAACATCCGTCTACTCTCTAGCGCATCTGATTACGGGGATATAAATCATGTTGTTAGCCACTGGTGTTTAGCCAATAGGGCAAGAAATTTGCAGAAAGGAACGATGTATAGTAGATTACGCGTGCGCGCAGGGCGCGCATTTCATTTCAATGGCAACCATAAACCAGCTCGCCCGCAAGGGCCGCAAACTGAAAACGTGGCGCACGAAGACCATCGCGCTGTCGCGCGGATTTAATACTATCGAGAACCGCCCGAGCTACTACCCGGCGCCGTTCAAGCGGGGAGTCTGCACGCGCGTGACGACGAAAACCCCGCGCAAGCCGAACTCTGCCATCCGAAAGATCGCCCGCGTGCGCCTCACCAACGGCATGGAAATTACCGCCTACATTCCGGGAGAGGGACACGGCTTGCAGGAACACTCGGTCGTCTTGGTGCGCGGTGGACGCGTGAAAGATATCGGTCTTCGCTACACTATCGTGCGTGGCAAGTTGGACGCCACTGGCGTTGACGCGCGCCGACGCGGCCGCTCTCGCTACGGCACGAAGCTCCCGAAGGCGGCAAAGAAATAATCTATGCGTCGCCCCATCAAACGAAGAAATCCTGTTGAGCCGGACCCGGTCTACGGTTCGCTCAAAGTTTCCAAGCTAGTCAACTACGTAATGGAGCGCGGCAAAAAAGACACGGCGCGGAAGATTGTCTACAAAGTCATGGAGGAACTCAAGAAAGACGGCGACCCCATCACCATTCTCGAAGAAGCCCTTGAAAAGGCCTCTCCTTCAGTAGAAGTGCGTTCACGCCGTGTGGGCGGCGCCAACTATCAAGTGCCTCGCGAAGTTCGTCCGGAGCGCAAGCTATCACTAGGCATGCGCTGGATAGTGCAGGCGGCGGAAGGCACGAAAGGAAAGCCGATGCACGAAAGCTTGCTCGCCGAGATACGCGCCGCGCACAAAGGCGAAGGCGCCGCAGTCACCAAGAAAGAAACGACGCACAGAATGGCGGAGGCCAACAAGGCGTTCGCGCACTTCGCCTGGTAGGGCGCTCGCGGGGCAGTGTGTTCGGAAAACACGCGTAAAATTCTACTGAATTTTCTGCTCCTCTCGCCGCCGTCGCGGCTGCGAGGGGCTTTCCTCGCACACTGCCCCGCTCGCTGTTGTTGATTTTTAAAAACCGATGTAGAGTCAGGGTTCGCAGAGATGTTTTCTGCTCTTTTCATTGGTGGAGGTTCCCATGTTTAAGTTGCCTCGAGCGTTGCTCGAGAAATTCCTCAGCGCAATCGACCCGTGGCACGGTAGCCAAGGTCACTACGTGGCAGAGTATCGCCAGACATTGGACCGCGCGGCAGCGGAAATCGGACAGGGACTCCGTACACGCTTCAATCCATCACTGGGATGCGCGGAGCTAGTTCGCGGTCGGGTTGTACTCGCACGGATCAAGGTTCAGGGGAGCGAGGGTACGGCCACAGAATCGGTCATCGAACGCTTCACTGTGCTCCAGCCCAGGACGCGGGAGATTCTCATGAAGGCGTTGCCGAACGTCCGGTTCGGACACCTTCCCACCGATTAGTGTCGCGCGGCCGACGCGAAGATGAGTTAAGAGGCGGGAAGTTCTCCGCCTCTTCACTTTTATTGAATTGTAGGGTATTCTCCCTGCACGCCTCGGGCGTTTTTATTTTGAAAATCTATGGCTAGAGACTACCCACTCGAAAAAGTACGCAACTTCGGCATCGTCGCCCACGTCGATGCGGGGAAGACGACCACGTCCGAGCGCATCCTTTTTTATACAGGAATGAGCCACAAGATAGGCGAGGTGCACGAGGGTAATACGGTTACAGACTGGATGGAGCAGGAGCGCGAACGCGGCATCACAATCACCGCCGCCGCCATCACCTGCTTCTGGAATCCCAGTTACATGGGGACGGACACATCGCAAAAAGTTCGATTCAATATAATAGACACGCCGGGACACATCGATTTCACCTCCGAGGTGAAGCGCTCCATGCGCGTCTTGGACGGCGCAGTCGTCGTCTTCGACGGCGTCGCGGGCGTAGAGCCGCAGTCGGAAACCAACTGGCGCTACGCGGAGGAAGCCGAGGTACCTCGCCTCTGCTACATCAACAAGCTCGACCGCACGGGCGCATCGTTCGAGAAATCGTATGCGAGCATTCTCGACCGGCTCTCGAACAAGGCAGTGCGCATGCAGATCCCCATCGGGCTCGAAGACAAATTCGAAGGCGTTATTGATCTGCTCTCCATGAAGTCATATCACTTCGAAGGCGAGATGGGGACCAATGTCGTCGCGGGCGACGTGCCCGAGAATCTCAAAGCGGAAGCGGAGAAATATCGCCACGAGCTGGTGGAGCGCATCGTCGAGAACGACGACGCACTCATGCATGAATATCTTGAAGGAAAAGAAATCTCTACGGATGTCCTTAAAAAAACTCTGCGCAAAGCTGTTATAGAAAACAAGATCTTCCCGGTTTTCACCGGCTCATCCCTGAAGAACAAGGGTGTACAGCTCGTCCTCGACGCCGTAGTCGATTACTTGCCAAGTCCGCTTGACTTGCCGCCCGCGAAGGGAACGAATCCGGAAACAGGAGAAGATGAGTCGAGAGAAGCGTCCGATAATGCGCCGTTCGCCGCACTCGTATTCAAATTGCAGGTTGACCCGTTCGTGGGCGCGCTTTCTTTCTTCCGAATGTATTCGGGCACCATCAAGGCGGGGGATTTCGTATACAATGCGACGACCCGCAAGAAAGAGCGCCTCGGTCGCATCGTGCGGCTCCAGGCCGACAAGCGTGAGGACTTGAAAGAGGTATACGCAGGCGAGATAGCCGCCGCAGTCGGGCTTAAAGAAATAAAGATCGGTCAAACCCTTTGTGACGAAGACCACCCCATAGCACTTGAATCCATCGTGTTCCCAGAACCGGTCATCTCAATGCGCATCGAGCCGAAGACGAAAGTCGACCAGGAAAAAATGGGCGTGGCGCTATCGCGCCTCTCGGATGAAGACCCGACGTTCCGCGTCGCGTCGGACCCGGAAACTATGGAAACGATAGTTTCGGGAATGGGCGAACTTCATCTGGAAATAATCGTGGATAGAATGCGGCGCGAATTCGGCGTGGAGGCTTCAACCGGAAAGCCGCAAGTCGCATATCGCGAAACTATCAATGGAACAGCGGATGTGGAATACAAACACATCAAACAGACGGGTGGCCGCGGTCAGTACGGCCACGTGAAGATCCGTGTGAAGCCGCTTGAACCGGTTGAAGAGGGCAAAAAAATCAAGAACAACGTGGAGCGCGAAGATCACTTCGAGTTTATCAACAGCATCAAGGGAGGCGTCATTCCACAGGAGTATATCCAGCCGGTGAAGAAAGGCGTGAAAGAAGCGATGGAGCGCGGAATCCAGGCTGGCTTCCCCGTGGTGGACGTCTCGGTGGAACTTTATGACGGTTCGTACCACGACGTGGACAGCTCTGAGATAGCATTCAAGCTCGCGGCCATTAATGCGATGCAATCTGCGATGAAGCAGGCGAAGCCGGTCATCCTCGAGCCCATCATGAAGCTCGAAGTGGTGACGCCGGAGAAGTTCATGGGCGACGTCACGGGCTCTATCAACTCGAAGCGCGGACAGATAGAGGCGATGGGCGAACGCGGGCAGGCGCGGGTCATCACGGCCAAAGTCCCGCTCTCGGAACTATTCGGCTTCACGACGCAGCTGCGCTCTCTCACCGAGGGCCGCGCGGTTCCGAACCTGGAATTCTCTCATTACGCGATCGTTCCCGGGAACGTCGCACAGACAATAATAGAAGCTCGAAAATAAGTTCAGCCACAGTCTACCTAATTTGCGATGCCAAGCGTCTGCTTCTGGGTAATCGTTCCATAAAATAATAGCGAGCGGGCATACGTCTTTGAGGGGGTTCGGAGCACGACGGTGCGAGACTTCAGGGGTTGGCGAGCCAGCCAAACCCCGTACCCGAAAAGACGTATGCACGCGGGCGCCAGCTTGACGCCTCCACAGCGTCTGCTACTATTGTCCGACTGCATTCAGGACACTCATTTGTATTGTCTGTGTTTTCGGGTGCGCATCGTATTAGAAGTTATTAATTATTAGTAACAATAGAAAATTATATGGCAGGAGAATTTAATCGTTCGAAGCCGCACATGAATGTCGGCACCATCGGACACGTTGACCACGGCAAGACGACCTTGACCGCGGCGATCTTGAACGTCCTCTCGAAAGCGGGGAACGGCTACTCGGCGACGGTCAAAGGGGTTGATGACATCGACAAGGCGCCGGAAGAGAAGGCGCGCGGAATTACCATTTCGCTCTCGCACTCCGAATACGAAACACCGAATCGCCACTACGCGCACGTGGACGCTCCCGGCCACGCCGACTACATCAAGAACATGATCACCGGCGCCGCGCAGATGGACGGTGCGATTCTTGTCGTTGCCGCATCCGACGGCGTGATGCCTCAGACGCGCGAGCACATTCTTCTCGCGCGCCAAGTCGGCGTTCCCAAGATAATCGTCTTCTTGAACAAAGTTGACCAGGTTGACGACAAAGACCTCGTGGACCTCGTGGAAGAAGAGGTGCGCGAGCTTCTCAACAAATACGAATTCGACGGCGCGAATACGCCCATCATCCGCGGTTCGGGGCTCAAGGCCCTTGAGAATCCGGAGCCGGGCAACGAGTGGTCCGACAAGGTTATGGAGCTCGTAAAAGCTCTCGACGAATTCATTCCGGTTCCAAAGCGCGAAGTAGACAAGCCATTCCTAATGCCTATCGAAGACGTGTTCTCAATCGAAGGCCGCGGTACGGTCGTGACCGGTCGCATCGAGCGCGGCATCATCAAAGTCGGCGGGGAAGTAGAGATCGTCGGCATCAAGGATACTGCGAAGACTACGGTGACCGGCGTCGAGATGTTCAACAAATCTCTCCAGGAAGGTCAGGCAGGAGATAATGCCGGGGTGCTCTTGCGCGGCACCAAGAAAGACGATGTGCATCGCGGACAGGTCCTGGCCGCTCCGGGTTCCGTTAAGCCGCACACCGAATTTGAAGCGGAAGTTTACATTCTCACAAAAGAGGAAGGAGGCCGGCACACGCCGTTCTTCACCGGCTACAAGCCGCAGTTCTACATGCGCACCACCGACGTTACCGGCGAGGTGACTCTCAAAGAGGGCGTTGAAATGGTGATGCCGGGCGACACCGTGACCTTCAAGGTCAAGCTCGTGGGCCCCATCGCGCTCGAAGACAAACAGCGTTTTGCCATCCGCGAAGGAGGCAAGACGGTAGGGGCGGGAGTTGTCACGAAAGTCGTAGCGTAAATTCCAAGTATCAAAGAAGAAAACCCCGGCTCTGGCCGGGGTTTTCTTTTGTTGCATTTTGGCGCGTAGTGGTGCATACTCTGCGGGTTCTATGACAGCGGAAGAGGCAGCCAAGAAAGCACGCGCGACGCGCGCACGTCCGAAGAAGGCGGACGATGCGTCTGCCGCACCCTCTCCGCGCTCCAAGAAATCGGAAGGCACGCATCGTCTCCGCATCCGCGTGCGCGCGTATGAGCATGGCATTCTCGATTCATCCGTGAAGCAGATAATAGACACCGCCGCCCGCTACAACGCGGAAGTAATCGGCCCCGTTCCGCTTCCCATCGACATAAAGAAATACACGGTGAACCGCGCAGCGTTCATCGACAAGGATTCGCGCGAGCAGTTCGAGATGCGCATCCACAAGCGCATGATAGATATATTGAATCCCGCGCCGAAGGTCATCGAAGCGCTCACGAATATTGACCTTCCCTCCGGCGTCAACATCGACGTGAAGATGATGTAACCCGCACGCGCAGGCGGTCCCCGCCTCATTTCGGCCACCTGCTCTTCAATCGTCCTCTCATTTCATTTCTTATTTACTCACGGTCGTAGTAAAATAGGGATATGGGAGAGATCGAAAGCAGAGTTCGGCGCCGCGCGCGGAAACAGAACATACAGGAGGCAGTGCTGAAAACTATCGCCGGTGTGGGGATTCTCGCTCTTGCGATGGCGGCGCCGAACACACTGCGGCTCCTCAAGTACACGTCACTCGGGCGCTCGCGGGGACGCTACCGGATCAATTCCGTCCTCTCGCGTCTCGTTGAGCGCGGCGAAATAGCAAAGACGCTTCGCGACGGCAGAGTCGGGTTTTCTCTGACTGCAAAAGGGCGGGCGCGCCTCGCCCGCCTCGAGTTCGGAGAACAAGATCTGCGCAAGCGGAAGTGGGACGGGCGCTGGCGAATCGTGATTTTCGACATTCCCGAACGATACCGGCGCGCCCGCGATCTCTTGCGCGGAACACTCGTTTCAATCGGTTTCTGCAAGCTTCAGGACAGCGTCTGGGTATATCCACACGATTGCGAGGATCTGATCGCGCTCCTCAAAACCGATTTCTCCGTGGGCAAGCACGTTCTGTATATTGTTGGCGACCACGTGGAAGGGGATTGGAAACTCAAGAAGCATTTCGGCCTCGCGTAATCGAAGTCGACAGGACTTTTCTTCTATTTTCATTTTCCTTATTTACTCACGACCGTGAATAAATAAGGAAATGAGGAAATGAGGAAATAAATAAGGAGTTAGGCAGGGATAGAGGAGCGGAGGGTGGGGTGGAGGAGATGAGGAGCAGAGAGAAGAGAAGGGGTCAAAACCACATAAATAAAATAGAGGATTTTGCTGTGGGCAATCCTGCGCAAAAACCCCCATTTTGGGGGTTTTTGCGCGCGTGGCGGCTGTTCTGCGCGGCTCGAATCAAGAAATTACCTTGACTTTAGGCGGTTTTTATGCTATTTATTCACTTTAGGAAGTGCAATAGGGGGGCGTGCTTCGTGCGCGCCCGAAGAGTCTCGTAGCACCTTGACTTAAAGGAGGCAGGTATGTCTGCCATCGACGACGCCACGGCGGTTGTGTTCGTACACACCGCCTCCGGCGCGACGTACAAAGGGATTTTGACCTACATCTCCTCGAATATTGGGGTGATGGACCAGCACGTTGCGATTCCTCAAGCAGGCGTGCAGGTCACGAGTTTTGAAATCCAAAACTCGGACGGGAGCAGGGTATTTCTACCGGCGACGTCGGCGAATTACAACGTGCCACCGAAGGAGTGGCACGCCGACAGCACGACGCCGCCGGAGATGTGGGGGCGCGACCTCACGGCGCTGATTTCTTCCACGCCGATTACAAAGACGTGGACGGAGATCGACCCGAACTTCGGGGGAGGGGAGGTGGAAGTCACCACAAAGCGAGCAGACGGCGTGCACCACATAAGCGCCTATGCCCAGAACTGGGACTACAACCTCGTCGAGCTCACGGGACTTTCCGAGTCGACGACTCATGGAGATTCGGGGAGTGCAATGACCTACACCGGCCATAACGGCGTGCCCCAGTTGATCGGGGCAGTCAGCCTGGCGGGATTAGATGGAACAACGGCCGCTGGTCCGGGCCTTTACGGCCCGAACTACGGCTGGTTGGTGTCCGCGATCGCAGCGGGTCACACCCCGGCAATCCAGCGATGGGAGGTTGTCGAGCAGGTGGACGCATTCCACCGTGAGGTCGGACTTCCTGGTTTACCAGCGGCTGAGAAGCCCTACTGGGAAGGCCAAGCCGACGCGGGACTCTCTTATCATGGGGTCCTACAAGTCGCGAGCGGGGTATCGTCGGTCAAAGTGGCGGTATCACGGGAGATGCTCGGGTTGCCTATCACCTGGGACAAGGTGGCACCCATGGCGGTTCAGCTCGATCAGGGGACGGCAACTCTGTCCTCTGTCGAGTCGCAACTGCTCTCAGAGTACGCCGCTCTTCACGGCGGCGTGGTCCCGGGCAACACGGAACTCGTGCGCCTTCTTGCTCACGAGATCACGGGGCAGTCCCTGCCCCAGCAGGACGAGGTGTACTACGTGGACGGATTCAACGTCCACGGAGCACCAACGATGCTCGCCGCGTTGGCGACCAACCCGAACGTCCTCGGGTTGCTCGCACCAATAAACGCGGCAAGCGACCTCTACCTGGGCTGATCGTCTCCCGCCTCTTGCCCTTGCTGTTCTTTTCGCTCTTTTCGCCCGTAGGCCTCAAAACCGACGGGCGTTTCTTTTTACCACCAGGACAACAAATCGGATTTGTGAACACACGCATTCCTCTTGACGCATCGGCGCATGCTACAATTTCAATACGATGGTGAGCAGAACAATTCCAATGCGGCTCATAATTCTTCCGGCAATCTTTGCCATCGCTTTTCTTGCGTTCAGTTTCAATACGGCCTCGGCGGAGATAACGAGTACGTATAGCGCATACGACTGGGAGACGGGGCAGACCTCTTTGTTTTACTACGACAGCAACTACAATGAGATCACTGATCCGGTTCAGATAGTGGCTTATCAGTACGTTCAAACCACAAACCCAAACGCGGACCAATCTGAGATACTGAATCTTTTGCAGAGCGGCGATTTGATAGTGAATCCGGAGACGGCCACGTATACATTCGTGGCCCAGAACGAATACGATTACTCCGTTCCGCCGGTGCCGATAGTCCCGGCGACGCTCAAGGGGATAGAAGCCATTCCGGACACTCAAATAGCCGCGCAACTCTTTGGGCCTCACTACACCGAGGAAGTCATCCAACAAATTAAAGCAGCAGCTGCCGGAAGGGGTGTTTCGGATAGCCAGATCATGACTGCAGCTCAACAGCAATTGCAGGCCCATCAGCAGAAGTTCGGGTCTGGTTATACAGAGTCATCGAATGAGATTGATACAGCCGCAGATATCATGGTACGACTTGGTCTTCCAGACATTCGGCAGGCGCCGGGAGGTCAGGAAGCGCGACAGCAAGCCATTCAAGCTGCAGAGGAACGGTGGCGAGCTACTCAAGACGACGACGGGGGCTTTTTCGGGGGCTTTTTCGATTCGGTGGCGAGTGCGTTCAGCGACGCTGTCGATTTCATCGCGTGCGCTGGCCAGGACACGATCCACGCGGTTGGTCTTAGGGAAAACGGCTGCGGGGGTGGGGGCGGAGGAGACGGTGGCGGCGGGTCGGCTTTTTCGCTTATTCAACCTCTTCCTCCTGCGTGCCCACCCGGCTACACCGGCGTGCCTCCCTACTGCGCTCCTACAATCGGGCAATCCTGTTCGTACAACGGCAGTGTTCCCTGGGGTTCCGGCTGTTCCGGCTCGTACAGCGGCACGGTCGACGACGGCGCCTCAGTCACGGTGCAGAACACCGCCTCTGGATACACCGGCTCGGCCTCGTTCACCTGTTCGGACGGCGACTGGGTTGGGGGAAGCTCATCGTGCAACGCGGTGTCGCCGGCGCAAGATTGTTCGTACAACGGGAGTGTCTCATGGGGCTCCGGCTGTTCCGGCTCGTACAGCGGCACTGTCCACAGCGGTGAGTCGGTGACGATAACTAGCGATGCTTCTTGCCGTACAGGCTCGACCTCGTTCATATGCTCGAATGGGAACTGGATAACCACGGGGTCGCCGACATGCCAGGCGTCACTCATACCACTATCGTGTTTAATGGGCACTGCCACCTGGAGCGGCTGGAGTGCATGCTCCGGTACCTGCGGCGGTGGCTCGGGAACGCAGACGCGAACCTGCAGTACCGGGAACTCCGCGGATTGTTCGGGCGAGTCGTCGCGTACGTGCACGAACAATACTGTGTGCACCACCACTACCCCTGACTCCAACAATAATGACACTGGAACCGGCAGCACTAGCGGTGACACTGACACCACCACTACCCTCGCGCCAACCCCCTCCTGCACTCCGGATACTCTCTGCTCCGGTTCCGACGTTTACTCTCGCAGCTCTTCTTGCGTTGACACGCTCGTCGAGAGCTGTGATTACGGTTGCTCGGGTGGCCAGTGCGACGCGCCGCCGCCTATCAGCTTCTCCTCATTCAGCGCGACCAACCTCTCCGGTCCATTCACCGCCACGGGACATCTACAGATGCGGCCAACTCTGGTGCGGCAGGGAGACCCGACCTGGCTCTACTGGAACGTGAACAATGCGCGTTCGTGCACCGTCTCAGGAACAAACAGCGATTCATGGAGCGGCAGGTCTTCCGGGGCCTCGGGCAAGACTACGAGCAGCATCCAAGGGCAGACCACCTACACGCTCCACTGCACGTCGCTCCCCGGAGCCACGCCGCCCTCCATCACCGAATCGCAGGTCGTTAATGTTGTTCCAGTTTTCCGTGAGAAGTAGGGAATACGACTTACCGAAGTCGCGAGGATGATCAAGGGGAAAAGTGGATTGTGCACGTGGCGCGTCTCGTATAATAGAGGGCATGGGGAAAACACACGTTCATTCGATGCAGAATTTTTTTGTCCCTCTCGCGCTTTCAGTTCTCGTCTTTCTCGTCGTAGCCTTTCCCGCGCACTCTCAAACGACTACGGGCATTGATCTCGTTTCCTGCTCCCCGAATGTCCCCGTTACCGCAGAGAAAAAACTTGAGACGAAGCAGGGGGATATCCTCATCTTCACGTGCACGCTTACGAATATGGGGGATGCGAAAGCCGCCGTACTCTTAAGCGGCGAGCGGGCGAAAGAGAACGCGGACGATACCAACGCCGACACGTCCGTCGCGTTTCCCGTCGGCATCCTCCCGAAAGAGACCGTCAAAGCTATGGTCCCGTTTCTCGCCCTTTTTGAGAACGGGACATACCGCTACGTCATCTCACTCAAAGATCCGGTCGACGGACACTCAGTCGGAGCGTCGCTCTCATACACTGGCGCTCTCAACGCTTCAGGCGCGAGCATCAGCGGCGCGACACTCGACAAACGCGAATATACTTCGCAGGAGATCGCGACACTTGAACTCTCCGTAGCGTTTCCCAAAAGTGATACTGCAGAAAAGTCCTCTTTCCTTCTTGATGTCATGACGAAAGACCAGAAGGGAACGGTGTGCGCGTACGTGGTCGGGAGCGCTCCTGTTCTCGAGTCGCAGGCGACCTACAAATTTGCGATGCGGACGGACGATGCCGCGTGCCGCATCGCCGCTGTAGGCGTTGTAGTAAAGACGAAGGAAGGTTTTCCGACCGACAGTCGCGATATTCCCACGGCCGTGAAAGGCGCGGCGCAATCCGCTGAAGCGCCCGAATCAACACAGCCGGGGATGTGGTTTAGCATCATTATTCTCATAGTTGCGCTTGCCATCATCATCGGCTATGGCGTGTGGCATGCGAGACAATCTTTTACTCCGTCAAATACGCTATGAAAAGACGACGTATCATTCTCATTGTAGGTATTCTTTTCGTAATCCCGCTTGCGGTGCAGGCGGCGCTCTTGGGGACATTGGCTATTGGAGGATATGCATACAATGGCAGTGAGCAAACGAACGAGGCGAACACAATTTCCGACGCCCTTTCAGCATACGGCGTGAATGGCGGCGTGAATGGCGGCTCCAGTTATCGCAATTCGTACTACCGGTTTAGCGCGACCGGCGGCTACTACTTCACACTCAATGGAGCGAATCTCGGGTCAAATATCACCATCGTGCACAAAAAAGACTGGATCGGTGTAGCCACGAATCTTTGTGCAAGTTGGGGTAGCGGGTGGAACGATGGACAGAATGTAAACGATTCCAATTGCAACTATTATGCGACATGGGGAAGATCTGACCGGACACTCGGGCTCAATTCACCATCGGCCCCATCGGCTCCCGGATGGATTTCTGGTTCCTGCCCGAGTCCCGGCACCACAGCAACTATCTCATGGGGTTCCGTTTCCGGTTCCGGTATCACATATGCCTTGCGTGCGGACAAGAGCCCGAGCAGTTGGAACGGCTCATGCAATCCCTCAAGCGGCTCCGGCGACTATTGTCAGGACGGTCTCACGAGCACATCCCGCTCCATCTCCACCACTCCGGGAGCGACGTACCAGACATGGGTGCATGCCGTGAATTCCGGCGGATGGTCGGGACAGATCAACGCATTCTTCACCTGCGCCGCATCCTGTCCCTCCGGCTACATCGGTGTATACCCCAACTGCACACCTGCAATAGCGCAAGCATGCTCGTACGACGGCCTGGTTCAGTGGGACGATTGTTATAAGTATTACAGCGGCACCGTGCAGAGCGGCAGCAGCGTGATATTACAGAACTCTAACTCTGCATACACCGGCTCGGCTACGTTCTCGTGCTCGAACGGTACGTGGAACAAAATTAACACATCATGTTCTACGGTCGTGAATGGCCGCTGTTTGGCAACCCACTACGATTGTTCTTCCGGCGGCAGCACGAACAACCAAAGCAACGCGACGACCTGGACATGGTCATGCACGGGCAGGAATGGCGGTTCCACCGCCTCCTGCTCCGAACCGAAAACAGTGAACGGTTCCTGTTCCTCTTCGCACTACGACTGCAACGTAGGGAACAGCACGAATCATCAAAGCAATTCCACGAACTGGACCTGGTCGTGCACTGGCTTGAATAACGGGAACACTGTCTCCTGTTCCGAAACGAAACCCATCGACGGCTCTTGTGCATCGGCGCACTACAACTGTAGCGCAGGGAGCAGTACCAACAACCAGAGCAACTCCACGAACTGGACATGGTCGTGTAATGGCACAGCTGGCGGCGAAGATGCCTCGTGCTCCGAGTCGAAGCCGGTGACGACATACACCATCACCGCCTCGGCCGGCACTGGCGGCTCCATCTCGCCTTCCGGCACGGTATCCGTGACGCTAGGCAACAATCAGTCGTTCACTATTACTCCGAGTGGCGGCTACAATATCGCGTCCGTCATCGTCGATGGAAGCGATGTGGGAGCGGTCTCGTCGCGCACGTTCTCCAATGTCCAGGGGAACCACACCATCAGTGCTTTGTTCACAGTCGCGAACACTGCTCCGAATACTCCCTTGATCTCTGGTCCCACTTCCGGCAACGCAAGCACTTTGTACACGTTCAGCGTAAATTCGACCGACCTGCAGGGCGACCAGGTTCGCTATGGCATCGACTGGACGGAACCCTCAGACGGTGTCGCCGACGTGTGGCTCCCCGCGGGTGTGGGCTATGTGAACTCTGGCACTACACAATCTACGGCCCACAGCTGGTCGACATCTGGCGTGCACACATTTAAAGCGCTCGCCCAGGACGCTCCGGGCTTGAATTCAGGGTGGGCGAACTACTCCTTCACCGTCGCGGCATGCACCCCCGCATATTTCTGCTCCGGTTCTGATCTCTATTATCGCAATGCCTCGTGCGTCGAATCGCTCTCGCAATCCTGCTCGTATGGATGCTCGGGAAGCGCTTGCATCCCGCCGCCCTCGATAGCGTTCGTCCCGTTCTCAGCGACCAATGTTCTCTACGGCCCCTTCACCGCTACCGGCCACCTCGAGGTTAGACCCTCGCTCCTCTGGAGCGGCGACACGACTTCGGTGTACTGGAACGTGAGCAATGCCCAATCGTGCACCGTGACAGGATCGAACGGCGACTCGTGGAGCGGTGCTTTCTCTGGCGCTTCCGGCAGGACATCAAGCCCCATCGTAAGCCAGACCACCTACACGCTCTCCTGCTCAGGACTCTCCGGCGCCGCGCCGCCGTCGATAACCGAGACCGTGAACGTCAACATCATTCCCGTGTTCGAGGAGAAGTGAGGCGCTTACATTCGGCCTGTACATTCGCTTTGTTAAGCTCAGTACTCACTCGCTCACGCTCAATCGCTGGCCTCAGTACTTCCTCGCTCTCGCTCGGTCGCACCCGAGACATTGCGACCTGCCTGCCTGCCGGCAGGCAGGGACACGGCAAAAGTGTCCTGCCCGGGCTCGCTGGGGTTGGGAAGAGTCGCGCTATGTTCTTGGTAAGACTGCGGACCACGCTGATGCCGGCGTATGATAAGCTTTGTGCATGGAAGAGATTAGACTCTCTCGGATTAAAGAGATCGCCTACTACATATTCGCTCTTGTTTCCGTCGCCGCCATTCTTTTTCTCTGGCGCGGTTCCCGGGAACGCGCTCCTCAAACGGTCGGCTTTCCTCCGATACAGATACAGCAGGCGCAGGGGACGATAATTACCGATGATGGGAAATATGAACTCCTTAACCAACTCGACAAAGCGGCGTCCGGTTCCTCGGTAAATTCGAAAGCGAAGCTGGACATATTGCGCGAGCTGGGTACAAATAGCGCGCTATCTCTTTCCGCAGATGATAAACTGAAACTATTGCAGAATATTAATCATTAACATAAGCGGTACCGCCATGTCATCGTCATCCATTCTTCAGCCCCTGAAAGCACTCGTCCTTATCCTCATAATCGGACTCGGAGTCGACTTTGCGCTCGCGTGGACAGGTCCCTCAAGTGCGCCGCCGACGGGAAACGTTTCCGCGCCCGTAAATGTGGGGAGTACCAACCAAGTGAAAAGCGGCGGACTGGGCGTTGCGAACTTCGTGGCCGACAGTGTGACGGTTGGTGCCACGGCGAACGCAAGCGCCGTCACTTCACCCAAGTATTGCATCGGAACGAGTTGCATCACGATGTGGTGGTCGTCGAGCAGCAACACCGATCCTATTTGTCTCGGGGGCAGCTGCGCTTCGACGTGGGGAGAGGCGGTCGGCTTGGGCGACGCGACTTATCAAGTATCGTGCGATGAGGGTTATTACAGCGGGAACAGTGGCGGCACAGCCGTGTTATGTTGCAAGGTGAATAAAACAACAGGCGCTACGCAATGTGAGAAGAGCCAGAACGGGAATGCCTGGGGGTCCATGTACGATCCATTTGAAGCCGGGGGCTCGGGGAGCTACGAATTATCCTGTGGCGTTGCTTCTTCTAACGGTAATAACGTGTACAGCTGTTGCAGGACAAACAGAACGACGGATAGCACGCAGTGCAAGACAAGCCAGAACGGGAATGCCTGGGGGTCTATACCCGATCCGTTCTAGAAAATTTCCGTGAAAAAGATAATCTTTCTTTTCGCCACACTCGCAGGCATCATTCTCGTTGCCGGGTTCGGCAACCAGATCGTGTTCGCAGGGAGTTCGGACAATCTCTCCGGCTACGCCTGGAGCGACACGATAGGATGGGTGTCTTTTAATTGCACCGACGCGGGCAGTTGTAGCACAACGGATTACGGCGTGCGCGTGGACCCGCCCTCCGGCGCTTTTTCCGGCTACGCCTGGAGCGAGAATATCGGATGGATCTCGTTCAACGCCGCCGATACCGCGGGCTGTCCTTCCGCGCCGTGTGCTCCTGCATTGGTCACGACGACCACGAGCGGCACGGTAACCGGCTGGGCAAAGGCGCTTTCCGCGAGCGGCGGCTGGGATGGCTGGATACGCCTCTCCGGCACGGCGGCCGACAGCAGTTCGTATGGCGGAACCATCGCCAGCACGACCTTCTCCGGATACTCGTGGGGTTCCGACGTCGTCGGCTGGCTTTCCTGGAGCGGATCCGGATACGGGGTTAGAAGCTCGGTTGACCTTGTAGATCCGCCATCCTGCACCCCCGCATATTTCTGCTCCGGCAACGACCTCTACTATCGCAATGCCTCGTGCGTCGAATCGCTCTCGCAATCTTGCTCGTACGGATGCTCGGGAAGCGCCTGCATCCCGCCGCCGTCTATCGGCTTCACCTCCTTCTCCGCAACGAACATCAGCTACGGCCCCTTCACTGCAACCGGCCATCTTGAGGTGAAGCCCTCGCTCCTCTGGAGCGGCGACACGACTTCGGTGTACTGGAACGTCTCCAACAGCACATCCTGCACCGTGACCGGCACCAACGGCGACTCGTGGAGCGGCGGTTTCTCCGGCTCTGCCGGCAGGACATCAAGCCCTATCACGAGCCAGACCTCCTACACGCTCTCGTGTGCGGGATTCTCCGGTGCCGCGCCGTCGTCGATAACCGAGACCGTGAACGTCAACATCATTCCCGTGTTCGAGGAGCTTTGAAGATAAATAGGACGCTCAAAGACCTGGTTCTTTTTGACGGAGGAGTGGCTCAAACCGTCAAAAAGAACCATGTCTTTTCGCTAAGGCTGGGAAGAGAAGAATTGTGCGCGGGACCCTTTAAGCGCGTCTCGCTTGCGCTGTTCTTAGAGCTGTGTATACTACGCCGACGCTACGTCCCCATACGGGGGACCAATGGTAACTCGCGAACGCGATGTGCCGTTGCGCGATTTTTCATTAACGTATGAAGTTCATGCTCGGAACAAAAGGCAGGATGACCCAGATCTTCGATGATAAGGGAGCGGTTTCGGCTGCGACGATAATCACCGCAGGGCCTCTCACCATAACGCAAGTTAAGGACAAAGAAAAAGACGGATACGATGCCGTTCAGGTCGGATTCGGTTCTAAAAAAGAGAAGAATATCGCGAAAGCGCAACAGGGACATTTCAAAGACCTCGGCATGTTCCGCTATCTCCGCGAATTTTCTCCGGGAGCGGCATCTGAAGCAGAACGCGGAAAAGTTATCGATGTTTCTGTGTTCGCGCCAGGGGACACGGTATCTGTCTCGGCGATATCAAAAGGCAAAGGATTCCAGGGTGTCGTGAAGCGCCACGGTTTTCATGGCGGTCCGCGCAGTCACGGCCAGAAGAACAAGGAGCGCTCCCCGGGTTCTATCGGCGGAGGCGGACGTGCAGGCGGGCGCGTCGTTAAGGGTATGCGTATGGCAGGCCGCATGGGCGGTGACCGCGTCACCGTGAAAAACCTGCATGTTCTTCAAGTTGATGCGGCGACCAATACACTTCTTATCTCTGGGGCCGTGCCTGGTAGGCCGGGAACTCTTGTTGAAATAAGAGGATAAATTCATATGAAAGCAGATATCTACAATGTGCAGGGAAAGAAAACGGGCTCCGTGGAAATTCCGGAGAATGTGTTCGGAGTCGCATGGAACGATGCATTGATGCATCAGGTTGTCACCGTTATGCAGGCGAATGCGAGGCCGATAGTCGCACACACAAAGAATCGGGGCGATGTGCGCGGAGGCGGTCGCAAGCCGTGGCAGCAGAAAGGCACAGGACGCGCCCGTCATGGCTCCATACGCTCGCCGATATGGAAAGGAGGCGGCGTGACGCACGGTCCTCGCAAAGAAAAGGTGTACGCGCGTGACATTCCTAAAAAGATGCGCGCGAGGGCGCTTTTCGTCGCGCTTTCGCGAAAATGGAAAGAGGGGAAGATCCTTTTTGTCGGTTCATTGGGGCTTGAAGCTCCAAAAACCGCAGCGGCGAAAAAAGCCCTTGTCGCTCTTTCGGGAGTCTCGGGTTTTGAGAAGCTCGCCAACAAGCGCCGCAATGCCGCCCTCATTGCTTTTTCCGAATTCACGGGAGCCGCTCAAAAGAGCTTCCGTAATATCGGAAGCGTTGAATGCGCGAGCGTGAGAAATCTCAACCCGGTCTCTGTCCTCAACAGCGAATATCTCGTTATCGAAAATCCAGAAGCGGCAATTGCGATAATTTCGAACCGCATTTCGAAGAAAAAATAATTCAGTATTTCACTATTATCTATAACCTAACACCTATTACCTAACCCTATATGGCATTCTTCAGCGGCAAAAAAAATACGAAGACGGATCCTGCGGAAAGCAGAGAGACAAAGGCGATCTCTCCGGTACGTGGAGTTCGCGTCAATCCGGCGAGCCTTTCGCACATCATTCTGAATCCGCGCATTACTGAAAAGGCAACTATGCATGAGACGTCAGGCGCATATACTTTCGACGTAGCCGAAAGAGCGAGCAAGCGGGAGATAATGCAGGCGGTGCGGGAACTCTACAAAGTGACACCTCGAATGGTACGCGTCGTAACGATACCGAGAAAGATGAAGCGGAATGCACGCACTGGGAAACTGGGGATGAAAGGCGGCGGCAAAAAGGCCTATGTATATCTTAAAAAAGGAGATACTATAACCATCCGCTAATAAAAATATGAGCATAAAAATATATAAACCAACGACCCCCGGAAGACGCGGCATGACAGCGCTCAATTATCGCGAGCTTCTTTCAGGACACAAGCCGACGAAGGCGCTCATCGGCGGTTTCAAGCGGGGAGTCGGACGCAATAATCAGGGCCGCATCACCGTGCGTCACAAAGGGGGCGGCCACAAGCGCGCCTATCGCATGGTGGACTTCCGCTACGACAAGAAAAATATTCCGGCGAAGATATCCTCGATAGAATATGACCCGTATCGTTCGGCGTTCATAGGTCTTGCGGTATATGCGGACGGAGAGCGAAGGTACACGGTGCTTCCGCAAAAGGTAGCAGTGGGCGACACGTTCATCGTTTCCGAGACGGCGCCTATCAAGCCCGCGAATCGCCTGCCTCTCGGCAAGCTTCCAGTGGGCACCTTCATCTACAACATCGAGATAAAACCGGGAAGCGGCGCTCGGCTCGTGCGCTCTGCGGGGAATTACGCGGAAATCGTAGCGCAGGATGCCGGCTACACGCATCTCAAGATGCCATCGACCGAAGTGCGCCGCGTCATTGCGACTGCTTGGGCATCGGTCGGGGAGGTTTCAAATGAAGAGCATCGCTTGGTGAATGTCGGAAAAGCAGGGCGCACACGCTGGATGGGCGTCCGGCCCACGGTGCGTGGAACTGCGATGAACCCAGTTGACCACCCGCACGGAGGAGGCGAAGGACGCCAGGGCCGCGGCCGCCGACGCGCGGTCTCCATGTGGGGCAAGCCCACAGGCAAAGGACAGAAATCCCGCCGTCCGAAGAAATACTCGAACGTATTCATCGTCACTCGCCGCAAGGTCGGCAAGCGAAGATAGAGGGTGCTCGTCTGGCGTGGCGCTTCTGCCGTCGCTGTCTGTGTGTGCTCGCACAGCGCTGACTCTCGCGCCGACGCGCTGCGAGACACGGCAGAAACGTCACGCCGGAGCTCGCTGAAGTTGTGGAGAAAGGAGCAAGATATCCTGAATACAAATACCATAGTAGATTGACAGTGCTATACTTCGGCGATGGACATCAATAAGAAAATCCGCTGGTCTGCCATCATGGGTATTGGCCTCGTCGCGACCTGCGTATTTTTCCTAGCACTTCGTCCTTTGTCAGAGATTCTGGGATATCCTCTTGGTCTCGTTGTCTTGGAACTCGCTCTATGTGTTCTCTTTGCGACTTTTCTCGGACATATATGGGGTTATGTGTATCTCGGAAATAAGCTCAATTCACGGTTTCTAAAAGTCTCGGCTCAAACCCTAATGGTTGTTTTTCTTCTGTATGGAATACTCGTTATATATGACACTTTTATGTTAAGTCAGCGACTTGATACGTCGTTTATGAATGCCCTCATCTGGTTATCGCTGATGCTTTATATCATTCCGGCAATTGCATTTAGCATCGCAGTTATTCGTCTCTACAAAATATTTGGTGTTGTAGCTATTGTTTCAGCATTTCTCATACTAATCCCATTATTTGTTTGGAATACATGGCTGCTTGCTCTAATTAGTATTAGTATTTCGTCAACGTACCTGCTTTTCAAAGCGTCGGCGTAGCAAAAAGCCGGAAGTTTGACATAGGCAGGCATTTCCTATACATTGTGCCTACCCGCGTGCGCGGGTTTTCAATTGCAGAACGAATAAAATATGACAAGATCACTAAAAAAAGGCCCATTCGTGGACGTGAAGCTCGCGAAAAAAGTCTCTAGCCGGAAATCGGGGGCAGGGCCTATAAAAACGTGGGCGCGCAGGTCGCAGATAGCGCCGGAGTTCGTCGGCTACACATTCGCCGTTCACACGGGAAAGAATTTTGATGAGGTATTCGTGACAGAAGACATGGTGGGGCACCGCTTGGGCGAATTCGCGCCGACCACGAAGTTCATCCGCCACGGAGGCAAGATGCAGAAGGAGATAGAAACGGCGGCCAAAGCATCTGAGATCGCGACGGCGCAAGCCGCCAAGGCGACAGCCGAGACGAAGAAGAAATAATTATGAAAGCGCTCCTGAAGAATTACCACCAATCGCCGAGGAAAGTGCGTCTCGTTGCGGATCTGATACGCGGGAAGAGAATCGCTGAAGCGCAGGCCGCGCTTTTGTTTTTGGACAAGAAGTCGTCACCTGCCATAAGGAAACTTCTAGACTCTGCCGTCGCAAATGCGCGTAATTCCGGGGTTTTTACGGAAGAACTCATCGTTAAGCGCATGTCAGTTGATAAAGGAACCGTCATGCGCCGCGCTCGTCCATTTTCACGCGGACGTTCAGGGACAATACGCAAGACGATGAGCATCATTTCTCTTGAACTCGGCGCGCCCGATAAAAAGACTGCGCCGAAGAAACAAAAGAATCCCAAGACACTAGCCACTAACCACTAGTCCCTATCCATATGACACACACAGTACATCCATACGCGCATCGCCTCGGTGTTATACGGGACTGGAAATCCAGATGGTTTTCCAAGAGGCCTGCGCAATATCGCGAGAACGTGATGATAGATTCCGCGCTACGACGCTTCCTGAAGAAGCGCTTGCGAGGGCACTACATAACATCGGTTGAGATCGAAAGAAGCGAGAAGGCCGTGCGTGTGCTTATAAAAACATCTCGTCCCGGTCTTGTCATTGGCCGCGGCGGAGAGGGTAGCGCAAAGCTCACGAAAGAAATGGAACAGGTAGTGCGGAAGATAAAAGGAGTGGAGCCGCGTTCCGTGCGTCTCGATATAGAGGAAGTGCGCTCGCCGGAATCCCAAGCGCCCGTAGTCGCATACATGGTCGCGGAAGGATTGGAAAAACGCATGCCGTTCCGCCGCGTATTGAAACAGACGGTTGAAAAAGTGATGGCGAATCGCGACGTGCAAGGCGTACGCATCGCAATTGCCGGACGCCTCGGCGGCGCTGAAATGTCCCGCACCGAAGAGATAAAAAAGGGACGCGTTCCTCTCCAAACGCTTCGCGCAGACATCGATTTTGCCCGCGAGGTTGCCTATCTTCCATATGGCGTCCTCGGCGTGAAGGTGTGGATCTATCGCGGAGATATCTTCTCAGATAAAAAAGGAGCGTAGCGACTATTTTTATCGAGACCCAGCACCTTTTCCGCATGTATGAACAACTTTGCCCAAAACAAGATTACGAAGTATCATCCGATTCTAAACGGCACCGCGAGCATGAAAGGTGCTGGGTGTAAGTTGTTTCTAACTCGCTCCGCTCACAAGAAAAACTAACATGTTAGCCCCGAAAAAAACAAAATACCGAAAATGGCAAACCGGCCGCAGACATGGGGCGCGTCTCGTGAGGCCTGAAACGCGCGGAATCTCGGTTGCCTTCGGCTCATTCGGTTTGAAGTCCATGAGCCAGGCACGGGTGACCTCAAACCAGATCGAGGCGGCGCGCCGCGCGCTCACTCGCGCTGCCGGCAAGAGCGCGAAGATATGGATACGCATATTTCCCGACAGGCCGCGCACGCAGAAAGCGGCTGAAGTAGGCATGGGAAGCGGAAAGGGTGATGTCGCCGGATACGTTGTCGACGTGCGCCCGGGCCGGATAATTTTTGAAGTCGATGGATCGCCAGAGCAAATGGCGAGAGAAGCGCTCCGCAAGGCGGGAACGAAACTGCCGCTTAAAGTGCGCGTCGTGACACGCGATTAAATAGATATGTCTGACTTCGTCAAAAAAAGTACCGAGGAATTGCTGGGCACGCTCAGGGAAAAGCGTGAGGCTCTGCGAGTGTTCCGATTTGGCGGCGCTGGCAGCAGGACAAGAAATGTGCGCGAGGGGCGCAATCTTCGCCGTGAGATCGCACAGATCCTGACTGAAGTGAATGCCCGCGCTGCGTCGGAGCGCCAAGAAAAGCTTGCTCTGAAGCCAAAAAACGCGTAGGATGTGCCGACTTTGAATGACATATGACAGACACGCAGAACAATTCGAACAGCAACGCACAAGAAGGCAAATTCTTGGAAGGCGTCGTTGTAAAACGAGCGATGAAAGACACGGCGACCGTTCAGGTCGAACGCTACGTTAAGCATCCGAAATACAAGAAATTCCAGCGGCGCAGCAAGAAATTCCTCGTGCATGATCCGGGAAACACTGCAGAAATCGGCGACAAAGTGAAAATTCGCGAGACCCGCCCCATTTCCAAGCGCAAGAGGTTCGTAATAGTAAAAGTATGATACAGCCGCGTTCAATCGTAAAAATTGCCGATAACTCCGGAGGACAAACCGGCCGCATTTTCAAAGTTCTCGGCGGCTCGAAACGCCGCTATGCGGAATTGGGCGATGAGGTCGTGCTCTCCATTCAGACGGCCCAGCCGCGCAAGGCGGTGAAGAAGAAGGACATTCATCGCGCGGTCGTTGTGCGCCAGAAGAAAGCATTCCGCCGCAAAGACGGTTCGTACATCCGTTTCGACGAGAATGCCGTCGTGTTGGTGGAGAAGGAAAAGAAGGAGCCGAAAGCGAACCGCGTGTTCGGCCCTATCCCGCGCGAAGTTGTTGAAAGAGGTTATCAGAAAATCGCCACGCTGGCGCCGGAAGTCGTATAGGAATATGAAACTCAAAAAAGGAGACCCCAGTACCACAAATCCTTCGGATTTGGCTACGGGGCAGGCAAGGTAAAAGTCAATAAACTAATATTATGAAGTTAAAAAAAGGAGATAAGGTGGTTGTTATTACTGGCAAAAGCCGCGGGACTTCCGGTACGATTACTCGCACGCTCCCGAAGGAAAACCGCGTTTTCATTGACGGAGTAAACGTCGTGAAGCGGCACCGCCGACCGACCGCACAGAGCCGTAAGGGGCAGATAGTTGAGAAGCCGATGTCTATAGACGCGTCCAATGTGATGCTTGCCGATCCGCAGGGAGGAAAACCAACGCGCATCCGCATCGTGCGCAAAGACGGCGCGCGCGAGCGTGTCGCGACGAAGAGCGGCTCGGCCATTAAATAAAGATACTTGCCCCGTTAGAAGTTTTTGATTACATACGCATTACAACTTGAAAAGAAATTAGTTACATTACTCCATCACACAAACATATATGAACAGCAAAACTTCTAATGGGGTGAAACCAGTCGCGATACAAAAGAAGACATTCGAAGCCCTGAAGGCCGCGTTCCACTACAAGAGCCCGATGCAGGCGCCGAAGGTCGTGAAGATCGTCGTCTCGACGGGTGTCGGCGCGAAGCACGACCCGAAGAAGCGCGAGCTCATCAAGGATCGCTTGGCGAAGATTACCGGGCAGGCATCCGCAGAGCGCACCGCCAAGAAATCCATCGCGACGTTCAAGATACGCGCGGGCGACACCGTCGGCTTCCAGACGACACTCCGCGGCGCGCGCATGCAGGCGTTCCTCGACAAGCTCGTCCACATCGTCTTGCCGCGCGTGAAGGACTTCCGCGGCCTGAAATCGGACGCTATCGACGAGATGGGCAACATGACCCTAGGATTCAAGGAGCACGTCGTGTTCCCCGAGACATCCGACGAAGACAGCAAGGACATCTTCGGCCTCGCCATCACCATCGTTACGACGGCCAAGAGCAAGAAAGAAGCGGAGGCATTCCTGCGCTACCTCGGGCTTCCCCTGCGCGCATAGGGGACGCTCACATTCGGCCTGCTGGCCTCAGTACTTCCTCGCTCCCGCTCGGTCGCGCCCGGACATTGCGAGATACAGAGAGCGTTTTTTCACTCATAATTTAAGCCAGGAAATGAGTTGTCCACTCTTCTTGCAATTCCCGTCTTGACTGTGTATACTTCAACTTGACCCGTAAAACGGTCAAAACTGTATTTAGAGCTGAGGGGCCTCTTCGGGGGTCCCTTTGGCATTTAAGTCCGCTTCTTCCTTAGCTTTTAGAAACGCTGCCTCTTTTGATCTAACGGCTTCAGGAAGTTCACGTGCCCAACAAATAAACTCTTTGATTTTTCTTATATCATAAATCGGGGGTTTCAACTCTGAAATTTCCGGCGAAACGCGGCCCGCAACCGAAAATATATGAATTGTTTTCCCGTTATCCGTCAGGTGCTTCAACGAACTTTTGAAGTCTCCGTCTCCACTCCATAATATAAAGTTTTCAAACTCATTAGCCAAGTAATCTTCGAGCATATGCCTTCCGATTTCCACATCAAAGTTGCATTTTGGCTCTTCAATCTTGAGAATTCCTTGCTGGTTAAACACCTTAAGTTTTCTGTTCAAAAAAGTAATGGTCTCAATATCCAGTTTCTTTAGTAGTGACTTCTTGAGGAAGGACTTGATAATTGCTGGAGAGTCTTCAGGGATACTCGATACGTCAATTGACATTTGCATCATTTTTACAGGCTTTGTAGACACATCGTAATTAAGGCGTTTTACCTCCGTAATTTGTTGTTCTGATTTAGTATCTCCGATTAGAGTGCCTCCGTACCAACGTACTTTCTTAACATTCGGGAAGCTGTCAAAAAGGTGTTTCATCCGCTTCAAATCAAATAAACAACCAACTGTTTCCTGCCAATGTACGACGTTTTGCCAATCAATGTAAATCACCGTTGGCTTATTGAAGATCTGCTCCAATTCTGTGATGGCTTTTGGGTACATTTCAGCCACTACCGTTATGCGATCTGTAATCCCTTTGAACATTAGAAAGCATATTATCACGCTGTGATTTACTCGCCATAAAACGGCCTGATCTCGTTCATCAGGCTTTAAGGGGACAGGTAAGGATAACTTAAAAGGTGTTACTCCAGTCAATTACCGCGCTATGGGACAAGCGTTTGTAAGACCCTTTATATAAGCGATTTATATAAAGCGAGTGGGGTATCGTGCTGTGAGGGTCTCTCGCAGGCCGACGGGTCGAGAGTGAGCGCTCCGCGACCACGCGGAGACAGCGACGGCAAAGGCGCAATGCCCGGCGAGCGTCCCGTTGACTTCTGAACACGCTTCGCGTATATTTCCTGTGCCTCGTAGGGGGCTTTGTTTTTTGACCACAGGTTGGAAGAAGAACAGAGCCACGCGATGAAGCTTCCGTAAGCGTGAGCCGCAAGGCCACGATGCAGGGGTTTCAACGTCTCCTTAGGGGTATTCATTACATGGCCAAGAAATCAATGATAGCGAAGGCGCAGAGGGCGCCGAAATTCAAAAGCCGGGTCATCCGACGCTGTTTCAAGTGCGGCCGCCCGCGAGGTTTCCTGCGCGATTTCAATCTCTGCCGCATCTGCTTCCGCGAAGAGGCATTGGAAGGCAATATACCGGGAATAAAGAAAAGCTCATGGTAAGTGATACTGTCGGTGATTTCATAGTGCGTATCAAGAACGCCGGCTTTGTGAAGAAAGCGAGCGTTTCGGTGCCGTACTCGGCGCTTAAGCACGCTATCGCGGAAAAACTCAAAGACGCCGGCTTTGTAAAATCAATCGAGAAGAAAGGTAAGAAAGTACGCAAGACATTGGATATCGTTCTCAAATACAACGAGGAGGGATTACCTGTGGTCAATGGCGTGAAGCGCATCTCGAAGCCTGGTCGCCGCCTCTACCGCTCCGTGCGCGAGATAATGCCGGTGCGCTACGGACACGGCGTTTTGATACTCTCGACCCCCAAGGGAATCAAGACCGGCAGCGAAGCGCGCAAAGAGAAAGTCGGCGGCGAAGCATTATTTGAGATCTGGTAAAGAAATTATTATGAGCCGCGTAGGAAAAAAATCTATAACCATTCCCTCTGGCACGGAAGTTTCCGTTGTCTCCGGCGAAATGAGCGTCAAGGGAAAGGGCGGGACATTGAAGAAATCAGTCCATCCTTCAGTCTCTATCGCGGTCGCGGACGGCTCTGTTTCCGTGACACCGCTCACGCAGACGCGTCTCGCGCGTGCTCTATGGGGCACGTATGCCTCGCACGTACGTAATATGATCCAAGGAGTCAATCAGCCGTTCGTAAAGAAATTGCAGGTCGAGGGCATCGGTTTCAAGGCGGAGCTCTCAGGCAAGACCTTGTCGCTTTCCGTCGGTTTTTCGCATCCCATTAAGATCTCTGTACCCGAAGGGCTCGCCATTGCGGTCGAGAAGAATATCATCACCATTTCCGGAGCTGACAAAGAGCAAGTCGGCCAGTTCGCCGCAGTCGTGCGAGCGCAGAAAAAGCCTGAACCGTACAAAGGGAAGGGAATACGCTATGTTGGCGAGGTGGTGCGTGAGAAGCAGGGCAAGAAAGTAACGAGCGGAACTGCGTAAAGAAAACTGATATATGCAAACCATGAACAAACAAGAACGAAGAGCGAGAAGGCATCGACGTGTGCGCGCCAAGGTTATCGGAACGGAAGGGCGTCCGCGTCTCTCCGTTTACAAATCGAACACCCGCCTCGTCGCGCAATTAATTGATGACGCTAAAGGTATCACCATCGTTGCAGTTTCGTCTGGGAGCGAGAAGGGAAAGACCCCGCGCGAGCGTGCAGAAGCGGGAGCGGCGACCCTGGTCAAGCTTGCGAAGGAAAAAGGAGTGAAGGCAGTCGTGTTTGACCGAGGCGGATTCCAATACCAGGGCACTATCAAAGCATTTGCTGATGCCGTGCGCGCCGCAGGACTGGAGTTCTAATTTCTTATTCTCACTTTAAATAATATGACCGCAGAACATAAAATAGACGAAGGCGTGGAGATAGCACCGGAGGCGATAGAGCTTCCTATTATTGAAGATACCGTCGTTCCCGCTCCTGACCTGAAAGTGCCGGAGAAGAAGAGCTTTCAGCAGCGCCGCGGAGGGGACCGCGACCGCGGACCGCGCGGGCGCGGAGGAGCTCGCCGCGACGAAAGAAGGAGCGAATTTGCCCAGAAGCTTATCGGCATCCGTCGCGTGGCGCGTGTCATGGCTGGAGGCCGCCGTTTTAATTTCAGCGCCGCGTTGGTCTTGGGAGATAAGAAGGGCCGCGTGGGCGTCGGACTTGGCAAGGCCGCCGATACGGCGCTTGCCATTGAGAAAGCGACAAGGCACGCAAAACGCGGCATGATAACTCTCAACCTCACGAAGATGCGCAGCATTCCGCACGACGTAAAGGCGAAATACTGCGCGTCCATAGTAGAGATTCGGCCAAGCCCCGGACGAGGACTTGTCGCGGGCTCGTCCGTGCGCGCCGTTCTGGAGCTCGCGGGTGTCTCCGATGTCACGGCGAAACTTCTCTCGCGAAGCAAAAATCCGATAAACAACGCTCGTGCCGCGATGGCCGCCTTGAAAGATGTTTCTAAGAAAAGCTGAAATACATATGACCTCAGGACTTCATACTTTGAAAAGAATGACAGCGCGCTCGCACGCTCGCGTAGGGCGCGGAGGAAGGCGCGGCAAGACCTCTGGCAGAGGCACCAAGGGGCAGAATGCTCGAGCAGGCCGCAAGAAACGCCCGGAGCTTCGAGACATCATAAAGAAGCTTCCGAAACGCCGCGGATTCGGAAAAAATCGAGCACGCACGGTGAACACTTCGCGCCCGCAAGCCATTCCCGTTTCTCTCTCGCGTCTCGCCAATGTTTTCCAGGACGGCGCGGAGGTAACGCCGAAGATATTGAAAGAACGCGGGATAATCCGCGCGCGCGGCCCTCTGTTCCCCCCCGTTAAGATAATGGGCGGCGATATCAGCATCAAACTTTCCATAAAGGGATGCGCTGTTTCAGCTACTGCGCGCGCCGCTATAGAAAGAGCCGGCGGCAGCATTGCCCCGATAATTTCCAAAGATATGGGGAGAAAGCCTAAGAAAGCCGCTACGTCCCCGAATTCCTAATCTTGTATGTTTGAGACATTTCTTCGCAAAATGAAGCTCATCGCAACGGATGAGACGCTTCGCGCGCGCGTCCTTTTTGTTCTTGGCGCGCTCGTCGTATTCCGGCTTCTCGCCGCGATACCGATACCGGGCATCAACGGAGCTGAACTGCAAAATTTCCTGGACAATAACCAATTCCTCGGGCTCCTCAATGTTTTTTCAGGCGGCGGATTTTCCAATCTATCTATAATGATGATAGGTGTTTCACCTTTCATTACCGCTTCCATTGTCATGCAGCTCGTGTCCGTGCTCTCCCCGTCCTTGAAGGCGATGTATCAGGAGGAAGGGGATTCCGGAAGGATGCGATTCACGCAGTACTCGCGCTATCTCACCGTGCCGCTTGCGTTCATCCAGGCGTTCGGCTTCCTGATTCTTCTGCGACAGAACGGCATCGTCCCGCCCATGGATCTCATGCAGATGCTCACCAATATAATGGTCATCTCCGCCGGCGCGCTCCTGCTTATGTGGATAGGCGAGCTCATATCAGAGTTCGGCGTCGGCAATGGCGTGTCGCTTCTCATCTTCGCTGGCATTGTCGCGGGCATCCCGACCGCCGTGTCGCAATTCGTCTTCTCGTTCGACATCTCTCAATTGCCGGCATATGTGGGCTTCGCCATCGCGGCCATCGTCATCATTGCGGGCGTCGTCTTCATCACGGAGGCGGAGCGTCCGATCCCGGTCACGTATGCGAGGCGCGTGCGCGGCATGAAGGTCATGGGCGGCATCTCCACATATCTTCCGCTGCGCGTGAATCAAGCGGGAGTCATGCCGATAATATTTGCGCTCTCCATCCTGCTTTTCCCGCAGATGATAGCCACGTTCCTTTCAAAAAGTTCCATCGCGCTCGTCGCCCTCCTCGCGTCCAAAGTAGTCGCTATTATGGCGAATCAATGGGTATACGGCCTTCTGTATTTCGGCATGGTATTCCTCTTCACATACTTCTATACCGCGATTACTTTTGAACCGCATCAGATCGCGAAGAACCTGCAGAAGAACGGAGCGTTCATACCCGGCGTGCGCCCCGGCAGCACGACCTCGGAATATCTCGGCAATATCATCACGCGCATCACGCTCGTGGGCGCCTTATTCCTCGGATTTCTCGCGATTTTGCCGCTTATCTTGCGCGGAGTGACCGGCATCACTGCGATGACGATTGGCGGCACTGCTCTCCTTATCGTCGTTTCAGTTGTTTTGGATGTGGTAAAGAAGATTGACGCGCAGACCTCGATACGAGAGTATTAGTCGCATTATGAAGCGACAAGTCGTTGTAATCGCCGGTCCTACCGGAAGTGGAGAAACTACAATCACGAATGAGATAGTGAAGCGCTTTCCTGACAAGGTGAGCCGTCTCGTGACCGCGACCACGCGTTTGCCGCGCGCGGGAGAAAAGAACGGAGTTGATTATTATTTTTTGAATGATGAAGAGTTCGCGCGCCAAAAGGAAAAGGGCGGCATTCTTGAGTCCACGTATATTCCGAACCGGAACACGCACTACGGAACGTATGCGCCGGATTTGAACGGAAAGATCTCCTCTAACAAGACGGTCATTGCTAATCCGGATATCGTCGGTGCCCGGTACTTCAAGGAAAATTTCAATGCGGCGACGATTTTCATCGTTCCGGAAAGCATCGATGCTCTTGAAAAGCGCATCCGGGAACGGAACCCTGAGCTTCCTGATGCGGAAATAGCGAAACGCCGGGTGAACGCCGAAGCCGAGATGCGTGATGAGGGGTCTTTTTACGACTATAAGGTGACGAACGCGGACGGTAAGCTGGAAGAAGCAGTGAAACAAATCGTGGCAATCCTTAAAAAAGAGGGCTATACTCTCGAATAAATATGGCTCCGCTCACCGTCGCATTTTTTGGCATCTCCGGGAGCGGCAAGGGCACGCAGGCGGAGTTGCTTGAGAAATTCCTGAGGGAGAAAGACCCGTCGCGCGGAATGGTGCGTCCGGAGATGGGCAATCTACTGCGCGCGTTCATGCAATCCGGAACATCACTTGCCGAGCACACGAACAGGATCGTTTCTTCCGGCCAGCTGGTGCCTTCGTTCATACCCATCCATCTCTTGACGATTGAGCTCAATCGGTCGTTCGACGGCACTCAGCACGTGATACTCGACGGGACCTGCCGCAGGCCGGATCAGTCGCGCGCAGCCGATGACATGATGCGCCTCTGGGACCGGACTGACCTGCGGGTCATCTCGCTCACGCTTACGCCCGAAAGCGCGAAGGCGCGTCTCGTCGCGCGAGGCCGTCATGATGATGCGAAAGATGAAGCTATCGCGAACCGCTTCGCATGGTACGAGGAGCATGTCGTTCCATCCATGAAAGAGCTCGGAGCTCTGGGTTGGACGATCCATGAGATCGACGGCGAGCCCGACATCCCGACAATTCACAGGAGTATCCTCTCCGCTCTGGGTCTTGTCCCTAAAGGGATCTAAGAATTTCTAACTCGCTTCGCCCGCAATAAATTCTAATGAGATGATTGCAAAAACGAAAGAAGACATCGAAACATTGCGCGAAGGCGGTAAGCGGCTCGCGCGGCACGTTCGGATACTAAGCGAGAATGCTGTGCCCGGTGTTGCGACCGCGGAACTTGAAAGGAAAGCGCGCGAGATGGTCGCGGCCGAGGGCGACGAGCTCGCGTTCTTCGGCTATCGCTCCGGCAAGCATGAAGAGCCGTACCCGTCCGGCCTCTGCGTTTCCATCAACGATTGTATCGTCCATTCTCCAGCAGGGCAGAACGGGAAAGTAATCAAGGAAGGCGACGTCGTGTGCATCGATTTCGGCATCAAACACAAAGGATTATTTACCGATCATGCGGCCACCGTCATTGCTGGAGCTAAGCATGACCCGGAAGATGAGAAGTTAGTGCGCGGAACATATGAGGCGCTTGTAGCAGGCATCGCAGCCGCGAAAATCGGCAACACAACCGGTGATATCGGCTACGCCGTGGAACAAGTGGCAAAAAAATACGGTTTCGGGTTCCCGCGCAACCTTTCTGGGCATGGCGTCGGTACAAAAGTGCACGAGGAGCCACACGTGCCGAATTTCGGCGCTCCAGGAACTGGTACTAAGTTGGAAGAAGGACTTGTCATCGCGATAGAGCCGATGATGACACTTGGTTCGGGCGAGCTGTTTGTAGACAAAGATGGACATTCATATCGCACGAAAGACGGCTCACGTACCGCGCATGCGGAGCACACCGTCATCATCACCAAAAACGGTCCGGAGATACTCACGAAAGAATAACTATGGACGTGCTCATTGTCGGCGGTGGAGGTAGAGAACATGCGCTCGCGTGGAAATTAAATCAATCGCCTCGCATAGACAAACTTTATATAGCACCCGGAAACGGCGGAACGCGCGCGTTATGCGAAAACGTCGCGATTGATGCCATGGATTTCGGCAACCTCGCCAAATTTGTCCAAGAGAAAAAGATCGACCTTACGGTCGTAGGGCCGGATGACCCGTTGGCGTCCGGCATAGTGGATTTTTTCCAGTCGCGTGGACTGCGGATATTCGGGCCCTCAAAGGATGCCGCGCAGATAGAGGCATCCAAAGTATTTTCTAAGCAACTCATGGCTAAGGCGAAAATCCCGACCGCGGAATTCAAAGTTTTTAACACGCCTACGGAGGCGCTCGCCTATGTGCGCCTGCGCGGCGTGCCGATAG